>JAESGR010000067.1_pt1 | contig 329407 bp, 311 predicted proteins | sample 9269771 | NCBI WGS metagenome assembly JAESGR01 (sample SAMN15739572, study PRJNA653492) | algae metagenome | isolation source: Chroococcus sp. CMT-3BRIN-NPC107 and co-occurring heterotrophs from well... | place: USA: Clark Mountains Wilderness, California | collected 2010-04-18
CCTCGTGCCGAGCAGGTGCCGGTGCTGCGCCCGGACCCGCCCGGCCGCCACCCACGCCAGCCGCAGGTCGTTCGCGTCGGCCTTGCACCGCAGGAGCGTACGGGCGCGCAACCCCCCGAAGAGGAACGGCACCTCCTGCTCCAAGTCCATGCTCGAACCCTAGACCCCAGCACTGACAACGGCTTTCGCCGTCCGCAGGGAATCGATCGGTGGCTCGACTGAGGTCGCGGCGCTGCCGACGAGGCCGCTACGCACCCGGCGACACCAGGCCCGACTCGTAGGCGAACACGACGGCCTGGACGCGGTCGCGCAGGTCGAGCTTGGTGAGGACCCGTGACACGTGCGTCTTCACGGTCGCCTCGCCGAGGAACAGCTTCGCGGCGATCTCGCCGTTCGACAGCCCGGCGGCGACGAGCTCGAGCACCTCGCGCTCGCGGTCGGTGAGCGCCTCGAGCAGGTCGGGGCGGTACGCCACCGACTGGCCGCCGGCGAATCGCGAGATCACCCGCGTGGTGACCTCGGGAGCCAGGAGGGCGTGTCCCTCAGCGACTTTCCGTACGGCGTCGACGAGGTCATCGGGGTCGGCGTTCTTCAGCAGGAACCCGCTGGCACCGGCGCGCAGGGCGTCGAACAGGTAGTCGTCGCGGTCGAACGTCGTCAGGACGACGACGCGGCCGTGGCCCGCGGCCACGATCCGCTCCGTCGCGCGGACGCCGTCGAGCACCGGCATCTGCACGTCCATCAGCACGACGTCGGGACGCAGCTCGGCCGCCGCGGCGACGGCCTGCTCGCCGTCGGCCGCCTCGCCGACCACCTCGATGTCCTCCTCGACCGAGAGGATCATCGAGAAGCCGGAGCGCACCAGCGCCTGGTCGTCGACGAGCAGCACCCGCAGGCTCACGCCGTCACCACGTCCGAGACGCCGGTCGGCGCGGCGTCCACGCCGGCCAGCGGGTACCGCACGCGCACCCGGTAGCCGCCGAGCGGGCGGGGACCGATCTCCACCTGACCGCCGTGCAGCGCCGCGCGCTCGCGCATGCCGAGGTGCCCGAGCCCGCTGCCCGTCTGCGCGGACGGCCGGGGCCGCCCGTCGTCGAGCACCTCGAGCTCCACCCACGCCGAGGGACCGTCGTCGCTGTACCGCAGCGTCATCTTGGCGCTGCGGGCGGTGGAGTGCCGCCGCACGTTGGCCAGCGCCTCCTGCGCCGTCCGGTACAGCGACAGCGACACCGTGCTCGGCAGCGGACGCTCCCGCCCGACCCGGTCGAGCACCACCTGCAGCCCGGCTGCGGCGCTGTCGGCCACCAGACCGTCCAGCGACTCGACCCCGGGCTGCGGTGCCCGCTCGGCGGCCGTGTCCCCGTCACGCCCCCCGTCGCCGTCCGCCGCGTCGCCGAGCCCGGCGTCCGAGCGCAGCACCCCGAGCAGCTGGCGCATCTCCCCCACCGCGGCGCGGCTCGACTCCTCGACGGCCGACAGGGCGCGCCCGGCCGCCTGGCCGTCGACGCCGAGCACGCGGCGGGCCGCCGCAGCCTGGACGCCGATCACCGAGACGTGGTGCGCGGCGACGTCGTGCAGCTCGCGCGCGATCCGCAGCCGCTCGTCGAGCACGGCCCGCCGGGCCTCCGAGGCCTGCTGCTGCTCGAGCTCGATGGCCTGCAGGTGCAGCTGCTCGCGCTGCCGGGCGCTGCGCCAGGCCATCTGCCCCCCGATCCACGCCCCGCCGAAGTACGCCACGTTGATCGCCACCTGGTACAGCACGAACGCCACGTACGGGGTGATCAGCCCGCGCCTGCCCTCGGACAGCTCAGGGATGGCGTCCAGGACGCTCGCCGAGCTCACCAGGAACGCGACCCACACGAACATGCCGAGCACGACCACCCCCATCGCGCCCTGGACGACGCGGCGGTCCGGTCCCCACGCGGCCGCCGTGAACAGCGCGACGAAGAAGAACACCTGGATGCTGAACTGCACGGCCAGCACGGGGTCGCGGACGCCGGCGCCGAGGAACACCACCGCCGACACGAGCATCACCGCGACGGGGAAGCGCCGGCGCACCATCAGGGGCAGCGCCGCGGCGACCGACCACGCCACCTGCTCGGCGTCGCTGCGGATCGCGCCCTCGAGCAGCCCGGAGCTGCGCGCGATCTCCCACGTCAGCAGCGCCAGCAGCACGAGCAGGCCACCGACCACGAGGTCGCGGCGCAGCGCCGCGGGGCCGGGCGGGGGGCGCCGCCAGTCGCCGCCGGGCAGGGCCGCGGAGGTGGTGGCGGTGCTCACGCGCCCGAGCCTAGCCACGGGCGGACGGGTGCCGAGTCAGCCCGCGGGCGGACCTGGGAGGTCCGCCCGGAGGTGGTCAGGACAGCAGGGTCGTCAGGACAGCAGGGCGTCGACGAACGCCTCGGGCTCGAAGGGGGCCAGGTCGTCGGCGCCCTCGCCGAGGCCGACCAGCTTCACCGGCACGCCGAGCTGGCGCTGCACGGCCACGACGATGCCGCCCTTGGCGGTGCCGTCGAGCTTGGTGAGCACGATGCCGGTGACGTCGACGACCTCGGCGAACACCTGCGCCTGGCGCAGGCCGTTCTGGCCGGTCGTGGCGTCGAGCACGAGCAGCACCTCGTCGACCTTCTCGCCCTCGCCCATCGCCTTCTCGGTGACGCGCTTGACCTTGCCGAGCTCGTCCATCAGCCCGGCCTTGTTCTGCAGCCGTCCGGCGGTGTCGATGACGACGACGTCGGCCTCGAGCTCGGTGCCGGCCCGGACCGCCTCGAACGCCACCGACGCGGGGTCGGCACCGTCGCGGTCCGAGCGGATCGTCGGGACGCCCACCCGCTCGCCCCAGGTGGCCAGCTGCTCGGCGGCGGCCGCGCGGAAGGTGTCTGCGGCGCCGAGGACGACGTCCTTGTCCTGCGCCACCAGCACCCGGGCCAGCTTGCCGACGGTCGTGGTCTTGCCGGTGCCGTTGACACCGACGACGAGGACGACGGCGGGGCGCGCCAGCGTCCGCTCGACCCGCAGCGAGCGGTCCATGTCGGGTCCGACGAGCGCGACGAGCTCCTCGCGCAGCATCGCGCGCACGGCCACCGGGTCGGCCGTGCCCTCGACGGCCACCCGCTGGCGCAGCCGGTCGACCAGCTCGGTCGTGGGGCCGGTGCCGAGGTCGGCCAGCAGCAGCGTCTCCTCGACCTCGTCCCAGGTCTGCTCGTCGATCGTGCCCCGGGTGAGCAGCGCGAGCAGGCCCTTGCCGAGCGCGGTGTTCGAGCGCGCCAGGCGGGCGCGCAGCCGCACGAGGCGGCCGGCGACGGGGTCGGGGCGCTCGACGGTCGGGACCGGTTCGAGGTCGACCTCGGGCTCGAGGGTGTCGACCCCGCCGGGGACGTCCTGGATCGTGCGGGTGCGGGTGTCGCGCGGGGTCTCGGCGTCGTCGCCGACACCGGGCCGGTAGTCGACGCCGGGCTTGGGGACGGGCGGGGCCGAGCGGCGGCGGCGGCCGGGGCGCAGCAGCGCGAGGCCGGCGCCCCCGAGCACGACGAGGATGCCGACCGCGAGGCCGATGACGGTGAGGAGGTCGTCCACGGTCGTCGAGTCTCCCAGCCCTCAGCCGCGCGCGTGCCGCGGGCCGGGACCCAGCGGGTCGACCGCACCGCCGGCCGCGGCCGACGTGGCGCGGGTCTGCGGGCGGTGGGCACCGACGGGCCGCTCGATCGGCGGCCGTGTGCCGGCGGGACGGCGAGCGCCCGCCGCGGCCGGGCGACGCGCGCCCACCGCGACAGGGCGACGGGCGTCGCGGACGTCGACGACCTCGGGCTCCTGCGGCTCGGTGGCCGGCGCGGGGGTGTCGGCCGGTGCGGGCTCCGGGGCCGGGGTGGGCTCGGCCGGCTGGGAGGCCGGTGCCGGCTCCGGCCCGGGCTCGGTGCCCGGCACCTCGACGGCGCTCGGCACCTCGACGGCGGCCGGCGCCTCGACGTCGCTCGGACCGTCCGACGCGCCCGCGCGGCGCGAGGCGGCGAGCTCGCGCGTGCCCTGGCCGACCACGACGGCCCGCTCACGGGCCTGCCGGGCCGCCTGGCCGGCGGTGCGGCGCGCCTCGCGCACGCGTTCACGTCCTTGCGGGCTCAGCAGCGGACGGCCCTCGCGCACCTGCGGCACGGCCACGACGGCCAGCACCACCACGGCCACGAGGACGACGACGACCATCCCGACGATCACTGGGGTCACGCCTCTACCGTGCCGCACCCGGCGAACCGTCACCAACTCGGACGCACCCCGGCGCGCCGCGGGACGAGACGGACGTCTCAGCGGGCGGCGACCTCGGGCTGCGCCTCCCGCGCGGCGGCGGCGCTGCTGCCGGCGCCCTCGTCGCGGCCCGCGATCCGCTGGCTGATCACGGTGGTCACGCCGTCGCCCCGCATCGTCACCCCGTACAGCGCGTCGGCGACCTCCATCGTCCGCTTCTGGTGGGTGATGACGATCAGCTGGGACGACTCGCGCAGCTCGGAGAAGATGCCGATCAGCCGGCCGAGGTTGACGTCGTCGAGCGCCGCCTCCACCTCGTCCATGACGTAGAACGGGCTCGGCCGGGCCTTGAAGATCGCCACCAGCAACGCCACCGCGGTCAGCGACCGCTCGCCGCCGGACAGCAGCGACAGCCGCTTGACCTTCTTGCCGGCCGGTCGCGCCTCGACCTCGATGCCGGTGGAGAGCATGTCGTCGGGGTCGGTGAGGACCAGCCGGCCCTCGCCGCCGGGGAACAGCCGGGAGAACACCTGCTCGAACTCGCGTGCGGTGTCGGCGTAGGCCTCGGCGAACACCTGCTGCACCCGCGAGTCGATCTCCGCGACGATGTCCATCAGGTCCTTGCGCGAGCGCTCGAGGTCGCGCAGCTGCTCGGTGAGGAACTTGCCCCGCTCCTCCAGCGCCGCGAACTCCTCCAGCGCCAGCGGGTTCACCCGTCCCAGCGCCGACAGCGCCCGCTCGGCCCGGCGCAGCCGCTTCACCTGGTCGTCGCGGACGAACGGCACCGGCTGGGGCGGCGTCTCGGGCTCGGGATCGCCCGGGGCGGGCGGCGACGGCGGCACCATCAGGTGCGGGCCGTACTCCTCCACCAGCGCGTCGGGGTCGCTGCCGAGCTCGTCGACGGCCCGCTGCTGCAGCTGCTCGATCCGCAGCCGCTGCTGGGCCCGCGCCACCTCGTCGCGGTGCACCGAGTCGGTCAGCCGGGCCAGCTCGGCACCGAGGTCGTCCAGCTCGACCCGGCGGGCGGCGGTGGCGGCCTCCCGCTCGCTGCGCTCCCGCTCGGCGGCGTCGCGGGCGGCCGCGGCGGCCACCAGGGTGCCCTCGAGGTGATCCAGGGTGCGCTCGACGCCGGTGCGCACGGCGGCGGCGACCTCGACCTGGCGGCGGCGCTGCTCGGCCCGGCGGGCGGCGCGCTCGCGCGCCTCCACCTCGCGGGCGGCCGCGCGCTCCAGCGACTCGGCCCGCCCGGCCAGGCCGCGCAGCCGCTCCTCGGCGGTGCGCAGCGCGAGCCGCGCCTCCATCTCGGACGCCCGGGCCGCGGCGGCCACCGTGGCGAGGCGGTCGCGTTCGGTGGTGTCGGGCTCGTCGGGCGTCTCGCCCTCCGCCGGCGCCTGCGCCGCCTCGAGCCGCTCCACCAGCGCCTCGACGGCCGCGGTGTCGGCGTCCAGCTGCGCACGGGCCCGGTCGAGCCCGGACTGCATCCGCTCGCCCTCGGCACGGGCCGAGCGCGCGGCCGCCCCGAGATGGCCGAGCTGCTCGGCCACCGCGGCGAAGCGGGCGTCGTTGTCGTGCAGCCGCTCCAGCGCGGCCTCGACCCGGTCGGCGGCCTCGGCGGCGGCCGACCGCGCGCCCTGCAGGGCGAACCTCGCCTGTTCGGCCCGGTGGGTGGCCTCGTCCAGCCTCGTGGCCGCCTCGTCGACGGCGGCCTGCACCTGCAGCAGCGAGGGCTGGGCGGAGGACCCGCCGCGCGCCGTGGCCGCACCGAGCACGTCGCCGTCGACGGTCACGGCCACCAGGTCGGGACGGTCGCGGACGACCGTGCGCGCCTCGCCCAGCCCCGGGACGACGACCGTGCCGGCCAGCAGCCGGGCCACGGCCGGGCGCAGGGCCTCCGAGGTGGTGACGAGCTCGACCGCCGCACGCGTCCCCTCCGGCAGCCCGTCGGTGCTGGGCGCCTGCGCGACGTCCGGCGCGCCGCCGAGCAGCAGCCCGGCCCGTCCGGCGTCGTCCTGCTTGAGCCGGCGCAGCGCGTCGACCGCGGCGTCGACCGACTCGACGGCGACGGCGTCGGCCGCACCGCCCAGCGCCGCGGCGACGGCCGCCTCGTACCCGGGCTCGACGTGCAGCAGGGCCGCGACCGAGCCGAGGACGCCGCTCAGGCCGGTGCCGGCGGCGAGCAGCGCGCCCGCGCCGTCGGCTCGCGACAGGCCCATCTCCAGCGCCTCCTTGCGGGCGCTCCAGGTGGCGCGGTCGCGGTCGGCGGTGCGCTCGGCCTCGGTCAGCCGGTCGACCTCGGCGGTGGCGGCGAGCGCGGCCTCCTCGGCCGCCGCGTGCTCGGCGTCCAGGCCCTCCTCGCCCTCCTCGACGCCGGCGACCTGCTGCTCGAGCGCGGCGAACTCCTGCTGCGCGACCCGTCCCCGCTCGGTCGCCTCCGCGAGAGATCGCTCCAGCCGGCCGATCTCGGCCTGCCCGGCCTCCACCCGGCTGCGGCCGGCGGCCACCTGGCCGGCCAGGCGCGCGAGCCCCTCACGGCGGTCGGCGGCGGCGCGCAGCAGCGCGGCCACGTGACGCTCGGCCTCGCCGTGGGCGTGCTCGGCCTCGCCGCGCTCGGCGACCCGGCCGTCGAGCGCCTCCCGCGCCTGCTCGACCTCGGCCGACAGGTCGGCCTCCTCGCGGCGGGCCCGCTCGGCCTGCGCCCGCAGGTCGTCGGGGTCGCGACCGCCGGAGGTCTGCTCCGCCGGGTCGTCGTTGCCGAGCAGGCGGACCCGCTCGGACGCCAGCGTGCCGGTGCCCCTCAGCCGCTCGCGCAGGCCCGACAGCCCGTACCAGGTCTGGGCCGCCTCGGTGAGCCGCGGTGCCGCCTCGGCCGCCTCCCGCTCGAGCGCGGCGAGCGCGTCGCGGCCTGCGGCGATCGCCTGCTCGACCTCGGCCCGGCGCGAGCGCAGGGCGGTCTCGTCGGCGACCTCCTGCTCCAGCGTGGAGGTGAGCTGCACGAGCTCGTCGGCGAGCAGCCGGGCACGGGCGTCGCGCACGTCGGCCTGGATCGTCACGGCCCGGCGGGCGACCTCGGCCTGCTTGCCGAGCGGCCCGAGCTGGCGCCGGATCTCCGCGGTGAGGTCGCTGACGCGGGTCAGGTTGGCCTGCATCGCCTCGAGCTTGCGGAGCGCCTTCTCCTTGCGCTTGCGGTGCTTGAGGACGCCTGCGGCCTCCTCGACGAACCCGCGCCGGTCCTCCGGGGTGGCGTGCAGCACCTGGTCGAGCTGGCCCTGGCCGACGATGACGTGCATCTCGCGGCCGATGCCGGAGTCCGACAGCAGCTCTTGGATGTCGAGCAGCCGGGCGGGCGTGCCGTTGATGGCGTACTCGGAGCCGCCGGAGCGGAACATCGTCCGCGAGATCGTGACCTCGGTGTACTCGATCGGCAGCGCGCCGTCGGTGTTGTCGATCGTCAGCGCCACCTCGGCGCGGCCCAGCGGCGCCCGGCCGGTGGTGCCGGCGAAGATGACGTCCTCCATCTTGCCGCCGCGCAGGCTCTTGGCCCCCTGCTCGCCCATCACCCACGCCAGGGCGTCCACGACGTTGGACTTGCCCGAGCCGTTCGGGCCGACGACGCAGGTGATGCCGGGCTCGAAGCGCAGCGTGGTGGACGACGCGAAGGACTTGAAGCCCTTCAGCGTGAGGGTCTTGAGGTGCAAGCGCTCGCTCCCGCGCAGGCTGAGGTGGAGACGGATCGGCTCAGACGGATCCGCAGCACCCTAGCCTGCGCGGCGGGCGACCCCGGTCAGGCGGCGACGACGCGGTCGTCGGCGGCGTCCCACACGAGCACGCCGCCGCAGGTGCACTCCACCAGCGCGTGGACGCCGCGCTCGTCGTTGACGACGCCGAGCACGCGGCTCGGGCCGAGCAGGCGGCGGGTCGAGCAGTGCGGGCAGGTCAGGACGAACATCGGGCACACCTCCAGGTGGTGGCGGCAGTCGGTCGCTGCCGCTCACCGTCCAGGCTAGGGACCGGCCGCTCATCGTGGTAGGCGATGATTCCTGCTGATCCCATAGGCTCGACCTATGTTGTCCCTGCACCAGCTCCGCTGCTTCCTCGCCGCCTACGAGCACGGCTCGTTCACCACGGCCGCAGCGGCTCTCGGCCTGAGCCAGCCGTCGCTGTCGGAGCAGATCCGGCTGCTCGAGCGCATGCTGCGCACTCCACTGTTCGACCGTGTCGGCCGCGGCGTCGTGGCCACGGAGGCGGCCCGCGCCCTGCGGCCGCACGCCGAGACCACGCTGGCCGCCGCCGACACCGCCCGCGACGCCGTCGCCGCCGTGTCGTCGATGGAGTCCGGCACGGTCCGGTTCGGGATGTTCGGCGCCGCCCGCCTGTACCCCGGCGCGGCCCTGGTGGCCGACGTGCTCGAGCGGCACCCGGGGCTGCGGGTCGAGCTGGTCGGCACGAACTCGACCGTCGTCATCGACGAGCTGCGCCAGGGACGGCTGCAGGCCGCAGTGGTCGCGATCCCGGTCGTGGACGAGAGCCTCGCGGTGCGCCCGATCGCTCGCGACGAGCTGGTCTACGTGTCGGCCGACCCCGCGCGGACGACCCAGCCCGTCACCCCGAGGAGGCTGTCCGAGGCCCCGCTGGCGCTGTCGGACGCCAGCTTCCGCGAGGTCGACTCGGTGCGGCGCAACCTCGCCGGCTGGCTGCAGCGCGACGGCCGCGCCGCCACGACGCGGGTCGAGGTCGAGGACGTCGAGACCGCGCTCGAGGTGGTCCGGCGCGGCCTGGCCGACACCGTGCTCCCCCTCGGTGGCCTGGAGGCCCTGCGGTCCACGGTCGCGCGCGACCTGCACCACGTCAGCCTGCGGCCCCGGCTGTACGAGACGATCGCGATCGTGCACCGCCCCGACGCGGTGCTGTCCCCCGCCACCCGGCTCGTCATCGAGCTCGCCACGGCGCGCATCCGCGAGGTCGCCGAGCCGGTCTAACCCGACCCTGTGCGCGCTAGGGCATCTCCACCGTCTCGGCGCGCGCCACCTCGGCGAGCGCGGCGTCCAGCAGATGCGTGACGTCACGCCCGCGCAGCAGGTGCGCCACCAGCACCGCGACCGCCGTGACGACGGCGGGCGCGGTCGACGTCGGCGCCTCGTCGTCCGGGTGGACGCCGAACGCGCCGGACAGCACGGCGACCAGCGCCGTCGGCGACAGCCGGGGGCACCACGCCGCCCCCCGAGCGACATCCTCGATCAGGGTGGACAGGTCGTCGGCGTCCACGCCGTCGGGGTGGGAGCGCTCGACCAGGCCGCGCGCCACGTGCCCGAGCACCAGCCGCACCTGCTCGGGCTCGACCCGGTCGAGCCGGCCGCCGGCCTCGGCCAGGGCGTCGGCGTCCTCGCGCTGGGCCGCGCCCACCACCTCGCGCAGGGCCGTCCGCAGCGCGCGGGCGGCCGGGGGCAGCGGGTGGGACGTCACAGCCGCAGGCTAGGCGGCGGCGGTGTCGTCGGGCATCCGGGCGCCGCGGAACGGGGACAGGGTCAGCAGCAGCGCGGCGCCCGCCAGGCCGACCACGCCGGCCGCGATCACCGGCCGGTTGCCCCACGCGGCGGCGGCCGCACCGGCGAGCGGCGCCGAGACGGCGATCGAGCCCCAGTTGAGCGAGCGGATGGTCGCGTTCATGCGCCCGCGCAGCCGCGGCGGCGTGACGGCGTTGCGGTGGCTGAGGTCGAGCGGGCCCTTCAGGCCGGCACCGAAGCCGTGCAGCAGCTGCCCGGCGGCCAGCAGCGCCACCCCGGCGGCACCGGGCGGGGCGACCAGCGCCGGGACGAAGGCGAGCGGGGTCAGCCAGTCGGCGGCGACGCAGACCCGGCCGAGGCCGAACCGTGCACCGGCCCACGGTGCGAGCCCGGCACCGACCACGCCCGCCACCCCGGCGCACGACAGCACCAGGCCGACCGCCACGGGGCCGAGCCCGAGGTCCCGCACGGCGAAGAAGACGAGCACCGTCATCACGGCCGAGTCGGCGAAGAACCACAGGTGCAGGCTCACGGCGTACGGCGCGAGCGTGCGGTGCCGGTAGACCCAGCGCGCCCCCTCGCGCAGCTCGCGCCCCAGGTGCCGGTCCGGCGAGCGCACCGGCGTCTCCTCCTCGACCCGCGCGGTGCCGACCAGCACGGCCGATACGACGAAGGTGGCGGCGTTGGCCAGCAGCACGACCGGCGCCGACAGGACGCGCACCAGCGCACCACCCACGAGCGGGCCGACCGAGGCCGCGACGGTCGAGGCCTGCTCGACCCGTGCGTTCGCCGCCGGCAGCAGCCGCACCGGGACCAGCCCCGGCAGCAGCGACTGGTGCGCCGCGTTGAAGAAGATCGACGCGGTGCCGACGCCGAAGACCAGCACGGCCAGCACCGGGACGGTGAGCGCGTCGGCCAGGGCGAGCCCGCCGATCGCGGTGAACAGCAGCGCGGACGCCGCGTCGGACGCCACCAGCACCGGGCGGCGCCGGACCCGGTCGATCAGGACGCCCGCCACCGCACCGAGGAGCAGCGCCGGCAGCCACTGCGCCGACCGGACGACGCCGACGGCGAGCTGGTCGGCGTCGAGCACCTCGATGACGAGCAGCTGCAGCGCCAGCGCCGAGGCGAAGGTGCCCAGGTCGGAGACGGCGTCCGCGAGCCAGAGCCGGACGAACGCCGGGTACGCCGTGACACGTTGCGGGGCAACGGTCGTCATCGCTCCTCGAAGGTGTCGGGCACCTGCACCGGCGGCAGCCGGTGCGCCGTGACGCCGTCGACGCGGCCGGGGCGGGAGGTCGTGCTCGGGTCCTCCCCCAGCAGCTCGAGCAGGCGGTCGACCGCGGCCGGGCCGCCCTGCGCGAGCACCTCGACCCGGCCGTCCTGCAGGTTCTTCGCCCAGCCGCGCAGGCCCAGCTCGAGCGCGCGCGAGCGGGTCCACCAGCGGAAGCCGACGCCCTGCACGTGACCGCGGGCGAACGCGGTCACGCGCACGACGTCGGGATCTGCCACCCGCCCACCCTGCCAGGCGGGGGGTCAGCCGGTGGGTGAGGCGTCCACCGCCGCGCGCAGCAGGTCGACCAGGTCCTGCGCGCTCTCGACGTCACGGCCCGCCAGCCGCTCGGCCTCGACGAGCACCGCCTCGAGCCCCGCCCGGACACCCCGGTCGCCCGGGTCGCCGGCCTGCCCCGGCTCGGCCCGCAGCACCTCGGCGGCCGCGGCGACGGCCACCGCGAGCTCGAGCCCCTCTCCACCGTGCGCCGTCGTCAGCGGCCACGACTCCTGCTGTACCGCACCGCCGTCCGCCACCAACTCCCAGCGCAGGTCGACCGTGCCGATCGCGTCGCCGGAGGCACCCGGGGCCCGGACCACCTCGTAGAGCGCGGTGACGGTGTGCCCTGCGCCGACCTCTCCGGCGTCGACCGTGTCGTCGAGGAAGTCCTCGTCGGCCAGCGCGCGGTTCTCGTACCCCAGCAGCCGGTAGGCCTCCACCTGCGCGGGGTCGAAGGAGACCTGCAGCTTGGACTGCCGCGCGACGACCGTGAGCGTGCTGGTCAGCTCGTCGCCGAACAGGCGCTGCGCCTCGGCCGGGCCGTCGACGTGGCTGTAGAACCCGTCGCCCTGGTCGGCCAGCTGCTCCATCATCGCGTCGTCGTAGGTCCCGGAGCCGAAACCGACCGACACCAGGCTGATCCCGCGGGCACCCTCCTGCCGGATCGTCTCGACGATCGAGCCCGGGCCTGTGTCGCCCACGTTGGCCACGCCGTCGGACGCGAGCACCACCGCGTTCACGCCGTCCTCGCGGAACATCGTCCGCGCCTGCTCGTAGCCGAGGCGCAGCCCGCCCTCGAGGTTCGTGCTGCCGTCGATGTGCAGGCCGCGCACCGCGCCCAGCACCGTCGCCCGGTCCGACACCTCGGTCGGGGGCAGCAGCAGGTGCGCCTGGCTGCCGTAGGTCACCACCGCGACGGTGTCGTCCGGCCGCAGGTTCTCGGCCAGCACCTCGAGCGACCTGCGCACCAGCCCGATCCGGTCCTCGCCCTCCATCGAGCCCGACACGTCGACCACCAGGGTGACCGCCGCGGGCGGGCGTGCCGCCTCCGCGACGTCGCGGGCCGCGAGCCCCACCCGGACCAGCTCGCTCCCCTCCGTGCCCACGAGGTGGGCCGGCACGGCCCCTGTCACGACCGCGAAGTCGTCGCCCTGCGGCACCCGGTACCCGTAGTCGAAGGCGTTCACCCACTCCTCGGTGCGGACGGCGTCCGCCGGCGGCAGGTAGCCCTGCGCGACCATCTCGCGCGAGACCGAGTACGAGCCGGTGTCGACGTCGAGCGCGAACGTGGACAGCGCGTCCTCGGCCGTCGTGACGAAGGGGTTGCGCCCCACGTCCACGAAGCCGCCGTCGGCCGGCTCGGGAGCCGGCGCGGGCGGCGGCAGGGCGTCCGCTGACACGCCGTACTCGGACGTGGCACCGGCATCGGCCCCGGACCCGCTGCAGCCGGCGGCGAGCGCGGCCACGAGAGGGAGGACGAGGACGGGGAGCAGGGAAGGGTGGGGTCTCATGCGGACTGCGACGCAGCCTGCGGCGCAGGCGGTTCCGGGCGTGCCACGGTCGTGACCCGATCGAGATCAGGCCGTCCGTGCCGGTGGTCACCGCAACGGGGCGACGGTCCACCCGGTGCGGACGTCGGGGCGCTCGGCCTGGTGATCCACGGGGATGCCCGCGAGAACGCGCAGGCTGGGCGCGCCTCGGACCAGGTGGGCGAGGTGGGTGAGCCGGACGCTGCCGGCGTCGTGCCCGCCTGCTCCGCAGTGGATCGACCACTCCTCGCCGCGCTCGTCGTCGTGCCGGCGAGCGACGCAGAGCACCGGGTGGCCGTCGTCGACCACGTGGGTGCAGGAGACCGCCATCGTCTCCGGCGGCGCCGGGAGGAGCCACGCAGGGTCGGCCGCCACCCCGCCACCGTGCACGAAGGGAACGCGCCACCTCCGCGGCTGGGCGGCGTCGAGCGAGGCGGGCGCACCCGGTTGCCAGTCGAAGACGCCCGAGGTGGTGGGCCACACGACCATCAACGCCTCCGGTGGACGGCGGTGGAACCACCCGGACCAGCCGACGGCCTCGATGAGCCCCTCCTCGGACACCTGCTCCAGCACGACGGGCACGCGGCCGAGCACGTCCTCGAGCACGTCGCCGGCCGCGAACCGGTGGCCCGCGAGGACCTGCTGGGAGAGGTCGTTCAGCGCCCGGTGCATGAGCGCGCCGTCGAGCCCCGCCATCAGCAGCTCGGGATGACCGGCGCGGTGCCCCAACCCGACGGTGTACGCGAAAGCCGGAGCCGCGTCGAGCGGGTGGTCGTCGGAGTGGTCGTCATGGTGCTCGGGGTGGTCGCAGCCCTCGTCCGCGCCGATCAGGAGCACCTGCCATCCGTGCTGCAGCACCGTGTCGATCGTGCTGCGGTCCATCGGGTCGTAGGACGGCTCCGGGCGACAGATCTGGCAGTCGCAGCCGGGCGCGGACGGGAGCGGCCCCATCCAGGTGCCATCGCCGTTCCCGGTGCCGGTCTGCTCGCTCCGTCCCATGCCCCGATGATGTCGCCAGGGGCCGACAGCGGTCGGCTGCGGCGTCAGGCCGTGGCAGAACCCCTGGCTGTGGTTCGCACCTCGACGTGCGGTCGCCGCTGCCACAGCGCCCACTCCGCGCTGATCTCGCCGGCGGCGCGCAGCAGCAGCGGCAGGTGGTCGCCGAGCAGCCGCTCGGTGCTGGTCTCGGCGGCGTGCACGGTGACGTTGGCCGCCGCGCGCACGGTGCCGTCCCCGTCGCGCACGGGGACGGCCACGGACCGCACGCCGGGTGCGAGCTCCTCGTCGGCGAGCGCCCACCCCCTCGCCCGCACCTGCACCAGCTCGGCCTCGAGGTCGTCGCGCAGCCGGCTGGTCGCCGGCAGCCCGGAGCGGCTCGGCTGAGCCAGCACGCCCGCGAGCTCGTCCGGCGGCAGGGCCGCGAGCAGCACCTTGCCCTGGGACGTCTGCGCCGCCGGGAAGCGCGTCCCGATCTCGACCCGCAGCGCGATCAGCTTCGGCACGGCGACCCGCGCGACGTAGACGATGTCGGAGCCGTCGAGCTGGGCCATCGAGGACGACTCGCCGGTGCGCCCCACCAGGTCCTGCAGGTGCGGGCGCGCGATGTCCCACAGCCCCAGCCCGCTGACGTACGCCGTCCCGAGCGAGAGCACCTTGGGCGTCAGCGCGAACTGCCCGTCGGCCGAGCGGACGAAGCCGAGCTCCTCGAGGGTGAGCAGCAGCCGGCGGGCTGTCGGGCGGGCCAGGCCCGCCGCCGTCGCCACCTCGGTGAGCGTCATCGACGGGCGCGTCGCCTCGAAGCACGCCAGCACGTCGAGACCGCGCGCCAGCGCCTCGACGAAGTCCGGCCCGGTCCCCCGTCCCGCCATCAGGCCACCCCCTCGCTCGTGCGTGCCCGTCGGTGCGTCAGCCGAACATGCTGCCACGCGCCTCGTGCGTGGCCCCCGTCTTGTACTGCGTGTACTGGTAGGGGTTGTCGAGCACCTCGTCGGTCGGCAGGTCGGGGTTCATGCCCTGCTGCCAGGTCTCCTCGCCCATGTCGGCGCGCAGGTGCTCGACGGTGCGCCCGACCTGCGCGCGCACCGCGCCGAGGTCGGCGCCGACCAGGCGGCCTTCGTGCTTGACCACCCGGCCGCCCACCAGGACGGTGTGCACGTCGCCGCGCTGGGCCTGGAACGCCACGTGGCCGTAGGGGTTCAGCACCGGGAACGACACCGGCGAGTCGTCGTTCCTCAGCAGGACCAGGTCGGCGACCTTGCCCGGCGCGATGCTGCCGAGGTCGTCGCGGTGCAGCGCCTCGGCGCCGCCCCGGGTGGCCCACGCCACGACCTGCTCGGCGCGCAGGTGCACGTGGGTGACCGTGTCACCCGCGACGTGCGCCTCCAGGTGCTCGCGCGAGCGGTCGGCCCCGAGCGTCGTGCGCATGGCGGAGAACAGGTCCCCGCTCCACCAGACGCTGGTGTCCATCGACAGCGACACCGGGATGCCGTGCCGGCGCAGCTGCCAGGTGGGCGGGTAGCCCTGGCCGGCGCTCTGCTCGGACTCCGTCGAGACCGACACCGAGCCGCCGGTGGCCGCGATCCGGTGGTACGAGTCGGTCGACAGCGTCGCCGCGTGCACGTAGACCGTCTCCGGCGTCGCGAAGCCGTTGTCGTGCATCAGCCGGATGCCGTCGTCGTTGGTGGCGCCCCAGACGCCGGCGTGGGTGCTCACCGGCAGGCCGAGCTCGCGCGCCACCGAGAACGCCGCGCGCTCGGGGAACGCGGGGTCGCCCGTGACGTCGAAGGCGAGTTGGACGCCGAGCCTGCCCTCGTCCCGCCGCCGCTGCAGGAAGGCCTGCACCGCGGGGTCGGCCGTCCAGTCCCACGGCGCGGCCTGGATGTTGCCGTACGCCAGCACGAACCGGCCCGGGACGCCGACGAGGGCGTCGGCGGCGGCCTCGGCGTGGTCGACCGACTGCAGGCCGTGCGACCAGTCGACCGTGGTGGTGACGCCGGCGTCGAGCGCCTCCCACGCCGCCAGGGCGTTGCCTGCCGCGACGTCCTCCGGCCGGAACCGGCGGCCGTGCTCGAGGTAGTACCAGACGAAGTACTGGGTCAGGGTCCAGTCGGCCCCGTACCCGCGCATCGCGGTCTGCCACATGTGCCGGTGGGTGTCGACCATGCCGGGCATCACGACGCCTCCGGTGGCGTCCACCTCGACCGTTCCCTCGGGCACCTCCAGCGCGGCGCCGACGGCGGCCACCGTCCCGTCGACGACCAGGACGTCGCCGGCCGGCAGCACCGTGCGGGCCTCGTCCATCGTCAGGACGGTGCCGCCGCGCAGCACCAGCGGGCGGCCGTCCTGCGGGACGGGGGTGGGTGTCGACATCGTCGTCTCCTCCAGCCGGCCGGGATCGCTGCGGACGAACGTCCGTCTGACGGCGGATCGCCGGGTGAGCGAACTGTGCGACGCCGCGCGGTCGGGTGTCAACCCCTTGACAGCGACATCATCCCGCCGTTGGATCGCACCTCGAGCACTTGCGGACGCGCGTCCGCACCGCGGAGGAGGTCAGGGTGAGCGACGCCACGGGGCCGCTGGCCGGGTTGCTCGTCGCCGACTTCTCCCGGGTGCTCGCCGGCCCGTACGCGACGATGCTGCTCGCCGACCTGGGCGCCGAGGTGGTCAAGGTCGAGTCCCCCGGCGGTGACGACACCCGCTCCTGGAAGCCGCCCGTCCGCGACGACGTGTCGACGTACTACCTCGGCGTGAACCGGGGGAAGCGCTCGGTGGCGCTCGACCTCAAGGACCCGGCCGACCTGGACGCGGCGCGCGAGCTGGCCCGGCGCGCCGACGTGCTGGTCGAGAACTTCAAGCCCGGTGGCCTGGCCCGCTTCGGGCTCGACCACGCGTCGGTCTCGGCGACCAACCCGCGCGTGGTCTACGCCTCGATCAGCGGCTTCGGCAGCGGTCCGGGCGGCGCCTCGCTGCCCGGCTACGACCTGATCGTGCAGGCGATCTCGGGCCTGATGAGCCTCACCGGCGACCCGGACGGCGAGCCGTTCCGCGCCGGCATCTCGGTCTTCGACGTGATGGCCGGCCTGCACGCGACGATCGGCGTGCTGTCGGCCCTGCACGACCGCGAGCGCACCGGCGAGGGACAGCTGGTCGAGGTGAACCTGCTGTCCTCCGCCCTGTCCGGCCTGGTCAACCACTCCAGCGCGGTCGTCGCCGGTGGCGTGGTGCCGTTCCGGATGGGCAACAGCCACCCGAGCGTGTTCCCCTACGAGCCGCTCCCCTGCTCCGACGGCGACCTCATCGTCACCGCCGGGAACGACGCCCAGTTCGCCCGGCTCGCAGAGGTCCTCGGTGTGCCGGACCTCGCGACGGACGAGCGCTTCGCGCGCAACACCGACCGCACGGCGAACCGCGAGGCGCTGCGGCCGCTGCTCGTCGAGCGGCTCGCCACCCGCACCAAGGACGAGTGGTTCGACGCGCTGATCGGGGCCGGGGTGCCGTGCGGCCCGATCAACACCGTCGACCAGGGCGTGGCGTTCGCCGAGAAGGTGGGCCTGGACCCCGTCGTCCGGGTCGGCGAGGGCGACGCCGCGGTGCCCTCGGTGCGCAACCCGATCCGCCTGTCCCGCACACCCGCCGGGTACCGGCTCCCGCCGCCGGGGCTCGACGAGCACGGCGACGAGCTGCGCCGCTGGCTGTCCTCCCCCGAGGAGACCCCGTGACCGACCCCCTGCGGTTCCCGACCTCGCTCGGCACCTCCGCCGCCGACGAGATCCGCCTGCTCGGGCAGGACCTCACCGCCGACCTGATGGGCAAGGTGGGCTTCGGCGAGCTCGCCTTCTGGCTGGTCGCGATGCGGCGCCCGACACCGTCCGAGACACGGGTGTTCGAGGCGGTGCTGGTCGCCCTCGCCGACCACGGCTTCACGCCGACCGCCATCGCCGCGCGGCTGACCTACCTGTCCGCACCCGACTCGCTGCAGGGCGCCCTGGCCGCCGGCCTGCTCGGTGGCGGCTCACGCTTCCTCGGCGTCACCGAGGACTGCGGCGCGTGGCTGCACGCCGCGCTCGACGACGTCGAGGGCGACCTGCCGTCCGACGACACCGGTTGGGACGCGGTGGCTCTCGCCGCCGTCACCCGCACCCGGGAGGCCGGCCGGTACGTCCCCGGGCTCGGTCACCCGGTGCACAAGCAGGGCGACCCCCGCACCCCCGTGCTGATCGGGATCGCCGACGAGGAGGGCCTGCGCGGCCCGCACCTGCGGCTGTTCGAGGCGGTGGGGCGGGTGCACGAGCAGGTGCTCGGACGCCGCCTGCCGCTCAACGGCGCCGGCGTCTGCGGCGCCGCGCTGGCCGACCTCGGCCTGCCGGTCGAGCTGCTGCGGGGCTTCGCGCTGCTCGCCCGCGCGGCCGGCCTGCTCGGCCAGATCGCCGAGGAGAGGAGGCGTCCGATCGGCATGGACGCCTACCTCGCCGTCGACCGCAACGCCGTCTACGTCGACCCTGACCACGAGAGCGAGTGAAGGAGAGCCCGGCATGGCCACCCTCGCGGCGGTGATCGCCTCGACGCACCACCCGTTCTACCACCGTGCCAGCACCGCGAGCGGCGACGACCGGCCGCCGTTCGCCGACGAGTGGGTCGCGAAGATCGAGCGGTTCCGCGAGACCCTCACGGCCGCGAAGCCGGACGTGCTCGTGATGGTGGGCAGCGACCACTTCCACCAGCTCTGGCTCGACAACATGCCGCAGTTCCTCGTCGGCAAGGCGCCCTTCTACGACGCCAACTGGTACAACGAGGAACGCGAGTTCGGGCTGCCCCGCATGACGCTGCAGGGCGAGGAGGACCTGTCGGCCCACTTGCTGCGCCAGGGCCTGGACGCCGGCTTCGACCTGGCGTTCAGCAACGAGTTGCGCATCGACCACAGCGTCACCTGCCCGATCATCACGCTTCGGCCCGAGGCCGACCTGCCGATCGTGCCGGTGTACACGAACATCTTCGCTCCACCGCTCCCGCAGCCGAAGCGGTTCGTGCAGCTGGGCAGGGCGATCCGCGAGATGGTCGAGTCGTGGCCGTCCGACCAGCGGGTCGCCGTCATCGGCACCGGGCACCTGTCGCTCGAGCTCGGCGGGCCGCGCCAGTTCGGCGAGCACGGGCCCGACCCCGAGTTCGACCGCAAGGCCGTCGACTGGATCGCCGGCGGCGACATCGAGGGGGCCCTGGCCGAGGTGACGCTCGACAGCCTGCACCTGCCCGGCAACGCCACGCACGGGTTCATGGACTTCATGCTCATGCAGGGGGTTGCCGGGGACGGGCAGAAGGCGCACCACGTCGACACCCTCGACCTGTTCCACACCATGGAGGCGTACTTCACCTGGTACCCGGACGGCCAGGTGCCCGCGGGCCTGTCGGGAGGGGTGGAATGAGCAAGTACCTGCTGGACAAGTTCCTGTTCACCGTCGACCGCGACCCCGAGCTGGTCGAGCGGTACCGCGAGGACCCCGCCGGCCTCGTGGCCTGGTGGGAGGACGAGATGGCGAACCGGCTGCTCGGCTGCACCAGCGGCGAGCGCAGCACCTGGCTCGCGCTCACCGAGGAGGAGCGCGACGTGCTCGTGCGGCAGGACCACGTCCGGCTGTTCGAGCTCGGCGCCCACCCGTTCCTCACGCTCACGCTGTTCATCGCGATGTTCGAGCGCGACCACGGCCCGCTGGAGTACCAGCTCGCCTACGCCAAGGCGATGGAGCACGTGCACATGCCGTACCCGGACATCGCGACGTGAGGCCACGGCTGCTGCTGGTCACGGCGAGCACCCGGCCCAGCCGCAAGGGGCCGCTCGTCGCCGCCTGGGTCGAGCGGGTGGCGCGCGCGCACGGCGGGTTCGAGGTCGACCCCGTCGACCTGGCCGAGGTCGGCCTGCCGCTGCTGGACGAGCCGCACCACCCCCGGCTGCGCCGGTACGTGCACCCGCACACGCTGGCGTGGAGCGAGCGGGTCGACGCCGCCGACGCCGTCGTCCTGGTCTTCCCCGAGTACAACCACTCGTTCTCCGGCGCGCTGAAGAACGCGATCGACTTCCTGCACCAGGAGTGGGGCGGCAAGGCCGTCGGCCTGGTGTCCTACGGCGGCGCGTCGTCCGGGCTGCGGGCTGCCGCGGCGCTCAAGCAGGTGCTCACCTCGGTGCGGATGGTGCCCGTCGTGGAGGCGGTGTCCGTCCCGTTCTTCGAGCAGTTCGTGCAGGACGGCGAGTTCGTCCCCAACGAGGTCCTCACGACCAGCGCCGGCGCGATGCTCGACGAGGTGGCGCGGATGACCGCCCTGCTGCGCCCGGCTACCAGCGGGCCCGGCGAGGACGCGGCTGGCACCGCGGGCACGTGAACGACGAGCGGTTCATGAAGGCGTCACGACGCACGGGCGTCCCGCACCGCGGGCAGGGCCGACCCTCCTGCCCGTAGACGGCGAGCGAGCGGTCGAAGTACCCCGACTGCCCGTTCACGTCGACGTACAGCGCGTCGAAGCTGGTACCGCCCTGGGCCAGCGCCTCCCCCATCACGTCGCGCACGTGGCCGAGCAGCGCGAGCACCGTCGGACGGGTCAGCGTCTCGGTCGGGCGGGCGAAGTGCAGGCGGGTGCGCCACAGCGCCTCGTCGGCGTAGATGTTGCCGACGCCGGACAGCAGCCCCTGGTCGAGCAGCGCCCGCTTCACGCCGGTGCGGCGCGCCCGCAGCCGGGCCAGCAGCAGCGTCTCGTCCAGGGCCGGGTCGAGCGGGTCGCGGGCGATGTGGGCCACCGGCGCCGGGATCCAGGTGGACGACGGGTGGGTGGCGCCGAGCGGCCCTGCGAGACCCGCGGGGCCGCCGTCGCGCGTGGGCTCGACCTCGACCACGGTCATGCCGCCGAACATCCGCTGGTCGACGAACCGCAGCTCGCGGCTGCCGCTGGTGAACCCGATCCGCACCCGCAGGTGCCGCTCCGCCGGCGCGTCGGGGTCCTGGACGAGCACCTGCCCGCTCATGCCGAGGTGGGTGAGCAGCGCCTGCTGGTCGTCCAGCTCGAGCCACAGGAACTTGCCACGCCGCACGGCGGCCGTGGTCGTGCGTCCGCGCAGCCGCGCGACGAGCTCGTCGGCGCCGCCGGCCTGGCGTCGCACCGGCCGCGGGTGCAGCACCTCGACCTCGGAGACGGTGCGGCCGATCGCGTGCGCGGCGAGGCCGCGGCGCACCACCTCGACCTCGGGCAGCTCGGGCACGGCGGTGTCGTCCTGTCGCCGTGGTCAGTCGGCGTGCGCGACGGGTGGGCCGGCGACCTGCTCGAGCGAGTCCTGGCCGGCCGGCAGCGCCCCGCGGGCCACCAGCTCGGCCCGCACGGCCTCCCACGCGGTGGCGGCGGCCTGCTGCTCGGCGGCCTTCTTGCTGCGCCCGGCGCCCTCGCCGCGGTGGTGCCCCGCCACGACAGCGACGGCGCGGAACTCCTTGGCGTGGTCCGGACCGGTCTCGGAGACCAGGTACGACGGGACGCCGAGCCCGGCCGAGGCGGTGAGCTCCTGCAGCGAGGTCTTCCAGTCCAGCCCGGCGCCGAGGGTCGCCGAGGACGCCATCAGCGGGTCGACCAGCCGGTGGACGAGGTCGCGGGCGGCCTCGATGCCCTGCGACAGGTAGGCGGCGCCGATCAGCGCCTCGAGGGTGTCGGCGAGGATCGAGGACTTGTCGCGGCCGCCGGTGGCCTCCTCGCCGCGGCCGAGCCGGACGTGCTGGCCCACCTGCAGCTCGCGGGCCACGCCGGCCAGGGCCTGCATGTTCACCACGGCCGCGCGCAGCTTGGCCAGCTGACCCTCGGGCAGGTCCGGGTGGCGCGTGTAGAGCGCGTCGGTGACGACCAGGCCGAGCACGGCGTCGCCGAGGAACTCCAGCCGCTCGTTGGTGGGCAGGCCGCCGTTCTCGTACGCGTACGAGCGGTGCACCAGGGCGCGCGAGAGCAGCGCCCGGTCGAACTGCAGACCGAGACGCTGCTCCAGCTGCTCGTCAGGCGGCAGCGCCTGCGCCGTGCCCTCTTCCCGCTCGCTCACGCCGGGGTGGGGCTCAGAGGTCCTTGACCTTGCGGCCCTTGTACTCCAGGTACAGCGGCGTGCCGTTCGAGTCGGTCACGACCCGGGCGTGGTGCGGCCGCGCGAGGACCTCCTGGCCGCCCTCGACCGAGCTGGTCAGGGGGGTGGGCAGGGTCTTCCACTGCGACCGGCGGTGCCGGGTGTTGCTGCGGGACATCTTCCGCTTCGGGACGGCCACGTCTAGCTCTCCTTGTCGTTCCTCAGGTCAAGCAACTTCGACCACCTCGGGTCGACGTCGTCGTGCGCGTGCTCCGGGTCGTCCGCGAGCCGTGCACCGCACTGGGCGCACAGGCCCGGGCAGTCCGGGCTGCACACCGGCTGGAACGGCAGCGCCAGCACCACCGCGTCCGTGAGCACGGGCTCCAGGTCGACCAGGTCGTCCTGCAGCTCGTACTCGTCCGCCTCGGCCTCGTCGCCCTCCCCCTGGTGGGGTCGGCCGTCGCGCCGCTTCTTCTCCGGGTAGACGTACAGCTCCTGGAAGGTCACCTCGACAGGCTGCTCGAGGTCGTCCAGGCACCGCACGCACTCACCGGTGGCGAGCGAGCGCGCCGTGCCGGACACGAGCACGCCCTCCATCACCGACTCGAGCCGGACGTCCAGCTCGATGTCGGTGCCGGCCTTGACCGCGATCACCTCGGTACCGAGGTCGTGAGCCACCTGGACGGTGCGCTGGAGCCGCCGCATGGAACCGGGACGTCGGCCGAGATCGATGGTCTCGAGCACGAGCGGCGACCTCGGGTCCAGGCTGGTCACGGACTCCCTCCCTGGGGACTGCGCGGTGAACGGGGGGCAGGCACGACCCCGGCCCCGACGCGGGATCGCGACGAGACCGACGACCCAGGCTATCGCAGCAGGTCAGGGGCTCCCAAACGGGCCGTTCAGGCGCTCGAGCACGACGTCCGGCACCAGCCCGGTGACGTCACCGCCGAGCCGGGCCACCTCGCGCACCAGCGAGGACGACACGTGCAGCCACCGCGGGTCGCCGGGCAGGTACACCGTCTCGAGCCCGGACAGGTGCCGGTTCATCTGCGCCATCGGGGTCTCGTAGTCGACGTCGGTGCTGCCGCGCACGCCCTTGACCACCGCCCCGGCGCCGATCCGGCGGCAGTAGTCGACCAGCAGACCGCCCGGCACCTCGTCGACCCGCACCCGCCCGGAGGCCAGCAGGTCGGGGTCCAGCGAGGCCTGCAGCAGCTCCAGCCGCTCGTCGATCGCGAAGTGGCCGCGCTTGGACGGGTTGTGCACGACGGCGACGACCACCTCGTCGAACAGCGCCGCGCTGCGGCGGACGACGTCCAGGTGGCCGTTGGTCACCGGGTCGTACGAGCCGGGGCACACGCAGCGCATGCCGCGGACCCTACTGCCCCTCGGCCGGCTCGACTGTGGGCTCGGCGAACCACAGCGTGGTCTCGCCGTAGCGCCGCTGGTCGAAGCGCACCAGGCCGGCGGGCCAGGCCGGCTCCGGCCCGCGGGTGCCGCGCTCGAGGACGAGGACCGCGCGCTCGTCCAGCCAGCCGTCCGCGAGGCGGACGAGCACCGCGGCCAGCTCCTCCTCGGCGAGCGCGTAGGGCGGGTCGAGCAGCACCAGGTCGTACCGGCGGTCGGGCGCGGCGCCGAGCAGGGCGCCGACCGCCACCTGCTGCACGGTGGCGACGTCGTCCAGGCCGAGGTCGGTCACGTTGCGCCGGCAGGCGCGGGCCGCCTCGCGGCCGCTGTCGACGAGGAGCACCCGGGCGGCACCGCGGCTGGCGGCCTCCAGCCCGAGCGCGCCGGACCCCGCGTACAGGTCGAGCACGCGCGCGCCGTCGACCACGCCCTCGTGCTCGAGCCGGGAGAACAGCGCCTCGCGCACCCGGTCGGAGGTGGGACGGGTCTCGCGGCCGGCCGGCACGACGAGCGTGCGGCCGCGGCGGCTGCCGGCGATGATCCGGGTCACGCGGCCGAGGGTACGGGCGCTCAGCCGCGCTCCAGGAACACCTCCCGCTCGGGGTCGAGCAGCAGGCGCAGGTGCTCGGCCAGGACCGGGTGCCGCTCGAGCTCGGGGTCGTCGGCCACCAGCGCCGTGGCGCGCTCGCGGGCGTCGGCGATGATCTCGCCGTCGCGGGTGATCCGCAGCAGCCGCAGCGAGGACCGGAACCCGGACTGGGCGGCGCCGAGGACGTCGCCCTCGCGCCGGGTCTCCAGGTCCAGGTGCGACAGGGCGAAGCCGTCGGAGGTGGCGGCCACCTTCTGCAGCCGCTCGCGGGCGCGGTCGCGGGCGTCGTCGCCGCAGAACAGCAGGCAGGTGCCGGGGTGGGCGCCGCGCCCGATCCGCCCGCGCAGCTGGTGCAGCTGGGAGATCCCGAACCGGTCGGCGTCCATGACGATCATCACCGAGGCGTTCGGGACGTCGACGCCGACCTCGATCACGGTGGTGGCCACCAGGACGTCGACCTCTCCGGCCACGACCGCGGCCATCACGGCGTCCTTGTCCTCCGGCGGCATCCGCCCGTGCAGCACCTCGACCCGCAGGCCCTGCATCGCCGGGTGCCGGCGCAGCTCGACGACGACGTCGACGACCGCGCGCGGCGGGCGGCGCGAGCCGGTGCGACCGTCCTCGTCGGGGTCCTCGACGTCGGCGAGCGCCTCCTCGAGCAGCTCCGAGCCCTCCACGCCGATCCGCGGGCAGACCACGAAAGCCTGGCGGCCCAGGCCGACCTGCTCGCGCACCAGGCCGAAGGCCCGGTCGACCCAGCCCTGCTTCTCCTCCGGCACCACGTGCGTGGTGACCACCTGCCGCCCGGCCGGCACCTCGGTGAGGGTCGAGGTCTCGAGGTCGCCGAAGACGGTCATCGCCACGGTGCGCGGGATCGGAGTCGCGGTCATCACCAGCAGGTGCGGGGTGCGCAGCGCCTTGGCCCGCAGCGCGTCGCGCTGCTCGACGCCGAACCGGTGCTGCTCGTCGACGACGACCAGGCCGAGGTCGAAGAAGTCGACCTTGTCCTGCAGCAGCGCGTGCGTGCCGACGACGATGCCCGCCTCGCCGCTCGCGGCGTCGAGCATCGCCTGGCGCCGCGCCGCGGTGGGCATCGAGCCGGTGAGCAGCACGACCTTGGTCTGCGCGCCGGGCGGGGCGGCGTCGGCGAGCAGCTCGGGCCGGTCGAGCGGGAGCATGCCTGAGCCGGCGAGCCCGCCGAGCATCGCGCTGATCGAGCGGTGGTGCTGCTGGGCCAGCACCTCGGTGGGCGCGAGCAGCGCGGCCTGCCCACCGGCGTCGACGACGGTGAGCATCGCCCGCAGCGCCACCACGGTCTTGCCCGAGCCGACCTCGCCCTGCAGCAGCCGGTGCATCGGGTGCTCGCGGGCCAGGTCGTGCGCGACGACCTCGCCGACCTCGCGCTGGCCGGCGGTGAGCTCGAACGGCAGCCGGGCGTCGAACGCGGCGAGGAGGCCGCCCTCGGACGCGGGGCGGGGGGTGGCGGGCAGCGCGTCGGCCTGCGCCCGGCGGCGGGCCAGCGCCGTCTGCAGGACGAACGCCTCCTCGTACCGGAACCGGTCGCGCGCGAGCTCGGCCTGGTCGCGCGTGCCCGGCCGGTGGATCAGCTGCAGCGCCACGGCCGAGCCGGGGAAGTCGTGCGCCTCGAGCACCTCCGGCGGCAGCGGGTCGGGCACCTCGGTCGGCACCAGCTGGTCGAGCACCACGGTGACCGCCTTGCGGACGGTCTCGGACGAGCACTTGGCGCTCGCCGGGTAGATCGGGAACAGCTGCGTGGCGGCGGCCACGACGTCGACGTCCGTGGCGTCCTGCTCGAGGGTCGTGAACGAGGGGTGCGACAGCTGCCGCTGCCCGCGGAAGGAGTCGACCTTGCCGTCGAACAGCGCCAGCGTGCCGACCGCGAGCTGGCGTGCCCAGTGGTCGGCGATGTGCTTCTTGGTGGTGAAGAAGGCCAGCCGCAGCCGCGCGCTGCCGTCGGTGACGACCGCCTCGAGGATCTGCTTGCGGTTGGCCGTCGGACGCACCTTCACCTCGGCGACGCGCGCCACGACCGTGACGTGCTCGCCCTCGACCAGGTCGGCCAGCGGCGTCGGCTCGTCGAAGGAGGCGTACCGGCGCGGCAGGTGGTGCAGCAGCGCCCCGACGGTGGCGAGGTCGAGCCCCGCCTTGAGCGCCTTGGCGGACCGCTCGCCCACGACCCGGTCGAGCGGCTGGTCGAGGAAGGGTGCCGGGTGCACGTGCCGATCAGACCACACGGGTCGGACGTCGGACGCTCACTCCACGCCGAGCAGCACGGGGTAGCGCGGCTGGCCGCCCTCGACGACGTGCACCTCGACCCCGCGGCCCCCCAGCCGGGCGTCGACCGCGGCGGCGAGCCCTGCGGGCGCCTGCTCGCCCAGGACGACGGTGACCAGCTCGCCCCCGTGGGCGAGGAGCAGGTCGAGCACCTCCCCGGCGACCGCGGTGACGTCGGACCCGACCACCTCGACGGTGCCGGCGACGACGCCGAGGACGTCGCCCGGGCGGCAGCGTCCCGCCCTGGTCACCGCCTCGCGGGCGGCGGTCGTGACGGCGCCGTCGCGGGTGGCGCCCGCCGCGGCCGAGACCCTCGCCGCGCACGCGGCGAGGTCGAGCGTGGCGTCGTGCACCGCCAGCGCGGCCAGCCCCTGCACCTGCGCGCGGGTCGGCACCACCTCGACCCGGATGCCGTCGGCCGCCGCCGCCTCGGCGGCGGCGCGGGCGACCGCCACGGTGTCGGTGTCGTTCGGCAGCAGCACCACGCACGCCGCGCCCGTCGAGCGGACCGCGGCGAGCAGCTCCTCGGTGCTCGGGCGCGCCCCGGGTCCGGGGCCGACGACGACGGCCCCGGCCTGCGCGAACAGCGCGGCCAGCCCGGGGCCGGACGCGCAGGCGACCACCGCGACCTCGTCGACCAGCCCCGCGGACGGCGTGGCGGGGACGGACGGCTGCGACGGGACGACCGTCGCGGCCGGGACGCCGGCGACCACCTGCCCGCTGACGAGGTGGGTGACCCGGACCTCGCGCGGCGTGCCGGCCCGGCCGGCCTCGGCGAGCGCCGCCGCGTGGTCGTCGACGTGGACGTGCACGTGCCACAGCCCCGAGCCGCCGACGACGACGAGGCTGTCGCCCAGGCCGGCCAGCGCGGCGCGCAGGACCGCGACCCGGTCGGCCTCCTCGGCAGGCGGCAGGTCGAGCAGGAACATCACCTCGTGGGACGGGCCGCCGTCCCCGGGCGAGGGGCAGCTGGGCGCGACCGGCACCGGGCCGGGCGCGGCGACCGGCGGCGGCGCGGCGCGCTCGCCGGTGACGGCCGCCACCAGGGCGTCGAGGACGACGACGATGCCCGCTCCCCCGGCGTCGACCACCCCGGCCTCGGCCAGAACGTCGAGCTGGGAGGTCGTGCGCCGCAGCGCCGCGCGGGCGGCCTCGGCGGCGACGCGCACCAGGCCGTCCAGGCCGAGGTCGTCGCGCCCGGCGGCCGCGAGCGCGGCGGCCCGGGTGACCGACAGGATCGTCCCCTCGACGGGGGTCTCGACCGCGAGCCACGCCTGCTCGTCGGCCCGCCGCAGCGCCTCCGCGAGGTGCTCGGGACCCGCCTGCTCGACGCCGTCGAGGGCCTCGGCCCAGCCCCGCAGCAGCTGGCTGGTGATGATTCCGCTGTTGCCGCGGGCGCCGAGCAGGGCGCCGTGGGCCGCGGCACCGGCGATGGCGGCGAGGTTGGCGTCGTCCGGCAGGCCGCGCACCTCCTGCGCCGCGCGGACCAGGGTGAGGTGCAGGTTCGTGCCGGTGTCACCGTCCGGGACGGGGTAGACGTTGAGGGAGTCGATCGCCTCGCGGTCGCGCTCGATGCCCTCCAGCGACAGCGCCAGCCAGCGCCGCGCCACCGCGGCGTCGAACCGGGTCGCTCCTGCCACGGTGGTGCTCGCCTCCTGCTGCTTTTGGTCCCGGCCCGGGTCTCCGATACCCTAGACCGGTTGCCCGGCGAGCCCGGGCGCTTCGCTGTCGGCGAGGGACCAGCCCCGCCGGACCGATCCACACACGTAGGAGTTCACCGTGGCTGCCAACTGCGACGTCTGCGGCAAGGGGCCGAGCTTCGGCAACACCATCTCGCACTCCCACCGGCGCACCTCCCGGCGCTGGAACCCGAACATCCAGCGGGTGCGTGCGATGGTCGGCGGGACGCGCAAGCGCATCGACGTCTGCACCTCCTGCCTCAAGGCCGGCAAGGTCACCCGCTGACCTGCTGACCACCCCACCGAGGGCCGGATCCCGGAAGGGACCGGCCCTTCGTGCTGCCCGCGGAGGGTGCCTCAGGGGCTGAAGTGGTCCCAGCCCGACGTGCCGTGCCACTCGTGCCCGTCGACCAGCACCGACGCCGCCCACGGGCCGACGAGCCGGGGGTGCACGGTCCCGACGACGTCCCAGCCCTGGGGCGGCACACCGGGGAAGCACGCCACGAGAGCGTGCTCCTCGCCGCCGGTCAGCACCCAGGAGCGCGCCAGCTCCTCCGCCTCCTGACCGCCGTCCACGGCGGTCGCGGCCTCCACCAGCGACATCCGTCGTGCGGTCAGCACCTCGAAGTCGCCATCCAGGTCGATGGTCACGCCGCTGGCGTCGGCGAGGCGGCGCAGGTCGAGCAGCAGCCCGTCCGAGACGTCGATCATCGCGGTGGCGCCGGCGAGCGCGGCCTCGCGGCCGGCGAGCACGGGCGGGTCCGGACGCAGGTGTGCCCGCACCAGGTCGGGGTCCACCTCGGGCCGGCCGGCCTGCAGCAGCGCCAGGCCGGCGGCCGAGCGGCCGAGCGTGCCGCGCACCGCGACGACGTCGCCCGGGCGGGCGCCCGAGCGCAGCACCGGGTCGCGCCCCTCGAGGTCGCCGAGCACGGTCACCGACACCATGAGGACGGGCCCGGACGACAGGTCGCCCCCGGCGACGGTGGTGCCCGAGCCGGCGCAGCCGAGGGCCAGCCCGCGGGCGAGGTCCTCGAGCCAACCCACCCGGGTCGACGGCGGCGCCACCAGCGCGACGAGCAGCGCGGTGGGGACCGCGCCCATCGCGGCCACGTCCGCCAGGTTCTGGGCGGCGGCCTTGACGCCGACGTCCTCGCCGGTCGACCAGTCCAGCCGGAAGTCGCGCTCCTGCACCATCACGTCGGTGCTCGCGACGACCCGCGCGTCCGGCGCGCGCAGCACCGCGGCGTCGTCGCCGGGGCCGAGCAGGGTCGCCTCGCCGGGGGGCAGCAGGGGCAGGATCCGGGCCAGCACGCCGCCCTCGCCGAGCGCGGCCAGGGTGGGTCCACCGTCGGTCACGACCCGCTCACCCCCTGTCACCGGCCCCCTGTCAGGTGACGGCCGCGACACGGTAGCGTGACCGCCGGTCGGCCGGACCCCCACGGGCAGTGGGGGTCGAGGGCGGCCGGCCGATGACGTCGACTCGCAGGAGGTCCCCGTGGTGGTTCAGGCCTACGTCCTGGTTCAGACCGAGGTCGGCAAGGCGGCCTCCGTCGCCGAGTCCATCGGCAGCCTGCAGGGCGTCGTCATGGCCGAGGACGTCACCGGCCCGTACGACGTCATCGTCCGGGTCGAGGCCGGCAGCGTCGACGAGCTGGGCCCGCTGGTGATGTCCAAGATCCAGGGCGTCCCCGGCATCACCCGCACGGTCACCTGCACGGTGGTCCACGCCTGAACCGAACGGCTCCGCGCAGCGCCAGGTCCCGCCGGGCCCTGGCGCTGCTGCTCGTCGCCCTCCCGGTCCTGGCCGGCTGCGGCGCGACGGTGTCGGTCGAGCCCGCCCCGCAGGCGACCGACCCGGCCTGCGCCGAGGTGCTGGTGCGCCTGCCGGACGCCCTCGACGGGCTGGCCAGGGCGCAGACCACCAGCCAGTCCAGCGCCGCCTGGGGCGAGGGCGCCGACGCCGTCGTGCTGCGCTGCGGCGTCGAGCCGCTCGGGCCGACCACCGACCCCTGCGTCAGCGTCGGCGCGGTCGACTGGGTCACCACGGCGCCGGACGGCGACCCGCCCCGCACCCGCTACACGACCTACGGACGCGTCCCCGCCGTCGAGGTCACGCTGCCCGGCGACCAGCCGTCCGGGGTCGACCTGGTCCTGGGTGAGGTGGGCGGCGCCGTCGAGGTGCTGCCGGCGGACCGCACCTGCACCTGACGGAAGTCTCTGCACCTCACGGAAGTCCCGTGCACCTGGCGGAAGTCGTTGTGCCGGCAGGGCTCCGGCCCGCCACCATGGGCGGATGGAGAAGATCACCTCTCGCCTGCTGAGCTGGGCGAGCATCCTCGAGGAGGGCACCCGGCAGCAGGCCGTCACCACGGCGTCGCTGCCATTCATCCACCCGCACGTCGCCCTGATGCCCGACGCCCACCTGGGCAAGGGCGCCACGGTCGGCTCGGTCATCCCGACCCTCGGCGCGCTGATCCCCGCCGCGGTGGGCGTCGACATCGGGTGCGGCATGAGCGCGGTGCGCACGCAGTGGCAGGTCGGCGACCTGCCGGCCGACCGCCGCGCCCTGCGTGAGGCCGTGGAGCGGGCGGTGCCGGTGTCCGCCGGCGGCTACAACACCGAGGTGTCCGAGACGGCCGCTCCGCGCGTCGCCGACCTCGAGCAGCGCGCGGACGCAGCCGGTTTCGACCCCGGATGGTACGCGGGCGGGTGGCGGATGCAGCTGGGCTCGCTCGGCTCCGGGAACCACTTCATCGAGGTCACCGTCGACGAGACGGGCCAGGTGTGGCTCTTCCTGCACTCGGGCTCGCGAGGTGTCGGCAACAAGATCGCCCAGCACCACATCTCGGTCGCCGCCGGGCTGTGCCGGCGCTGGTGGATCGACCTGCCGCACCCCGACCTCGCCTACCTCGTCGAGGGCACCGAGGAGTTCTGGTCCTACGTCCGCGAGCTGCGGTGGGCCCAGCACTTCGCGCTGCTCAACCGCGCCGAGATGATGGACCGGCTGGTCGCGTGCGTGGAGGCGTGGACGGGCGAGCCCGTGCAGCGCACCGAGGTGATCGACTGCCACCACAACTACACCGAGCAGGAGAAGCACTTCGGCAAGCAGGTGTGGCTGTCGCGCAAGGGCGCCATCTCGGCCCGCGCGGGCGAGGCGGGGCTGGTGCCGGGCTCGATGGGCACGGCGTCGTACGTGGTGTCGGGCAAGGGGAACCCGGTGGCGCTGCACTCCTCGCCGCACGGGGCCGGGCGCGAGTACTCGCGGTCCCGGGCGCGCAGGACGTTCACGCGGGAGCAGCTGCGGGAGTCGATGCGGGGCATCGAGTACCGCGACACCGACGCCTTCCTCGACGAGATCCCGATGGCCTACAAGGACATCGACGTGGTGATGCGCGACGCCGCCGACCTCGTCGAGGTGCGGCACGTGCTGCGCCAGGTGGTGAACGTCAAGGGCGACTGACCCCGGCGGTCAGGGCGTCCAGCGCAGGGCGTGCAGGTGCTCGTACGCGGGTCGGCACGCCTGCGCCACGTCGGCCGCGGCCCCGTCCAGCCGGACGGGGCCGCGGTCGCGCCGCTCGAAGCCGGTGGAGCGCTCGACGGCGGCGTACCAGTGCGGCGCCCAGACGCCGTCGGTGTCGCGGGGGCCGGCGGGCCAGTGCAGCATCCGGTCGGTGAACGCCAGACCGTGCCGGCGGCACAGCTCGCGCAGGAAGACCTCGGGCTGCTCGAGGAAGTCGGCGGCATCGACCACCGGTGCCGGCACGCCGGCCGCGGTGAGCTCCTCGTGCAGCCGCACCTGCTGCAGCAGCCCGATGTCCTCGGGCGAGACCTGCTCGCGCGCGCGGGTGTACGACGCGATGACCTCGGCGGGGTCGCGGATCAGCAGCACGTTCGACAGGCCCAGCACCCACGACCGGTCGTCGACCTCGTCGACGAGGTGGTGCGCCATGTGCTTCTGGTACTGCACGCGCACCCCACCGGGCAGGGGCGCGGTGAGGGTGCGCACGACCGAGCGCCAGTCGGTGTCACCGGCCGCGACCACCTCCTCGCGCCCGGGGTGGTCGATGCCGGTGACGGCCAGGTAGTGCGCGTAGAGCGGCTCGTCGACCACGACGCAGTCGGGCCGGTTCTCCCACGAGCGCATCAGCGCGGTGGAGATGTTCCGCGGCCCGGACCAGACCGCGAGCCGGACGGGCTCAGCCACCCGTTGACCCGGCGGCGGCGACGTCCGCCGCCACGGCGTCGAGGTACAGGGTCCGCAGCCGGTCGGTGACCGGGCGGGTGCCGTCCCCGATCGTGCGCCCGTCGACCGTGCGCACCGGCACCAGGCCGGCGAAGGTGCCCGTCACGAACGACTCGTCGGCGCCGTACACGTCGGTGAGGCTGAAGTTCTTCTCCCGCACCGTGATCCCGGCCTCGCGGGCCACCTGCAGCACCATGCCGCGGGTGATCCCGCCGAGGCAGTAGTCGCCGGTGGACGTCCACAGCTCGCCGCGCCGCACGACGAAGAAGTGCGTGGAGTTGCACGTGGCCACGAAGCCGTGCGGGTCGAGCATCAGCGCCTCGTCGGCCCCGGCGGTGTAGGCCTGGATGCAGGCGGTGATGTCGTTGAGCTTGCTGTGCGAGTTCAGCTTCGGGTCGACCACGTCGGGGTAGGGCCGCCGCACGTGCACCGTGAACAGCGTGATGCCGCGCTCGACCACCTCGGGCCGCGGCACCTTGTGCTCGGCGATGATGACGACGGTCGCCGGCCCGATGGTGACCCGCGGGTCCTGGTACGGCGTGCTCTTCATCCCGCGCGTCACCATCAGCCGCACGTGCACGCCGTCGCGCATGTCGTTGGCGCGCAACGTCTCGCGGATCGCGGCGGCCAGCTCGTCCCGCGTGCGCCCGATGTCGAGCGCGATCGCCTTGGCGCCCTCGAACAGCCGGTCGAGGTGCTGGTCGAGGAAGACCGGCTCGCCGCCGTGGACCCGCAGGCCCTCCCACACGCCGTCGCCGAGCACGAAGCCGCTGTCGAACACCGACACGACCGCCTGCGCGCGCGGCACCAGCCGGCCGTCGACGTGCACGAGCACCTCGGCGTTGCGCGGGTCGTCGTCGTAGTCGTGGGTCCCCTTGCTCTGACTGCGCGTGCTCTGCGCGCCCTCGTCCGCCATCAGCGCAGCCCCGTCCGGCGGGTGATGGCGAGCTGCAGCAGCCGCTCGACCAGCTCGGGGTAGGCGACGCCGGACTGCTCCCACATCCGCGGGTACATCGAGGTGGGCGTGAACCCGGGCATGGTGTTCAGCTCGTTGACGACCACGCGCTGGTCGCGGGTGACGAAGACGTCGACGCGGGCGAGCCCCTCGCAGCCCATCACCACGAACGTGCGGGCGGCCAGCCGCCGCACCTCGGCGGCGACGTCGGGCAGCAGGTCGGCCGGGCACACCAGGCGGACGCCGGAGTCGTCGAGGTACTTGGCCTCGAAGTCGTAGAACTCGTGGCCGCCGCCCTCGACCACCTCGACCTCGCCGGGCTCGGTGGTGAGCGGCGCTCCGCCGTCGACGTCCTGCAGCACACCGCACTCGACCTCGCGGCCCTCGACCGTCGCCTCGACCAGCACCTTGGGGTCGTGCAGCCGGGCCGCCTCGACCGCGGCGTCGAGGTCGTCCGGGCCGTGCACCTTGGTGATGCCCATCGACGAGCCGGCCCGTGCCGGCTTGACGAAGACCGGGTAGCCGAGCGAGGCGACGGCGTCGCGGACCAGCTCCTTGTCGCCCTCCCACTCCTGCGGCAGCACCACGACGTACGGCCCGACCGGCAGCCCGTGCGCCGCGAGGACCGCCTTCATGTAGTGCTTGTCCATCGACAGGGCCGACGACAGCACGCCCGCCCCGACGTAGCGGGTGTCGGACAGCTCGAGCATCCCCTGGATCGTGCCGTCCTCGCCGAACGGGCCGTGCAGCAGCGGGAACACGACGTCGACCTGCCCGAGCACCCGCGGCACCTCGTCCGGCTGCAGCGTCACCAGGTCGCGCGCGTGCAGGCCCTGAGACAGCGTGACGGCCGTCGCGGCCTCCGCCTCGGCGTCGACGCTCGGGAGGCGGCCGTCCGTGATCCGCCAGCGCTCGGGGTCGTCCTGCGCCAGCACCCAGCGGCCGTCGGTGGTGATGCCGACCGGGACGACGTCGTAGCGGTCGCGGTCGATCGCCGCCAGCACCCCGGCGGCGGTCACGCAGCTGATGGCGTGCTCGCTGGACCGACCGCCGAAGACGACGGCGACACGGGGCTTGCGGGGACGGTCGGGTGAGGTGATCTCGGGCTCGCTCATCGGTGCCCGACCCTACCCGGCGGCGGCCCTAGGCTCGGGGCATGCACCACGACCACTGGGACGACGGGACCGACGCGCCGGACCCCCGCTGGTCCCCCGACACCCTGGCCGTGGCCGCGGGCCGCCCGGAGCGCGTGCCGGGTGCGGCGGTCGGCCCGCCGGTCGAGCTGTCCTCCACTTTCGTCGGCGCGGGGAAGGTCCCGACCGGGCAGCCGATGTACGGGCGGGTCGACAACGCCACCTGGACGGCCTGCGAGGAGGCGCTCGGCGCGCTCGAGGGCGCGCCCGGCGGCACCACCCTGTTCGCGTCCGGGATGGCCGCGATCGCGGCCGTGCTCGACCTGGTGCCCGACGGCGGCCTGCTCGTCGTCCCCGACGCGGCCTACAACACGACCCTCGAGCTGGCCGAGGTGCTGCATGGCCGCGGCCGGCTGCGCGTGGCGCGCGTCGACGTCGCCGACACCGCGGCGGTGCTCGCGACGCTGGACGGCGACGACCGCCCCGACCTGCTGTGGCTCGAGTCGCCGACCAACCCGCTGCTGCAGGTGAGCGACCTGGCCACCTGCCTGCCGGCGGCGCACTCGGCCGGGGTGCTCACCGTCGTCGACAACACCTTCGCCACGCCGCTGGTGCAGCGCCCGCTCGACCTCGGCGCGGACCTCGTCGTGCACTCGGTCACCAAGTACCTGGCGGGTCACTCCGACGTCGTCCTGGGTGCCGCCGCGACGCGCGACGCCACGCTCTCCCAGCGGCTGCGCACCCACCGCCGCCTGCACGGCGCGGTGCCCGGCCCGTTCGAGGCGTGGCTGGCGCTGCGCGGCATGCGCACCCTCGCGCTGCGCGTGGCCCGGGCCCAGGCCTCGGCCGCCGACCTCGCGGCGCGGCTGGCGGCGCACCCGGCGGTCGCGCGGGTGCGGCACCCGAGCCTGCCGGACGACCCCGGCCACGCCCTGGCCTCGGCGCAGATGCGCGGGTTCGGCGCGGTCCTCACCGTGCAGGTGCACGGCGGCCCCGACGCGGCGGACGCCTTCGTCGACGCGGTGCGGCTGTGGGTGCCCGCGACCAGCCTCGGCGGCGTCGAGTCGATGCTGGAGCGGCGGCGCCGGCACGCCAACGAGCCGCAGACCGTGCCCGAGGACCTGGTCCGGCTCTCGGTCGGCATCGAGGACGTCGAGGACCTGTGGGCCGACCTCGACCAGGCGCTGCGCGCCTCGTCGTAGGGACGCCCTGGGGACGGCCTAGGTCTGCTCGTGCTTGCGGGCGCGCGACAGCACCCGGCGCACCATCTCGTCGGCGCCCACGCCCTCGTGCACCACGGCGACGACCGCCTCGGTGATCGGCATGTCGACGCCGGCCGAGGCGGCGAGCTCGAGCACCGAGCGGCACGACTTGACGCCCTCGGCGGTCTGCCTCGTCGCGGCGACCACCTCCTCGACGCTCATGCCGCGACCGAGGTTGTGGCCGAAGGTGCGGTTGCGCGACAGCGGTGAGGCGCAGGTGGCCACGAGGTCCCCCATCCCGGCCAGCCCGGAGACCGTGGTGGGGTCGGCCCCGAGGGCGGCCGCCAGCCGGGCGGTCTCGGCCAGCCCGCGCGTGATGATGGAGGCGCGGGTGTTGTCGCCCATGCCCAGGCCCTCCGCCATGCCCACGGCCAGCGCGATGACGTTCTTCACCGCGCCGCCGAGCTCGACGCCCACGACGTCGTCCTGGGTGTAGGGACGGAAGTAGGGCGTCGAGCAGTCGTGCGCCAGCGCCTCGGCGCGGTCGTGGTCGCTGCAGGCCACGACGGTGGCCGTCGGCTGCCGGGCAGCGATCTCCTTGGCCAGGTTCGGCCCCGAGACCACCGCCACCCGCTCGGCCGGCACGCCCGCGACCTCGCGGACGACCTCGCTCATCCGCAGGTGGGTGCCGAGCTCGACGCCCTTCATCAGGCTGACCAGCAGGGCGTCGTCGCCGAGCAGGTGCACCCAGCCGGAGAGGTTGTCGCGCAACGACTGGGAGGGCACGGCGAGCACGACCGTCGAGGCGCCGGCGAGCACCTGCGCCGGGTCGGTCGAGGCCTCGATCGACGCCGGGAGCTCGACGTCGGGGAGGTACTCCTCGTTCCGGTGCTTGTCGGTGATCTGGTCGACCACCTCGGCGCGACGGCCCCACATCCGCACCGGCACACCGGCGTCGGCCAGGACCATCGCGAAGGTCGTGCCCCAGCTGCCGGTGCCCATCACCGCGAAGTGCGGACGGGTGGTGCTCATGCGGTGCGGCTCATCGAGGTGTCCCCTTGCGGAAGTTGCCGGTGGTGCCCTGCCCGTGCTCGCGCGGGTCCCACCGGGTGGTGGGCGGCTGCGCGCCGCGGATCTCGGCGACGACCCGCGACAGGGCGTCCATGATGGCGTCCGTCGCCCCGGCGAGCACGCCGGCGTCGAGCGGGCGGCCGGAGTACGACGTCAGGTCGACCGGCGGGCCCGCCGCGACGACGACGTGCTGCGGCGGGACCAGCCGCGGTGCCCTGCCGTACGGCGACAGCACCCGGTGCGACCCCCACTGCGCGAGCGGGACGACGGGGCAGCCGGTCTCGAGCGCGACCCTGGCCGCGCCGGTCTTGCCGCGCATGGGCCACAGGTCGGGGTCACGGGTGAGGGTCCCCTCGGGGTAGATCACGACGCACTCGCCGGCGCGCACGGCGGCGACCGCCTCGCTGTAGGAGCGTGAGGCGTCGACGGTCTCGCGGTACACGGGGATCTGCCCGGCGCTGCGCAGGATCCGCCCGGCGACGGGGATGCGGAAGACCTCCTCCTTGCCGAGGAACCGCGGCAGCCGCGGGACGTTGATGAGGAAGTGCGCCACGACGAACGGGTCGGCGTGCGAGGTGTGGTTGACGACCACGACGCAGCCGCCGGCGCGCGGGACGTGCTCCTGGCCGCGCCACTCGTGCCGGGTGAGCAGGCGCACGAGCGGGCGGACGATCCCCTCGGCGATGCGGAAGGCGACGCTCCTGCTCGGCGCTCCCACACCCACCTCCTCGACGACCGTGCCGCGCGGTGCTGCCGCCGGGCCCGGGTGCCCATCCTGTCGGGCACCCTCCCCGGCGTCCATCGACCCCCGCCCGCCCGCAGCGCGTGTCGCGGGCGGGAGGGCGCCCTGCACCCGCGCGACCCCGGGCGGGAGGCGGTGCGCCCGTGCGGCAGGATCGACCCGTGGTGGCCGGGTGGAGCGTCGTGCTGCCGGTGAAGGGCGGCCCGGCCGCGAAGTCGCGGCTCGCCGCCAGACCCGGTCTCGCGCTGGCGATGGCGGGCGACTGCGTCGCCGCCGTGACCGCGACCCCGGGGGTGGACGACGTCGTCGTGGTCACCGCCGATCCTGCGGCCGCCGCCCTCGCCACGGGTCTCGGGGCTCGCGCGGTCGACCAGCCGGCGACCGCGCCCGGCCTGTCGGGCGCGGTCCGCACCGGGCTCGCCGCGTGCGACCAGGACGCCCCGGTCGCGGTGCTGCTCGCCGACCTGCCGAGCCTGCGACCGCAGGACCTGGCCGCAGCGCTCGACGCCGTCTCGGTGCTGCTGCGCGAGGGCCGCGACGCCGTCGTCGTCCCCGACGCCGACGGCACCGGCTCGGTGCTGCTGGCTGCGGGCCGCCCGTCCGGGGTGCGGCACGCGTTCGGCGCGGGGTCGGCCGGCCGGCACGAGGAGCTCGGCGCGCACCGCCTCGAGGACGTGCCCGCGCGGCTGCGGCGCGACGTCGACACCCGCACCGACCTCGTCGCAGCCCTCGAGCTCGGCGTCGGGCCGCGCACCGCGCGTACGCTGCGGGACGTGCAGGCGACCGTGCTCCGCTACGACCCCGAGACCCGCGGCGGCGAGGTCGTCACCGACGACGGCCTGCGGCTGGCGATGGCGCCGGGGGCGCTGGAGGGCAGCGGCCTGCGCCACCTGCGTCCCGGCCAGCGGGTGACCTGCAGCCCCGGTGACGACGGCACCGTGACCGGCGTGCACCTGCGGGGCATCAGCGGCGACTGACCCCCCTCAGCTCTTCCACTCGCAGTCGGCGCCGAGGGCCTCGAGCTTGTCCGAGAACCGCTCGTAGCCGCGGTCGATCAGGTCGATCCCGTGGACGTTGGACACGCCCTCCGCGGTGAGCGCCGCGATGAGGTGCGAGAACCCACCGCGCAGGTCGGGCACGACGATGTCGGCGCCCTTGAGCGGGGTCGGGCCGGAGATGACGGCGGAGTGGCGGAAGTTGCGCTGCCCGAACCGGCACGGCGTGGAGCCGAGGCACTCGCGGTAGACCTGGATCTGCGCACCCATGCCGACCAGCGCGTCGGTGAAGCCGAACCGGTTCTCGTACACCGTCTCGTGCACGATCGACAGGCCCTTGGCCTGGGTCAGCGCCACGACCAGCGGCTGCTGCCAGTCGGTCATGAAGCCGGGGTGCACGTCGGTCTCGACCGCGATCGAGTGCAGCTCGCCACCGGGGTGGAAGAACCGGATGCCGTCGTCGTCGACCTCGAACGCCCCGCCGACCTTCCGGAAGGTGTTGAGGAACGTCATCATCCCGATCTGGTCGGCGCCCTGCACGTACACGTCACCGCCGGTGGCCAGCGCCGCGCTGGCCCACGACGCCGCCTCGATCCGGTCGGGCAGCGAGGCGTGCCGGTAGCCCTCGAGCCGCTCGACGCCCTCGATCCGGACCACGCGGTTCGGGTCGATGTTGATGATCGCGCCCATCTTCTGCAGCACCGCGACCAGGTCGACGATCTCGGGCTCGATGGCGGCGTTGCGCAGCTCGGTGATGCCCTCGGCGCGCACGGCGGTGAGCAGCACCTGCTCGGTCGTGCCGACGCTGGGGTACTCCAGCTCGAGCTTGGCGCCGCGCAGGGGCTGCGGGGCGGTGATCCGGATGCCCTGCTCGCGCTTGTCGACCACGGCGCCGAAGGCCCGCAGCACGTCGAGGTGGTAGTTGATCGGCCGGTCCCCGATCCGGCAGCCGCCGAGGTCGGGGATGAACGCCTCGCCGAGGCGGTGCACCAGCGGGCCGCAGAACAGGATCGGGATCCGGCTCGCGCCGGCGTGGGCGTCGATGTCGGCGACGTGGGCGCTCTCGACGTAGCTCGGGTCCAGGGTCAGCGACCCCTCCTCGTGCGAGGTGACCTTGACGCCGTGCAGGTCGAGCAGGCCGCGCACGACGCTGACGTCGCGCACCTCGGGCACGTTCCGCAGGACGGACGGGCTCTCCCCCAGCAGGGAGGCCACCATCGCCTTCGAGACGAAGTTCTTGGCTCCGCGGACGGCGATCGACCCGTTCAGGGGACGGCCGCCACGGACGGTCAGGACGTTGCTCATGTCTCCACTCTCGGCACGCGGGGTGCGTGGGGCCCGTACCGGCCCCGCACCCGCACCGTGCTGGCTCGCTCTTGCTCGAGGCTGCTGCTCGAGGTCCTACTGTCCCACGAGACGACGGAGGGGCCGACCCGCGTGGGTCGGCCCCTCCGTGGTGCGCTGGGTGCGGGTCAGGACTTCTTGGCCGCCCGCTTGGCCGGTGCCTTCTTGGCGGCCGGCCGGGTCGTGGTCTTCTTGGCGGTGGTCTTGGTGGCGGTGGTCTTCTTCGCCGCCGACCGCGCCGGGGTGGCCTTGGTCGCGGTCTTCTTGGCCGCCGCCTTGGTCGTGGTCCGCTTCGCCGTCGAGCGCGCCGGCGTCGCCTTGGTGGCGGTGGACCGGGTGGTGGTCTTCTTCGCGGCGGACTTCGCCGGGGTGGCCTTGGTGGCCGTCTTCTTGGCGGTGGTCTTGGTCGCGGTGGTCTTCTTCGCCGCCGCCTTCGCCGGTGTGGCCTTGGTCGCGGTCTTCGTGGCCGCCGCCTTGGTCGTGGTCTTCTTCGCCGTCGACCGCGCCGGGGTGGCCTTGGTGGCGGTGCGCGAGCCGGTGGCCTTCTTGGCGGTGCCGCCGCCGGCGGCGCGGGTCGCCGAGGAGACCCGCGAGGTGACGGCCGAGGCGGCCGCTGCCGGCAGGCTGCGCGGCGTCGCCACGTAGCCCTTGAACGCGGTGCCCGGCTTGAACTTCGGCACCGAGGTCTTCTTGATCTTCACCGTCTCACCGGTGCGGGGGTTGCGGCCGGTGCGGGCTGCGCGAGCAGCGCGCTCGAAGGTGCCGAAGCCGCTGATGGCGACGCGCTCGCCCTTGGCGACGGACCGGACGATGGTGTCGATCACGGCCTCGACCGCGTCGCTCGCCATCTTGCGGCTGCCGAGTCGGGCCTCGAGGGCGTCGACGAGCTGTCCCTTGTTCACTGAATACTCCTCCAGTGCCTTCTGCTGCCGGGCGGACGCCCGGCTCGAGCACGACGGTATTCCTGCAGGCAGCCCTCGTCCACCACCTGGACACCCTGGACTCGTTGTGTCGCAGGGGCTCTAGCGGCTCCGGAGCCTCCCCGGCGGCCTGCTGGAGGGCCGTCCGGCACCCCGTTCGGCACCCGCTGCGTTGACCCGGTCCCGGCGCCGATGGTCTGCGCCACAACGCCTCTCGGCCCCGCGGGCCGCTGCGGCAACCCGCAGCACACCTGCCCCGAGGCGGGTCAGCGGGCGGGCAGGGTGGTGGGCAGCCAGGCCGGGCGGTCCCGCTCGAACTGCTCGATCCGGTCGGCGTGCTGGAGGCTCAGACCGATGTCGTCGAGCCCCTCCATCAGCCGCCAGCGGGTGTAGTCGTCGACGTCGAGGGGTGCCACGACGGTGTCGCAACGGACCTGGCGGGTCTCCAGGTCGACCGTCACCTCGGTGCCCGGGGCGTTCTCGAGGACCTTCCAGATCAGCTCGATGTCGTCCTGGGCCAGCCGTCCGGCGACCAGGCCCTGCTTGCCCGCGTTGCCCCGGAAGATGTCCGCGAACCGGGAGGACAGGACGGCCCGGAACCCGTAGTCCTTCAACGCCCAGACGGCGTGCTCGCGCGAGGACCCGGTGCCGAAGTCGGGCCCGGCGACCAGCACCGACCCGGACGAGAACGCCTCGTGGTTGAGGACGAACGACGGGTCGCCCCGCCAGGCGGCGAACAGGCCGTCCTCGAAACCGGTTCGGGTCACGCGCTTGAGGTAGACAGCGGGGATGATCTGGTCGGTGTCGACGTTGCTGCGGCGCAGCGGGACGCCGACACCGGTGTGGGACACGAACTTCTCCATCAGGTGCTCCTTCAGGCCGTCGCGACGGCGACGGGCTCGAGGTCGGAGGGCGCCGACAGCGTCCCGCGGACGGCGGTCGCGGCGGCCACGACCGGGCTGACGAGGTGGGTGCGACCGCCCTTGCCCTGGCGTCCCTCGAAGTTGCGGTTCGAGGTGGAGGCGCTGCGCTCGCCGGGAGCGAGCTGGTCGGGGTTCATCCCGAGGCACATCGAGCAGCCGGCGTTGCGCCACTCCGCGCCGAACTCGGTGAAGACGGCGTCCAGGCCCTCCTCCTCGGCCTGCAGGCGCACACGCGCCGAGCCGGGGACCACCAGGACGCGCACCGAACCGGCCTTGTGCCGGCCCTTCACGACACCCGCAGCGGCCCGCAGGTCCTCGATCCGGCCGTTGGTGCACGAGCCGATGAAGACGGTGTCGACGGCGATCTCGCGCAACGGGGTACCGGGGGCGAGGTCCATGTACTCCAGGGCGCGCTCGGCGGCGTGGCGGTCGTCCTCGTCCGCGATCCGACCCGGGTCGGGCACGCTCGCCGACAGCGGCAGGCCCTGGCCCGGGTTGGTGCCCCACGTGACGAACGGCTCGAGCGCGTCGGCGTCGAGGGTGATCTCGTGGTCGAAGACGGCGTCGTCGTCGCTGCGCAGCTGCCGCCACGCCGCGACCGCGGCGTCCCAGTCCGCACCCTGCGGCGCGTGCGGGCGTCCGCGCAGGTACTCGAACGTGGTGTCGTCCGGGGCGATCAGCCCGGCGCGCGCCCCGGCCTCGATCGACATGTTGCAGACCGTCATCCGCGCCTCCATCGACAGCTTCTCGATGGCCTCGCCGCGGTACTCCAGGACGTAGCCCTGCCCGCCGCCGGTACCGATCTGCGCGATCACGGCGAGGATGACGTCCTTGGCCCCGACGCCCTCGCGCAGCGTGCCCGTGACGTTCACCGCCATGGTGCGGAACGGCTGCAGCGGCAGCGTCTGCGTCGCCAGCACGTGCTCCACCTCGGAGGTGCCGATGCCGAACGCCAGCGCGCCGAACGCGCCGTGCGTCGAGGTGTGGGAGTCGCCGCACACCACCGTCATGCCGGGCTGGGTGAGGCCGAGCTGCGGCCCGACGACGTGGACGATGCCCTGCTCGACGTCGCCGAGGGAGTGCAGCCGGACGCCGAACTCCGCGCAGTTGGCGCGCAGGGTGTCGACCTGGGTGCGGCTGACGGGGTCGGCGATCGGCAGGTGGATGTTCTGCGTCGGGGTGTTGTGGTCCTCGGTCGCGATGGTGAGGTCCGGCCGGCGCACGCCGCGACCGGCGAGCCGCAGGCCGTCGAACGCCTGCGGGCTCGTCACCTCGTGCAGCAGGTGCAGGTCGATGTAGAGGAGGTCGGGCTCACCGCCCTGACCGGCACGCACCAGGTGCTGGTCCCAGACCTTCTCGGCCATCGTGCGAGGCATCGCCTGTCTCCGTCTCTCGTGTCGTCGTCGGGACTTGCGTCTCATCAGATAAGACGGCAATATCGACCTATGGACAAGAGTAGCGGAGTCGGCGTCCTCGACAAGGCCGCCGTCGTGCTGTCCGCCCTGGAGGCGGGACCGGCCACCCTCGCGCAGCTGGTGCAGGCGACCAGCCTGGCCCGGCCCACCGCCCACCGCCTCGCGGTGGCGCTCGAGCACCACCGGCTGGTGGCCCGCGACATGCAGGGCCGGTTCGTCCTCGGCCCGCGGATGGCCGAGCTCGCGGCCGCCGCCGGCGAGGACCGGCTGCTGGCCGCGGCGGGCCCGGTGCTGGTGCAGCTGCGGGACGCCACCGGCGAGAGCGCGCAGCTCTACCGGCGCCAGGGCAACGCGCGCATCTGCGTCGCCGCGGCCGAGCGACCGGTCGGCCTGCGCGACTCGATCCCCGTCGGCTCGACGCTGACGATGCTGGCCGGCTCCGCCGCCCAGGTGCTGCTGGCCTGGGAGGAGCCCGACCGGCTGCACCGGGGCCTGCAGGGCGCCCGGTTCACCGCGACCATCCTGTCGGGGGTGCGGCGGCGCGGCTGGGCCCAGAGCGTCGGGGAGCGCGAGCAGGGCGTGGCGTCGGTCTCCGCGCCCGTGCGCGGCCCGTCCGGACGGGTCGTGGCCGCCGTGTCGGTCTCCGGCCCGCTGCAGCGGCTCTCGCGCCAGCCGGGTCGGCTGCACGCGCAGGCGGTCACCCAGGCCGCGGCCCGGCTGACCGAGGTGCTCAAGCGGGCGAGCTGACGTCTCCGCCCGCGGACAGCCGCTGCCCTGCGCGGTCGCCGCGCGAGGCGACGGGCACCGACGACGTGGCCGCGGCCAGGCCGGTCAGCGGCATGTCGCAGTAGATCGACTCGTGCGCGCCGGCGGGGACGACGTAGGTCTCGTGCCAGATGCCGACCGCGCCGGGGGTCCGCCGGGCCGCCGCGTTGAACGCCCGCCACGCCGGACGGTGCTCGCCGTCGCCGTCGCTCGCATAGGCGAGCAGGTCGGCCACGCTGCGCCAGTACGTCGTCACCTGCGGTCCGTGCGGGCCGAGCGCGGTGCTCTGCCGCAGCATCCCCCGGTCCTGCTCGCGGGACAGCTCGGCCAGCATCCGCGGCATCGCCCGGAGCGCGGCCGACCACGACCGGACCGCCCGCCAGCGGTTCACCCGCATGCCCACGACGAAGACGACCACCTCGCCGTCGTGCTCGTGCGTCCGGCGTCCGCTCTGCACCTGGGTCATGACCGACTCCCCGCTCGATAGTTCGACTACCCAATATTGGAGAGTGTTACTGTCCAGAAGTCAAGGGAGGTGGGCGTGCGGATCTCGGACCTGTCCCGCGAGTCGGGGGTCCCGGTCGCGACGGTGAAGTTCTACCTGCGCGAGGGGCTGCTGCCCGCCGGCCGCCGCACCTCCGCCACCCAGGCGGTCTACGGCCCGGACCACCTCGCGCGGCTGCGCCTGGTGCGGGCCCTCACCGAGACCGGTGGGCTCAGCCTGGCCCGGGTGCGCGCGGTGCTGGACGGGCTGGAGAGCCCCACCCTGTTCGAGGCGGTCGGCAGCGCCCACGGCGCGCTGTCCGGCGAGGTCGGCGGCACCGACACCGCGGCCGCGCACGAGCTGGTGCGGGGCCTGGGCTGGGCGGTGCACGCCGGCTCCCCCGCGTTGGCGGCGCTGGCCCGCGCGCTGGGGTCGCTGGACGACGTCGGCCTGTCCATGCCCCCGGAGCAGCTGGCGGTGTACGCCCGCGCAGCCGAGCAGGTGGCGGCCGCCGACGTCGCCGGCGTGCCCACCTCGTCGGCCGTCGACGCCGTGACCACGGTGGTGCTCGGCACCGTCCTGCGCGAGCCGGTGCTGCTGGCGCTGCGGCGGCTGGCGCAGGAGTCCCAGGCCTCCAGCCAGTGGCGCGACCGTCCGGCCGGGGACTGACCGCAGGGAGCACGAGAGCCCGGTCACCACGTGGGTGACCGGGCTCTTCTTCGCGTAGCCCCGACGGGATTCGAACCCGCGCTACCGCCTTGAGAGGGCGGCGTGCTAGGCCGCTACACAACGGGGCCGTGCTGTCTCCGGCGGACCGGAGGCGCTGGAGAACCTTAGCCGCTGCTGCGGCCGGCTGACCAATCGCGCTGGGGTACCAGGACTCGAACCTAGACTAACTGAACCAGAATCAGTCGTGCTGCCAATTACACCATACCCCATGGGGGTATGACCCGGGCTCCCTGCCAGCAGGACGGCCCGCGTCGTACCGAGGGTTGATGCTAGCGGTAGCCGCCGGGCCCGGCCAAAACGGGTTGCGGCTGCGGGCCTCCCGGCTGGCGCGCGGGGTCGTGGAGCCGTGCCACGCGCAGCCGGCGGGCCATCAGCACCACCAGCCCGGTGATGACCAGCATCACCACGACGTCGAGCGCGACCAGCTGCCACGAGGCCTCGCTGACCAGCAGCGAGTCGGCCAGGGTGCCCGACAGCACCACCGGGACGAACACCACGACGTTGTTGACGGCGTGCGCACCGATCGCCGCCTCCAGGCCGCCGGTGCGCCAGGTGAGGTAGGAGGCGACCAGGCCGAACGCGAGCCGGTCCAGGAACAGCCACAGGTTCTGGCCGCCGTGCGCCGCGGCGAACAGCAGCCCGCCGATGATCGCCGGCACGAGCGCCGCGACGAGCGCGCTGCGGAACCAGGACCCCAGGGTCTGGGCGAGCCAGCCGCGGAACAGGTACTCCTCCCCCGCGGCCTGCAGCGGGGTGGTGAGGAAGACGATGGCGAGCAGCAGCAGCACCTGCTCCCCCTCGCCCTCCGGCATGCCGCCGAGGGCGAACAGCACCGCGGTGGCGACCAGCTGGACGGCGAGCGCGACGCCGCTCGCGACGAGCAGCCAGCGCCACCGGATGCCGCCGGTGACCGAGGCCACCCAGCGCGGGCGCCAGCCGTGCCCCGCCCAGATCGCCAGCACCGCCGCCGGGATCAGGCTGGCGAGCAGCAGGTTGTTGGCGAGCAGCATCCCGGGCGAGGCGAGGGTCGCGGGGTCCTCCAGCGCCTCCAGGTCCAGGCCGCCGGCCAGCATCCACACCACCGACACGACCGAGACGACCAGGACGAGGAGCAGGACCGCCCCGAGCAGGGCCGCGATGCTCACCAGCGGCCGCCAGCCGCGGTGCCTCGGGCCGCGCAGGAGCTGCGGGTACGTGCGGGGCTCGAGCGCGTCGGGCGGGCCCTGCGGGGGCACCGGCAGCGGGTGCGACCACGGCGCGGGCTGCGGCTGGTGCTGGTACCCCGGCGGAGCGTGCCTCGGAACGGGCGTCGGTGCCGGCGCGGCCGGAGGCGTGCCCGGTGCCGCCCAGACGTCGCGCGGCCCGCCCCACGGCGCGCCGGGCGGGCCGGGGGTGCCCGCGCTCACCGCACGCCCCGGGCCTGGCTCAGGTCGCTCAGCGCCCGCGCCTCGCCCTCCGGCCGGCCGCGGTGGCCGGCACCGGCCCGGCGCGCGAGGAGCACGCCGGCGGCCCCGGCCAGCGCCGCGGCCACGACGTCGACCCAGGTGGCCGAGCGGGGCGCCCACGCGACGTCCAGACCGGTGCTCGCCGCGTACGGCACGAGCAGGGCCAGCGCGAGGCCGGCCGAGACCACGAACGGGGTCTCGAGCCCGCCGGTGAGCGTGGCCACGGCGAACAGCACGAGCCCGACCGCGACGACGCAGACGACCTCGCCGGCGCCCTGCGGCTCGCGCCACCAGGCGTAGCCGGCGGATGACGCGGCGGCGGACAGGACGAGGGCGGGGCGCTCGCCCGGCAGCACCGCGCCGAAGGTCTGGGCCAGCCAGCCGCGGAAGACGACCTCGTCGGTCAGGGCGCCGACGAGGGCGGCGAGCACGGCGATCCCGACCCACAGGGCCGGGTCGGCGACGTCGCGGGCGGTGGCGGGGTCCGCGACGGCGAGCCTGCTGCCGTCGGCCGCGGTGCCGAGCAGGTGCAGCACGGCGGCCAGCACCGCGACGGGCAGCACCACCAGCGCGACCCGCCAGCGCACGCGCTCGGCCACCGAGGCCACCCAGCCGGGCCTGACGGTGAACGCCCACGCGACGGCCATCACGGCGAAGGCGACGTACAGCACGCGCAGCCCGACGCCGTAGAGCACCGGCGCCGGCCCGGCGTACGAGCCGTCCGCCTGCATGCCCATCATCGGGCCGAAGCCGCCGAACAGCACGACCTCGAACAGCGACAGCCCCACCTGGACGACGAGCACGAACAGCCCCAGCAGGACCAGCGACATCAGGCACTGCCAGATCCGCACGCCGGGCTTGCGCACCAGCTGGGGGTAGAGCCGCCCGGTGGCCGGGCTCGCGCTCATGCCCACCTCCCGCGCAGCGAGGCGAGGCGGGCCAGCGACTCCTCGCGGCCGAGGATCTCCATGCTCTCGAACAGCGGCGGCGACACCCGGCGCCCGGTCACGGCCACCCGCAGCGGGCCGAAGGCGAACTTCGGCTTGATGCCCAGCCCGTCGACCAGGGCGGCGCGCAACGCGGCCTCCAGGTCGGCCGCGGCCCAGGTGCCGAGCGGCTCGAGCGCCTCGATCGAGGCGTCCAGGACCTTCGGGGCGTCCTCGGGCAGGGCGGTCACCGAGGCGTCCTCGACCTGCAGGTCCTCGTGGCCCACGAGCAGGAACCCCAGCATCGGCTCCGCCTCGGCGAGGGTGACCATCCGGGTCTGCACCAGCGGGGTGGCCAGCTCGATCGCGCGTCGCTGCTGCTCGGTCGGCTCGCCGTCCAGGGCACCGACGCGCTGCAGGTGCCCGACGATCCGGGCGGTGAGGTCGGCCTCGTCCAGCTCGCGCAGGTACTCGCCGTTGAGCCAGTTCAGCTTGTCGACGTCGAACACGCCGCCGGTCTCGCTGACCCGGTCCCAGCTGAACGACGCCACCATCTCCTCGAAGGTGAACTTCTCCCGCAGGTCGGGCATCGAGTAGCCGGTGAGCGCGAGGAAGTTGCGCAGCGCCTCGGGCAGGTAGCCGTTCTCGATGAACCAGGTGAGCCGCGCGGCGGGGTTCTTGCGCTTGCTGATCTTGGAGCGCTGCTTGTCGGCGTTGCGCAGCAGCGGCATGTGCGCGAACTGCGGCACCGGGATGTCGAGCCAGCGGTACAGCAGCAGGTGCTTGGGCGTGGAGCTGATCCACTCCTCGCCCCGCACCACGTGCGTGATCGCCATCTCGTGGTCGTCGACGACGACGGCGAGGTGGTAGGTCGGGAACCCGTCGGCCTTGAGGATCACCTGGTCGTCCGGGCGGGGGGCGCGCACCTCGCCGCGCACCACGTCGGTGAACACGAGCGGGACGTCGTGCGGCACGAGCATGCGGACGACCGGGGTCTCGGCGAAACCGGGCAGCTGCGAACGCTCCTCGGCGGTCTTGCCGTAGCAGAGACGGTCGTAGCCGGTGGCCTGCTTGCGGGCCTGCTGGTCGGCGCGCATCTGCGACAGCCGCTCCGGGGTGCACCAGCAGTGGTAGGCGTTGCCCTGCTCGAGCAGCCGGTCGACGTAGGGGCGGTAGTTCTCGAGCCGCTCGGACTGGCGGTAGGGCGCGTACGGCCCGCCCTTGTCCGGGCCCTCGTCCCAGTCCAGGCCGAGCCAGCGCAGCGTGTCGTAGACCTGCTGCTCGCTGTCGTCGCGGAACCGGGCGCGGTCGGTGTCCTCGACCCGCAGCACGAAGCTGCCGCCCTGCTGGCGCACGAAGGCGAGGTTGAACAGCGACATGTACGCGGTGCCCACGTGCGGGTCGCCCGTGGGCGACGGCGCGACGCGCAGGCGGACGGGGCGGGGGCTGGTCTCAGCCGCGGGGAGAGGGGTGCTCGACATGGTGTGACCAGGGTAGAGCGGCCCGGCCGCCGGTCAGACCCCGTTCAGCGGCGCACCACCGGGTTGGACAGCGTCCCGAGGCCCTCGATCTCCACCTCGACCCGCTGCCCCTCGCGCACCGGCCCCACGCCGGCCGGCGTGCCGGTGAGGATGACGTCACCGGGCAGCAGCGTGAACGCGCTGCTGACGTAGGCGACCAGGTCGGCCACGTCGAAGACCATCTGGGACGTGCGGCCGTCCTGGACGACCTCGCCGTCCAGGCGCGTGGTGATCCGGACGTCCTCGTGGTCCAGGTCGGTCTCGATCCAGGGGCCGAGCGGGCACGAGCCGTCGAAGCCCTTGGCCCGGGCCCACTGCCCGTCGCTCTGCTGCACGTCGCGCGCGGTGACGTCGTTCGCGCAGGTGTACCCGAGGACCACCTGGTCGACGCGCTCGCGCGGCACGTCCTTGCACAGCCGGGAGATGACGACGGCCAGCTCGCCCTCGTAGTGCACGTCGTCGGTCCACGGCGGCAGCGGGACGGGGTCGCCGGGGCCGATCACGGCGGTGTTCGGGGTGAGGAACATCAGCGGGCGGTCCGGGACGTCGTGGCCGAGCTCGGCGGCGTGGTCGGCGTAGTTGCGGCCGATGCCGACGACCTTGCTGCGCGGGATGACCGGCGCGAGCAGCCGCACCTCCTCCAGCGCGACCCGTCGTCCGGTGGGCTGCACCGGCGTGTAGAGCGGGTCGCCCTGCAGCACGACGAGCTCCTCGGAGCCCGGGTCGCCCTCGACCAGGCCGTAGGTGGGGTTGTCGTCCAGGGTGAACCTCGCGATGCGCACGCCAGCAGGCTAGACCGCGGCGAGGTCGAGGTCGGCGAGCAGGGCCGCGTGGTCCGACGGCCGCTCGGCGCCGCGCTCGACGTGGTCGACCCAGGTGGTCACGACCGCCGGCGCCAGGTCGCGGTCGGCGGCGAGCACGTCGATGCGCATGCCCAGGTCGGTCGCGTAGCGGTGGCCGTAGCCCCACCAGGTGAAGCGGCGCGCGCGCGGGCCGAACACCGCGGCGTCGAGGTCGACGAGCCCGGCGGCCAGCACGCCCGCCCACGCCTCGCGCTCCGGCGCGGTGACGTGCGTCGAGCCCTCGAACGCGTCGGGGTGGAAGACGTCGCTGTCGGTGGCGGCGACGTTGACGTCGCCGCCGAGCACGACCCGGCCCTGCGCGCCCCAGGACCGCACCTGCTCGGCGAGCGCGGCGAGGAACTCGAGCTTGTAGTCGTAGTGCCAGTGCCCGACCTCGCGGCCGTGCGGCACGTAGACGCTCGCGACCCGCAGCGGGACGCCGGCGTCGACGACGCAGCTCACCAGCCGCGCCTCCCGGCCGAGGACGTCGTCCGGTGGCAGCACAGAGCCGAGCGTGTCGAGCACCGGCAGCCGCGACGCGACCGCCACCCCGCCCGCCGCCCCGGCGCCGTGGTGCACCAGCGCGTACCCGCGCTCCTGCAGCATACGCACGGTGGCGGCCGGCGGCTCGGAGGTGCGGGTCTCCTGCAGGCACAGCACGTCCGGCGCCGCGCGGTCGAGGAACCGTTGCAGCGCGAGCGACCTCACCCGCAGGGAGTTCACGTTCCAGGTGGCGAGCCGCAGCAGCCCGTCCGCGGGCGCGGTGGGCGACATCCGCTCCCGGGCGGCCAGGGCCGCCTCCCGGCGCGCGAGCCGGGCCCGTCGCTGCTCCGCCGTCACCACGGGCGCCACGCTGCCACCGGGGAGGGGACGGCGCACCCGCGCCTACGCTGGCGGGATGGGCACGGTGCTGGTGGCGGACGCGTGGACCGCGACCGCGCGCGCCCACGAGGCGGCCGTGGACGAGCGCCTCGCCGGCCACCTGGAGCGGCGCCGTCGTGGGGAGAAGCACCCGGTCGAGGACTTCCTGTTCACCTACTACCGGCTGCGGCCGGCGGCGCTGCGGCGTTGGGCACCCGGGCTCGGCGTCGGGCTGCTCGTCGACGGGGCGCCTGCCGACGAGGTCGCCGAGCGCGCCGCGCGCCGCTGGCACCGCGTCGTGGACGGCGCGGTGGAGCTCGACGTCGAGCACTACCTGGCCGAGCGCGGAGGCACCGTGCGGTTCGTCCGCGACCTGCTGACCGCGACGGCGTCGCGCCCGGCGCAGCTGGGCTGCTTCGGCCTGCACGAGTGGGCGATGGTCTACCGGCTGCCGGAGGGCGCGCAGCGGCACGAGGACCACCCGCTGCGCCTGGGAGCCGCAGGGACCGACGAGGTGGTGGAGACGCACCGGATCCGGTGCTCGCACCACGACGCCTTCCGCTTCTTCACCCCCGAGGCGGTGCCGCTGAACCCGTTGCGTCCCAGCCGTTCCGGCGTGGTCGACCAGGAGCAGCCCGGCTGCCTGCACGCGACGATGGACCTGTACAAGTGGGCCGGCCAGCTCGGCCCGGTGGTGCCGTCCGCGCTGCTGCTCGCGTGCTTCGACCTGGCCCGCGACGTGCGCGAGCTGGACATGCAGGCCTCGCCCTACGACCTCGCCGACCTCGGGTACCCGCCGGTGCGGATCGAGACGCCCGACGGCAAGGCCGAGTACGCCCGCAGGCAGCGCGCCCTCGCCGACCGGGCCGCTCCCCTGCGCCGGTCGCTCGTCGAGGTGTGCGAGCGGCTGCTCGATCAGGACGGGTCGAGCGGACGCCGCATCGCCACCCGGGGCCAGCGGTCGAGCCCCCTGGCGGCCTCGGCGTCGCGCACGGCCCTCAGCCCCTGCGGCAGCTCGTCGTCCGGCACGACGACGAAGCCGGCCCGCGCGTAGAGCGGTGCGTTCCAGGGCACCTCGGCGAAGGTCGTGAGCGAGAGCGCCGTGAGCCCCTGCACGCGCGCCCACCCGGCGAGGTGCTCGACGAGGGCGCGCCCGAGGCCGTGGCCCGCGTGGTCGTCGTGCACGCTCACCTGCTCGACGTGGGCGGCGCCGTCGACGACCTCGGCCAGCAGGTAGGCCGCGACCTCGCCGTCGCGCTCGGCGACCCAGGCGCGTCCCGCCCGCACGTACTCCTCGAGCACCTCGCGGGAGGGCGGGTCGTCGTCGGCCACCTCCGCCATGCCGAGGCCGCGGAACGCCTGGCCGGCACTGACCTCGATCTCCTGCAGCCGGTGCAGGTCGTCCTGGTCAGCCGGGCGGATCACGGCACCACCTCGTCGAGCCAGCGCGCGACCTCATCGGGGCTGCGCAGGCGCACCCAGCGCACGCCGTCGGCGCCGTCGCGGTGCCGCTCCCACACCGGGGCGTTGCGCCGGCGCACCACCGCGTGCCGGGTCCACGTCCACAGCAGGATGTTCTCGGCGGGGTCGTGCCGCAGCAGGTTGCGCCACGACTCGCGGTTGCCGTTCCAGAGCTCGCGGCGGGTCAGCAGCCGCGCGGCGGTGCGGCGCACGACCCGACCCATCACCGTGCGCCGCGGCAGGTCGAGCCACACGACGGTGTCGACCGCCGCGAGGGCCTCCTGCGGGCGCGAGGTGTAGCTGCCGTCGACCACCCAGCCGTCCGGCGAGGCGGCGACGAACTCCTCCAGCGTGCGGGTCCACCGCTCGTCCGACGAGGGCTGCCACCCGGCCAGGTGGTGCACCGAGTCGAGCTCGAGGTGGGGGACACCGAGCCGCTCCGCGAGGGCCTTCCCGAAGGTGGTCTTCCCGGACCCGCTCACACCGACGACCCGGACCCGCGCTGGCACCCGTCCACCCTAGGGCGGTCAGCGGCGAGCGAGCCTCACGACCGGGATGACGCGCGTCGTGCGGGCCTCGTAGTCGGCGAAACCGGGTGCCTCGGAGATGATCCGGCGCCACGCCTGCTCCCGCTCGTCGGGTCCGAGCTCGCTGGCCACCACCTCGACCACGCCGTCGTCCGGCGTCTCGACCCGGGTGGACGGGTGCGCGAGCAGGTTCCGGTACCACGCCGGGTGCTCCGGTGCTCCTGCCTTGGAGGCCACGACCAGCCAGCCGTCCTCGGTCGGGAAACCCATGACGGGCGAGACGCGCTCGGTGCCGGTGCGGGCGCCGACGTGGTGCACCAGCACCAGGGCGCGCCCGAACTGCGGCACCTCCCCGCCGTTGGCGCGGAAGGTGTCGATGACGGTCTGGTTCCAGTCGGCCATGCACACCACAACGACGGCGACGGCCCTGCATTCCACCGTTGACAGGTGACCCACAGGTCACCTATCGTCGGCGAGGTGGCCGACGTGTTCACCGCCCTCGCGGACCCGACGCGAAGAGCGTTGCTGGACAGCCTGTTCCAGCACGACGGGCAGACCCTCGGCGAGCTGTGCGAGCAGGTGCCGCAGATGACGCGCTTCGGCGTCAGCAAGCACCTCGCCGTCCTGGAGGAGGTCGACCTCGTCGTGGTCGTGCGCGAGGGCCGCACCAAGCGCCACTTCCTCAACCCCGTCCCGATCGAGCAGGTCGCCGGCCGCTGGATCAGCCGCTACGCCGCCCGCTTCACCGCCGCGCTCGTCGACCTCGAGCAGGTCGTCGGCGAGCGCACCCGATCCCCCGAGGAGCCCTCGTGAGCACCACCTCGCACGTCTTCCAGGTGTACGTCGCGGCCACGCCGGAGCAGGTGTGGACGGCTGTCACCGACTCGGCGTGGACCAGCCGGTGGCTGTTCGGCACCGCCTTCGTCGAGCCGCCCGGCCCGGGCCGTCCGTACCGCACCGTGACCCGCGACGGGCGGGACGCGGTGGAGGGCACGGTCGAGGAGATGGTGCCGCCCGTCGACGGCGCACCCGGCCGGCTGGTCCAGACCTGGCACGTGCTCTACGACACCGCGATGCGCGAGGAGCCGCCCGGCCGCGTCGAGTGGACCATCGAGGCCGCCGGCGACGGGCTCACCCGCGTGCGGCTGGTGCACCGCGACCTCGCCGCCAGCCCCGTCACCTCCGGGCGGGTCGGTGGCGGCTGGGTCTGGGCGCTGGACGGGCTCAAGACCGTCCTGGAGACCGGGCGCGAGCTGCCCCGCGCCACCGCGACGCCACCGGCCCCGGTGCCCACCTCCGGCGACTTCCACCGCCGGCAGGCGGTGGACGCCAACAACAGCGTGTGGGAGCTCGCCGAGCTGCCCGAGCGCTCGCCGGACCAGGACGAGGAGCTGCTCCGCCGTGCGTACGCGGCGGCGTACCACTGGGACCGGGCCACCGGAGCGGGGCCGCAGAACCGCGCCCGGGCCGACTACATGGTGGCCAAGGCGCTGCTGCTCACCGGGCAGCCCGAGGCCTCGCTGCGCAGCGCCGACCGGTGCCTGCACCGGTGCCTCGAGGACGACCTGGTCGACTTCGACCTCGCCTACGCGCACGAGGCGCGCGCCCGCGCGCTGGCCGCGCTCGGTCGCGTCGACGAGGCCGCGGCGGCCTGGTCGCTGGCACGGTCCGTCCCGGTCGCCGACCCGGAGGACCGCGAGCTGGTCGAGCGCGACCTGGCCGTCCCGCTCCCCCAGCCGCAGGCGCTGTAGCCGAAGGTCGGAGGCGGACGAGCCACCCGGACGTGTACGCGGCCGACGTGGCTGCGCCACGCTGGCCACGTGCTGCCCGACGGATCGAAGCGGACCACCGTGGTGCGGCACCACCCCGCGCTGCTCGCAGCCCTCTGGGCCGGGCTGCCGGCGGCGGGCGGCGCCGCTGGCTGGTTCCTGCCTGACGTCGCCGAGTGGGTCGCGGGCCTGCCCTGGGTCCCGTGGCAGGGGCTGTTCCGCGCCGTCACCGAGCTGCCCGAGCCGGGCCTCGGGATCGGCTCGGTCGGCATCGGCGTGGTCGCGGGGCTGCTGCTCGCCGGCACCCTGCACGACGAGGCTCTGACGGTGACCGTGACCGGCGGCCAGGTGGTGCTGCGCAACGGCGACGGGGAGATCGCGCTGGACCGCACGGACGCCGCTGCCGCGTTCGTGGAGCAGGACCGGCTGGTCCTGCTCGCCGCCGACGGCCGCGAGCTCGCCCGCACGCCGTGCCTGCTGCCGGCCGCCCGCCTGCGCCAGGCGTTCGAGGGCGCCGGGATCGCCTGGCACGAGCAGGACCCGTACCTGGCCGACTACCGCCGCTGGGTCCCCGGGGCGCCCGGCCTGCCGGCCGGTGCGGACGCGCTGCTCACTGCACGCGCCACGGCGCTGGAGGACGGCGACGGCGAGGAGCGCGACGAGCTGCGCAGCGAGCTGGTGCTGCTCGGCGTGGTGGTCAGGGACGTCCGCGGCAAGCAGCACGTGCGCACGACGCCGGCCGCGCGCTGACGGCTACCGGACGGGGACGCCCGCTCGGAGCAGCCCGTAGGTGAGGCCGTCGACCAGCGCCTCCCAGGACGCCTCCAGGATGTTGGGCGCGACGCCGACGGTCTCCCACGACGTCGTGGCGTCGGCGGTCTCGATCAGCACCCGGGTGACGGCGTCGGTGCCGTGGGCGGCGTCGAGGATGCGCACGCGGAAGTCGATCAGCTCCAGGTCGTCGAGCTCGGGGTAGGCCGGTCGCAGCGCCTGGCGCAGGGCGTGGTCGAGGGCGTTCACAGGGCCGTTGCCCTCGCCGGTCGCCACCGTGCGGCCGCCGCCGGCGACGAGCTTGACCGTGGCCTCGGACACCGCGCCGCCGGGGCGGGAGTCGGTGATGACGCGCCAGCTCTCCGCCTCGAAGAAGGCGGGACGCCGGCCGTCGACCTCCTCGCGCAGCAACAGCTCGAACGAGGCGTCCGCGGCGTCGAAGGTGTACCCCCGCTGCTCCATCTCCTTGACCCGGCCGACCAGCCGCGCGACCACCTCCGGGTGGTCGGTGAGGTCGAAGCCGAGCTCGCGGCCCTTGAGCTCGATCGACGCGCGGCCTGCCATGTCCGAGACCAGCAGCCGCATGTCGTTGCCCACGCGCACCGGGTCGGTGTGCTGGTACAGGTCCGGGTCGACCTTGATGGCGCTGGCGTGCAGCCCGGCCTTGTGGGCGAACGCGCTGGCACCGACGTAGGGCTGGCGCGAGTACGCCGGCACGTTGGTGACCTCGCTGACCGCGTGCGCCACCCGGGTGCCCTCGCGCAGCATCCCGTCCGGCAGCACCTGGCGGCCGCGCTTGAGCTCGAGGTTCGCCACGACGGTGAGCAGGTCGGCGTTGCCCGTCCGCTCGCCGTAGCCGTTCAGGGTGCCCTGCACGTGCAGGGCGCCGGCGTCGAGCGCCGCGAGCGAGTTCGCCACCGCGCACCCGGTGTCGTTGTGGCAGTGGATGCCGAGCCGCACGCCGGACGACCCCGCCGCCGCGACGCCGGTTGACCGCAGCACCTCGTGGACGACGTCGGCCACCTGGTCGGGGAGCATGCCGCCGTTGGTGTCGCACAGCGCGAGCACCTCCGCCCCGGCCTCGACGGCCGTGCGCAGCACCTCCAGCGCGTAGGCCGCGTCGAAGCGGTAGCCGTCGAAGAAGTGCTCGGCGTCCAGGAAGACCCGCCGCCCCTCGCCCCGCAGGAAGCCGACGGTGTCGGCCACCATCGCGAGGTTCTCCTCGGGCGTGGTGCGCAGCGCCAGCTCGACGTGCCGCACGTGCGACTTCGCCACCAGGGTGACGACGGGCGCCTGCGAGTCGAGCAGCGCCCGCACCAGCGGGTCGTCCGCCGCCGTGGCGCCCGCCCGGCGGGTCGCGCCGAAGGCCGCCAGCTGGGCGTGCCGCAGGTCGAGCTCGGTGGCGGCCCGGCGGAAGAAGGCGGTGTCCTTCGGGTTCGCGCCGGGCCAGCCGCCCTCGATGAAGCCCACCCCGAGGGAGTCCAGCGTGGTGGCGATGGCCAGCTTGTCCGCCACCGAGAGGTTCAGGCCCTCCTGCTGCGCGCCGTCGCGCAGGGTGGTGTCGTAGACGTGCAGGTCCGTCTGCTGGCTCATCGCTCGCTCGCTGTCGTCCGGGTGGGGCGGGTCGTGCTGCCCGTGATCCTCGCCGTGGGGTCGCCACCGACGAAAAAGACCCCCCGTGGGCACGGGAGGTCTGCGCGGTGCCGGGAGGGTGTCCCGGAGCCGCGCTCAGGTAATGAGCGACGTGGTGGTCACGGCGCCATCCTGGCACGCCGACGACAGGTGGTGTCCAAGTAACGAGCAGGTCGTCCCAGGATCCGGGACGACGTCACGCCAGGCGGTGCAGCCAGCCGTGGGTGTCCTCGACCCGGCCGTACTGCACGTCGAGCAGCGCGCTGCGGATCCGCGCGGTGACCTCGCCGGTCTCGCCCGCGCCCGTGACGTGCTCGGCGCCCGGCTCGACCAGCCGGCCCACCGGGGTGACGACAGCGGCCGTCCCGCAGGCGAAGATCTCGGTGATGCGCCCCGAGGCGACGCCGTCGCGCCAGTCCGCGATGTCCACCTTCTCCTCGCGCACCTCGTGCCCCTGCTCGCGCAGCAGCGTGATGATGGAGTCGCGGGTGACGCCCTCGAGGATCGTCCCGGACAGCTCGGGCGTGACCACCGTGCCGTCGGCGTGGACGAAGAACAGGTTCATCCCGCCGAGCTCCTCGACCCAGCGGTGCTCCACGGCGTCGAGGAAGACCACCTGGTCGCACGAGGCCTCCGACGCCTCGGCCTGCGAGCACAGGCTCGCGGCGTAGTTGCCGCCGCACTTGGCGGCGCCGGTGCCGCCGGGAGCGGCGCGGATGTACTCCTGCGACAGCCAGATGGAGACCGGGCGCACGCCGCCCGGGAAGTAGGAGCCGGCCGGCGAGGCGATGACCATGTAGGTGACCTCGGCGGCGGGCCGCACCCCGAGGAACGCCTCGGACGCGAACATGAAGGGCCGCAGGTAGAGGCTCGACTCGCCGCCGCTCGGCACCCAGTCGACGTCGGTGCCCACGAGCGCCTCGAGCGAGCCGAGGAAGACCTCGGACGGCAGCTGCGGCAGCGCGAGCCGCGCGGCGGAACGGGCGAACCGGGCGGCGTTGACCTCCGGCCGGAACGTCCAGACCGACCCGTCCGCGTGCCGGTAGGCCTTCATGCCCTCGAAGATCTCCTGCGCGTAGTGCAGGACGGCCGCCGAGGGGTCGAGGGCGATCGGGCCGTACGCCTCGACCCGTCGGTCGTGCCAGCCGTCCGCGCGGGTCCAGGTGGCGCGCGCGAGGTGGTCCGAGAAGTACTTGCCGAAGCCCGGGGCCGCGAGGATCTCGGCGCGCCGCTCCTCCGGTGCCGGGTCGGGGCGGCGGACGACCTCGAAACCGGCCGGGCCGGCCGTCGGGGTGCTGGTCGGGGCGGTGCCGGCGGTGGTCGTGCTCATGACGGCACGCTACCTCCTTGACGTCGACGTCAGGCCAGGGACCGTGGCGCTCGTCCCGGGGGCCGGACCGACGGGCCGGTGGTCAGGCCAGCCGGGCGAGCAGCCGGTCGCCGACCTCGGCGGTGGACGGGCGGGCGCCGTCCTGGGCGCGCCCTGCGAGGTCGTCGGCGACGGCCTGCTCGACCCTCGCCGCCGCGTCGCCGAGGCCCACGTGCTCGAGCAGCAGCGCCACCGACAGGACGGTCGCGGTCGGGTCGGCGATCCCCTGCCCGGCGATGTCGGGCGCCGAGCCGTGCACCGGCTCGAACATCGACGGTGTGAGGCGCTCGGGGTTGACGTTGCCCGAGGCCGCCAGGCCGATGCCCCCGGTGACCGCGGCCGCGAGGTCGGTGACGATGTCGCCGAAGAGGTTGTCGGTGACGATGACGTCGAAGCGTGACGGGTCGGTGACCAGGAAGATCATCGCGGCGTCGACGTGCAGGTAGTCGACCGCGACGTCCGGGTGCTCGGCGCCCACGGCGTCGACGGTGCGCCGCCACAGGTGCCCGGCGTGGGTCAGCACGTTGTGCTTGTGCACGAGCGTGAGCTTCTTTCGCGGCCGGTTCTCCGCGCGGGAGAACGCGTCCCGCACGACCCGCTCGACGCCGAAGGCGGTGTTGACGCTCACCTCGGTGGCGATCTCGTGCGGGGTCCCGACGCGCAGCGCGCCGCCGTTGCCGGTGTACGGGCCCTCGGTGCCCTCGCGCACGACGACGAAGTCGATGTCGCCGGGCTCGGCCAGAGGGCCTCGCACGCCGGGGAAGAGCCGCGACGGACGCAGGTTCACGTACTGGTCCAGCTCGAACCGCAGGCGCAGCAGCAGACCGCGCTCGAGGACCCCGCTCGGCACCTGCGGGTCGCCGATGGCGCCGAGCAGGATCGCGTCGTGGCCGCGGATCTCCTCGAGCACCGAGTCGGGCAGGCACTCCCCCGTGGCGTGCCAGCGGCGGGCACCGAGGTCGTACTCGGTGCGCTCGACCGCGACGCCCTCGGCGCCGGCGACGTGGTCGAGGACGCGCAGGCCCTGCGCGACCACCTCGGGACCGATGCCGTCACCGGCGACGACGGCGAGCCGGAGGCCGGACGGCGAGGAGGCGTTCACTCGCCGTGCAGCTCCATCGACTCCTGGAGCGCCTGCGAGAACGTGACGTGCTCGCTGCTCTGGTCGTCGGTGTGGGACAACGTGATCACCTCTGCGCTACTGGCGGGTAGGACCGTCCGAGGTTACGACCGGCGTCCACGCATCGGTATGTCGGTCTCGTCATGCGGACGCGCGTGACGGTCAGTGCTTCGTGACGTCCACGTCGCGACCGGTTGTCGGAGGTCGGTCGTAGGTTGAACAGGTGTTCGAAACCGCGACCTCCCAAGCTGCAGCGCTGGCCGAGCTGCGTTCTCTCGCCGTCGCGCCCGATGCGGCGGGAATGGTCGACCAGCTGACCTGGCTGGAGGAGGTCAAGCGTGCGTGCGAGGCGGCGCAGGCTGGGGTCACAGCGGCGCTGGTCGAGGTGACCGGCGGCGGGCCGGGCGTCACCGCCCAGGTCGCGCTCGCCCGTCGGCAGTCCCCGCGCCGGGGTGGGCAGCTGGTCGGGACCGCGACCGCCCTGGTGCACGAGATGCCGAACACCCTGGCCGCGCTGCGGGCCGGACAGGTCAGCGAGTGGGGCGCGACCTGCGTGGTCCGCGAGACCGCCGTGCTGACCCGTCCTGACCGCACCGAGGTCGACCGGCGGATGGCCGACCAGCTCACCACCCCCGGGGTGGGCGAGGCCCGGCTCGCGCGGACCGCCAAGGCCCTGGCCCAGCAGCTCGACGCCGCCGCCGCGGTGAAGCGGGCAGCCAGGGCCGAGGGCGACCGGCGTGTGTCGATCCGGCCCGCGCCGGACACGATGGTCCACCTCACCGCCCTGCTCCCGGTCCATGAGGGCGTTGCTGCCTACGCCGCCCTGACCAGGGCCGCCGGCACCGCCACCGCCCCCGGTGATCCGCGGTCACGGGGCCAGCTGATGGCCGACACCCTGGTCGAGAGGCTCACCGGCAGGGACCCGCTCTCCGACCCGGTGCCGGTGCACGTGTCGCTGGTGATGACCGACACCGCCCTGCTCGACGGCGGCACCGAACCGGCGCTGGTCCGCGCCCCGCAGCAGGCGCCCGTCCCGGTCCCTGCCGGCCTGGCCCGCAAGCTCGTCGGGACCGCCGGCCGAGCCGGCAAGGCGTGGGTCCGGCGCCTGTACACCTCACCGGACCGATCACGCCTGGTCGCCACCGAGTCCGGGTCCCGGCTGTTCCCCGCCGCCCTGGCCGACCTGGTCGCCCTGTCCGACCAGACCTGCCGCACCCCGTACTGCGACGCCCCGGTCCGCCACACCGACCACGTGGTCCGCCACGCCGACGGCGGCCCGACCACCCTGATCAACGCCCAGGGCCTGTGCGAACGCTGCAACCACACCAAGGAGACCCCGGGCTGGACCACCCGACCCGGCACGGGTCGGGTCGTCACCACGACCACCCCGACCGGGCACACCTACACCTCCACCCCGCCACCGCTCCTGTCACCAGGCACGGGCGTCGTCATCGCCGTCGACTTCGCTTCGGGCACCGGCTGGCACCGCGACACCGGCTAGGGCCGGCCGGGAGGGATCGATGCTGGGGCGGTCAGCGGGAGAGGTCGACGAACACGACGCCGTCGGCGCCGATCGCGGCACGCACCTGCGCGGTCAGCTCGTGCGGCACCGCGCCGTCGAGGGCGAGGACGCCGACCGCGCGGCCGCCGGCCTCGTCGCGCCCGACCTGCATCGAGGCGATGTTGACGTCGGCCTCGCCGAGCAGGCTGCCGAGGGTCCCGACGACCCCGGGCCGGTCGGTGTAGCGCAGCACCAGCAGGCGGTCGGCGAAGGCGATCTCGAGCGGGTACCCGTCCACGCCCACGAGCTTCGGCACCTGCTGCGGCCCGGTGAGGGTCCCCTCGACCTCGACGGTGCTGCCGTCCTCGAGCACCGCGCGCAGCGACACGAGGTTGCGGAAGCGGGGGCTGTCCGGCTCGGTGAGCAGCCGCACCTCGACGCCGCGCTGCTCGGCCAGCACCGGCGCGTTGACGAACGTGACCGGTTCGGCGACCTGGTCGGTCAGCACGCCGGTCAGGGCGGCCAGGCGCAGGACCGACACGTCCTCGCCGGTGATCTCGCCGCTGACCTGCACGTCGAGCCGGGTCAGCGCCGACCCGGCGAGGGCGGTCAGCAGCCGGCCGAGCCGCTCGGTGAGCGCGATGCCGGGGCGCACGATCTCGGCGATGACGCCACCGGCGACGTTGACCGCGTCGGGGACGAGCTCGCCGTCCAGCGCCTGCCGCACCGACCGGGCGACCGCGACGCCGGCCTTCTCCTGCGCCTCGTGCGTCGAGGCACCGAGGTGCGGGGTCACCACGACCTGGTCGAAGCCGAACAGCGGCGAGTCGGTGCACGGCTCCTGCTCGAAGACGTCGAGACCCGCTGCGCCGACCCGGCCCTCGGCCAGCGCCGACGCGAGGGCGCGCTCGTCGACGATGCCCCCGCGGGCCGCGTTCACGAGGATCACGCCGCGGCGGACCCGGTGCAGCGCGTCGTCGCCGATGAGGCCCACGGTCTCCGGGGTGCGCGGCAGGTGCACGCTGATCACGTCGGACTCCTGCAGCAGCTCGTCGAGCCCGACCAACCGGACGCCGAGATGCGCTGCGCGAGAGGCGGACACGTACGGGTCGTGGGCGACGACCTCCATCTCGAACGCCCGCAGGCGCTGCGCCACCAGCACGCCGATCTTGCCCAGCCCCACGACGCCGAGCGTCTTGCCCGCGAGCTCCACACCGGTGAACCGCGAGCGCTCCCAGCGGCCCGCGCGCAACGAGGCGTCGGCCACCGCCACCCGGCGTGCGGCGGCCAGCACGAGCCCGACGGCGTGCTCGGCGGCCGAGGTGATGTTGGAGGTCGGCGCGTTCACGACCATCACGCCCGCCGCGGTGGCCGCCGTGACGTCGACGTTGTCGAGCCCGACGCCGGCGCGGGCGACGACCCGCAGGCCGCTCCCGGCGGCCAGCACCTCGGCGTCGACGCGGGTCGCGGAGCGCACCAGCAGCGCGGCGGCGCCTGCGACCTCGCGCAGCAGCGCCGGCCGGTCGGTGCCGTCGACGGTGCGCACGTGCACGCCGGGCCCGAGCGCCTCCACGGTGGCCGGCGAGAGCTCCTCGGCGATCAGGACCACGGGCAGGTCGTCGGTCGGGGCGCCGGTCCGGCTGCTCGCGTGCGTCACGCGCCGAGCCTAGGGCCCTGCCGTCGCCGGGTGCCCGGAGTCAGCGCGGCGGGAGGCGGTGCAGCTCGACGTCGCCCAGCCGGCCGTCCGCGGCGGTGAGGGTCATGTAGGTGCAGTGCGGCTGGCGCCGGCGGTCGGTGGGCGAGCCCGGGTTGAGCAGCCGCAGGCCGCGCGGGGTCGTGGTGTCCCAGGGGATGTGGCTGTGCCCGAAGACCAGGACGTCGACGTCGGGATACGCCTGCTCGCAGCGTCTCTCGCGTCCGGTCGACGGGCCGGTCTCGTGCACCACCGCGAACCGCAGGCCGCCGATCTCGGCGCGGGCCACCTCCGGCAGGCGTGCGCGCAGGCCTGCGCCGTCGTTGTTGCCGTAGCAGGCGAGCAGGCGGCGCGAGCGCGCCTCGAACGCGTCGAGGGCGGGCTCGTCGACCCAGTCGCCGGCGTGGACGACCACGTCGGCCCGCTCGACCGCCTCCCACAGCTCCGCAGGGAGGTCCTTGGCGCGCTTGGGCAGGTGGGTGTCGGCGACCAGGACGAGCCGGGTCACGCCGGCGTGCCCTCGATCCGCCACGTGCCGACCGGCGCGTACGTGGAGTCGCTGAGGGTCTCGGTGGTGCCGTCGACCAGCTCGTAGTGCTTGAGGTTGCCGGCCCAGTACCGCAGGATCCGGCCCACCTCGCCGAGCACGTCGTCCGGCACGGCGCCGGCCTCCAGGTCGATCTCGAGGACGAGCTTCATGCCCGCGATCCTAGGTCGGACCGGCTGTCGGGGGGCAGTCCTACGGTGCGCGGATGGCTGACACCGCGGCACCGCGTCCCACCGTCCGGATCGACTGCGTCTCCACCGTCGCGGCCGACATGGCCCGCACCCTCGGGTTCTACCGCCGGCTCGGCTGCGAGGTCCCCGAGGGTGCCGAGCAGGAACGCCACGTCGACCTCGAGCTCGGCGGCGGGGTGCGCCTCATGGTCGACGCCTTCGCCGTGCTCGACGAGCTCGGGCTGGTCGGCGGCGAGGAGCCGCCGTCGCCCGACCGGCCGCGCACCGGCGTCTCGCTCGCCGCCCGCTGCGGCTCCCCCGCCGACGTCGACGCGCTCTATGCCGAGCTGGCCGCCGAGGGCCACGGCGTCACCGAACCGTGGGACGCCCCGTGGGGGCAGCGGTACGCCGTCGTCCGCGACCCCGACGGCACCCAGGTCGACCTGTACGCCGCCCTCTGACGGATGGCCTCAGCGCTGGGCGGTGCCCTCGGTGTAGTCGTCGTCGGACGAGCGGACCCACGCCATCAGCTTGCGCAGCTCGCGCCCGGTGGCCTCGATCGGGTGCTGCTCGCCCTCGGCGCGCAGGCGCTTGAACTCCGGGGCGCCGGCGTCCTGGTCGGCGATGAAGCCGGCGGCCCACGAGCCGTCCTTGATCGCGGTGAGCACCTCGCCCATCCGGACCTTGACCGAGTCGTCGACGACCTTGGGGCCGGAGGTGTAGTCGCCGTACTCGGCGGTGTCCGAGACGCTCCAGCGCTGCTTGGCGATGCCGCCCTCGTACATGAGGTCGACGATGAGCTTCAGCTCGTGCAGGCACTCGAAGTAGGCGACCTCGGGCTGGTAGCCCGCCTCGGTGAGGGTCTCGAAGCCCTGCTGCACCAGCCGCGAGACGCCGCCGCACAGCACCGCCTGCTCGCCGAACAGGTCGGTCTCGGTCTCCTCGGTGAAGGTGGTGCGGATGCCGCCGGCGCGCAGGCCGCCGATGCCCTTGGCGTAGGACAGCGCGAGGTCCCAGGCCTTGCCGGTGGCGTCGTTCTCGACGGCCACGAGCACCGGGACGCCGCGGCCGTCGACGTACTCCCGCCGCACCAGGTGGCCGGGGCCCTTCGGGGCGACCATGCCGACGTCGACGCCGGCCGGCGGCTCGATGTAGCCGAACCGGATGTTGAAGCCGTGGCCGAAGAACAGCGCGTCGCCGTCGACCAGGTTGGGGGCGATGGCCTCGGCGTAGACGTGGCGCTGGACGTGGTCCGGCGTCAGCAGCATCACCAGGTCGGCCTCCTCGGCCGCCTCGAACGGGGTGACCACGCGCAGGCCCTCGGCCTCGGCGCGGGCGCGGCTGCCGGAGCCCTCGGGCAGCCCGACCCGGACGTCGACGCCGGAGTCGCGCAGGCTCAGCGCGTGGGCGTGGCCCTGGCTGCCGTAGCCGATGACGGCCACGTTGCGCTGCTGGATGATCGACAGGTCGGCGTCGTCGTCGTAGAACATCTGGGCCACGAGGGGCACTCCTTCGGTTCGGTGTCTTGCCATGGCTAGGACCGGCTGGACCGGTCGGTCATCGAACGGGACCCGCGCCCGAGGGCGACGAGTCCGGACTGCACGAGCTCGCGGATGCCGAACGGCTCCAGCACCCGCAGCAGGGCGGCGATCTTCTCGGCGTGGCCGGTGGCCTCGATGGTCAGGGCGTCGGTGGCGACGTCGACCACCTTGGCGCGGAACAGCTCGACCACCTCGAGCACCTGCGAGCGCTGGGCGCCCTCGGCGCGCACCTTGACCAGGATCAGCTCGCGCTGCACCGAGGCCGCGTTGTCGAGCTCGGCCACCTTGAGCACGTTGACCAGCTTGTTCAGCTGCTTGGTCACCTGCTCCAGCGGCAGCTCCTCGACGTCGACGACCACGGTCATCCGCGAGATGTCGGGGTGCTCGGTCGGCCCCACCGCGAGGGAGTGGATGTTGAACCCGCGGCGGGCGAACAGGCCCGCCGCACGGGTCAGGACACCGGGCCGGTCCTCGACGAGCACCGACAGCGTGTGCCGGCTCATCGACCCTCCACCTCCTTGTTCGCTCGGGCGCGGACGCCCGGGGCGACGTCCTCCCTCGGCCCGCGCAGCGACTCCGTCGGCGCGTTCCTCGGTGCGGACGTCACCGCGTCCGCTTCCTCGCTCACGATGCAGCCTCTTCCTCGCGGTCCCAGACCGGGGTGGAGTCGCGGGCGACCTGGATCGCGTCGTTGCTGACGCCGGCCGGCACCATCGGCCACACCATCGCGTCGCGGTGCACGACGAAGTCGACGACCACCGGCCGGTCGGTGACCGCCATCGCCTGGGCGATGACGTCGTCGAGGTCCTCGGGACGCTCGCAGCGCAGGCCCACGCAGCCGTAGGCGTCCGCGAGCTTGACGAAGTCGGGGATGCGCCGGTGCGCCTCGACGCCGGTGCCGGTGTTGAGGTCGGTGTTGGAGTAGCGCCCCTCGTAGAACAGGGTCTGCCACTGCCGCACCATGCCGAGGCTGGAGTTGTTGATGACGGCGACCTTGATCGGGATGCCGTTGATCGCGCAGGTGGCGAGCTCCTGGTTGGTCATCTGGAAGCAGCCGTCGCCGTCGACCGCCCAGACCACGCGGTCGGGCTCGCCGACCTTGGCGCCCATCGCGGCCGGGACGGCGAAGCCCATCGTCCCGAGCCCGCCGGAGTTGATCCACGACGCGGGGCGCTCGTAGGAGATGAACTGCGCCGCCCACATCTGGTGCTGGCCGACGCCCGAGACGTACACGGCCTCCGGACCGGCCGCGGCGCCGAGCCGCTCGATCACCAGCTGCGGCGACAGCGAGCCGTCGTCGGGCGTCGCGTAGCCGAGCGGGTAGGTCTCGCGGATCCGGTCGAGCTGGGCCCACCACGGCTCCAGCCGCGGCGGGCGCCCGGCGTCGACCTCGGCCTGGACCGCGGCCACGAGCTCGGCGATGACCTCCTTGGCGTCCCCGACGATCGGGACGTCCGCCGTGCGGTTCTTGGAGATCTCCGCCGGGTCGATGTCGGCGTGGACGATGGTCGCGTCCGGGGCGAAGGACGACAGCTGCCCGGTCACCCGGTCGTCGAAGCGCGCGCCGAGGCTGACGATGAGGTCGGCCTTCTGCAGCGCGGTGACGGCGGCGACGGTGCCGTGCATGCCGGGCATCCCGAGGTGCTGCGGGTGGGAGTCGGGCAGCGCGCCGCGGGCCATCAGGGTGGTGACGACCGGGGCGCCGGTGAGGTCGACCAGCCGCAGCAGCTCGGGCGCCGCGTGCGCCTTGATCACGCCGCCGCCCACGTACAGCACCGGGCGGCGGGAGGTGGTGAGCAGCCGCGCCGCCTCGCGCACCTGCTTGCCGTGCGGACGCGTCACGGGCCGGTAGCCGGGCAGGTCGAGCCGGGTGGGCCAGACGAACTCGGTCTTGGCCTGCAGCACGTCCTTGGGGATGTCGACCAGCACCGGGCCGGGACGGCCCGTGCCGGCGATGTGGAACGCCTCGGCGATCGCCCGCGGGATCTCGGCGGGGTCGGTCACCAGGTAGCTGTGCTTGGTGATCGGCATCGTGATGCCGACGATGTCGGCCTCCTGGAACGCGTCGGTGCCGATCGAGGCGGTCACGACCTGCCCGGTGATGGCGACGATCGGCACCGAGTCCATGTAGGCGTCGGCGATCGCGGTCACCAGGTTGGTGGCGCCGGGCCCGGAGGTGGCCATGCAGACGCCCACCCGTCCGGTGGCCTGGGCGTAGCCCTGCGCCGCGTGGCCCGCGCCCTGCTCGTGCCGCACCAGGATGTGCCGGACCTTCTCGGAGTCCAGGAGCGGGTCGTAGGCCGGGAGGATCGTGCCGCCGGGGATGCCGAAGACGACCTCGACCCCGACCTGCTCCAGCGAGCGGACGAGCGACTGCGCGCCCGTCATCACCTCGGCGGGCTCGGGCAGCGGCTCGGGCTGCGCCACGGCGTGGACGGTCGGGCGCGGGCCCGGGACGGCGGCGCGCGGGGGGTGCGGGCGCGGGGCTGCCTCTCCGGTGCTGGCCATGACGGGCTCCTGGTCTGTCGGTGCTGCGGGTGCTCTGGGTGTCGAGGGTTCAGATCTGGTGCCGGGCAACGAAAGACCCCTCGGGCCGAAGCCGTCGAGGGGTCGCGCGCGCAGCGGTGGTCGCCCGGCTACGCGCGCCGGCCGAGTACGAGGACGAGGGTGCGTGCTGCGGGCATGCGACCACGGTGCTCGCCACGCCCCGGTGTGTCAATCCGTGGACGGCGGCGTCCCGGATCGCGGGACGGGAGGCGGGCACCGGTCAGTCGCAGACGGCGCCGCGGGAGGCCGAGCCGACCAGCCGCGAGTACTTGGCGAGCACGCCGCGGGTGTACCGCGGTGCGGGGTGGACCAGGTCGGCGCGCCGCTTCTCCAGCTCGTCGGCGTCGACGAGCAGGTCGAGGGTGCCGGCGCCGACGTCGAGGCGGATCCGGTCGCCGTCGCGAACCAGGCCGATCGGCCCGCCGTCGACCGCCTCGGGCGCCACGTGCCCGACGCACAGGCCGGTGGTGCCGCCGGAGAACCGGCCGTCGGTGAGCAGCAGGACGTCCTTGCCCAGCCCGGCGCCCTTGATCGCGCCGGTGATGGCGAGCATCTCGCGCATCCCCGGCCCGCCCTTGGGGCCCTCGTACCGGATCACCACGACGTCGCCGGCGCCGATCGTGCCGTCCTGCAGGGCGTCCATCGCCGGGCGCTCGGTGTCGAAGACCCGCGCGGTGCCCTCGAACACGTCCGAGTCGAAACCTGCGGACTTCACGACCGCGCCCTCGGGCGCGAGCGAGCCGTGCAGGACGGTGATGCCGCCGGTGGCGTGGATGGGGTCGGTGAGCTTGCGCAGCACGTCGCCGTCGAGCTCCGGCGGGTCCAGCTCGGCGAGGTTCTCGGCCATCGTCCGCCCGGTGACGGTGAGCACGTCGCCGTGCAGCAGGCCGGCGTCGAGCAGCGCCTTCATGACGACGGGCACACCGCCGATGCGGTCGACGTCGACCATCACGTGGCGGCCGAACGGCTTGACGTCGGCCAGGTGCGGGACCTTGGCGCCGATCCGGGCGAAGTCGTCGAGGGTGAGCTCGACCTCCGCCTCGTGGGCGATCGCGAGCAGGTGCAGCACCGCGTTGGTGGAGCCGCCGAACGCCATCACGACGGCGATGGCGTTCTCGAACGCCTCGCGCGTCATCACCTGGCGCGCGGTGATCCCGCGCTCCAGCAGGCCGACGGCCGCCTGGCCGCTGCGGCGGGCGAACCCGTCACGACGGCGGTCGGTGGCGGGCGGGGCGGCCGAGCCGGGCAGCGACATGCCCAGCGCCTCCGCCGCGCTCGCCATCGTGTTCGCGGTGTACATGCCGCCGCAGGCACCCTCGCCCGGGCAGATCGCGCGCTCGATCGCGTCGACGTCCTGGCGGGACATCAGGCCGCGCGCGCAGGCGCCGACGGCCTCGAAGGCGTCGATGATCGTGACGTCGCGCTCGGAGCCGTCGGACATCTTGGCCCGGCCGGGCAGGATCGAGCCGGCGTAGAGGAAGACCGAGGCGAGGTCGAGCCGGGCGGCGGCCATGAGCATGCCGGGCAGCGACTTGTCGCAGCCGGCCAGCAGCACCGTGCCGTCGAGCCGCTCGGCCTGCACCACGGTCTCGACCGAGTCGGCGATGACCTCGCGCGAGACCAGCGAGAAGTGCATGCCCTCGTGGCCCATCGAGATGCCGTCGGAGACCGAGATGGTGCCGAACTCGAGCGGGTAGCCGCCGGCGGCGTGGACGCCGTCCTTGACGGCCTTGGCGAGCCGGTCGAGCGAGAGGTTGCAGGGGGTGATCTCGTTCCAGGACGACGCGACACCGACCTGCGGCTTGGCGAAGTCCTCGTCGCCGAGGCCCACGGCGCGGAGCATGCCGCGGGAGGCGGTGGACTCCAGGCCGTCGGTGACCTGGCGGCTGCGCGGCTTGATGTCGGGGCGCGGTGCCGAGTGCGAGGGCATGCGGCGGAGTCTACGGCCTGGCCGGACCCCGGCCGCGTCCGCCTCCTGAGAGCGTCGTCTCAGGTCTTGGACACCACTGCTCAGCGCCGGACCAGCTCCAGGACGCCGCCGACGTCGGCGCGGTCGAGCACCGTCGACCCGCCCAGCGGGAACAGCCCGACGCTCCCCACCCCGCACGCCTCGAGCGCGTCGAGGTGGATCGCCGCGTCGTCGAGCGTCCCGACCGGCCCGATCTCGGTCCAGTGGTCGGCCGGCATCCGCGCCAACGCGTCCACGCCGTCGCGGCGGTAGGCCGCCTCCATCTCGGCGTGGAACGGCAGCGCGACCACCTCGGGCGTCGCGGCCTCGAGCAAGCGGGCGAGCCAGGGCGCCATCGCGCGGTGGGCCTCCGCCCGGTCGCGCCGGACGCAGAGCGGGGCGAACACGGCGACGTGGAACGGGTCGGGGTCGCTCGCCGTGCGGCCGGCGGCCTCCAGCGCGGCGCGGACGAAGGTGGGCGAGGCCGGCTCGGCCAGCACCAGCCCGTCGGCCGCGCGGCCGGCCAGCGCGAGCGAGCGCGGCCCGCGCACGCCGGCCAGCAGCGGCGGGGGCTCGGCCGGCGGGTGCTCGAGCCGGACGCCGTCGAGGTGCACGTACTGGCCGTCGGCGCTCACCGTCTCCCCCGCGAGCAGGCGGCGGACGGCGTCCAGCACCTCCTCCAGGCAGGTCAGCGGCGAGCGCGGCCGCACCCCCATCTGCCCCATCCACGACTGCACGCCGTGACCGATGCCCGGCAGCAGCCGTCCCGGCCCGAGGCCGCACAGGGTGGCCAGCTCCATCGCCGTCACGGCGGCCGTGCGCGCGACCGCCGGCAGGATGCCGACGCCGACGACGAGCCGCTCGGTGCTCGCGAGCGCCGCGGCGGCCAGGCTCGGCCCGGCGGTGAAGAAGCAGTCCTCGATGATCCAGAGCTGGTCGGCCCCGCCCTCCTCGAGCCGGCGTGCCGTCGGCACCACCAGCCCGGGCGGCAGCTCTCGGTCGAAGCACATCCCCACGGAGGTCACGGGGGCATCGTGGCACCAGCAGGGTGTCCGCATCGTCCCCCTACACTCGCGACGGGGCGCCGGACCAGGTGGACCGGCGGTGAGCGAGGGGGACCGTGGACAGCAGGCAGCCGCCCGAGGGTGCGGACGCCGACGCCGCGTGGGCGCCGCCCCCGGCCGCGGCCCCGGCACCGGCCGCGGTCGACCTGCTGCCCGGGTACGACCGGGTCGAGCCGATCGCCCGCGGCGGCGACAGCGTGGTCTACCGCGCACGGCAGGTGGCCGTCGGTCGCGCGGTGGCGATCAAGGTGCTGGACCTGGGCGCGAGCGGCCTGGACGACCGGGCCCGCGAGCGCTTCGCCCGCGAGCTCGAGGTGACGGTGCGGCTCGGGCGCCAGCACCCGCACATCGTCACGGTGCTCGACACCGGCACGACCCCGCAGGGCGACCCCGCGATCGTGATGGAGCTGTACGACCTCGGCTCGCTGCACGACCGCCTCGCCGCGGTGGGGCCGCTGCCGGTGGCCGACGTGGTCGCCGCCGGGACGGTCGTGGCCGACGCGCTGGCGTTCGCCCACCGGCAGGGGGTGCTGCACCGCGACGTCAAGCCGCAGAACGTGCTGCTGCTGCCGACGTCGTACGTGCTGGCGGACTTCGGCATCGCCCGGCAGGCCGGCTCCGAGCGGACCGCCTCGGTCGAGCGGTTCAGCTACCGGCACGCCTCGCCGCAGGTGCTCGACGGCAACCCGCCCACCGCGGCCGACGACGTCTGGTCGCTCGGCTCCACCCTGTTCACGCTGCTGGACGGCCGGCCGCCGTTCGCCTCCGACGACCCGGAGCAGGACTCCGCGCTGCAGTACCTGCGGCGGGTGCGGACGGGCGAGCGCCGGGCGCTGCGCCGCGACGACGTGCCGGCCGACCTGCTGGCGGTGGTCGGGCGCTGCCTGGAGGGCGACCCCGTCGCGCGCTGGGGCTCGGCCCAGGAGGTGCACGACGCCCTGTCCGCGGTGGCCGCCGGCCTGCGCGCCTACCTGCCCGGCTCCCCCTCTGCCGGCCCCGCGCCGGCGGTCGCGCCGGAGCCCGTGCCCGAGCCAGAGCCGGGGCAGGAGCCCGAGCCGAACCAGGAGCCCGAGCCCCCGGCCCTGCCCGAGCCGCCCGGCCACGTGGTCGTCTCACCGTCCGCGCTCACCCACGCGGGTGCCCCCCGCACGTCCGGTGGAGCCGTCCCGCACCCCGACGAAGGCCCCGACCCCGACGCCACCGGCGTGGCCCCGCGCGAGCCGGCCGCCACCCCTGCGCAGCCCGCACCATCCGCTGCCCCGGACGCCGCCCCCGGCTCGCGCCGGCGCCGGCTCGTCCTGGCGGGCATCGCCGCGGCGCTGCTCGTCGGCGTGGCCGTCGGCTTCCTGGTCACCCAGGCCGCCCGCCGCGACGGCGCGCAGGCGCCGACCGCCCCGACGACGACGGCCACGAGCGTCCCGGTGATCCCGTCGTCCGAGCCGGTGCCGACGGCCACCGCCCCGGACTTCTCCGACCCGCAGATGGACCCGGAGGCGTCGTTCGTCGACGAGGGCGCGGCGGTGTCGGTGACGTGGACCGACCCGACCGAGGGCGAGGCGCTGTTCCTGGTGCTGCTCAAGGGGCCCACCGGCGAGTGGGCGCCGGTGGCGCAGCTCGACCCCGGCTCGCAGGACTACCTGTTCACCGACTTCGACCCCGCGGCGCAGGACCTGTGCATGACCGTGACGGCGATCCTGGTGTCCGACCCGGAGGTCAACGGCGCGACGCCGGAGTTTCCCGTCCGCGGGACCTGCCCGCCCGACCCGCAGGACTGACCGCCGCCCGGCTGCGGGCGCCGCGACGGCCCGTCCTCCCGCTGCGCGCGCGCAGCGGCGCGGGGTCGACCCACCAGGTGACCCGCCGCACCAGCGGCTGGCGACGCCGCTGCTCGCGCACCAGCCGGGTGGCCAGGCCCCACGCGTCGGCGCGCTGCGCGTCGGCGTCGCCGCCCGGCGGCGCGAACGCCTCGCGCTGCGCCCGCACCAGCAGGGTGCCCGCGTCGGCCGTCCCGGCCCGCTCGCCGATCCGGCGCGCGAGCACCTCGTCGTCCTCCCCCGGTCGCGGGCGGTCGCCGCACAGCACCCCGGCGTCGACGACCTCGGCCCACGCGCCTGCCGCTCCGGCGCGCCGGTGGCGGCGGGTGCGGCGCACCCGGCGCACGGCCAGCACGACCACCGCCGCGAGCAGCGCCGCCAGCAGCCCCGCGCCGGCCGCGGCCAGCACCGGCAGCAGCCCGGCGACGGCGTCGCGCTCGGCCGGCGGGGTGCCGAGCGGCTCGGTGCTCACCTCGTCGGGGGTGGCCTCCTGGTCGGCCAGCCGGTCCAGGACGTCCTGGCGGACCGGCGAGGTCGCGGTGCTCTGCTCGTCCGGCGTCGGGTCGAACACCGCCCAGCCGAAGCCCTCGAAGTACACCTCGGCCCAGACCCGGGCGTCGCCGCTGGTGACCAGCACCGGCGTCGTGGCGTCGCCCGCCGTCCCGGCGGGCACCTCCGCGTCCGGGACGTCGAAGCCGACCACGACCCTGGTCGGCAGCCCGACGACCCGGGCGAGGATCGCGAACGAGGTGGCGAACTGCTCGCTGGTGCCGCGCTGGCCGCCCGAGCCCGCGGGACCGAGCAGGAACTCGCGGGCGCGCAGGTACGAGCTGCCGCTGGCCGCCGCGGGGTCGAGCTCGCGGGCCGAGACCGCGAGCTCGATCGCGGACGCCTGCTCCATCCGCGTGCGCGCGGTCGCGGTGACCTGCTGGGCGTAGGTGACCAGGTCGGGCGGCACCCGCGGCACCGCGAGGTACGGCTCGACCTGCGGCCCGGACGGCACGGTCGCGCCGGCGAGGTCGGCGTCGACGGGGGTGTCCAGCCGCGACCGGACGGTGTACGTCGTTCCCGGCTCGAGCCCGTCCGGCACGAGCAGGGAGCCGTTCGACGGGTCGTGGACGGCCTCGGGCAGGTCGGAGGCGACCAGCCGTCCGGCGCTCGGGGCCCACGGGCCGGTGAGGTCGACGACCTGCACCTCGACGTCGACCTCGCCACCGACGGTCCCCGGCGGCAGGTCCGGCTCGGCGGGCACGCCCACCCCGGTCAGCTCGCCGGCCGAGCCCCAGCTCACGCCGTCGAAGCGGGGCAGCACCGCCAGGTGCATCCGCTGCGGCACCTGGCCGGACACCTCGAACAGCGCGATGTCGGTCTCCTCGGCCCACCGCGTGACGTCCGGCATCGGGCTGGTGGCCTGTAGCGGCCGCTGCGGGGTGACGACCAGGTCGCGCGGGTCGAAGGCGGCACCGGACGGGAGCGTCGCGCCGACCACGGCCACCAGCGCCACCGCCGCCGTCGCGAGCGCCGCGGGCACCCCGCCGCGGGAGGGCAGCAGCCGCCGGGCACGCGGTGTGCCCGGTGCGTGCCGGCGGCCGAGCAGGGCCCACCCGGCGACGGCGGTCAGCACCAGCACCCCGGCGAGCACGCCGCTGCGGTCGACCCGGCCGGCGCCGAGGGCGACCCCGGCCGCGTACAGGGCGGCGGCGCCGGCCACCGGCGCGAGCAGCCACGACCCCGGACGCAGCACCAGCGCGGTGACGACGAGCGTCACGAGCGCCACGACGAGCACCACCGGCGCCAGCAGCAGCGGCGCGGGCGGCGCTGGCACCGGGGCGGTGAGCAGCAGCGGGACGGCGTCCACGAGCGGGCTGAGCAGACCCATGCCGGTGGTGCGGCGCCAGGAGGGCATCTCGGCGGTCGGCAGCGTCGGGTCCCCGGTGCGCAGGAGCAGCAGCGCGGCGACCACGAGCAGCACGGCCACGAGCGCCGTCGCCGCGAGCGGGCGCAGGCCGGCCAGGCGCGCCAGCACCAGCAGCCCGACCGTCCCGAGGACCGCGAGCACCAGGACCGGCAGCACCGCGGGCAGCACGAGCAGGCGTCCGGAGAACGCGGGGACCAGGGCCGTGCAGGCCACCAGCAGCAACGCGCACGACCAGACCAGCGCCCCGGACCGCTCCCTCACCCGGCCACCGCCCGGTCCCAGGCGTGCAGCAGGTCCTCGGCCCGCGGGCCGCGCAGCACCACGGCGGCCCCGGCGGCCGAGACGGTGCGCTCGGGCCGCGGGTCGACGACCACGGCGACCCCGAGCTGCGCCCCCGCCACCACCTGGTGCTGCTCCGAGGCCGTCGCGCGGCTGCCGGACACCAGGACCAGCACGTCCGGGTCGTGCCGGCCGAGCGCCGCCCGCCCGGCGAGCGGGCCGGAGCCCGCGGGGTCGCCGAGCTCGGCGAGCAGCTGGCCCACCCGGTCGGCGAGGTCGTCGCCGCGGCCGGCACCCGCCGCGGCACCGGGGTCGGCCCCGACCTCGATCCCGCCGGACGACGTCACGACCCGGACCGGGTGTCCCTCGGCCCGGGCGGCCCGCACCAGTGAGACCGTTGCGTCGCAGGCCTCCTCGAAGTCGTCGGCGGTCGCGTACGAGCCGGTCCGGTCGTCGAGCAGCAGCGTCAGGTGCGGACGACCCGGGTCGGCGTCCTCGCGGACCATCAGCACGCCGGTGCGGGCGCTGGTGGCCGCGTGCAGCCGGCGCAGGTCGTCGCCCGGCACGTACTCGCGCAGGCCGACCAGGTCCGTCCCGCCCTGCAGCACCCGCTCGTCGGCGCCCACCTGGCCACGGCGCACCCCGGCGGGCAGCCCCCGGCACGGCAGCACCCGCGGCAGCACGGTGACCTGCGCGGCCGACCCGTGCACGGCCGTCACCCGGAACAGGTCGGCCAGGCCGGACCGGTGCAGCCGCACCGGCCCCGTGGCGACCACGCCGCGGCGCTGCACCGGCATGGCCAGCGCGCTGCGGGTCGGCTGCCCGGGCAGCAGCCGCGGCACGTCCAGCCCGACGTGCTCGTCGCCGACCCGGTCGCGCACCGTGACCGTGACCGGGACGCGGCCGCGGTTGGTGAGGTCGAGGACGACGGCGCAGCGCGACAGCCGGCGTACCCGCGCGGGCTCGAGGTGGCGGCGCACCTCCACCGGCGCCGGGACGAGCACCCCCGCGAGCGAGACCAGGACGACCGCGAGCAGCGCGACGCCCAGCCCGACCAGCCCGGGGTAGCCCGCGACCAGCCCGAGCGCGAGCGCGGCGTCACCGAGCAGGAACGCCCCGACCCCCCGGCCCGTGGGGCGCACCGACGTGCGCACGCCGCCCGCCCGTCAGGCCTGGCCGGGCCGCGGCACCGGCACGTCGGCCAGCACGTCGGCCAGCACCTCGGCGCCGGTGGTGCCGTCGAGGGCGGCGTCGCGCTGCAGCACCAGCCGGTGGCCGAGCACGGGTGGGACCAGACGCTGGATGTCGCTCGGCACGACGTAGTGCCGTCCCTGCGCGGCCGCGAAGACCTGGCTGCAGCGCACCAGCGCACGCAGCCCGCGCGTGCTCGCGCCCATCCGCAGCCGCTCGTCGGTCCGGGTCGCCTCCCCGACCTGGCGCACGTACCGCAGGATCTCGTCGGCGACGTGCAGGTGGGTGAGCCGCTCGGAGGTGGCCGCCACCTCCTCGGGCGAGGTGACCGACGGCACCAGCGTGGTGGCACCGGCCGCGCTGCCGGGCCGCAGCACGTCGAGCTCGTGCTCGGCGTCCGGGTAGCCGATCGAGGTGCGGACCATGAACCGGTCGAGCTGGGCCTCGGGCAGCCGGTAGGTGCCGTCGAGGTCGATCGGGTTCTGGGTGGCGACGACGAGGAACGGCGCCGGCACCGGGTGCGGGACGCCGTCGACGGTGACCGTGCGCTCCTCCATCACCTCGAGCAGCGCGGACTGGGTCTTGGCGGCGGCCCGGTTGATCTCGTCGGCGAGCAGCACGTGGCTGAACACCGGCCCGGGACGGAACGCGATCGTGCCGGACCCCGGCTCGTAGACGGTCGTGCCGGTCACGTCGGACGGCAGCAGGTCCGGGGTGAACTGGATCCGGCGGGAGGAGCCGCCGAGCGCCTGCGCCAGCGCGCGGGCGATGGTGGTCTTGCCGGTGCCGGGCAGGTCCTCGAGCAGCACGTGCCCGGAGGAGAACAGCGCGACCGTGATCAGCTCGAGCACGCCGCGCTTGCCCTTCACGGCGTGCTCGAGGGCGTCGACGACGCGTCCGTGCAGCAGGCGGAAGCCGCCGACCTCGGACTCGGTGAGGGCCTCGACCGGTGCCTGCGTCACGGCGTCCCCTCCTGCCCGCGCACCAGCCGGACCCGGCCCGTGCGCACGCCGCGCATCGCGGCGGCGGCGCCGAGCAGACCGAGGGCCAGGACGAAGCGGCCGCCCGGGTCGTCGCCGGCCGGGGCGCTCGGCAGCGCGGTGCACGGGTACGGCGGGCACGGCTCGGGGCACATCGGGATCTGCTGCACGGGGCCCCGCGAGACGTCGCGGACGCCGCCGCACGTGCCCGGGCCCTCGGCGCGGACGAACCAGCTGTACGCGGCCGAGGTCGCGGTGCCGCCGGCGCCCGAGGCGACCACCGTCGCGGTGACCGTGCCGCCGCCGGTGTAGCCCAGGTCGACCCAGCCCGTCTGGCTGCAGGGGACGATCGCCTGCCCCGAGGTGCCGAAGTGGTCGGCGCTCCACTGCACGGTGCAGGTGCCGTCGTAGGACGCCCAGTCGGCGGGCGGGGCGAGCAGCACCTGCGTGGCGGTGCCGAGGTACTCGTTGCCCTGGCCGTCGGTGATGACCGCCGCGCCCTCCGACGGCGCCGCCGGGGGCGGCGGGGGCGGTGGCGGGGGCGGCGGTGCCGTCGTCGTCGTGGCCGGCGGCGGGGGCGGCGGGGGCGGCGGTGTCGTCGTCGTGGTGGCCGGGGGCGGCGGGGGCGGCGGCGTGGTGGTCGACGGCGGCGGCGGCGGCGGCGGGGTCGTCACCGCGGGCGGGGCCGTCACGGTGATCGGCGCGCTCGGCGCGCTGCGGACGGTGCGCCCGTCCCTGCCCGCGTCGACGACCCAGCTGAGCGCCGCTCCCGGCGCGACGTTGGTGAGCGTGATCGAGGTGGCCGTGCCCTCGGCGCTGGTCGAGCCGCCGACGCCGTCGGCGCGCTGGACCACGTACCGGTCGCTGCCCGACGCGCTGGGCGTCCAGCTGATCCGGACCGTGCCGGGAGCCGTCTGCGTCGCCGTGACGCCCGTCGCCGGGGCGACCCACGGGCCGGAGCCCGGCGTGCCGGTGCCGGCTCCCCCGCCGCCGCCGACCCCGACGCCGACCCCGCCCCCGGTGCCGGCGGTGCGGGTGCCGCTGCCGGTGACCTCGACGGTCGCGCTGGTCGAGGGCGAGCCGGTGGTGACCGGGCGGGTGGTCGTGGGCGGCCGGGTGGTGCTCGTCGACGGGCGCGAGGACGTGGGCGGCGGCGGCGGCGGCGGCGTCAGCTGCGGGGGCAGCGGCGGCGGGGCGCTGAAGGTGGCCGGCCGCGTCGCGTCGCTCACCGGCACGCTGTCGTCGCGCACGGTCACGGTGGTCCGCCTGCCCCTGCTGTCGACCACGATCGCGGTCGACCCGCTCCTGGTCGAGACCAGCAGCCGCCCGTCGTCGACGACCATCCGCGGGTCCTGGCCGTCCGGCGTGCGGATCTCGTCGGTCTTGCGCCCGTCCTGGTCGAAGACGACGACCTTGCCGGCACCGGCGCACGGGACGTACACGCGCTTGCCGAGCACCGCCGGCCGCCCGGGGTCGGAGCAGCCCGTGGCCGCCAGGGAGACCTGCTGCACCCGGCGCCCCCGGGTGATGACGACCAGCGTCGCGTTGTCGCGGTCGACCACCGGGGCGACGTCGGAGGGCGAGCGGTCGGCCGGCAGCACGGTGCCGGTCATGCCGACGACGAGCTCGGACACCTCGCCGGTGCCGCCGACCTGGGCCACCAGGCCGCTGCCCGGGCTGAACACGCTGACGCCCTGCTCGTGCGGCACCATCGCGGTGCCCGAGCCGATGCCCTCGTAGCTGCGGCGCTCGTGCACGACGAAGCGGCGGGCCTGCGCCGACCAGGTGGCGCTGGTGAGCACGCCGTCGGTGCCGGCGGTCCACACCGTGCCGCGGTCGTCGACCACGGCGTCGGCGAGCGGCGAGGAGCGCAGCGGCTGGCCGAGGTCGCGCAGGGTCAGGGGGTCGACGGCCCGCACCTCGCCGCTGTCGAGCTCGACCAGGTACACCCCGCCGCCCTCGACCAGCACCTTGGTCTCGCCCGGCCCGCCCGGGCGGCGCGAGCCGCTGGCCACCAGCGTGGACAGGTCGATCGCGGTCGACAGGCCCTGCTCGTCGGTGAGCACCAGGACGCCGTCGCGCTGGCCGAGGGTGAGGCCGGTGCCGGGGCTCGCGACCTGGACGGCGCGCTGCGGGCGGCCCGTGCTGGGGTTGATCTCGACGACCTGGCCGCTGTCCTCGTCGCTGACCCAGGTGACGCCGTCGGCGACGTCGACCACGGTGCTCGCGGCGCCGGTGCCGACGACGGTGCCGAGCAGCAGGGCGGCGGCGACGCCGACCACGCCGACCTCGACGGCCCCGCGCTCCCACAGCTCGCGCGGGGTGCGCAGCAGCCTCCCGGCGCTCCACCTGCTCATCGTCGCGACGCCCCCTCGCACCAGCCCGTGCACCGAGCCCGCCCCCGTGCAACGGGGCCAGCATGCACCCCGGGCGCGAGCGGGGTAAACCGGAACCTTCCGCCCATCACCCGACCGCCAGCGCGGTCGCGTCCGGTGCCGGCGGCAGGTCGTCCTCGAGCGAGGGGCACACCGCCTGCACCACCCGGGCCTGGCCCCCTACGCACAGCAGGCCGCGGCCCGTGCCCACCAGCGGCTCCAGCGTGGCCATGGGCACGGTGACCCCGGCGATGCCGCCGTCGCCGCCGTCCGGCTGCAGCAGCAGCGCCCGGCGCCGGCGCCGCACCACCTGCACCGGCCCGGCCACGTGCCCGCGGGCGCGCGCCTCGTCCGGGTCGGTCGCCAGCACCACCGCCCAGCCGGACGCCATCGCGCGCTCCAGCACCGACGCGGCCGCGGTGAGGTCCTCTCGCGCCGTGCCGCCGGCGTCCCACCCACGCTCCCAGGTGTGCACGTCGTCGAGCAGCAGCAGCGACCACGACCCGTCCGACGGCGCGTGGTCCACCCCGTCCGGGCCCTGCGCCCAGTCGACGAACGCAGCCAGGTCGTCCAGGACGAGGTCGGCCGCGGCAGCCCCGGTGCGGCCGGTGCCGGTGCGCGGGCCGGCCAGGACGACCCGCTGCGGCGGCCGGTGCGAGGAGGAGGCGGCCTGCGCCAGCCCGAGCAGGGTGCTGGTGCGTCCCGAGCCCGACCGACCGGTGACGAGCAGCCCCTGGCCGGCCAGGGGCAGCACCACCGGCCCGGCGAACTCGGCCTCGACGCCGAGGCACACCTCGTCGCGGGTGCCGGCGGGCACCAGGTGGGCGGGCAGGCGGCCCGGCATGACCGGGACCGCGACGCCGGGCACCACCCGGTCCGCGGCGGCGTCCGCCACCGCGCCGGCCCAGTCGGCCCACCGGGTCGAGCCCGGCGGCAGCGCGGACACCTGCACCTCGCCGGCGTCGGTGAGGCCGCGGCCGGGGCACGACTGCGGGTCGAGCACCCCGGCGGGCACGCCGAGCATCGCGTAGTCGTCGTCGACGGTCATCCGCAGCACCAGCCGCGAGCCGAACGCCGCGGCGTGCGCCGACGGGATCCCGACGCGGCGCGGCGAGGTGGCGGTGACGTGCACGCCGACCCGGCGGCCCTCCTGCAGCACGCCGAGCAGCAGGTCGACGTGGCTGCGGCGCAGCGAGCCCCCGCCCTCGAACGCGTCGAGCAGGCCGGGCAGGTTGTCGACCAGCACGTGCAGCCGCGGGAGGGCGGTCCCGGAGCGAGCCAGGGCGGCCAGGTCGGCCGCACCGGCCTGCGCCAGCGCGGCGTTGCGCTGGCGCACGGTGGCCGCGAGCATCCGCACCAGCCGCATCACCCGCTCGAGGTGCGCCTCGACGACCACCGAACCGACGCCGGGCAGCGCCTCGATGTCGACCAGACCTCCTCCCCCGCAGTCGATCCCGTAGACCACGGCCGGTGGCTGGGCCGTGTCCGCCCCCGGCGTCGTCGCGGCCGCCGCCAGCGTGCGGAGCAGCTCGGTCTTGCCGGAGCCGGACGTGCCGTAGACCAGCAGGTGGCCGACGCGGGTGTAGTCGACCACCCAGGGCAGCTGGGTCTGCGCGGCGGGCCGGTCGACCAGCCCGAGCGCGACGGTCGCGCCGCCGTCGGCCACCGCGGCCACCTCGGCGGGCAGCACGCGCAGGTCGCCGCCGAGCGCGGGCAGCCACGGCCGGCGCGGGACGGGCAGCCCCGAGCGGACGAAGGCGTCGGTGGTGGTGCCGACCAGCCGGTCCAGGTCGGAGCGCGGGTGCACCCGGCCCGCTGCGGCCGGTCCCTCGCCGCCGAGGTCGCGGGCCGAGAACGGCTGCACCCGCACGGTCGCGGCTGCGTCGTGCACGGGCTCGCGCCCGCCGACCCAGGCGACCTGCACCAGCTCGGTCGTGCCGTGACCGGTGCGCCGCACCCAGGCCCGGCCGGGCGTGCGCCGCGACAGCTGCGCGGCGTCCGGGGTGTCGATGACGTCGGTGCTGTCGTCGCCGGACGCGACCCGCAGCGCGATCCGCAGGTCGGTGTTCGCCTTGATCTGCGGCGTCACGACCCCGGCCGGGCGCTGGGTCGCCAGCAGCATGTGCATGCCGAGCGACCGGCCGCGCTGGGCGATCGAGACCATGCCGTCGACGAAGTCGGGCACCTCGGCGGTGAGCGCGGCGAACTCGTCGACGCAGATCAGCAGGCTCGGCGGTGCCGCCTCGGGGTGGTCGCGCTCGAGCGCCACGAGGTCCTTGGCGCCGTACCGGGCGAGCAGCCCCTCGCGGTGGGTCAGCTCCGCGTGCAGCGAGACCAGCGCGCGCTGGACCAGGGCCGGGGTGAGGTCGGTGATGTAGCCGACGGTGTGCGGCAGGTCGGCGCACTCGCGGAACGCGGCGCCGCCCTTGTAGTCGACGAGCAGGAAGGTGATGCGGGTCGGCGGGTTGTTGACGGCGAGCGAGCAGATCAGGGTCTGCAGCAGCTCGGACTTGCCCGACCCGGTGGTCCCCGCCACGAGCCCGTGCGGCCCGTCCTCGCGCAGGTCGATGGTGACGACACCGTCGACCCCCGAACCGATCTGGGCGCGCAGGCCGCGGGCCGCGGTCCACCGGGCCAGCACGCCCTCGACGTCGTCGCAGCCGCGCAGGTCGCCACCGAGGTCGGGCAGGCGCACCTGCTCGGGCAGCGCGGAGTCGGGTTGCACCAGGGCGACGGCGTCCTGGTACCCGGTCATGCCGCGGGCGGCGTGCCAGGCGGGAACCAGCCCGACGGTGTCGGTGCTGTCCAGACGCACCCGTCCACCGCGGCCGGCCTGCTCCACCCAGCGCTCGCGCAGGTCGACGTGGACCGCTGTGCGCGAGGGGATCTCGTCGGCGCTCGGCCCGAACCACAGCAGGTGCAGGCCCTGCTCGGGACCAGCCGCGGCCGCGGCCTCGACCACCCGGCGGGGCAGGCCGCACGCGGCGTCGACGAGGCAGACCGTGCGGCCGCGACCCGCGCCCTCGGTCGAGAGCACCTCCAGCAGCGGGGTGGCCTCGACCGGCCCGACCGCGACAGGGGCGACGCCACCGCTGCGCGGGGCGCAGTGCGGCAGCCAGCGCAGCCAGCTCTCCAGGTGCTCGCGCCCGCGGCCGAGCAGGGCGACCACCTGCACCTCGGCCGGCGAGTGCCCGCCGGCCAGCCGCAGCACCATCGCGCGCACCGCGGCGTCCAGCTGGTCCTGCCCGCCGGTCACGGCCACGACGCCGTGCTCGAGCAGCGGCACCGTGACCGGCATCTGCTCCAGCACCGCGCGCGGCTCGAGCAGCCCGCGCGCCTCGACCAGCACCTCGCGGTCGCCGCCGGTCGGCCGGCGCGCGGTGACGGTGGCCGGCACCGGCCCGCGACCGACCCGCACCAGGCCGAAGTCGTCGTCGTCCGGGCCGCGCACCCACAGCCGGCGGTCGCGCGAGACCACGCGCGACCGCACGACGTCGACGTCGGGGTCGTCGTCCTCGGCGTGCTCGCGCTGCACCTCGGCCGCGTGGTCGAGCCGGTCGAGCACGACCTGCAGGTCCTCCCGCCAGGCCGCGAGCTCCTTGTCGAACTGCTTGCGCTGGTGCCGCCGGCCGGTCAGCCAGGTGAGCAGCATGATCAGCGGCCAGCCGACGACGAACACCAGCGCGTAGCTGCTGCGGCTGGAGAAGAACAGCGCGCCGCCGAGCACCAGCGGCATCGCGAGCATCGCCCACGGCGGCGGCTGGGGCACCGGCCGGGTCGGTGGCGTCGGGGTGTCGAGCTCGAGCGCCTCCAGCGCCTCGCCGAAGCGCGGGGGCCGCAGCACGGCCACGCCGTCGTCGCCGGCGCCCGCCGCGACCGCCTCGTCGGGCGGCTCGACGACCACGGCGCTGCCACCGAGATCGATCCGCTCGCCCCACCCGACGGCCTGCGGCCGGCCGACCTCGTGGCCGCCGACCCGGGTGCCGTGGGCCGACCCCTCGTCGCTGACGACCGGGCCGCCGCTGAGCAGCACCCGCGCGTGCACCCGGCTGACCAGCGGGTCGGTGAGGCGGACGGTGCAGCCGCTCCCGCGCCCGACCGTGAGGCTGTCGCCGTCGACCCGCACGGTGCGCCCCGCATCGGGTCCGGCCACGACCCGCACGGTGGCGGTGGTGCGGCGGGTGCGGGCGGGAGCGGTCGTCCACGACGACGGCACCGACGTCACCTCCAGGACGTCGCCCTGCCGCAGGCCGCAGTCGGCCAGCCGGCGGTCCGCCGGCCACACCTGGCCGTCGACCACGGGGACGAGCAGCGGCGGCGCCGCTGCCGTCCCTCCGCCGAGGTGCGCCGCGAGCACCCCCGCGAGGTCGAGCACCCGCGCGCCGGGCTCGGCGTGCACGACGACGTCGGCGCCGGTCAGCCCGGTGCCCTCGGTCGGGACGATGCTCAGTCGCCACACGGCGGACCTCCTGGGCTGCGGGTCGGGTCAAGGCGGGGTCAGCGGGCGAGGACCGCAGCCGGCGGCGGCACCCGTCGCGGGACGGGTGCCGCCGCCGGGTGCGGTCGGCGGGTGCGCCGGCTCAGGACGAGGCGCGCTCCTGGTCGTCGGCCTGGGCCGAGAGCGCCTGGGCGTTCTCCTGCAGCGCCTGCACGATCCGCTGCAGCGCGGGCACGTACTCGCCCTGCCAGGCCGAGCGGAAGGCGTTGGCGTCCGGGCCGAACCAGGTGGTCTGCTCCAGCTGGTTGGTCAGCCGGCCGGACAGCTGGGTGATCGTGTCGGCGTCCGAGCCCATCACGCGGACGAGGTCGCGTGCGGCGTTGATGTCCATCCCGAGGACGGTGCTCATCGGAGTGCTCCTTCTGGTCGTGTCGTGCGGTGGTGGCCGGGCCCGGACGGGTCAGGCCGTGGTGGTGATCGGTGCGGTCGGGCCGAGGGTGGGGCTGGGGGTGGGGCCCGAGGTCGGACCGGGGGTGCTGCCGTCGTCCGGCACGTCGGTGCCGGGCTCGGGGGCCGAGGTGGCGGACGAGGCGGTGCGGGCAGCGTGGGCGGACAGCGCCGCCGCGCCGAGGCCGAGCACGCCGAGGGGTGCCGCGAGGACCGCGGCGGAGGCACGGGGGCCGCCGTCGCCGCCCGCCGCCGCCGGGAGCACCCGGTCGACCGACCCGGAGGGGCCGCCCGCGCTGAACAGGTCGGACGAGGCGCCCGTGGCGCCGGTGCCGCTGCCGCCGAGCGAGGTGGTCGCGACGCCGGGGCCGTCGCCCGCGCTGGAGCCGGCCGGTGCGGCCCGCAGGCCGAGGCCGGAGCCGGACGCACCGCCGCCCGTCGTTCCCCCGCCGCCCGTCGCTCCCCCGCCCCCGAGGCGGGAGACCGACGCGGGCACGAGGGTCGCGGCCGAGGCCGCGGCGGGGACGGCGCGGGCCGCCGCGGCGCCGGCGAGCACGCCTCCGGCGACGGCGGGGCCGACGAGCGCGGCCGGCACGGCGACGCGGCCGCCGGAGCCGTCGGCACCGACCACCTGGCCGGGGACGACCGGGCCGGTGCCGGTCAGCGACGGGGTGCTCACCTGCACGCCCGCCGAGGCGCCGCCGGCCACCGGGGCGGTGACGGTGATCGTGATCGTCGCGACCTGCGGTGCGTCGCCGGTGCTGACGGTCGGCAGCTTCGGCACCTGGTAGCCGGGCGTGCTGCCGGAGCCGAGCTGCGGGGTGTCGCCGCTGGCGCCCTTCTGCTTGCCGCTCATCAGGGCGAGGAACTGCGAGGCCGACGACAGCATCTTCGCGGCCGCCTTGACCCACGGGATCACCACGGCGCGCAGGTACTTGGCGAACGCAGCCGCCCAGCCGGTCCAGGAGAAGGCCTCCAGCACCGCGGCGACGGCCTCGAGGACGCCGGCCACCAGCGTGGCGAAGTCGGCGGCCTTCTCGGTGTAACCGGCGATGGTGTCGAGGGCGTCGACGTCGGATCCCTGGAAGCCGCTCATCGTCCCCACCTCCTCCCGCCTGGTGACCAGGCCTCGGAACTGCTCGTGCCGCAGACGTTCGCAGGTGCCCCGTCGCCTGCACCAGTCCCGCGGGGGTGGAACGTTCCGGTCTGTCACCGAACTCGGTGCGACCCGGAAGTCGTTGCGGCACAGCAGCAGCCGCCGTCCCGCGGGTCGGGACGACGGCTGCGTGGCGATCGGGAGGGCAGGTCAGGCGCTGGCATCCTCCTGCATCTGCGCGCGGCGGTTGAGCTCGGCGGCGTTGCTGCGCAGGTTCTCGACGGCACGCTGCAGCTGCGGGTTCACCTCGCCGGACCACTGCTGGTCCCACTGCGCGAACCCGGGACCGGCCGCGCCGTACGCCGAGCCTCTCAGCGCCTGGATCGCCTGGTTGGCGAGGTCGAGCATGCCCTGCACCTCGCTCGCGCCGGAGTCGAGCTGGCGGGCCCCCTCGCGGGAGCTCTCGGTGTCCATCCCGTGGAACTGGCTGCGGTCCACCATCGGTCGGTCCTCCTGGTCGGCGGGCGGGGCTGCGTGCCGACCATCGCACGCGCCCCGCCGCCGGCGACAGGTCGCGCCGCCCGGAAGATTCCTCCCTCTGCCCTCAGCCGCGCGCCGGCCGCGCCGCGGCCTCGGCCTCCACCTGCTCGAGCTGGTCGACCGTCACCAGCCGGACCTCGGCGGCCCTGCGCCCCACCGCGAAGCGCACGTTCTGCACGCGTCCTGCGGTCGAGGTGAACGGGTCGTCCTGCGGGCCGAAGGCCATCCGGGCCACGACCCGGATGGCGTCGTCGACCCGCTGCGCCCGGTCGAGGTTCCAGGCGTAGCCGTGCCAGTGCCGGACCCGTTCGTACACCTCGCGGTTCGAGGGTGGACGGGGGTAGTCGTCAGCACCCGTGAGCCAGGGCTCGGCGAGCGCGAGCGCCACGAACCACTCGCGGGACCGCGGCTCGAGCCGCGGGGCGGGTGCGGTGGGGGCGGCGTCGAGGTCGGCCGAGGGCTCGTCCGGCGGCGCGAGGTCCTGCTCCTGCTCGACGTCGTCGACGACCACGACCAGGACGAGGTCGGTGTACCTGCCCTCCTCGGTCTCACGGCCCCGCAGCAGCAGCAGGTGGTTCTCGCCCTCGTCGAGGAACGCCGACATCCCTTGCGCCAGAGCGACCCTGCGCGCACCACCGGGTGCGTCGAACAGGCTCGACAGCTGCGCCTCGGTGGAGCCGTGCCAGCGCAGCCGCACCATCTCCTCGCCGACGACCACCTCGCCGACGACGCGCGACACGTGCGGCGCGGTGCGCGGCAGCGCGAGCGTGGTCAGCCGCAGCTGCGCGTCGGGGTCGGCGGCCTCCAGCTTCTCCCCCGGCGCCCGTCCGAACATCAGCCGGTCGCCCGTGCCCAGCACGGCGGCCGGCACCCCCGACCCCCTCAGCGTCACCCTGAGCACCCGGTCCGCCCCCTCCCTCGTCAGCCGCTGGACCGGGGCGAGTCTGTCAGCCGCGGCCCACCACGTGGGCCGGCGCCTCGCCGGCGAGCAGCAGCGCGAGCTGGGCGTGCACCAGGCGGCGCGCCCGCGGGACCATCGCGGTGGTGGCGCCGCCCACGTGCGGGGTCAGGACGAGGTTCGGTGCGCCCCACAGCGGGTGGCCCGGCGGCAGCGGCTCCGGCTCGACGACGTCGAGGGCCGCGTGCAGCCGTCCGGACCGCAGCTCGTCCAGCAGCGCGTCGGTGTCGACCACCGGTCCCCGGGCCACGTTGACGAGCAGGGCGCCGTCCGGCATCGCCGCGAGCAGGCGGCGCCCGATCAGGCCGCGCGTGGCCTCGGTGAGCGGGCAGGCCAGCACGACCACGTCGTGCCGCGGCAGCAGGTCGGGCAGCTCGTCGACCCCGCGCACCGGGCCGAAGCGGTTCGACAGGTGGTCGACCCGCGCCGAGGTGGCCACCCGGGTGACCACGACCTCGAACGGCTCCAGCCGCTTCGCGACCGCCGTCCCCACCCCGCCCGCGCCGAGGACGAGCACCCGGCGGTCGGCCAGCGAGGTGTGCACCGTCGGCGCCCACCGGGCCCGCTCCTGGTCGCGCACCGCGGTGCCGATCCCGCGCAGGGCGGCGATCGCCAGCCCCACCGCGAGCTCGGCGGTGCTCGCGTCGTGCACGCCCACCGCGTTCGCCAGCGGCACGCCGGGCGGCAGCTGCTCGACGATCCCGTCGTAGCCGGCGGTGAGGGTCTGCACCAGGCGCAGGGACGGGAGCCGGCCGAGCGAGCCGAGCGCGGTGGCAGGCCGCTGGTACGGCAGCACCACCATCACCAGGCGCCCGGCCGCCTCTCCGAGCGTCTCCGGCTCGGAGCGGACGTCCCAGGCCACGACCTCCACCTCGCCCGGCCACGGGCCCAGCCGGTCGACCCAGTCGGCGTCGGGAACGCTCACCACGGGGTGCGTCATGGCGACATGGTGCCGCAGACTGGGCCGGTGCCCACCCCCTCGGTCCGCCCCGACCGGGCCGCGTGGGCCGTGGCCGTCGCGGCCGTCCTGCTGGCGTCCGCGTGCTCGTCCGGGCCGGAGCGCGTCGGCACCGGTGTGACCCCGACCGGCACCCCGTCGTCCGCGTCCCCGTCGTCCGCGTCCACCACCTCGCCGAGCACGTCGCCGTCGGCGAGCGCCGCACCGACCCTGCCTGCCGGCCTGCCCGGCGCCCCGGCCGACGTGACCACCGGGCTGCCGCTGCCCTGGAGCCTGGTGCCGCTCCCCTCCGCCGGCGACGCGGCGCCCGAGGGAGGGTGGCTGCTGTCGCTGCGCGACGAGGCCCGGGTCGTGCACCTCTCGATCGACGGGACGGCGACGCCGGTCGGCACCACGCAGGCCGACGGCACGGTGCCGGGCACGACGCCGCTCGGCGAGGGCGGGCTGCTGGGGCTGGCGCTGCGGGCGGAGGCCGGCTCGACCTGGGTGTACGCGTACCAGACCGTCGGTGGGGACGGCTCGCCCAGCAACCAGGTGGTCCGGATGCCGCTCACCGGCACCCCGCCGCGGCTCGCCCTCGGCGACCCCGAGCCGGTGCTGACCGGCATCCCCGCCTCGACCCGGCACAACGGCGGCCGGCTCGCGTTCGGTCCGGACGACATGCTCTACGTCACCACCGGCGACGCCGGTGACACGGCGCTGTCGCAGGACCTCGCGAGCCTCGGCGGCAAGATCCTGCGGCTGACGCCCGAGGGCGACCCGGCGCCGGGCAACCCGATGGCGGGGTCGCCGGTGTGGTCGCTCGGGCACCGCAACGTGCAGGGCGTCGGCTGGGACGCCGGCGGACGGATGTTCGCCAGCGAGTTCGGCCAGAACACCTTCGACGAGGTGAACCTGATCGAGCCCGGCGCCAACTACGGCTGGCCGGTGGTCGAGGGCGCGGGCGGGGACGCCGACTACGTCGACCCGCTCGTCACCTGGAGCACCGACGAGGCGTCGCCGTCCGGCCTCGCGGTGACCGCCGACGCGGTCTACGTGGCGGCGCTGCGCGGCGAGCGGCTGTGGCGGCTGCCGCTGGTGGACGGGGACGGCGTGGTGGGCAGCCCGGAGGCGTACGCGACCGGCGAGCTCGGGCGGCTGCGCGACGTGCTGGTCGACGCGGGCGGGGAGCGGCCGTCGCTGCTGGTGCTCACCAACAACGTCGGCCGGCAGGCCGGCCCGCAGGACGACCGGCTGGTGCGGTTCCCCCTCGGCTGAGCGGGCTCAGCCGGCGCTGGCCCAGCGCTGGCCGTCGGTGGGACGGCGCGGCCGGGGGGTCGCGGGCAGCGGGGTCGCCCCGGGCACCGGCGCGCAGCTGCGGTCCATCTCGGCGACCAGCTCGTCGACGGGCATCGCCCGCGCGTACAGCCAGCCCTGGACGAACTGCGCACCGAGCCCGCGCACCAGCGCCTCCTGCTGCGGCGTCGAGACGCCCTCGAACACCACGTCGAGCCCCAGGCCGGCGGCCAGCTGGACGATCGTGCGACCGATGGCCAGCGTCCGCGGCTCGTGCAGCTGCTTGGTGAGCGACATGTCGGCCTTGAGGATCTTCACCGGCAGCCGGCTCAGGTACCCGAGCGAGGAGTACCCGGAGCCGAAGTCGTCCATCGCGACGGGGCAGCCGTGGTCGGCCAGGGTGATGATCGACTGCACCGCGGGGTCGTCCGGCCGGACGAACACCGACTCGGTGACCTCCAGCACCAGCTGGGCCGGCTCGACCCCCGCCTCCTCGAGCGCCTGCTTCACGACGCCGACGAAGGAGGGGTCGCGCAGCTGGATCGTCGAGACGTTGACCGCCAGCCGGACGCCGCGGGAGATGCCGCCGCACCCGACCATCAGCCGCAGCGCCTTGCGCAGGATCTGCTCGCCCATCTGCCCGATCAAGCCCGCCTCCTCGGCGACCTCGACGAACTCGCCGGGGCTGACCTCGCCGAGCACGGGGTCGTTCCAGCGAGCCAGCGCCTCGACGCCGACGAGGTAGCCCGTCCACACGTCGTAGACCGGCTGGAAGTGCACGTCGACGCCGCCGGCGGCGACGGTGTCGCGCAGCTGGCGCTCCATCAGCTGTCGCCGGCGCGAGCGCGCGGCCAGCGGCTCGCTGAAGACGACCACGCGGCCGCGGCCGTCGCGCTTGGCCTGCCGCATCGCCTGGCCGGACGCCGCGATGCCGACCTGGGTCTGCCGCGACCCCGCCCCGAGCCGGAGGCGGTCGGCGCCGATGCTCACCGACACCGCGAGCCGGGCCACGCCGGGGGCACCGCGGACGCTGCGGGACACCGCGACGAGCAGCGACTCGGCGAGCTCGCGCACCTCGGTCTCGGTGCCGGCCGCCAGCACCCCGAACTCGTCGCCGCCGAGGCGGAACACGTCGGCGCGGTGCGACCCGAGCTCGGTCTCGAGCGCCTTGGCGACCAGCTGGAGCACCAGGTCGCCCGTCTCGTGGCCGAGCATGTCGTTGACGTCCTTGAAGCCGTCCAGGTCGAGGGTGAGGAACCACCAGCCCGACTCGCCCGAGCGCGACAGCGCGCGCCCGCCGGACAGCTCGTCCAGGCGGTCGGACAGCGCGCGTCGGTTGGCGAGCCCGGTGAGCGGGTCCTGGCCGGCCAGGCCGGCGAGGCGCTCGAGCAGGCGCCGGTTCTGCCGGGCCCGCACCACCTCGCAGGCGCCGTAAGCCAGGACGAAGACCATCGCCAGCGCCAGGCCGGTGACGTCGAGGCCGGGCGAGCCGACGAAGCTGAGCAGCGCCACCACGAGCATGGACGTGGACGCGCCACCGACGACGACCTGGCGCCGGGTCTCGGCAGCGGGCAGCCGGCGCTCGGGGATGTCGCGGGGCCGCGGGCTGATGCTGAGCAGGCCCGCGATGATGACCGGCCAGAACACGCAGCCGGCCAGCGCGCTCTCCCACGGCCACGGCTGGTCCTGCAGCACGCGGTGGATCGCCAGCACGTCCGAGAGCGTGTACAGCCCGAAGCCGCCGGCCAGCAGCAGCAGGCCCCGGTCGAGCTCGCGCACGGCGGCGATCAGGGCCACCGAGGCGACGACGATCTCGAGCACCAGCATGGTGAGCGAGCTGAGCTCGACGCCGGGGCGGGTCACGACCTCCATCAGGGCGGTGCGCCACAGCAGCAGCCCCGCGGCGCTGCCGACCATGAGCCCCTCGCACACCAGGCGCAGCGCCTGGCCCCGCTCGCGGGTGCCCCGGGGCACCGTCGCGATGCCGAGGACGGCGAACACCGCCGCGACGCCGGAGACCAGGTCGCCCGGCATCGGGTAGCCCGGGTAGCCCTCGCGCACCTGCCACGCCACGAGCAGCTGGCCGATCCCGAAGACGACCGCGCCGCAGCCGAGCAGGATCCGGAACCACAGCCGCCGGCGGCGGCGCAGCCCCAGCGCGGCGACGGCGGCGCCGCCGGCCACCGCCGTGGCGCCCGCCAGGGCCAGCGCCGAGCTGAGCACGTAGTCCGACCCGTCCAGGGCCGAGCGGAGCAGCAGGCCGGCCACGACGAGGGGCACGGCTGCGAGCGCGACGAGGGGTCCTCGTCGCGCCGGCAGGTGCGCCCGGTCGCCGACCATGCCCTGTCATCGGCAGGTCGGGCCCGGCACTGACTGCGCGGAACGGGTGAGCCCGGTCACCCGTTCGCGCCGCGGCGGCTCACCCCGCGAGCCGCTCCAGGACCATCTCGCGCACCCGGGCGGCGTCGGCCTGCCCACGCATCTGCTTCATGACCGCCCCGATGAGAGCACCGGCGGCCGCGTGCTTGCCCGCCCGGATCTTGTCCGCGACGTCCGGGTTCGCGGCGATCGCGGCGTCGACCGCCTCGCCGAGGGCGCCGTCGTCGCTGACCACCTCCAGCCCGCGGGTGGTGGCCACCTGCTCGGGCGACCCCTCGCCCTCCAGCACGCCGTCCAGCACCTGGCGGGCCAGCTGGTCGTTCAGCCGGCCGGACGCGACCAGGCCGGCCAGCTCGGCGACCTGCTCCGGCGTGACCGGGAGCCCGGACAGCTCGGTGCCCGTGGCGTTGGCGCGGCGGGCGAGGTCACCCATCCACCACTTGCGAGCGGCGGCGGGCGAGGCGCCCGCGGCGACGGTGGCCTCGATCAGCTCGCCGGCGCCGGCGTTGACGACGTCGCGCAGCTCCAGGTCGGTGAGCCCCCAGTCCGCCGCCCAGCGGGCGCGGCGCAGCGACGGCGCCTCGGGCAGCCGGGCCCGCAGCGCCTCGACGAGGTCGGGGGTGCACTCGATCGGCACCAGGTCGGGCTCGGGGAAGTACCGGTAGTCCTCGGCCTGCTCCTTGGACCGTCCGGACGTGGTGACGCCGGTGTCCTCGTGCCAGTGCCGGGTCTCCTGCACCACGCGCTGGCCGGCGTCGAGCCGGGCGGCGTGCCGGGTCATCTCGTACCGCACGGCGCGCTCGACGCTGCGCAGGGAGTTGACGTTCTTGGTCTCGGACCGGGTGCCGAGGGGCACGGCGTGCTGCTCGGGCGAGGTCGGGTCGTCGCCGACCTTCGCGCGCAGGGAGACGTTGGCGTCGCAGCGCAGCGAGCCCTGCTCCATCCGCACGTCGGAGACACCGAGGCCGCGCAGGATGTCGCGCAGCGTCGCGACGAACGCCTTGGCCACCTCCGGCGCGCGCCGTCCGGCGCCCTCGATCGGCTTGGTGACGATCTCGATCAGCGGGATGCCCGCGCGGTTGTAGTCGACCAGCGAGTACTCCGCGCCGTGGATGCGCCCGGTCGCGCCGCCCACGTGCAGCGACTTGCCGGTGTCCTCCTCCATGTGCGCCCGCTCGATCGGCACGGTGAAGGTGAACGCCTCGCCGTGCTCGGACGCCGGGACCTCGATCTCGAGCGAGCCGTCGGAGGCGATCGGCTCGTCGTACTGCGAGGTCTGGAAGTTCTTCGGCATGTCCGGGTAGAAGTAGTTCTTCCGGGCGAAGCGGCAGTACGGCGCGATCTCGCAGCCCAGCGCGAGGCCGATCAGCGCCGCGGACTCGACCGCCGTGCGGTTGAGGACCGGCAGCGCGCCCGGCAGCGCGAGGCAGACCGGGCAGACCTGCGAGTTCGGCGCAGCGCCGAAACCGGTCGCGCAGCCGCAGAACATCTTCGACGCCGTGCTGAGCTCGACGTGCACCTCGAGCCCCAGGACGGGGTCGTAGCGGTCGACGACGTCGTCGTACAGGACGGTCGGCTCGCTCATCGCGCGGCCTCCACCAGGTCGGGGCTGCGGTCGAGCAGCGGGCCGCCCCACCGCGCCGTGAGCAGGGTCTCCAGCGCCGCGCCGACGCGGTACAGCCGGGCGTCGCCGCGCGCCGGGGCGAGCACCTGGATGCCGGCCGGCAGGCCGTCCTCGTCGGCGAGCCCGCTGGGCAGGCTGAGGCCGGGGACGCCCGCGAGGTTCGCCGGGATGGTCGCGACGTCGTTGAGGTACATCGCCATCGGGTCCTCGAGCTTCTCGCCGAACCGGAACGCCGTGGTGGGCGCCGTCGGCGAGACGAGCACGTCGACGCGGGCGAAGGCCGCCTCGAAGTCGCGCTGCACCAGCGTGCGCACCTTCTGCGCGCTGCCGTAGTAGGCGTCGTAGTAGCCAGACGACAGCGCGTAGGTGCCGAGGATGATGCGGCGCTTCACCTCGTCGCCGAAACCCGCTGCGCGGGTAGCGGACATGACGCGCTCGGCGGTGACGTCGCCGTCGGTCGGCTCGACCCGCAGCCCGTACCGCATGGCGTCGAACTTCGCCAGGTTGGACGACGCCTCGCTCGGCAGGATCAGGTAGTAGGCCGCGAGCGCGTGCTCGAAGTTCGGGCAGGACACCTCGACCACCTCGGCGCCGGCGCCGGTGAGCAGCTCGACCGCCTCGGAGAACCGGGCCCGCACGCCGGGCTGGTAGCCCTCGCCGCCGAGCTCGCGGACGACGCCGACCCGCAGGCCGGCCAGGTCGCCGGTGGCGCCCTCGCGGGCCGCCGCGACCAGGGCGTCGAGCCCGGTGGGGGCGCCGTCCGCGCCGGTGCCGAGCGGGTCGGTGAGCGAGGTGGAGTCCATCGGGTCGTGCCCGCCGATGACCTGGTGCAGCAGGGCGGCGTCGAGCACCGTCCGGGTGCAGGGCCCGGCCTGGTCCAGGCTCGAGGCCAGCGCCACCAGGCCGTACCGGGAGACCCCGCCGTAGGTGGGCTTGACGCCGACCGTGCCGGTGACGGCGGCCGGCTGCCGGATCGAGCCGCCGGTGTCGGTGCCGATCGCGAGCGGCGCCTCGAAGGCGGCCACAGCGGCGGCCGACCCGCCGCCCGAGCCGCCGGGGATGCGGTCGGGGTCCCACGGGTTGCGGGTCGCGCCGTAGGCCGAGTGCTCGGTGGACGAGCCCATCGCGAACTCGTCCATGTTCGTCTTGCCGAGCACGACCAGGCCCGCCTCCTTGAGGCGGGTCACCAGCGTCGCGTCGTACGGCGGCACCCAGCCCTCGAGGATGCGCGAGCCGACGGTGGTGGGCATGCCGCGCGTGGCCACGACGTCCTTGACGGCCACGGGCACACCGGCCAGCGGGCCGATCCGCTCGCCGGCGGCGTGCCGGGCGTCGATCGCGCGGGCGCGCTCGACCGCCTCCTCGCGGGCCACGTGCAGGAACGCGTGCACGCCCGCGTCGGCGGTGCCGTCGACGGCCGCGATCCGGTCCAGGTGCGCGGTCGTGACCTCCTCGCTGGTCACCTGGCCGGCGGCGATCGCCTCGCCGAGCTCGGCGGCGGTGCGGCGGGTCCAGTCCGTCACTGCTCCTCCTCCAGGATCCGCGGGACGCGAAACCGGTCCTGCTCGGACGCGGGGGCGCCCGCGAGCGCCGCCTCGGCGCCGAGCGAGGGACGGACCTCGTCGTCGCGGAACACGTTGGTCAGCGGCACCGGGTGCGAGGTGGCGGGCACGTCGTCGCCGGCGGCCTGCTCGACCCGCGCGACGGCGTCGAGGATCTGGTCGAGCTGCCCGGCGAGGCGCTCCAGCTCGGCCTGCGTGAGGTCGATCCGGGCCAGCCGGGCCAGGTGCGCGACCTGGTCGGTGGAGAGGGCGGACATGGCGGCGAGTCTAGTGACGGGCCGGGCGGCCCCGGCGGCCGCGTGGGGCGTCCCGCGTAGGTTGGGCCGGTGACCGAGCAGACCGCGACAGCCGCCACCGGGATCGGGTCGTGGCCGTCCGCGCCGGGCGACCACCCGCTCGAGGTGGCGCGCACGGTGCTCGGGGAGCTGGGGGCGCCGCCCGGGCTGCCGTACCTGCCCGAGCTGCCCGGACGCGGACCCGGCGCCGACCTCACCGGGCGCGGCGCGGCGCTGCTGGTCGAGATGCCCGTCGACCTGCAGCCGAGCGGGTGGCGGCTGGTCGACCACCCCGGCCGCGACCTCGAGCGGGCCCGTTCCTTCCTCGGGGCCGACCTCGACGCGCTGGCCGAGGCCGCGGACGGGTACACCGGCCGGCTCAAGGTCCAGGCCACCGGCCCCTGGACGCTGGCCGCCACCGTCGCGCTCCCCCGCGGCGAGCGGGTCGTCACCGACACCGGCGCGACCCGCGACCTGGTCGACTCCCTCGCCGAGGGGGTGGCCCAGCACGTCGAGGACGTGCGGCGGCTGGTGCCGGGAGCGGACGTCGTGGTGCAGCTGGACGAGCCGTCGCTGCCCGCCGTGCTGCGCGGCGCCCTCCCGACCGTGAGCGGGTTCGGCAAGCTCGAGCCGGTCGAGGCCGTGGTGGCCGAGGCGGCCCTGACCCGCGTGGTCGACCGGCTGCGGGCCGCCGGGGTCGGCACCGTCGTCGCCCACTGCTGCGCCCCCGACGCACCGGTCGCGATGCTGCGCGCCGCCGGCGCCGACGCCGTGGCCCTGGACACCTCGCTGCTCGGCCCGCGCGGCTGGGAGTCGGTCGCCGTCGCCGTCGAGGCCGGCACCGCGCTGTGGGCCGGCGTCGTGCCGCCGACCGGCGAGCTGCCGGCGACCACCGCCCTGGTCGAGCGGCTGCGCGTGCCGTGGCGGCGGGTCGGCCTCGGCGACGACCTGCTGGCCGGGGTCACCGTCACCCCCGCCTGCGGGCTGGCCGGCTCCACCCCCGAGGCGGCCCGGGCGGCCACCGTCCGCACGGTCGAGCTGGCCGGCGCGGTGCTCGAGGTCGCGCTCGGCTGAGCGGCGCTCGTCCGACGCGCTGTCGCACCGCTGCGGCAGGATGGCTCCGTGACCGAGGAGACCGTCCGGAGCGAGCAGGCGGAGCCCGACGAGGCCGCGCGGCAGCGGTGGGAGACCCTGGCCGAGCAGGTGCGCGAGGCGCAGTTCGCCTACTACGTGCGCGACGCGCCGTCGATGAGCGACGGCGAGTTCGACACGCTGCTGCGCGAGCTGCAGGGCCTGGAGGAGACCTACCCGTCGCTGCGGGTACCCGACTCCCCCACCCAGCTCGTGGGCGGCACCTTCTCCACCGACTTCACCACCCACGACCACCTCGAGCGCATGCTCAGCCTCGACAACGCCTTCAACGAGGACGAGCTGGTGACCTGGGCCGAGCGGGTCGAGCGCGACGCCGGCGGCGCCGAGGTGCACTACCTGTGCGAGCTCAAGGTCGACGGCCTGGCGGTCAACCTGCTCTACGAGGACGGCCGGCTGACCCGCGGCCTGACCCGCGGCGACGGGCGCACGGGCGAGGACGTCACGCTGAACATCCGCACCATCGCGGGCGTCCCGCTGCAGCTGACGGCCACCGAGGGCGTCGCGGTGCCCCGGCGGATCGAGGTGCGCGGAGAGGTGTACCTGCCGGTCGAGGCGTTCGCCGAGCTCAACGCCGGGCTGGTCGAGGCGGGCAAGGTGCCGTACGCCAACCCGCGCAACACCGCCGCGGGCTCGCTGCGCCAGAAGGACCCCAAGGTCACCGCGAGCCGCCCGCTGCGGATGGTCGTGCACGGCATCGGCGCCCGCAGCGGGTTCGAGCTCGAGCGGCAGTCGCAGGCCTACGAGCTGCTGCGCGCCTGGGGCCTGCCCACCTCCGAGCACTTCGTCGTGGTCGACACCCTCGACGAGGTCCGCGAGCGCGTGCGGTACGTCGGGGAGCACCGCCACTCCGTGGCCGAGCACGAGATCGACGGACTGGTGGTCAAGGTCGACGAGGTGGCCGTGCAGCGCCGGCTCGGCAGCACGAGCCGCGCGCCGCGCTGGGCGATCGCGTACAAGTACCCGCCCGAGGAGGTCACGACCACGCTGCTCGACATCCAGGTCAACGTCGGGCGCACGGGCCGCGTGACGCCGTTCGCCGTCCTCGACCCGGTGAAGGTGGCCGGGTCCACCGTCGGCATGGCCACGCTGCACAACGCCCAGGAGGTCGTCCGCAAGGGCGTGCTCATCGGCGACACCGTCGTGGTGCGCAAGGCCGGCGACGTCATCCCCGAGGTGCTCGGGCCGGTCCTCGGCGCCGACGGCGAGCACCCCGCCGACGCGCGCCCGTTCGTCATGCCGACGCACTGCCCGGCCTGCGGCACCGCGCTGCGCCCCGAGCGCGAGGGCGACGCCGACATCCGCTGCCCGAACGCGCGGTCGTGCCCGGCCCAGCTGCGCGAGCGCCTGTTCCACGTCGCCTCCCGCGGCGCCTTCGACATCGAGGCGATGGGGTTCGAGGCCGCCCAGGCCCTGCTCGACGCCGGGGCCGTCACCGACGAGGGCGACCTGTTCTCCCTCACCCCCGACCGGCTCGCGACGATCCCGGCGTTCACCCGGGCGGCGCGCAAGGGCGAGCAGGGCGCCGTCGACGGCCGGGTGCTGTCGGCCAACGGGCACAAGCTCGTGCAGAACCTCGAGGCGGCCAAGGAGCAGCCGCTGTGGCGGGTGCTGGTGGCGCTGTCGATCCGGCACGTCGGCCCGACCGCGGCCCGCGCGCTGGCCCAGCACTTCGCCGACCTCGACCGGATCCGGCAGGCGCCGGCCGCCGAGCTCGCGGCGGTCGAGGGCGTCGGCCCCCGCATCGCCGACGCCGTCGCCGAGTGGTTCGCGGTCGACTGGCACGCCGAGGTCGTCCGCAAGTGGGGCGAGGCGGGCGTGCGCACCCGCGACGAGCGCGACGAGTCGGTGCCGCGCACGCTCGAGGGCCACAGCATCGTCGTCACCGGCTCGCTCGCCGGGTTCAGCCGTGACGAGGCCAAGGAGGCGATCCTGGCGCGCGGCGGCAAGGCGTCCGGCAGCGTGTCGAAGAAGACCTCGTTCGTCGTCGTCGGCGACTCCCCCGGCACCAAGGCCGACAAGGCCGCCGAGCTGGGCGTCCCGGTGCTCGACGAGGACGCCTTCCGGGTGCTGCTCGAGCAGGGGCCCGAGGCGGTCGGCACCGGCGCCTGAGCCCGGTCCGCTCCTCAAGTCCGGGTTGGTTCGTCCCGACAACACCCCGTGGCGGCCGCCCGGTCGCACGCGCGTGGACCGGAGAGGCAGATGTCGACCGCCACCACGGACGAGCTGGTCGCCGCCAGCCGCGCCCGCAACCGGCCGCGACCGCCGAACCCGGTCGGGTTCTGGCTCACGGTGTGGGGCGCGCCGGCGCTGGCGGCCGCCTTCCTGGTGGTCAAGCTCGTCACCGAGCCGCTGCCGCCGCTCGCCTCGGTCTCCGGCACCACGTGGGTCGCGCTCGCGCTGGCCGTCGTGCTCATCCTCGGCGGCGAGCTGCTGCCGGTGCTCGGCACCCGGTTCAAGGACCCGACCGGCGTCTCCTGGTCCACCCCGTTCGCCTTCGCCCTGCTCGTGGCCTTCGACGCCGTCCCCGCGGTGGCGATGCTCACCGTGGCCACGCTGCTGTCCGGCCTGCTCGACCGGCACGCGCCGTTCCGGCTGGCCTTCAACGCCGGCCAGTACGGTTTGTCGCTGCTGGCCGCCGACGCGGTGCTGCACGCGTTCGGCGTCGAGGCCTCGCTCGACCGACCGTGGCACCCGACCTCGCTGCTCGAGCTGCTGGTCTGCCTGCTCGCCGCGATGGCGTACTTCGTCGTCAACGAGGTCGTCGTCAGCTTCGTCATCGGCCAGATGACCGGCGCCGGCTTCTGGGCCGAGTTCCGCAGCACCATCGCCTTCGAGATCTCGGTCAACGGCGCCCAGCTCGCCCTCGGGCCGATGGTCGCCGCGCTGATGGTCGTCTCCCCGCTGATGACCGTCCTCGCCGTCATCCCCGTCGCCGCGATCCACCTGTCCGCCGCGGGGCAGATGAAGAACGCCTGGGCCGCGGAGCACGACGAGCTCACCGGCCTGGCGAACCGGCTGCAGTTCAACCGCGCCACCCGCAAGGCGCTGCGCGCCCTGTCCGAGTCCGACGCCGGCGGCCACCTCGCGCTGCTGCTGCTCGACCTCGACCGGTTCAAGGAGGTCAACGACGTCCTCGGGCACGCCACGGGCGACCGGGTGCTGCAGGAGGTCGCCGCCCGGCTCACCGAGGCCCTCCCGGACGCCGAGCTGGTCGCCCGCCTCGGCGGCGACGAGTTCACCGTGCTGGTGCAGGTGCCCGACCAGGCGTCCGCCGTCGCCGCGGGCGAGGCCATCGGCGAGCTGCTGCGCCGCCCGTACACCCACGACGGCGGCCAGCTGATCGACATCGACGCCAGCGTCGGCATCGCGATGGCGCCCGAGCACGGCCTCGACCTCGAGACGCTGTTCTCCCGCGCCGACGTCGCGATGTACCACGCCAAGCGCGAGCAGCTCGGCTGCGCGGTCTACGACCCGCGCGCCACCGGCGGCTCGATCACCCGCCTCGGGATCCTCGGCTCGCTGCGCCGGGCGCTCGAGCTGGACGAGCTGTACCTGGACTACCAGCCCAAGATCGACCTGGTCGGGCGGCACCTCGTCGGCGTCGAGGCGCTCGTGCGGTGGCGGCACCCGTCCGGCGTGACGATCCCGCCGGACGAGTTCATCCCCGCCGCCGAGCAGTCCGGCCTGATGCCGCAGGTCACCGGCGCGGTGCTGCAGATGGCGCTGGCCCAGTGCGCGGCCTGGCGGCTGGAGGGCCTGGAGGCACCGGTCGCGGTCAACGTCTCGCTGCGCGACCTGCTCGAGACCGGTTTCGTCAGCGACGTCGCCGGCATGCTGCGCCGGCACGGCATCCCCCCGTCGCTGCTCACCCTCGAGGTCACCGAGCGCGTGCTCGCCAGCGACCTGGCCAGCGCGCGGCGCGCGATGGTCGAGCTGAACCGGCTCGGCGTGGTGCTGTCGATGGACGACTTCGGCACCGGCTGGTCCTCGCTGCTGATGCTGCGCACCCTGCCGGTCGACGAGGTCAAGCTCGACCGGTCCTTCGTCAGCCGCGCCGTCGACTCCGACATGGACCAGGCGATCGTCGCCAAGGTCGCCGAGCTCGCCCACGCGCTCGGCCTCACCGTCGTCGCCGAGGGGGTCGAGACGGCCGAGGTGCTCGAGCGGCTCGCCGCGCTCGGCTGCGACCAGGCGCAGGGCTGGCACGTCGCCCGCCCGATGGCCGGCGACGCCGTCGTCGGCTGGAGCCGCGCGCTCGCCGAGCGGGCGGAGCGGGCCGAGCGGCTGCGGGTCGGCGCGGTCGTGCCCGCGCAGCTCCCCCGGTCCTGACCGCGCCCCGCGCGGCTACTGGTCGAGCATGCCGAGCGCGTCGCGCTCCTCGTTGCGGAACCGGGCCACCACGCCCCGGCGGACGGCCGCGCTGCTGCCGGAGAAGTACGCCATCCCCTCGCCCCGGCCGCGCTCGGCGTAGACGGACCGGATGATCTCGGCGTCGGTGAGCGTCGCCGGGTCACGTCCTGCCAGCGCCCGCGCGAAGATGTCGTCGGTCGCGTTCCGGTGCTGCACCGAGGTCGACCAGAGCACGTCGCGCAGCGCCGGCGAGCGCTGCTCGAAGTCGAGCCCGGGCAGCCGCCGCTCGGTGGCGGTCAGCTGCGGCGCGTAGTGGGTGCGCTCGATCGCGTCGTGCTGGGCCGCGGCGAACCCCTGCGGGTCGGTGCGGGCCAGCTCGCGCCACGCGGCGTTGAACTCGGGGGTGTTCGGGCGGAGCCCGGCGAGGGCGGCGTGGTACTGCGGGTGGGTGTCCCGCAGGCCGCGGACGAACTCCTGCACCGAGCCCTGCGTGGACGAGAACTGGTACATGCCGTAGGACACCCCGCCGCGGTCGCCGCGGCCGGTCGAGACCGTGCCGGGGTCGCCGTTGGACTCGTACCGGCGGCTGAGCGAGCCGAGCCGCGGGTCGGTCTGCGCGCCGAGCCGCGCGGCCGCACCCGCGCCCGGCGCGGCGCCCGCCCCGGTGCCGCCGTCGGAGCTGGCCCGCTCCTGGTCGGCGGCGTGGGCCTCGACCTGGTCGGCCGCCCGCGCCACCGCGTCGGCCACCTGCTGCACCACCGGGCGGTAGCACTCGGCCCAGGTGGTGCCGAACGACGTCCGGTCGTTCCCCGTCCACCCCAGCGCGTCCAGCGCGCACGTGGTCGTCGCCGCCGAGCGCTGCAGCTCGGCGACGAAGGTCTGCATCGACGTCCGCAGCCCGCGCAGCGCCTGGACGTCGGCCCCCTGGAAGGTCTCGGTGCTCATGCGCACACGGTGCGGCCCGGCCGGTGCACGCGACAACCCCTCGGGGACAGGAAGGTTCCGTCCCGTGCGCCTCCCTGTGCCCCGGGGTCAGCTCGCGCCCGTCGTCCCCGTCACTGTGCCGCTGCCGACCACGCGGTCCCCGTCGTAGAGCACCAGGGTCTGACCGGCGCTGACGCCGGTGAGCGCGCCGGCGACGTGCACCCGCACGCCGTCCGGGCCGGCCGAGCGCACCTCGCAGGGCACCGCCCGGCCGTGGGCGCGCACCTGGGCGAGCAGCGTGGTGCCGGGCGCGGGTGCGGCGGCGAGCCAGACCACGGCCTCGCCGGCCTCCACCTCGTCGACCGCGAGCGCCTCGGCGGGGCCCACCGTCAGGGTGTTGTCGACGACCGACACCTCGAGCACGTAGCGGGGACGCCCGTCCGCCGCCGGCGTGCCGAGCCGCAGCCCGCGCCGCTGCCCGACCGTGTAGCCCTGCGCGCCGTCGTGGGTGCCGACCGTGCGGCCGTCGCGGTCGAGCACCGCGCCGGGCGAGCGCGGCACGTGGGCGTCGAGGAACCCGCGGGTGTCACCGTCGGGGATGAAGCAGATGTCGTGGCTGTCCCGCTTGGCCGAGACCTGCAGCCCGCGCCGCGCCGCCTCGGCCCGCACCTCGTCCTTGGACGTCGCCGTGCCGAGCGGGAGCAGCGCCCGCTCCAGCCGCTCCGGCGGCAGCACGGCCAGCACGTAGGACTGGTCCTTGGCGGCGTCGGCGGCCCGCAGCAGCCGCGGTGGGTCGCCGGGCTCGACCCGCGCGTAGTGCCCGGTGGCGACGGCGTCGAAGCCGAGGGCGACCGCCTTGTCCAGCAGCGCCGCGAACTTGATCCGCTCGTTGCAGCGCACGCACGGGTTGGGGGTGCGGCCGGCGGCGTACTCCTGCACGAAGTCGTCGACGACAGCCTCGGTGAACTGCTCGGCGAGGTCCCAGACGTAGAACGGGATCCCGATCACGTCGGCGGCCCGGCGGGCGTCGCCGGCGTCCTCGATGGTGCAGCAGCCACGGGCCCCGGTGCGCCCGGTCGCGGGGTTGCGTGCGAGCGCCATGTGCACGCCGACGACCTCGTGACCGGCGTCGACGGCGCGGGCGGCGGCGACGGCGGAGTCGACGCCGCCGCTCATCGCGGCCAGCACCCTCACGTCGTCACGTCCAGGGGCGGCGTCACCGCAGGCGGGCCGCCAGGCCCGCGCTGCGGGCGCGCTCGACGACCGGCCCGATCTCGGTGACGACCGCCTTGACGTCGACCTCGGACGTGGTGCGCCCCAGGCTGAACCGCAGCGCGCCGCGGGCCTCCCGGTCGGGCACGCCCATCGCGGTGAGGACGTGGCTGGGCTGCGGCACGCCGGCCTGGCACGCCGAGCCCGTGGAGCACTCGATGCCGCGAGCGTCGAGCAGGTAGAGCAGCGAGTCGCCCTCGCACCCGGGGAAGGTGAGGTGGGCGTTGCCCGGCAGCCGGTCCGGGCCCGGCGCCGGGCCGCGCAGGACGGCGTCCGGCACCGCCTCGAGGACGCCCGCCACCAGCGCGTCACGCAGCCGCGCCACGCGCACCGCCTCGTCCTCGCGGTCGCGGACGGCGAGCCCGGCGGCCACCGCGAGCGCCACGACCGACGGGGCGTCCAGCGTGCCCGAGCGGATGCCGCGCTCCTGACCGCCGCCGTGCAGGACGGGCACCAGGTCGAGCCCGCTGCGCAGCACCAGCGCGCCGACGCCGACCGGGCCGCCCATCTTGTGGCCGGACAGGGTCAGGGCGTCCAGGCCGCTGGCGCGGAAGTCGACCGGCAGGTGCCCGACGGCCTGCACGGCGTCGCAGTGCACCGGGATGCCGTGCTCGGCGCAGGCGGCGACGACCTCGTCCACAGGCTGAACCGTGCCGACCTCGTTGTTGGCCCACATCACCGAGACCAGCGCGACGGCGGCGGGGTCGGCGGCGATCTCGGCCCGCAGGGCGTCGACGTCGAGCCGGCCCTCGTGGTCGACGGGCAGCCAGACGACGTCGGCGTCCTCGTGCTCGCCCAGCCAGACCGCGGGGTCGACGACGGCGTGGTGCTCGACGGCGCTCAGCAGCACCTTGCGGCGGCGGTCGTCCTCGCCCCGGCGCTGCCAGTACAGGCCCTTGAGCGCGAGGTTGTCGGCCTCGGTGCCGCCGGAGGTGAGCACCACCTCGTTCGGCGCCGCACCGACCGCGGCCGCGACCTTCTCCCGGGACTCCTCGACCACCCGGCGCGCCCGGCGTCCCGAGGTGTGCAGGGACGACGCGTTGCCCCCGGCCCGCAGCTCCTCGACGAGGGCCTCGAGGGCGAGGGGGTGGATCGGGGTGGTCGCCGCGTGGTCGAGGTAGACCGACGACGGACCGGGAGGGGCCGGTGTCACGTGGTCGAGCCTACGTCCGCCCTCAGCCCTTGGCCTTCTCGACCGCCTCGGTCGCCTGCGGCAGGACGGTGAACAGGTCGCCCACGACGCCGAAGTCGACCAGCTCGAAGATCGGCGCCTCCTCGTCCTTGTTCACCGCGACGATCGTCTTGGACGTCTGCATGCCGGCCCGGTGCTGGATCGCGCCGGAGATGCCCGCCGCCACGTACAGCTGCGGCGAGACCTGCTTGCCGGTCTGGCCGACCTGGTTGGTGTGCGGGTACCAGCCGGCGTCGACGGCGGCGCGGCTCGCGCCGACCGCGGCACCGAGCGCGTCGGCGAAGCCCTCGACGGCGGCGAAGTCGCCGTTGGTGCCGCGGCCGCCGGAGACGACGATGGCGGCCTCGTTGAGGTCGGGCCGGCCGGTGCGCTCGCGCGGCTTGCGGTCGGTGACCTCCGCGCGGGTGGCGGCCTCGGACAGCTGCACCGCGACGGTCTCGGTGGCGGGCGTGGTCGCGACCGGCTCGGGCGTCGCCGAGTTCGGCTTGACCGTGATGATCGGCGTCCCCTGGGTGATGCGCGACTGCACCGTGTACGAGCCGGCGAACACCGACTGCGTCGTCACCGGGCCGCCCTCGCCGGCTTGGACGTCGACGGCGTCGGTGATCAGGCCCGAGGAGGTCTTGATCGACAGCCGGGCCGCGATCTCCTTGCCCTCGGTGCTGGACGGCAGCAGGACCGCCGCCGGCGAGGTCTGCTGCACCAGCTGGGCGAGCACCTCGGCCTTGGGGGCGACGAGGTAGCGCGAGACCTGCTCGTCGTCGACGACGTAGATCTTCTGGGCGCCGTGCTCGCCGAGCGCCGCGGTGGCCTGCTCGACGCCGGAGCCGATGAAGACCGCGGACGGCTCGCCCAGGCGGCGGGCGATCGTCAGCAGCTCGGCAGTGGTCTTGCGGACCGCTCCGTCGAGGTGGTCGACCAGGACGAGGACCTCAGCCATGGGGGTGCTCCTTCGCTTCTGCGTTGTCGCTCAGGGGTTGTCGCTCAGGGGTTGTCGCTCAGGGGTTGTCGCTCAGACGAACTTCTTGGACACGAGGAACTCGGCGAGCTTGGCGCCGCCGTCCCCCTCGTCCTGGACGACCTGGCCGGCCTGGCGCGGCGGGCGCGCGGTGAACGAGTCGACCTGCGTCCACGACGCGGCCTGGCCCACCTGCGCTGGGTCGACGCCGAGGTCGGCGAGCGACCACGTCTCCAGCGGCTTCTTCTTGGCCGCCATGATCCCCTTGAACGAGGGGTAGCGCGGCTCGTTGATCTGGTCGGTGACGCTCACCAGCGCGGGCAGCTGCGCGGTGATGGTCTCCGACGACGCGTCGCCGTCGCGGCGGATGGTGACCGCGCCGCCGTCGACGGTCAGCTCGGAGGCCATCGTCACCTGGGGCAGGCCGAGCCGCTCGGCGATCATCGGCGGGACCACGCTCATCGAGCCGTCGGTGGAGGCCATGCCGGTGAGCACCAGGTCGACGTCGCCGATCTTCTCGACGGCCTTGGCCAGCACCAGCGAGGTGGCGGGGGCGTCCGAGCCGGCAATCGCCTCGTCCAGCACGTGCACGCCGGAGTGGGCGCCCATCTGCAGCGCCTTGCGGACCGCGTCGGTGGCCTGCTCGGGGCCCATCGTCAGGGCGACGACCTCGCCCTCGGACGCCTCGACGAGCTTGAGCGCCTCCTCGACCGCGTACTCGTCGAGCTCGGACAGCAGCCCGTCGACGTTGGTGCGGTCGGTCGTGTTGTCCGGCTCGAAGGTGCGCTCGGCCTGGGCGTCCGGGACGTACTTGACGCAGACGACGATCTTCATGGCGGGACGGGTCCTCCCTGCTGGGGGCGTGCTCGGTCGGTTCTCCCGCAAGCCTGCCACCCCGACGGTGGCCGGAGCAGCGCGGGTGAGGGAACGCACAGCCAGGTTACCCGCGGGTAACACCGCCCTCGACCGGACCCGGCGTGACGCCGGGCACACGCGGGCCGCACGCGGCGCGAGGCGGCGGGCGCGCGGGACGCCGTGTGCCACAGTGCCGCCCGTGCGCACACCCGAGCCCGTCGGGACCCTCGCCGTGGTGCTGCACTCGCACCTGCCGTGGCTGCTCGGCCACGGCCGCTGGCCGGTGGGCGAGGAGTGGCTGCACCAGGCGTGGACCGGCTGCTACCTGCCGCTGGTCGACGTGCTCCGACGGCTGGGCGCCGAGGGCCGGCGCGACCTGCTGACGCTGGGCGTCACGCCGGTCCTGGCCGCGCAGCTGGACTCCCCCGCCGGCCTGCGGGCGGTGGGCGAGTGGGTCGGCGACTGGTCGCTGCGGGCGCAGGACGCGGCGGCGCGCCCCGAGCCGGGGATGCGGGCGCACGCGGCCGAGCAGTTCCGCGCCGCGGCCCGGGCGCAGGAGCAGCTCGCCGGTCCCTGGCGCGCCGGCGGGAGCGGGGTGCTGCGCGCGCTCTCGGACGACGGCGTGGTCGAGCTGCTCGGCGGCCCGGCGACGCACCCGTTCCTGCCGCTGCTCGACGACGCCGTGGCCGGCCTCGCGCTCGAGGCCGGCCTCGCCGACGCGCGGTGGCGGCTGGGTGCGACGCCGCGGGGCGTGTGGTCGCCGGAGTGCGGCCACCGGGCGGGGCTCGAGCAGGTGCTGGCCGCGGCGGGCGTGCGGCACGTGGTGCACGACCAGGCGACGCTGCTCGCGTCCGGCGGTGCGGTCGGTGCGGGACGGCGGTTGTCGGGGACGCCGGTGGTGTCGGCGGCACGCGACCTGTCCGTCACCGACCTGGTGTGGTCGTCGCGCTCGGGGTACCCGGCGCACCCGGCGTACCGCGACTTCCACGCGGTCGACCCGGCGTCCGGCCTGCGGCCGTTCGCGGTCACCGGGGTCGACCGGGCCGAGAAGGACTGGTACCGGCCGAAGCTCGCGGCGGCGCAGGTGCAGCGCGACGCGCACGCCTTCGTGGAGGCGGTGCGGCGCCGGCTGCTCGACCTGCGCGCCGAGCGCGGCCGACCCGCCCTCGTCGTCGTCGCGTGGGACACCGAGCTGTTCGGCCACTGGTGGCACGAGGGACCGGCGTTCCTCGAGGCGGTGCTGCGCGCACTGCCCGGCTCCGGGGTGCGGGCGTCGTCGCTCGAGGGCGCGCTGCACGGGCCGCACGCGGTGGTCGACGGCGAGGTCGACCTGGCCGACGGCTCGTGGGGGGCCGGCAAGGACTTCTCCGTCTGGGCCGGTCCGGCCGTGCGCGACCTCGCGGACGAGGCGTGGTGGGTCCAGCGCCGGCTGCTCGACGTCCTGGGCCGCGAGCGCGGCGCGGGCGGCCTCGCGACGGGGCGGCGTCCCGACCTGGACCAGCTGGTGCGGCAGGCTCTGCTGGTGCTGTCGAGCGACTGGGCCTTCATGGTCACCCGCGACCAGGCGGCGGCGTACGCCCGCGATCGCGAGGCCGGGCACCGGACGGCGTTTCACCGGCTGGCGGCGCTGCTCGACCAGGGCGCACCGGCGAGGGCCGAGGTGGCGCAGGAGGTCGCGCGGCAGCGCCGCACCGACGACCCGTTCCCGTGGCTCGACGCGCGACCGCTGGTGCGGCGGTGGGTGCGGTGAGGGTCCGGTGAGGGTCCTGCACGTCACCTGGGAGTACCCGCCGGTCGTGTACGGCGGGCTGGGGCAGCTGCTGGGAGACCTCGCCCCCGCGCAGGCCGCCGCCGGCCAGCAGGTCGGCGTCCTGGCCCTCGGTCACGACGTCACCGGCGCCGGGCGGCTCGACGCCGCGCCGCAGCGCGAGGTGCGCGACGGCGTCCGGGTGGAGCGGGTGCGGGTGCCGGGCGCACCGGCCGGGACGTGGGACGGCCGCGGGCTGCTCGACGCAGCCGGGGCGCTCGTCGCCCCGCTGGTCGCGGCGGTCACCGCGATGCCCCCCACCGACGGCCCGGTGGTCGTCCACTCGCACGACTGGATGACCGCGGCGGCCGGCTCGGCGGCCGCGACGGCGCTCGGGGCCGGCTGGGTGCACGCCGTGCACGCCACCGAGTTCGGTCGCCGGTCCGGACGGCTCGACGGCGAGCTCCCTCGGGCGGTGCACGGCGCGGAACGGGCTGCTGTGCAGGCGTTCTCGTCGGCACGACGTCCGGATGCCGTCTTGGTCTACTCCGAGGCGATGCGCACCGAGGTGGTGGGCGTGCTCGGCGCCGACCCCGGCCGGGTGCACGTCGTCCCGGCCGCCGTCGACGCGGCCCGCTGGGTCGCCCCGTCGGCCGACGCCGACCGCGCCCGCGCCCTGTGGGTGCCGCCGGACGGCCCGCTGCTCGTGGCGGCCGGGCGGTTGGAGTGGGAGAAGGGCTTCTCCACCGCGCTCCGTGCGCTCCCCGCCATGGCGCGGCGGCACCCCGGCGTACGGCTCGTGCTCGCGGGCGACGGCTCGTACCGGCCGCGGCTGGAGGCGCTGGCCGAGGAGGTGGGCGTCGCCGGGCGGGTGGTGTGGACCGGCTGGCTCGAGCACGCGCCGCTGCGGGCGCTGCTGTCGGTGGCCGGCGCGGTGCTGGCGACGCCGCGCTACGAGCCGTTCGGTCTCGTGGCGCGGCAGGCGCAGGCCGCGGGCGCGCCCGTGGTCGTGACCGACGTCGGCGGGCTGGCCGAGGCGGTCGACCCGGGCGTCACCGGCCTGCGCGTCGCCGCCGGCGACGTCGACGACCTCGCCGCCCAGGTCGGCACCCTGCTCGCCGACCCGCGCCGCGCCACCGCCCTCGGCGAGGCAGGACGCGACGCCGCCCGCGCGTGGACCCCGGCCGCGATGGCCGCCGCCGTCACCGCGACGTACCCGGCTCCCCCGTCCTGACGCCGACGACGTCGCGCACGGCCTCGCGGTGCTTGCCGTCCATGTCGGCCAGAGCGGCGCGGCGGTCGGCGTCGGCCTGCGCCAGGGCGGCGCGGTCGCGCACGACGCGGCCGGGGACGCCGGCCACCACGGCGCCGGCGGGATAGGTGCCGCGGGCGACGGCGTGGGCGGCGACGACCGAGCCCGGTCCGAGGTCGGTGCCGCGCAGCACGCTGACCCGCACGCCGAGCCAAGAGCCCGCGCCGACGACGACCGGCGCCTTGACCAGGCCCTGGTCCTTGATCGGTGCCGCCATGTCGGTGTGCACGTGGTCGAAGTCGGTGACGTAGACCCAGTCGGCCAGCAGGCACGCGTCGCCCACGACGACGTCGAGGTAGCAGTTCACCGTGCAGTCGCGGCCGAGCACCGCCTTGTCGCCGACCCGCAGGGTGCCCTCGTGCGCCCGCAGCCGCGTGAGGTCGCCGAGGTGCACCCAGCGGCCGAGCACCACCCGTCCGTAGCCGGGTCGCGCGTCGACCTCGACGCCCCTGCCGAGGAAGACCATGCCGGTGGTGACGACGTGCGGCCGGGTCAGCCGCAGCCGCGCGAGCCGCGCGTACCGGACGAGGTACCAGGGCGTCACGGCCCGGTGCCGCACGACCCAGCGCAGCGACTCGCGGGTGAGGTACCGGGCCTGCCGCGGGTCGCGGCCGGTGCGGGCACGAAGCGCCCAGGCCCGCGCGACGTCGGCGAGCGGCACGCTCAACCCCCGGCGGCCGGGACCTCGACGGTCGCCGGACGGGTCCCGGTGATCCCGACGCCGTAGAAGACGCCCTCCGGCAGCACCCGGTGCAGCACCCGGTCGACGGCCGACAGCCGCTTCCAGGCGCCGAAGGCGAACGAGGCCCAGCCCCAGCCCAGCTTCCCCGGCGGCACGGCCGCCTCGAAGGTGCGCACCGGCCAACCGAGCAGGGCGGCGGTCAGCTCCCGGGTCTGCGTCCGGACGTCGATGGCGCCGGCCCGCAGCGCCGTGCGCGCGAGCTCGGACGGCACGAAGGTGTGCAGGTCGACGACCGCCTCGAGCGCGGCGGCGCGGGACGACTCGTCCAGCTCGTGCTTCGGCCGAGCCCAGCCCCGAAGCGGCGGCAGCCGGGTGGCGCGGGTCGTCGCCGCCCAGGTGAGGCGGCCGAGCCGGCGCGCGTACCAGTCGCCGATCCGCGTGGGGTCCCCCGCGAGGACGAACCGGCCCCCGGGCCGCAGCACCCGCAGCACCTCGCGCAGGGACGCCTCGACGTCGGGCAGGTGGTGCAGCACCGCGTGGCCGACGACGAGGTCGAAGCTCGCGTCGGGGAACGGCAGGTGCTCGGCGTCGGCCACCTCGCCCTCGACCTCGAACCCGAGCCGGCGCGCGTTCTCCTTCGCCGCCTCGACCATCCCGGGCGACAGGTCGGTGACGGTCACGTGGTCGAGCGCTCCGGCTTGGCGCAGGTTGAGTGCGAAGAAGCCTGTGCCGGCGCCGATCTCGAGCGTCCGGCCGTACGGCCACTGCTCGGACGCCCGTGCGTCGCCGAGCACGTCGAGGAACACGTCGCGGGCGTAGTCGATGCAGCGCTGGTCGAAGGAGATCGACCACTTCTCGTCGTAGGTGCCCGCCTCCCAGTCGTGGTACAGCACCTGGGCGAGCTTGTTGTCGTCGAACGCCTGCGCCACCTGCTCCGCGCTGGCCGGCTGCTGCTGGTCCACGTCAGCGTCCGGTGAACTTCGCCTTGCCGGGGCCGTCCTGGACGAAGGACGTCATGCCGATGGCGCGGTCCTCGGTGGCGAACAGCGCCGCGAACGCGGCCCGCTCGATCTCCAGGCCGGTCGCGAGGTCGGTCTCCAGACCGCTGTCGACCGCCTCCTTGGCGGCACGCAGCGCGTAGGCGGGTCCGCCGACGTAGCGCGAGACCAGCTCGCGCGCAGCGGAGTACACGTCGTCGGGTGCGACGACGCGGTCGACCAGGCCGATCGCGAGCGCCTCCTCGGCGCCGACGAAGCGGCCGGAGAAGATGATGTCCTTGGCCCTGGACGGGCCCACCAGCCGCGGCAGCCGCTGGGTGCCGCCGGCGCCGGGGATGATCCCGAGCAGGATCTCCGGCTGTCCGAGCCGCGCGTTGTCGCCGCAGACCCGGAAGTCGCAGCACAGCGCCAGCTCGCAGCCGCCGCCGAGCGCGTAGCCGGTGATGGCGGCCACGGTCGGCTTCGGGATCGCCGCGACCGCCGTGAACGAGGACTGCAGCGCGCGGCCGCGGTCGACCATGTCGGTGTACGACAGCGCCTGCATCTCCTTGATGTCGGCACCCGCCGCGAACACCTTCTCGCCGCCGTAGACGATCACCGCCGAGACGTCGCGGCGCTCGGTCGCCTCCGCCGCCGCGGCGGCCAGGCCGGCCTGGATGGTGGAGTCGAGGGCGTTCATCGGCGGCCGGTCGATCCTGATCGTGCCGATCCCGCCGTCGACCTCCAGCCGCACGTGCTCGGACATCCGCTCGCCACCTCTTCCGTTCGGGGTCGGGGCAGCCTAGCCGCGGGTCAGCCGTGCTCGCCGTCGCCCTCGGTGGAGCGCTCGACCTCCTCGTGCCACCCGCCGACCGCGGCCAGCACCGCCTGGACGCTGGTCCGCAGCAGCACCGGCAGGTCGGCGCCGTCGGTGACCACCGAGTCGACCGCCACCACGAGCACGCCTCGGTGCACGCTGAGCTTGGCCAGGTTGTGGGTGGCGCTGACCACGCTGGCGGCCCGCAGCCACACCACCTCCTCGTGCCGGGCGGGCGAGGTGATCCGCCACTGCCCGAACACCCGCATCAGGGCCGGCACGCCGTCGACGCAGCGCACGAACAGCTTCTGGTCCGAGGTGAGGAACGCGACGTCGCCGTCGTCGTCCAGGCTCGGCGCGAGCCCGTCGTCGACGAGCACGTCGAGGACGCGGCCGCGCAGCGGGTGCTCGTCGGCCGGAGGAGGGAAGCTCGGCACCGACGTGGGGTCGCTCACCCGGTCAACGGTAACCCTCGGACACACTGCTCCCGTGACCCTGCCCGCCACCGAGCCCGCCGCCGAGCCCGCCCCCTCCCGCCCGTACCCCCTGGGGCTGCACCTGCGCGACGACGGCGAGGGCGCGTCCGCCGCGGTGTTCGCCTCGCACGCCGAGGCGGTCGAGGTCTGCCTGCTCGGCGACGACGGCACCGAGACGCGGACACCGCTGCCCACGTGCACCGACGGTGTGTGGCACGGCCACGTGCCGGACGCCCGGGAGGGCACCCGCTACGGCCTGCGCGTCCACGGGCCGTGGGACCCCGCCGCCGGGCACCGGCACAACCCCGCGAAGCTGCTGCTCGACCCGTACGCCCGGGCGATCATCGGCGAGATCCGTTGGGGACAGCCCGTCTTCGGCCACGCCGTCGACGACGAGTGGCGCCCCCAGGACGGTCCGGCCGGCCACGGCGGCGCCCGCTGGCAGGACGGCTCGGACAGCCGCGGTCACGTCCCGACCGGCGTGCTGCTCGGCCCGCTCGACCGGCCGCGCACGCGGCGGCCGCAGGTGCCGTGGGACCGCACCGTCGTCTACGAGGCGCACCTGCGCGGGCTGACGATGCGGCACCCCGACGTGCCCGAGGGGCTGCGCGGCACGTGGGCCGGGCTCGCCCACCCGGCGGTCGTCGAGCACCTGGCCGGCCTGGGCGTCACCGCCGTCGAGCTGCTGCCGGTGTTCGCGGTGGGCGACGAGCCGGCGCTGGTGCGGCGGGGCATGCGCAACTACTGGGGCTACAACCACCTGTCGTTCTTCGCCCCCGAGCCGCGCTACGCCAGCGCCGCCGCGCGTGCGGCGGGCCCGCGAGCCGTGGCGGCCGAGGTGGTGGCCGCCGTCGACGCCCTGCACGACGCCGGGCTCGAGGTGTGGCTCGACGTCGTCTACAACCACACCTGCGAGGCCGGTGCCGACGGCCCGACGCTGTCGTGGCGCGGGCTCGACAACGCCGCGTACTACCGGATGGACGAGCACGGCCGCGACCTCGACGTCACGGGCTGCGGCAACACCGTCGACTTCTCCCACCCGCGCGTGGTGGCGATGGCCCTGGACTCGCTGCGGCACTGGGTGCAGGCCTACGGCGTGGACGGGTTCCGGTTCGACCTCGCGCCGGCCCTGGCCCGCGGCGACTCCCGTCGCGGCGCCGACTCGTTCAAGCCCGACCACCCGTTCCTCGTCGCCGCCCGCGCCGACCCGGTGCTGCAGGAGGTCAAGCTCGTCGCCGAGCCGTGGGACGTCGGCACGCACGGCTGGCGCACCGGGCAGTTCCCGCCGCCGTTCGCCGAGTGGAACGACCGGTTCCGCGACGGCGTCCGCTCGTTCTGGCTGAGCGACGCGGCGCACGCGCTCGGCGCCTCGGACGGGCACCCCCGCTCGGACCTGCGCGACCTGGCCACCCGGCTGGCAGGCTCCTCCGACCACTTCGGCCGGGCGGCCTCGGCCGACAAGGTCGCGCGATCGGCCTGGGCGAGCGTCAACTTCGTCGCGGCGCACGACGGCTTCACCCTCGCGGACACCACGGCCTACGAGCACAAGCACAACGAAGCCAACGGCGAGGGCAACCGCGACGGGCACGGCGACAACCGCTCGTGGAACCACGGCGTCGAGGGCGCGACCGACGACCCGGCGGTGCTGCGGGCGCGGCACGGCTCGGCCCTGGCCCTGCTGTCGACGCTGCTGCTGTCGACCGGCACCCCGATGCTCCTGGCCGGCGACGAGATCGCCCGCAGCCAGGGCGGCAACAACAACGCCTACTGCCTCGACGACGAGACCACCTGGACCGACTGGGACCTCACCCCGGCGGGCCGCTCGACCCTGGACGCGGTGCGCCGGCTGCTCGCGCTGCGCCGCGACCTCGGGCCGCTGCGGCAGGCGGTGCGGCCGAGCGGCCGGGCGGTGCACGACGACGGCACCACGGACCTGGCGTGGTTCGGGCCGGACGGCCGCCGGATGGACCACGACCGCTGGCACGACCCGGTGCTGCGGACGCTGCAGATGTTCCTGCACGGCCACGACCTGGGTGAGCCGAGCGTGCTGCTGGTCGTCCAGGGCCACCACGACCCGGTCGACGTCACCCTGCCCGGCGAGCCGTGGGGCGCGCGGTGGGAACCGCTGTGGGACAGCGCCGCCCACGCGGCGGGCGACCCGCTCCCGGAGGCGGTCGACGGCGGGGCGACCGTCAGGCTGCCCGGGCGGACGGTGCGGCTGCACCGCTCCTGAGCGGCCGCCGAGCAGAAGACCCCGGCGCCCGGCCCCCTGGAGGGGCCGGCGCCGAGGTCTTCGGTTGGTGCGGGGTCAGGCGTTGACGACCAGGCCCGTCTCGGCGCTGTTCGCCAGGCCCTCGTGCCGGGGCAGGACGCGCACGGTGTAGCCGAACGCGCCGGTGCGTCGCAGCGTGAGGTCGCCGGCGAACCGGTGCCGGCCGTCCTCGTAGGTGTCGGTGTGCTCGAGCCGCTGGGCGACGGTGTCGGTGAGCTCGTCGGCGTCGTTGACGCGGCCGTGCAGCACCTCGACCAGCACGTCGGACGGGTCGAGCTCGCCGAGCGAGAGGAACGCCCGCACGTGCAGCGTCTCGCCGACCTGCGGCGAGTCGCCGATGCCGGAGGACTCCACGTGGTCGACCCGGACCGACGACCAGCCGTCACGGACCCGGGTGGTCCACGAGGCGAGCTCGCGGGCGCCCTCGTACCCGGGGCCGTTCATGGCGGCGCCGCTGGCGGCGGCGGGCAGGTACAGCCGCTGCACGTAGTCGCCGACCATCCGCGAGGCGAGCACCTTCGGCCCGAGCGTGCCGAGGGTGTGCCGCACCATCTCCAGCCAGCGGCCGGGCAGGCCCTCGGCGTCGCGGTCGTAGAACATCGGCGCGACCTGCTTGCCCACCAGGTCGTACAGGCCGGCGGCCTCCAGGTCGTCGCGCTTGTCGGCGTCCTCGACGCCGTCGGCGGTCGGGATGGCCCAGCCGTTCTCGCCGTCGAACCACTCGTCCCACCAGCCGTCGAGGATCGACAGGTTGAGGCAGCCGTTCAGGGCCGCCTTCATGCCGGAGGTGCCGCACGCCTCGAGCGGGCGGAGGGGGTTGTTCAGCCAGACGTCGCAGCCCGGGTACAGCGTCTGCGCCATCTTGATGTCGTAGTTCGGCAGGAAGACGATGCGGTGCCGCACCTCGGGGTCGTCGGCGAACTGCACCAGCTGCTGGATCAGCCGCTTGCCCTGGTCGTCGGCCGGGTGCGACTTGCCGGCGATGACGAGCTGGACGGGCCGCTCCGGGTGCAGCAGCAGCGCCTTGAGCCGCTCGGGGTCGCGCAGCATCAGGGTGAGGCGCTTGTAGGTCGGCACGCGGCGGGCGAAGCCGATCGTCAGCACGTCCGGGTCGAGCACGTCGTCGACCCAGCCGAGCTCGGCCGGGCTCGCGCCCCGCTTCAGCCAGGACGAGCGCACCCGGGCGCGGGCGTCGGCCACCAGCTGGGCGCGCAGCTCGCGCCGCACCGCCCAGATGTCGGCGGCGGGCACCGAGCCGATCTGCTCCCAGCCGGCGGCGTCCTCGGCGAGCGGGCCGCCGACGTGCTGCTCGGCGACCTCGTACACGCGGCGGTCGACCCAGGTGGGGGCGTGCACGCCGTTGGTGATCGAGGTGATCGGGATCTCGGTGTCGTCGAAGCCCGGCCACAGGCCGTCGAACATGCCGCGGCTGACCTCGCCGTGCAGCTGCGAGACGCCGTTGGCGCGCTGGGCGAGCCGCAGGCCCATCACGGCCATGTTGAACACCCCGGCCTCGCCGCCGGGGTAGTCCTCGGCGCCGAGCGCGCGGACGCGGTCCATCGGCAGCCCCTGCAGCACGCCGGAGTCGCCGAGGTACTGGTCGATCTGGTCGGTGCCGAACCGGTCGATGCCGGCGGGGACGGGGGTGTGGGTGGTGAAGACGGTGGCGGCGCGGCCGGCGGCCATCGCCTCGTCGAAGCTCAGCCCCTCGCCCATCAGCTCGCGGATCCGCTCCAGGCCGAGGAAGCCGGCGTGGCCCTCGTTGGTGTGGAACACCGACGGCGCCGGGGCGCCGGACAGCCGCGACCACAGCCGCAGGGCGCGGACGCCGCCGATGCCGAGCAGCATCTCCTGCTGCAGCCGGTGCTCGCCGCCGCCGCCGTAGAGGCGGTCGGTGATGGTGCGGGCCAGCTCGTCGTTCTCCTGCACGTCGGAGTCCAGCAGCAGCAGCGGGACGCGGCCGACGTCGGCCTTCCAGACGTGGGCGTGCAGGGCGCGGCCGCCGGGCAGCTCGACGGTCACCAGCGCGGGGGTGCCGTCCTGCTCGCGCAGCAGCGTGAGCGGCAGCCCGTCCGGGTCCAGGACGGGGTAGGTCTCGGTCTGCCAGCCGTCGCGGGACAGGGCCTGCTTGAAGTAGCCGCTCTTGTAGAGCAGGCCGACGCCGGTGATGGGGACGCCGAGGTCGGAGGCGCTCTTGAGGTGGTCGCCGGCGAGGATGCCGAGGCCGCCGGAGTACTGCGGCAGCACCGAGGTGATGCCGTACTCGGGGCTGAAGTACGCGATCGAGGCCGGCTTGGGCTCGGGCAGCGCCTGGTACCAGCGGGGCTCGGACAGGTACTCGCGCAGGTCGGCGGCGGCCTGCTCGACCCGGGTCACGAACGCGGCGTCGTCCGAGAGCTCGGTCAGGCGCTCGGGGGCCAGGTCGCCGAGCAGCCGGACGGGGTCGTGCCCGAGGGCGGCCCAGCGCTGGGGGTCGATCTGCTCGAACAGGTCGCGGGTGGCGGGGTGCCACGACCAGCGCAGGTTGATGGCCAGCTGGCCCAGGGCCGAGATGGTGCCGGGCAGGACTGTGCGGACGGTGAACCGCCGGATCGCTCTCACGACGGGGCAGCGTACGGGAGCGCAGGCGCCGGACACACCGTCGTCCGGCAAGTGGTTGCGCGTGGTGCAAGAAGTTGCTCCGACCGGTGGGAGCCGTCACCCCGCCGGATCGCGCCACCGGCCCCCGCCTCGGTAGCGTGCCGGGGTGAGCCGCGACAAGCGCAGCAAGCGCCCCACGTCCGCAGCACCCGCCCGCCACACCCCCGCCGCGACGGCGCCGCCACCGGCGCCGGCCGCGGCGCCGCCCGCCGCCCAGGCCGCCCCGGAGGCGGCGGGCCGGACCCCCGGTGGGCGCGCCGAGCCCGTCGACCGCTCCGGGCTGATCGGTCGCTTCCCCGTCCTCGAGGTCGGCCCGCTCGTCGAGGGCGGACGCTGGCCCGCCCGGGCGTCCGAGGGCGAGGTCGTGCCGGTGACGGCGACGGTGTTCCGCGAGGGCCACGACGCCGTCTCGGCCGAGGCCGTGCTGCTGCGCCCGGACGGCACCGAGCACTCCCGGGTGCGGATGACCGAGACCGACCACGGGCTGGGCCGCTGGGTGGCGCACGTCGTGCCCGACGTGCCGGGCGAGTGGTCGTTCACCGTCGAGGCCTGGGACGACCCGTACGGCACCTGGGAGCACGACGCGGTGATCAAGGTCGCCGCCGACGTCGACACCGAGCTGATGCTCACCGAGGGCGCGCTGCTGCTCGAGGAGGCGGCCCGCGACCGGGGACGCACCGACGACGACCGCGACCACCTGCTCGCGGCGGTCACCGGCCTGCGCGACACCAGCCGCCCCCCGCAGGCCCGGCTGGCCGCGGGAACGTCCGGGCAGGTGCACCAGGCGCTGCTGCGCCGGCCGGTGCGCCGCGGCGTCACCACCGCCGGCCCGTTCGCGCTGCGCGTGCAGCGCCGCCGCGCGCTGTTCGGCGCCTGGTACTCCTTCGTCCCGCGGTCCGAGGGCGCGGTCCGCGACCCCGAGACCGGCGAGTGGACGCCCGGCACGCTGCGCACCGCCGCCGAGCGGCTGCCCGCGATCGCCGAGATGGGCTTCGACGTCGCGTACGTGCTGCCCCTGCACCCGATCGGCAGCACCAACCGCAAGGGCCGCAACAACACCCTGACGACCGAGCCCGGCGACCCCGGGTCGCCGTACGCGATCGGCTCGGCCGACGGGGGCCACGACGCCATCCACCCCGAGCTCGGGACCTTCGACGACTTCGACGCCTTCGTCGCCAGGGCGCGCGAGCTCGGCCTCGAGGTGGCGATGGATCTCGCGCTCAACTGCTCGCCGGACCACCCGTGGGTCACCGAGCACCCGGAGTGGTTCACCACCCGCGCCGACGGCTCGATCGCCTACGCCGAGAACCCGCCGAAGAAGTACCAGGACATCTACCCGCTCAACTTCGACAACGACCCGGACGGCATCTACCGCGAGGTGCTGCGCGTGGTGAAGGTGTGGGTCGACCACGGCGTCACCGCGATCCGGGTCGACAACCCGCACACCAAGCCGGTCGAGTTCTGGGAGTGGCTCATCGCCGAGGTGGCCCGGACGAACCCCGAGGTGGTCTGGCTGGCCGAGGCATTCACACGCCCGCCGATGATGCGCACGCTGGCCAAGGTCGGCTTCCAGCAGTCGTACACCTACTACACCTGGCGCAACGGCAAGGCCGAGCTCGAGGACTACCTCACCGAGCTCACCACCGGCAGCCACGTCATCAGCCCGACCGGGAAGACCGGGACGGCCGACTACATGGTGCCCAGCTTCTGGCCGACGACCCACGACATCCTCACGCCCTACATGCAGTTCGGCGGCCGGACGGCGTTCGCCCTGCGGGCGGTGATCGCCGCGACCGCGGTGCCGACCTGGGGCATCTACACCGGCTACGAGCTGGTGGAGAACGTCGCCCGTCCCGGGGCCGAGGAGCAGATCGACAACGAGAAGTACCAGCTCAAGCCGCGCGACTTCGCGGGCGCGCTCGAGCGCGGGGAGAGCCTGCAGCCGCTGCTCACCCGGCTGAACGAGGCGCGCAAGGAGCACCCGGCGCTGCAGCAGCTGCGCGGGCTGGTCTTCCACGAGACCGGCGACGACGCGGTGCTGGCGTACTCGCGCCGGGTCGCGGCCGAGCACTCCCCCACCGGCCGCGAGGACGTCGTCATCACGGTGGTCAACCTCGACCCGCACTCCCAGCGCGAGACGATGGTGCGCCTCGACATGCCGGCGCTCGGGATGGACTGGCACGACGGGTTCGTCGCGCACGACCTGCTGTCCGGCCAGTCCTGGAACTGGGGCGAGAACGTGTTCGTCCGGCTGGGTTTCGAGACGCCGGCCCACGTGGTGCACGTCAGGAGGGTCTGAGCGTGGACTCCTCGGGCGACCTGCTCGACCCCTCGCTGGCGCACCTGCTGCACGGCTGGATGCCGGCGCAGCGCTGGTACCCCGCCAAGGGCCGCGGGGTCTCCCTGCACCAGGTCGGCTCCTACCGGCTCGACGACCCGGACGGCGAGGTCGGGCTCGAGGTGCACCTCGTCGGCCTGGACTCCGGCGACCGGCTCGACGTCGTCCAGGTGCCGCTGACCTACCGCACCGCGCCGGACGACGGCCTCGCGCACGCGCTCGTCGGCACGGGCACCCACCCCCGGCTCGGCGAGCGGTGGGTCTACGACGGGCTGCACGACCCGGTGTTCGTCCGGGAGTGGCTGCGGCTGGTCGCCGAGCAGCGCGACGTCCCGGGCGCCGGCGGCACGCTGTCGGACGCACCCGGCGCGCCGCGGATCGACCCGGACGCACCCGCGAAGGTGCTCTCCGGCGAGCAGTCGAACACCTCGGTCGTCGTCGGCGGCGACCGTCCGGACGCGTTGATCGTCAAGATGTTCCGCGTCCTCAGCGACGGCCCGAACCCCGACGTCGAGGTCACCTCCGCGCTGTCGCGGGCAGGCGTCCGCGCCGTGCCGAGGGTGGCGGGGTGGGTCACCGGCGAGTGGACGGTCGCGGGGCGGCTCTGCCGTGGCCACCTCGCGGTCGCGGTCGAGTTCCTCGCCGGCAGCCAGGACGCCTGGCGCGAGGCGCTCTCCGCCGCCGCCGCGGGACGCCCGTTCACCGCCGAGGCCACCGAGCTCGGCGCCGCCACCGCGGCGGTGCACGCGGCGCTGCGCGACGCCTTCGGCACCGAGCCCGCCACCGACGAGGTCCGCGCGGGGCTCGTGGCCGCGCTGCAGCAGCGCGTCGACTGGGCGGTCAGCAGCTCCGACGCGCTGGTCACGGTGCGCGAGCAGCTGGCCCGCCACCGCGAGCGCCTCGGCGACCTCGCCGCCGGCGGCGTGCCCGACCTGCAGCGGGTGCACGGCGACTACCACCTCGGCCAGGTGCTGCACGCGCCCGGACGCGGCTGGGTGCTGCTCGACTTCGAGGGCGAGCCGCTGCGCCCGCTCTCCGAGCGCACCGAGCCGGACGTCGCGCTGCGCGACGTGGTCGGCATGCTGCGCTCGTTCGACTACGCCGCGGGCCACGTCGCGCTGCACACCACCGAGCCGGCCGTCGCCGAGCAGGCGCACCACTGGGCGCAGGAGTGCCGGACCGCGTTCCTCGAGGGCTACCGCGCCGAGGCGGGCGTCGACCTGGACGACCTCGGCCTGCTCGTCGACGCCCTGTGGCTCGACAAGGCGCTGTACGAGGTCGTCTACGAGACCCGGAACCGGCCGGACTGGGTCGACGTCCCGCTCTCGGCGGTGCGTGCCGCGCTCGCCTGAGCGTCGTCGCCGGTCGGCTCCTGCGACCGGGTGCGACGGGTGCTGCCCCAGAACAGCCACCAGGCCCCGGCCACGACGAGCACGTCGCCCACGCTGAACACGTTGGCCAGCGGCACCCAGGAGGGCACGGCGAACACGTCGCCGAGCCACGGCAGCACGGGGTCGTCGACCACGCCGGAGTTGACGAAGCCGCCGTCGACCTCGATCCCCGCGGTGCGCAGCGCGGCGGGTGAGGCGGGCAGCGTGCCGCCGTTGAGGGCGATCGTGACGCCGTTCGAGGCGGCACCCGCGGCGACGAGGAGCAACCCCGGCACCCCGCGGTTGGCCCACACGAAAACCCCTGCGGCGCAGTAGGTCACGACGTGCAGCGCCGGACCGACCGGGTCGAGGGCGGAGGGTCCCTGCAGGACGAGGACCTGGAGCGCGAACGCCACGAGCACCAGCCACCGCAGCCGCAGCCGCAGCTCGACCAGCCCGGCCCACCGCCCGCGCGTCAGCGGCACGAGCGCCAGCCCGAGGACGAACAGCGCGAGGATCAGCACAGGTCCTCACCACCCGCGCGGCCGCCGACAACCCGCAGGGCGGGCACGGGCTCGGGACGCCGGGCCGGCGGCGCGGGCGGGTCGGTGCGGCGCCGCACGTGCTGGGCGGCCAGCAGCGCGGTGACCGCCTCGTGGTGCATCGGGCGACCGAGCAGGTAGCCCTGCAGCCGGTCGCAGCCCAGCAGGCGCAGGTGCTCGGCGACCTCCTCGGTCTCGACCCCCTCCGCCACGACCTGCAGGCCGAGGTTGTGCGCCAGCTCGACGATCGAGCGGACCAGGATCTCGTCGTTGCCGCCGCGCAGCAGCCCGCCGACGAAGCTCTTGTCGATCTTGAGCTCGTCGACGTCGAGCCGCTGCAGCCGCACCAGCGAGCTGTAGCCGGTGCCGAAGTCGTCGATCGACAGCCGGATCCCGATGTCGCGCAGCGCGCGCAGCACCGAGCCGGCCTGGTGCACGTCCATCAGGCTGCTCTCGGTCACCTCGACGACCAGGCGCGAGGGCGGCAGCCGCCAGTGCGCGAGCCGCTCGGTGAGGTGCGTCGGCAGGGAGTGGTCGGTGAGCTGGCGCGCGGACAGGTTGACGGCCACGCCGACGTCCCAGCCCTGCCGGCGCCAGCCGCTGGCGGCCTCGAGCGCGAGCTCGAGGACGCGCAGGGTGAGCGGGCGGATCAGCCCGGCGCTCTCGGCCAGGCCGATGAACTGGTCCGGCCCGAGCAGGCCGTGCACGGGGTGCTGCCAGCGCACCAGCGCCTCGACGGTGAGGAACCGCCCGGTGGCGACGTCGAGCTGCGGCTGGAACAGCACCTCGAGCCGGTCGGCCTCGATCGCCTCGCGCAGCCCCGGCAGCAGCGCGAGCCGCTCGGCCGAGCCGGTCACCGTCCCGGGCGTGAACACCCACCACCGCGCGCGCTCGCGCTTCGCCTCGTACAGCGCGATGTCCGCCTCGGACAGCAGCGTGTGGACGTCGACCGTGCGGCCGCGGGGCGCGGTGATGCCGATGCTGCAGTGCACCGACAGCACCTGGCCGTGCACGTCGACCGGACGGGCCAGGACGGCCAGCACCCGCTCGGCGAGCTCCTCGGCGTCGCGCACGGGGTCCTCGCTGCGCAGCAGCACCGCGAACTCGTCGCCGCCCAGGCGGGCCACGGTCGTGACGCCGTCCTCGCCGTCGGTGCCGCCCAGGCCGGCCTTGACGGCCCGGTCGATCCGCCCGGCGACCCGGCGCAGCAGCTCGTCGCCGACGTGGTGGCCGAGGGTGTCGTTGACGTCCTTGAAGTGGTCCATGTCGACCATCAGCAGCGCGAGGTGCTGGTCGGCGCCGCCCGGTGCGTCCAGCCCGCGCTCGACCCGGCGGCGGAACAGCTCGCGGTTCGCCAGCCCGGTCAGCGGGTCGTGCAGCGACTGCCGCTCGCGCAGCACCGCGAGGTGGGTGGTGCGGCGCACCGCAACGACGGGCACGACCAGCAGCGGCAGCAGCAGCACCGACACGTCGACCACGAGGGCCGCGAGCGGGCCGAGCGCGACCAGGACGCCGGAGGTCTCGAGCTTGAACCGCACGTCCTCGTGCAGCATCGCGCTGACGCGCTGGCCGGAGGCGAGCGCGACGACGACGCCGACGAGCGAGTCGTTGACCAGGACGAAGACGGCGCCGGCGAGCAGCGCGGGCACCAGGTCGACGACCTGGAAGTGCTGGTACGGGCCGAGGAACGGGTCCCCGCTCAGCAGGCTGAAGGCGCCGCGGGCCAGCACCAGGCTGATCGCGTACTGGCCGGCGTTGAACAGCACCTGGATCGGGCGACGGCCGCTGCGGGCGTCGTCGAGGGCGACGGCGACGGTGTGGACGAGCAGCAGCCACGACAGCGGGCCGAGGACGACGAGCGCGACCGCGAAGGTCGTCGAGATGGTGACGGGCGACACCGAGTCGTCGCCGCGGGAGACCGGGATGGGCCAGACCTCGCCGAGCGCCAGGCCGAGGGCCAGCGCGACGAGCGGGAGCGGGTAGGCGCTCAGCGACGCCCACGGCGGGGCGGTCGCGAGCAGCACCGCCACCAGGGCGAGCCCGGCCAGACCGGTGCCGCCGGCGTAGAGCGTCAGCCTGGACGGCCGCCGACGCGCAGCGGCACCCGGCGCGACCGACGGGTGGTCGGTCGTGCCGGGTGCCGGCTGCGAGGTGCTGGGCACGGGTCCCCTCAGACCCTGCTCAGACCCACTTGTAGCCGGGCAGGTCGTGATCGACCTGCTCGACGCCGGAACCCTGCCGCTCCGGCTGACCTGCTGCACGCATGCCGTTCACCACCACTTCGAGCCGGCGCCGACCATCGACACCAGCACCGCGACGGTCGTGACCGACGCCGATGCGGCGAGCGTGCGCTGCATCCACTGCGCCATCTCGATACCTCCCCTGCTTCCCCCGCCGGACCCCTCGTCCGGCACGTGTCCCATGACACCGGTTCTTCGGCACGCGGGGCACCGTGGCCGCGCAGGACCCCCCGCCCGGCGCACCTGGCCGCTCGACGCGGGGCCGTCGGCGAACCGGTCGCGGGCACGGTGCGTGACGGCCGGCTGTGACAGGTGCCCGACTCGTCCCGCGTCCCGCCCCGCGAGCCCGGGCCCTGCGGTCACCCTGGGTGATCTCGATCCAGCTCCCGGCGGCTGTCACGCAGCGTCACCCGGCCGGGACGACAACCCACCGCCCGGGCTATCAAGTTCTCCGGATGCCAGGGGTCGCCCCGGGTGCGGTGCACGCAGGGTCCGCGGGGGGGCCACGCTCGCGCCGCGGCAGCGCTCGCGACAGACTGGCGGGATGAGGTCTCCCGACGAAACGAGCAGCCCTGCCGTCCTCCCGGCCGACCCCCACGACCTGGCCCTGCTGGGCGGCGGGGCGCACCCCACCCCCCACGCGGTGCTCGGGCCGCACCCGCACGACGGAGGGTTGACCGTCCGGACGCTGCGCCCCCTCGCCGAGGCCGTGGTCGCGGTGCTGCCGGACGACAGCCGCCACCCGCTGGTGCACGAGTCGCACGGCGTCTGGGCCGGCGCGCTGCCGGTCGCCGAGGTCACCGACTACCGGCTGGAGGTGACCTACCCGGCTCACCCGGCGGCGCTGGTCGACGACCCGTACCGGTTCCTGCCGACGGTCGGCGAGATCGACCGGCACCTGATCGCCGAGGGCCGCCACGAGCAGCTCTGGACGGTGCTCGGCGCGCACGTGCGCCACTACCCGGGGCAGATGGGCGCGGTCGACGGCACCTCCTTCGCGGTGTGGGCACCGCGGGCGCAGGCCGTCCGGCTGGTCTGCGACGCCAACCACTGGGACGGCCGGCAGCACCAGATGCGCTCGCTCGGCGCGTCCGGCGTCTGGGAGCTGTTCGTCCCGGGGATCGGGGCCGGCACGCACTACCGCTACGAGATCCTCGGCCGCGACGGGCAGTGGCACACCCGGTCGGACCCGATGGCGCAGGGCACCGAGGTGCCGCCGGCCAACGCCTCGCGCGTCGTCGAGAGCACCTACGAGTGGGGCGACCAGAAGTACATGGCGGCCCGCGCCGCGCGCGACCCGCACTCCGGCCCGATGAGCGTGTACGAGGTGCACCTCGGCTCCTGGCGGCAGGGGCTGTCGTACCGCGAGATCGCCGACCAGCTGGTGGGCCACGTGCTGCACACCGGCTTCACCCACGTCGAGCTGATGCCCGTGATGGAGCACCCCTTCGGCGGATCCTGGGGGTACCACGTCACCGGGTACTTCGCGCCGACCTCGCGGTTCGGGCACCCCGACGACTTCCGCTACCTGGTGGACCGGCTGCACCAGGCCGGCATCGGCGTCATCCTCGACTGGGTGCCCGGCCACTTCGCCACGGACGCCTGGGCGCTGGCCCGGTTCGACGGCGAGCCGCTCTACGAGCACCCCGACGTCCGCCGCGGCTGGCACGCCGAGTGGGGTTCGTACATCTTCGACTTCGGCCGCAAGGAGGTGCGCAACTTCCTGGTCGCCAACGCCGTGTACTGGCTCGAGGAGTTCCACGCCGACGGCCTGCGCGTCGACGGCGTCGCCTCGATGCTCTACCTCGACTACTCCCGCAAGGAGGGCGAGTGGGAGCCCAACCGCTACGGCGGGCGGGAGAACCTCGAGGCCGTCGAGCTGCTGCAGGAGGTCAACGCCACCGCCTACAAGCGGGTGCCCGGCATCGTCATGGTGGCCGAGGAGTCGACCTCGTGGCCGGGCGTCACGCAGGCCACGCACGCGGGCGGCCTCGGGTTCGGGCTGAAGTGGAACATGGGCTGGATGAACGACAGCCTCGGTTACGTGCGCGAGGACCCCGTCCACCGGCAGTACCACCACCACCGGATGACGTTCTCGCTGATGTACGCGTTCTCCGAGGCGTTCACGCTGCCGATCAGCCACGACGAGGTCGTGCACGGCAAGGGCTCGCTGCTGCGCAAGATGCCCGGCGACCGCTGGCAGCAGCTGGCGAACATGCGCGCGTTCCTGGCCTACATGTGGGCGCACCCCGGCAAGCAGCTGCTGTTCATGGGCTGCGAGTTCGGCCAGGAGTCGGAGTGGGCCGAGAGCCGCAGCCTGGACTGGTGGCTGCTCGACCAGCCGGTGCACGACGGCCTGCAGCACATGGTGGCCGACCTGAACCGGATCTACCGCGAGACCCCGGCGCTGTGGGAGCACGACCACGACCCGTCCGGGTTCGAGTGGATCGACGCCAACGACACCGTGCACAACACGTTCTCGTTCGAGCGCAAGGACAGCGAGGGTGAGCCGCTGGTGTGCGTGGTGAACTTCGCCGGCTCGCCCCACCACGACTACCGGGTCGGGCTCCCCCGCGCCGGTCGCTGGGACGAGGTGCTCAACACCGACGCCGAGGTCTACGGCGGCTCGGGCGTCGGCAACCTCGGGTCGGTGCAGGCCGAGGAGGTCTCGTGGCACGGACGCCCCGCGTCGGTGTCGCTGAGCATCCCGCCGCTGGGTGCGGTGTGGCTGCGCCCGGCGGAGAAGGCAGGGCCCGCGCAGGCTGCACCGGCCGTCGAGGAGGCTGCCCCGGCTGGCGAGAAGGCCGCGCCGGCCGTCACCGCTCAGCCGGCGGACGCACCCCGCGCGACCGCGACCGGGACGACGGCCGGAAAGGCCTGAGGGCCGGTCAGAACAGGGCGCTGGCGAGCGCACGACGCGCCGCCAGCACCCTGGGGTCGTCCCCGCCGACGACGTCGAACAGCTCGACGACGCGGACCCGGACACGCTCGCGGTCCTCGCCCGAGGAGCGGCGCACCAGGTCGATGAGCCGCGCGAAGGCGTCCTCGACGTGGCCGCCGAGGACGTCGAGGTCGGCCACGAGCATCGCGGCGTCGACGTCGTCCGGGGCGTCGGCGGCGGCCTGCCGCGCGGCGGCGAGGTCGGCGTCGCGGGTGCGGCGCATCAGGCCGACCTGGGCCAGGCCGGCGGTCGCCTCGGCGTCGCGCGGGTTCTCGCCGAGCGCGCGGCGGTAGGCCGCCTCGGCACCGTCGAGGTCGTCGCGCTCGATCGCGTCGAACGCCTCCTGGTGCAGCGGCGGCAGCGGCGGCTCCTCGCCGTCCTCGCCCTCCTCCGCGGCGGCCGCGTCACCGCTGATGCTCAGCCGTCCGGTGACGCCCTGCTGCGCGGCCAGCGCGAGCAGCTGGTCGAAGACCTGGCGCACCTGCGCGTCGCTCGCCACGCCCTCGAACAGCGGGACGGGCTGGCCGCCGACGACCGCCATCACGGCCGGCACCTGCTGCACGCCGAAGGCCTGCGCGATCTGCGGCTCGGTGTCGACGTCGACGCGCGCGAGCAGCAGCCGCCCGTCGAGCTCGACGGCGACGGTGACCATCAGGTCCGAGAACTGCTTGCTGGCAGGCGATCTGGGCGTCCACAGGTCGACGACCACCGGGACCGTGGTCGAGAGCTGGACGACGCGCTCGAAGGTCTGGACGGTGACGTCGAGCACCGGCGACGGCAGCGAGGGGCCGCCGGCCGCGGGAGCGCCGCCGGCGGGTGCCGCACCGGCCGGCGCGGGCTGCCCGGTACCGGCGGGCGGCTGCGGGCGGCGCGACAGGCCGGACAGGTCGACGGCGCCACGCAGGCTGAGGCCGCTGAGGGCACCGGGCTGGGCACCGGGGGGCTGGGACATGCTGGTCTGCTCCGCTCGCGTCAGGACACCGTGCCGGAGGTGGGGACGCGGTCGACCGCCAGCACCTGGACGGTCTCCTCGCCGCCCTCCGGCGGGATGTACAGGGCGACCACCTCGATGTGCGTGAACACACCGCTCTGGGTGATCTGGCTCTTGCCCGAGACCGCCTTGAACTCGGCCTGCAGGTTCATCTTGTAGCCCTTGTTGGCCCGGATGCTCATCGCGGCGTCCATCGCGCCGACGACCAGCGCGCCGCCGTCCTCGGTCTCGTAGGACCACAGCTGCCCGGCCTGGGGGGTGTGCGTGGCGCCGAACCGGAAGCAGCGGGCGCAGTCGACCGACAGCGCCTTCGCCGTGCTGGTCTGGACGGCGAGCACGTCGTCGGTGAAGCTGCTCTGGGCGAACAGCGGCGCGTTCTTGCTGGCCGCGCCCTGGGTCAGGACGTCGGCGTAGGCCGCGATCGTGGCCTCCGGCGTCGCCAGCAGGCCCTCGGCGTCGGGCGGCAGCGCCCGCACCCCCTGGTCGGTGCCACCGGTGAGCGGCAGCGTCGCACCGCCCGCCATCTCGGTATACGCCACCAGCCGGTAGGGGTCGCGGGGGCCGGTCTGGGTCAGCACGAGCAGGTCGGGCGCCTTGTCCTCGGCGGACTGCCGGGTGACGGTGACGACGGTGCGGGGCCACTCCTGGTCGACCGGGACGACGTCCTGCAGCCGCTCGGTGCCGAGCGGCACGGCGAAGTCGAGGTTCGCGTCGCGCTGCTTGACGGCGTAGGCGCCGGTGCGCTGGGTGAGCGCGGGCCCGGCGAGCGCCGCCGCCGCCACCTTGGGGTCGGTCGCGGCGTCGCCGGCGGCCAGCACGGTGCCGATGGTCTCCAGCGAGGTGTCCAGCTGCGCGTCGGTCACCACCGGGACGGGCACGTCGGACGCCTGCGGCGCGGGCTCGGGCAGCGGGTCGGCGGCGCAGCCGGCGACCAGCGCGACGGCGAGCACGGCCAGGGCGCCGGCGCGCAGGCGGCGGGCGCCGGGGCGGCGGTGGGTCGGCGTGGTCACGGGCGCACCTCCTCGGTACGGGTGTCGGCAGCGGGCGGCCGCGGGGCGGCGGCGGCACCGGCGGAGGTGGCGTCCCCGTCGGTGGTGGTGACGGTCGTGTCCGTCGTGACGTCCCCGTCGGTGCTGGCGGTCCCACCGGTGATGGCGGTCCCGTCGGTGGTGGCCGTCCCGTCGGTGGTGGCGGCCTTCGGCCGGCGGCGCAGGAGCAGCACGCCGAGCGCGACCGCCGCGAGCAGCAGCACCACGCCCAGCACGACCAGCGGGGTGGCCCACGGGGTGCTGACCTCCACCGGCCAGGTCAGGGTCAGCCGCTGCGGCGCCTGGGTGCCGTCACCGGCCGCGACCAGCAGGTAGCGGCCGGGCCGGTCCTCCCAGGTGAGGGTGACCTCGTCGGCGGCGGACTCGCTGCCCACCCACAGCACCGAGCTCGACGGGTCCGGCACGGTGGCCTCCCCGTCGGCCACCTCGGTGCGCAGCGTGGTCTCGTCGCGCAGGCCGGTGACGGTCAGGTGCTGGGACCCCTCGACCCACGCCAGGGCGTCGGCCTCGGGCATCCGCGCGAGGTGCAGGTCGCCCTCCCCGGTGACCGTCGCGGTGACCGGACCGGGCCGCATCTCCATCACGCCGGGGGCGGTCAGGGCGACCGGACCGCCGTCGGACAGGTCGGCCGACGCGGTGACGGTGTCCTCGGGCAGCCAGACGGTGCGCATCCCGACGCCCGCCGCGAGCGCGGCGATGCCGAGCAGCGCGACCAGCGCCACGAGGGCGCGTCGAACCAGCACTGATCAGGTCTCCTTCTGCTCACCCCGGGTACGTGACGGCCGTTCCACCATAGGCGTGACCTCGTCGAGACCCCAATCGGCCGGGAGGCGGGAACCGGAGGGGCGTGGCCCGCGTCACACGCCCATGGACGTGACCCCCGCACCCGTCGCCCCGCGCCACCGCCGCACCGCCGTCCGCGTCGGCCTGGTGGCCGTCCTCACCGCTGCGACCGCCGTCGTCGCGACCGGTGCCTTCGGGCCCACGACCCCGCCCGCGGCGGCCGACGGGCTCCGTCCGTTCGACGACTGCGCGCAGGTGCGCGACTGGTACGTCGACGCGCTCCGGCCGCTGGTCGGGCCGTACGGCATCGGCACCGGGGGCCCCTGGGAGGCGTTCGCGACCGAGGACAACGCCGGCGGCGGGGAGCGCGCGGCCGGAGCCGTCGGGCCGCAGTCAGCCGAGGCCGCGGTGGGCAACGGCGCCACGGGCACCAACCTGCAGGAGGTCGGTGTCGACGAGCCCGACGTGATGAAGGTCGTCGACGGCCGGCTGTTCACCACTGTGGGTGACCGGCTCGTGGTGCTCGACGTCACCGGCGCCCGGCCGCGCGAGATCGGCTCGCTGGCGGTGCCGGCCCTCGGCGCCGCCCACCGGGGCTGGTCGGGCGACGAGCAGGGCCCGGTGCCCGCCGACCCGGGGACGGCCGAGCTGCTCGTCGCCGGCGACCGGGTCGTGCTGCTGTCGTCCGGGTGGCACGAGGTCGCCACATCGGACGGGCCGGCGGACGGGCGGGCGGGAATGTGGCCGGCCCCCGCGGGATCGACCACCACCACGACGACGGTGGTCGACGTGAGCGACGCCGACGACCCGCGCCTGGTCTCCCAGCAGGAGGTCGAGGGCTCGCTGGTCGGCGCCCGCCTGAGCGACGGGGTCGTGCGGGTCGTCACGACCTCGACCCCGTCGATCCCACCGGCGTCGGCCCCGCCCGCCGACCTGCCCGGGGGTTTCGTCGACAAGACCTGGGAGGCGGCGGCGACCGAGGCCAACCTGCTGGCGCTCGAGCGGATGTCGGGCGAGCAGTTCCTGCCGCACGTGGTCGTCCGCGGCGATGACGGTGCCGTCACCGGGCGGACGCCGGCCCTGGCCTGCGCCGACGTCGCGCACCCGAGCGCTGCGGCCGGGGCGGGGATGCTCACTGTGCGCTCGCTCGATCCGCAGGCCGACGACGACCCCGTCGGCGACGTGACGGCGGTGGCCACCGACGGCGAGATGCTCTACGCCAGCGCCGACCGCCTGTACGTGGCCACCACACGGGGCGGCTGGGCCACCTGGACCGGTGCGCGCCTCGACGACGCCCAGCAGGAGCAGCCCCCGAGCACCGAGCTGCACGGGTTCTCCACCGAGCAGGGGGCAGCGACCTCCTACCTCGCGTCCGGCGAGGTGCAGGGCGTGCTGCTCGGACGCTGGGCGATGTCGGCCCGGGACGGCCGCCTGCGCGTCGCCTCCACCACGGGCGCGATGTGGGGCGGTGCCCAGTCCGCCTCCGAGAGCTTCGTCACCGTGCTCGCCGAGCGGGGCGGCGAGCTGGTCGAGGAGGGCCAGGTGGGCGGCCTCGGGCCCGGCGAGACGATCCGCGCGGTGCGGTGGTTCGACGACGTCGCCGTCGTGGTGACGTTCCGCCAGACCGACCCCCTCTACGTGGTCGACCTGTCCGACGCCGCCGCTCCGTCGGTGACCGGCGAGCTCAAGGTCCCCGGTTACTCCGCGTACCTGCACCCCGTCGGCGACGGACGCCTGGTCGGGGTCGGCCAGGACGCCACGGACCAGGGGCAGACCACCGGCGTGCTCGTGCAGACCTTCGACCTCGCCGACCCCGCCGTTCCGACGCAGGTCGACACGTGGACCGAGGCCGGCACCTGGACCTCGGTCGAAAGCGACTCGCGCCAGTTCTCCTACCTGCCCGAGCAGCGGATGGCGCTGATGCCGCTCGACACCATGAGCGGACGCTCCGCGGTGCAGGCCTTCACGGTCGGGCAGGACGGCACGCTGGCCGACGCCGGCCGGTACGACCTGTCCGGCCAGGGCTACCGGTGGCTGGTGCGCGCGATGCCGGTCGGCGACGCCGTCGCCGTCCTCACCGGCGGCGAGCAGGGTGCCGCGATCACCCTGCTCGACCTCACCACCCTCGCGGAGACGGGCAGCGTGGACCTGGGCTGATCGACCGCCCGGCGACGGTCCGGCTCAGGGCGGGTCCGGGCCGGCGTCCGCGCCGTCCAGCTGCCGTTGCCAGCGCGTGCCGGTGCGCCGCGCGGCGTCGGCTGCGTCGTGGAACGTGTTGCGGCGCAGGGCGCCGGTGGGGTCGAGCCGGTCGGGTGGTCGGAACCAGGGCAGTCCGTCGTGCATGAGCATGTGCCAGCCGGCACCGGGTTCCTCGAGCTGTGAGTGGATCTGGGTGTGGTGGCGGTGGCAGAGCAGGGCGAGGTTGTCGATGGTGGTGGGTCCGCCGCGGGACCACCAGACGACGTGGTGGGCTTCGCACAGCGAGGGCGGTGTGGTGCAGCCGGGCCAGGTGCAGCCACGGTCGCGGGCTGCGAGGGCGTGCTGCTGGGCTGCGGTGGCGAGCCGGCCGATGGTGTCGGTCGCCAGGATCCTGCCGCCGTCGGGGGCCAGGACGACCCGATCGACGATCGCGTCGCAGGTCAGTCGCACCAGGGTGCCGTGCTCGACCAGGGTGCCGTCGGTGGTGACCGCGGCGCCGGCGTCAGCGGCACCGGACAGCTGTTCGGGGGTGGTCACGACCACGACCCGCGGCACCGATCGCACCGCACGCTGGCGCGGCACCCGCCCACCAGCAACTGCCTGCTCACTGGGCTCGCCGCCCTCGGCGGCCTCTGCGGGTTGGGCGGGCTCCGTGCGCTCGGTGGGCTCAGCCGCATCGGTGGGTGCCCCTTCGGGCGTCGGCACGAGCCCGGCCTGCTCGGCGGCCAGGGTGCTCATCCGGGCCAGGGCGTCCGCCTGCCGTTCGCCGCGGGTCCGCACGTCGTCACCAGGCACCCCACCACCGCGGCTGCCACCGGTGCTGCCACCAGCGGCACGGTCCTGCTCGACCAGCTGGTGCAGCGTGGCGACGAATCCGAGCCCGGCGGCGGGGTCGAGCTGGCCACGGACCAGGACCATCCCGGTCGAGTCGGTGGTCACCGCCAGGTGCCGCCGCTCGTAGGCGTGCTCGTCGTAGCGGTCCGCCCGGTCCGGCACCAACGTGGACAGCAGGTGGTCGGCCAGCCGGGTCGCGGTCCCGGGGTCCCACACCCGGGCGTGGGCGGTCAGGACCTGGTCGACCTCGGCGCGGCGCTCGCGCACGACCTTGCGGGGCAGGTGGGACAGGCACCGGCGCGCCACGTCGACGTGCTCCCGGGAGGTCTGCCCGGCGGCCCACGCCGTCCCGAGCGCGCGCAGGTCACCGGTGTCGGGGCAGGTGGCCTTGGCGTTCGCGACGTCGGCCGCGGCCCGCCCCGGCAGGGCCCGGCACCTGGACTTCAGCAGGTTCACCGTCCGGGCGCCCTGCTGGCCGCGCGCGTCGGGGGTCTCCCGGGACACGTGCTCGCGCACGAGCCGAGCCTTGGCCGCCTCGAGCCGGCCGATCTGTGTCGTCACGTCCACGACCAGGTCACCCAGCTCGCCGTCGGTCACCGACCACGTCGACCCGTCCAGCAGGTCGTCGACGCCCACGCGGACCGTGACCAGCGCGCGGCGCAGCGGGTGCCCGGACCCGTCGTCGACCACCTCCGCCGCCATCCCCCGACACTACGGGTGACCACCGACAGCCGCTGCGCCGCAACGGATCTGTGGACGACCCCACCCTGTCCACCACCCTGTGGGCACGCTCCGTACCGCTTTGGCGCTCACGAAGGCGCCGCCGCGGGTCAGGGCCGGACGAGGCGGACGATCGCCATGTCCTCGAACGTCGGCTCGGTGCGGTGCGCACCGTCGGCACGGAAACCGTTGCGCTCGTAGAACGCCCGCGCCCGCGGGTTGTCCTCGGCGACCCAGAGCGAGCACGGCTGCGACCCGACCGCGGCGTCGAGCAGCTGCTGTCCCAGGCCGGTGCCGTGGTGCGAGGCCAGCACGTAGAGCATCGCGAGCTCGAGGCCGGGCGGCTGGTCGGCGGCCTCGTGCAGGTCGGTGCGCGCCGCGACCGGGGCGCTCGGGTCGACCGCGAGCGCCAGCCCCACCACCGCGCCGTCCGCGACGGCCAGCCACGGCGCGTCGCCGCCGGCGATGCCCTCGCGCCACCGCTGCGTGCGGCGCTCCGCGTCGGCCTCGCGGGCGGCGAGGAACTGCTCGCTGAGCAGGTGCCCGTACGCCTCGCGCCAGCAAGCGAGGTGGACCCGGACCAGGTCGGCCGCGTCGTCGGGGCGGGCGAGCCGTACGACGCCCACGGCCTCGCCGCCCGTCACGGCGTCACGCGTCCCGCTGCTCGATCGCCGCCTCGAGCCGGTCCAGCTTGGCCTGCATCTCGTCGGTGCGGCCGGGGCGGATGTCGGCCTTGAGCACCAGGCTGACGCGGTCGCCATGGCGACCGACCGCCTCGCAGGCGCGGCGGACGACGTCCATGCACTCGTCCCACTCCCCCTCGACCGTGGTGAACATCGAGTCGGTGCGGTGCGGCAGGCCCGACTCGCGGACGACGCGGACGGCGTCCGCGACGGCGGCGGACACCGAGTCACCGGTGCCGGACGGGGCGACGGAGAAGGCGATCAGCATGCGGTCATCCTCGCACCGGCTCCAGGTCGACCACGAAGCCGTTGAGGCGGAGCGGTTCCGGCGGCTCGAACCAGGCGTCGGCCTCGTGGACGTCGACGACCTGCGACGTGCCGGGCACCGGGGACAGCACGAGAGGGTCGTCGCCGAGGGCTGCGTAGCGGCAGGAGACGGTTCGGATCCTGGTCACCACACCGCGCGTGACCGGGACGTCGGCAGGGCCCTCGGAGTGGTGCTCCTCCGCGTGCGTCACCTCGCCGGCGAGGTCGGCGCCCAGCACCGCGGCGAGCCAGGGGTCGTCAGCTGACCGGCGGTGCAGCATCCAGTCGACGCGCGAACCCACCGCGAACGGCTCGCCGCAGCACTGCTGCTGCCAGTCGTCGACCCAGACCAGCACGGCGGACGGCCCGGTTAGGAGCCGGGCGGTGCAGGCGGTGCGGGAGGCGTGCTCCGCAGCTGCGCCGCGAGCCGGGAGATGTCGTCCTCGGACGCCTTCGCGGCGGCGGCGTTGGCCTCGCCGACGGCGCGGTAGACCTCCTCGCGGTGCACCCGCACCTCGCGGGGCGCCTCGATGCCCAGCCGGACGACGTCGCCACGCACCTCGACGACGGTGACCACGACCTGGTCACCGATCATCACGCTCTCGCCGCTGCGGCGGGTCAGCACCAGCACCCGACGAGCATAGGTGCCGAACGGGACGGGGGCGGTCAGGCGGCGGGCGGGTCGTCCTGCCGGCGACGCGGTCCTGCACCGGCAGGAGCCGGGTCCTCCGACCTCAGCGGCTGCTCGACCGGGCCGCGCACGGCGTCGACGAAGCGGCGCAGCACCACCTCGGCCGCGACCGCGGCGCCGACGGCGAGCAGCACCCGCAGGCCCACCTCGTCGGGGTCGATGCTGCGGTCGGCCAGCCCCAGCACGGCGGGGACGGCGAGCACGAGCGTGAGCACGGCGACGACGGACAGGTTCACCGTCCGGCCTCCTGCCCGAGCAGGCGCGGAAGCACCAGCGCGGTCCAGGCGGCGGCGTCGGCGCGGGCGCCGTCGAGCGCCAGCACCGGGACGCCGAGGCAGAGCACCGCCGCGGGGTCGCCGGTGGCGCCGGCGCGGTGCACGTCGAGCGCGGAGACGGCCAGGCCGGCGCCCTCGAGCGCGGCGAGCCAGCGGGCGACGTCCGACACCTTGCGGGTGGCGTCGACGCAGGCGACGACGTGGTCGGCGGCCAGCGTGCCGGCGACAGCGGCGAACCACGGGTCCTCGGACGGGTCGGCGACCGCGTCGATCCCGACGACGACCACGGCGGCGGCGGCCCCGCCGCGCAGGCGGGCCAGCTCGCGGCGGACGTGGTCGGCGGTGGGGGCCGCGCCGGTCGCGCCGAGGTCGACGACGGCGTCGGCCGCCAGGCGGTGCCGGGCCGCGAGCGCGGCGGCCGCCTCGGCGGCGCGGGCGGGCTCGCCGACGACCAGCACGACGGTGCCGGCGCGGGACAGGTCGGGCGCGGGGACGGGCAGGCCGGCCAGGACGGGCAGCAGCCGGGCGACCACCGCGGCGGGCTCGCCGTCGGTGCCGGCCAGGACCTCCTCGGCGAGCGCGGCGGGCAGCCCGGTCGCGGCGAGCCGCGCGGCGGTGCTCGTGCCCTCGCCGGTGCGAGCGGCGCGGCGGCCACGCCGCGCGGCTGCCACCGGCAGGCCGACAGGCACCGCCGGCGCGATGGTCGCGGCGACCGGCGGGGCGGGGGGCTCTGCGCCGGCGCGAGCCGCCTCGGGGACCTCGGGCTCGTCGCCGTCCCCCTGCGCCACGACGAGGTCGTCCGGCAGCGGCAGCGGGCGGGCGTTCTCCAGCTGGAGCCGCGCCAGCAGGTCGGCGAACGCTGTCGACTCGGTCGACACCGGGCGGTGCGGCCCGGCCACGGCACCGGACGGCACGTCCTCGACGACGGGCTCGGCCAGGGCCTCGACCACGGCCTCCACGACGGCCTCGACCACGGGCTCGGGTGCGGGCACCGGACCGGCGGCGACCGGGGCGAAGGCGTCCAGGGTGACGGTGCGGGCGGCGACCTGCGGGAACACCCACGGCGCGGGCGCCGGCTCGGCGGTGGCGGCGCGCGCGGCGGGGACGAGGGGCTGCGCGGGGACCGGCGGGGCGGTCCGGGCGCTGTGGCTGGGCACGAGGGTCTCCGGGGACGGTCGGGGGGCGGGCACGCGGGCGGGCGCAGGCTCCGGGACGACAGGGGCAGTGAGGGCGGCCGGCTGCTCGTCGCGCTCGAGCGCCTCGGCCGCGGCGACCAGGGCGTCGATGCCGGACGGCGACGGGACGGCACCACCAGCGACACGAGCAGGAGCGGCGGCGGGCGCCGGCTCGGCGGAGGCGGGATCGACCTCGACGGTCACCTCGAAGTGCTCCTTGGCGAAGAAGCCGCCGACGCCGCCGGTGCGCACCCGCTCGGCGTGCACGATCCGGGCGTGGGGGCCGTGCTCGGTGCGCACGCGCTCCAGCAGCGGCTCGATGGCCGGACCCTCAAGCAGCAATCGCATCGTTGGTGCTCACCGTCCCCACGGTCTCGATCCGCAGGCCGGACGCGCCGACCTCGGAGTACGACAGGACCGGGAGCCGCGGGACGCCGAGGGCCACGAGCCGCCGGGTGGCGGGCCGCAGGCCGGGCGAGACCGCGAGGACGGGGTTCAGGCCCCGCTCCTCGGCGGCCACGGTCAGCCGGGCGAGCTGGTCCACCACGAGCTCGGCGCGGTGGGGGTCGAGCGAGAGCACCGCGCCGTTCTCGGTGGGGCGCACGGCGTCGACGAAGGACTGCTCGAGCAGCGGCTCCAGCGTGATGACGACGAGCGCGCCCTCCTGGGCGTACGGCGCGGCGACGGCGGGGCCGAGAGCGGACCGCGCGGCCTCGACCAGGCCGTCGGCCTCGGTGGAGACGCGGGCGCGGGTCGACAGGCCCTCGAAGATGCGCGGCAGGTCGCGGATGCCGACCTGCTCCTCGAGCAGGTGCTGCAGGACGCGCTGCACGTCGCCCAGCGACAGCGTGCCGGGGACGAGCTCGTCGACCACCGCGGGGTGCTCGGCCTTGACGCCGTCGACCAGCGCGCGGACGTCCTCGCGGCTGAGCAGCCGGGCGGCGTTGGTGGTGATGACCTGCGACAGGTGCGTGACCAGCACCGAGGCGCGGTCGACGACGGTGGCGCCGGCCAGCTCTGCCTGGTGCCGCAGCTCGGCGGGCACCCAGCGGCCGGCGAGGCCGAACACCGGCTCGGTGGTGGCCGTCCCGGGCAGGGCCTCCAGGCCGTCGCCGAGCGCGAGCACGCGTCCGGCGGGCGCCTGGCCGCGGGTGACCTCGACGCCGGAGATCCGGATCGCGTAGGTCGACACGGGCAGGTCGACGCTGTCGCGGGTGCGCACCGGCGGCACGACGACGCCCAGGTCGAGCGCGACCTTGCGGCGCAGCGCGCGGACGCGGTCGAGCAGGTCGCCGCCGGCGGCGGAGTCGACCAGGTCGACCAGGTCGGGCGCGAGCACGACCTCGAGCGGGTCGACCCGCATCTGCGCGCGCAGCGCCTCGGGGGTGTCGGGGTTGACCGGCGGGACGACCGCCTTCTCGGACGACAGCGCGGCGAGGTCCTCGTCCGGGTCGGCGCTGACGCGCTGGGCCAGCAGCAGCACGGCGGCCCCGACCAGGATGAACGGCAGCTTGGGCATGCCGGGCACGAGCGCCAGCGCGATCGCGGCGGCGCCGGAGATCATCAGCGCCGGCTTGTGCCGCCCGAGCTGCTTGGCGGCGTCGGAGCCCATGTCGCCCTGGGTGGTGGCGCGGGTGACGATGAGGCCGGTCGAGACCGACATCAGCAGCGCGGGGATCTGGGTCACCAGGCCGTCGCCGACCGTCAGCAGGCTGTAGGTCTCCAGCGCCTCGCCAGGCGCCATGCCGCGCTGCAGCATCCCGATCGCGAACCCGCCGATGAGGTTGATGACGGTGATGACGATCCCGGCGATCGCGTCGCCCTTGACGAACTTCGAGCCACCGTCCATCGCGCCGTAGAAGTCGGCCTCGGCGCTGACGTCGGCGCGGCGCTGCCGGGCCTGGTCCTCGTCGATGAGGCCGGCGTTGAGGTCGGCGTCGATCGCCATCTGCTTGCCGGGCATCGCGTCGAGGGTGAACCGCGCCCCGACCTCGGCGACGCGGCCGGCGCCGTTGGTGATGACGACGAACTGGATCACCACGAGGATCAGGAAGATCACCAGGCCGATGACGAGCGAGCCGCCGACGACGAAGTGGCCGAACGCCTCGATCACCTTGCCCGCGTAGCCGTCCGAGAGCACCAGGCGCGTGGACGCGACGTTGAGGCCCAGCCGGAACAGGGTGAACACCAGCAGCAGCGAGGGGAAGATCGCGAAGTCGAGCGGGCGCCGCACGTACATCGAGGTGAGCAGGATGACCAGCGCGCCGACGATGTTGAAGGCGATCAGCAGGTCGAGCAGCGGCGCGGGTACCGGCACGACGAGCAGCAGGACGATGCCCACGACACCGACGGGGACGGCCAGGGCACCGATGCCGGGGCGGCGTCGGGTGGCAGCCGTGGGGGCGGTGCCAGGGGTCACCGGGGCCATGCGGGGTCGACGTCCTCTCGGGGTGGGTCGATCAGCGTGCTCGTGCGGTGGCCGGTCCCTGGCCCGCGTGTTGCCGTCCTGGCTCTTGGTGCTTCGGCCGCGCGGCCGGTGACCTGTAGCCCTCAGGCGGCGAGCTTGTGCACGCCCGACGCGCCACCGCGAGAGCGCAGCCGCATCACGAACGCGAGCACCTGGGCGATGGCCGCGTAGAGGTCGGAGGGGATCTCCTGGCCGATCTCGCAGGCCGAGTGCAGCGCCCGCGCGAGCGGCACGTCCTCGACCATCGGGACCCGGTGCTCGGTGGCCTTCTCGCGGATCTTCGCGGCGATGGCGCCGGCCCCCTTGGCGACCACCCGCGGCGCCCCCTTGGCGGGGTCGTACCGCAGGGCCACGGCGACGTGGGTCGGGTTGACCAGCACGACGTCGGCCTTGGCGATGTCGCTCATCATCCGGTTGCGGCTCATCGCGAGCTGGCGCGAGCGGACGGCGCCCTTGAGCATCGGGTCGCCCTCGCTCTGCTTGTGCTCGTCGGCGATCTCCTTCTTGCTCATCCGCAGCTGCTTGTTCACCCGCCGCCGCTGCACGACGTAGTCGACGGCGGCCAGCGCGAGGCCGGCCACCACCGCGGTGCGGATCAGGTCGGCGGTGCCGCCGCCGACCGCCTGCAGCGTCGCGGCCAGCGGCATCGACCCGGAGCCGAGCAGGAACGGCATCAGCCCGCTGATCACCTGGTAGAGCACGATCCCCAGCACCACGGTCTTGAGCAGCGACTTCAGCGCCTCCCACCACGCCTGCGGACCCATGATCCGCTTCAGCCCCTTGCCGGGGTTGAGCCGCGAGAACTGCGGCTTGGCGGCCTTGGTCGCGAAGTTGAGCCCGCCCTGCGCGGCGGCCGCGCCGATCGCCACGACGACGGTGACGGCCAGCAGCGGCGCCAGCGCGACGGCGCACCGGCCGAGCGCGGTGGTGAGCGCCGCGAGCGCACGAGCGGGCTCGGGGTCGCCGGCGATCGCGCCGAGCCCGGCGAGCAGCTCGACGACGGCGCCCTGCGTCCCCCGCGCGACGACGGGCAGGACGAGCGCAGCCGCGCCGACGCCGAGCCAGGCACCGAGGTCGGACGAGCGCGCGACCTGCCCCTGCTGGCGCCCCTCCTTGAGCTTCTTCGGTGTGGGGGCCTCGGTCTTCTCGCCACCACCTGCGCCGTCAGCCACCTGCCCTCACCCCCGCGCCGTCCCGACGACCGTGCGCGTGGCGTCGTCGACGAGCCCCTCGATCACCGCGGGCAGCGAGACGAACGCGAGCCCGGCGACGACGAGGGTGATGAGGATCTTCAGCGGGAAGCCGAGCGCGAACGCGTTGAGCGCCGGAGCCACCCGGGTGAGCAGGCCGAGGCCGACGTCGGCGAGGAACAGCACCGCGATCATCGGCCCGGCGATCTGCAGCGACGCCACGAACATGCCCGTCAGCGCGCCGGTGGCCGACGCCGCGAGCTGGTCGAGCTCGAGCAGCTGCCCGACCGGCAGCACCTCGAAGGTGCGCACGAGGCCACCCAGCACCACGGCGTACCCGTTGGTGGCGAACAGCAGCGCGAGCGCGGTGAGCTGGAAGGTGCGGCCCAGCACCGCCGAGCCGCTCTGGGTGCCGGGGTCGAAGGCGAACGCGAGGCTGAAGCCGCCGAACAGGTCGAGCAGGTCGCCGGCGGCGCGGACGGCCGAGAAGACAGCCATCACCAGGAAGCCGAGCCCGCTGCCGACCACCACCTCCTGGCCGGCGCTCACGACCAGCGCACCCGCGTCCAGGCCGTCGGCCAGCAGGGCGTCCGGGACGTCGGGCATCACGGCGAGCGCCAGCCCGAGCGCGAGCATCGCCTTCACCTGGCCGGGGATGGCGCGGTGCGAGAACGGCGGCGCGAGAAGGAGGAACGAGGCGCACCGGAAGGTGGCGAGCAGGAGGGCGACCAGCTGCTCCAGCGGCACGTCGAAGCCCATGTCACCCGCCGGACAGCAGGTCGGGGATCCGCTCGAACAGCCCGGTGGTGAACGACGTGACCTCGGCGAGCATCCAGTTGCCGCACACGAGCAGGGCGACACCCACCGCCACGGCCTTGGGGACGAAGCTGAGGGTGACCTCCTGGATCTGGGTCACCGACTGGAACAGCGAGATGGCGAAGCCGACGACCAGCGCCGTCAGCAGGATCGGCGCGGACAGCTTGGCGGCCACGGTCAGCGCGGCCATGGCGATCTCGAGGACCGAGGCGTCGTCCACCGCTACACCGCCCCTGTGCCGTAGCTGCCCACCACGGCGGTGATGACCAGCCCCCAGCCGTCCACCAGCACGAACAGCAGCAGCTTGAACGGCAGCGAGACGGTCACCGGCGGCAGCATCATCATGCCCATCGACATCAGCGCCGCGGAGACGACGAGGTCGATGACCAGGAACGGCACGAACACGACGAAGCCGATGATGAACGCGGCCCGCAGCTCGGAGAGCACGAAAGCCGGGATCAGCGTGAGCAGCGGTGTGTCGGCGCGGGTCTCGGGGTTCGGGCGGTCGGCGGCGCGGGTGACCAGCGCCAGGTCCTCGGCCCGGGTGTGGTCGAGCATGAAGTCGCGCAGCGGCTCCACGCCGTCCTCGAACGCCTGCGCCTGGGTGACGTCGCCGCTGAGGTAGGGCTGGACGCCGAGGTCGTTGACCTCGCTCAGCACCGGGCCCATCACGAACAGGCTGAGGAACAGCGCGAGGCCGGCGATCACCTGGTTCGGCGGGACGGCGGTGAGCCCCAGCGCGTTCCGCGTGATCGACAGGACGACGAAGATCTTGGTGAACGAGGTCGTCATCAGCAGCAGCGCCGGCGCGACCGACAGCGCGGTGATGGCGAGGATGACGACGACCGAGCTGCTCGGCTTGCCGTCCACGCCGTTGATGTCGACCGAGACGGTGGGGCCGTCGTCGGTCAGCGGGTCGGCGGTCGGGGCGCCGGAGGGGGCGACCGGCTCGGCCGGCGCGACGGGCGCCTCGGGGGCGGCGGGCCCGGCGAGCACCACGGCCGTCGGACCGGCGGCGGACGCCGGGGCCGCGAGCAGCAGGCCGCCGAGGGTCGCCAGGGCAGTGAGCACCAGGGCCAGGAGGGCGGTCCTGGCCCGGACGGGGGCGGTCATCGTCGCGTCGTCCGCTCTCTCAGCACGTCCAGGGCCTGGCCCCACGTGGCCGGCGACAGCGCCGACCCGGCGAGCGCGCCGCCGTCCTGGCGCCCGTCCTGGCGCCCGTCCTGGCGCCCGTCCTGGCGCCGGGGCCGGTGGCGCACCGGCGCCCCGTCCTCGGACCGCGGCATCGGCACGGGCGGCTCCGCCGGGCCGTCGCCCAGGTCGACCACCTCGGTGCGGCGCACGGCCGCGGACTCGGTGGGCAGCTCGGTCTCGGTCAGCAGGCTGACCTGCTGCTCGGTGACGCCCAGCACCAGCGCGCGCTCCCCCACCCGGACCACGACGACGCTCGCGGCTCGCGAGAGCGCCTGCCGCGACACGACCTCGGTCATCCCCGGGACGAGCCGGCGGCCGCGGCCGCGGGTCATGCCGCGCGAGAACAGCCACACCAGGCCGAGGACGCTGGCCAGCGCCACGACCAGGCGCAGCATCAGGGCGGCGGTGTCCATGGGGAAAGGGGTCTCCGGGATCTTCGGGGTCGGGCGGCAGGCGGCGCGTTGGTCAGACCGAGGGGGTGCTGGGCGGCACCAGCTCGGTGATGCGCAGGCCGAAGTCCTCGTCGACCACCACCACCTCGCCGCGGGCGATCACGCGGCCGTTGACCAGCAGGTCGGCGGGGGCACCGGCGGCGCGGTCGAGCTCGACGACCGACCCGGGGGCCAGCTCGAGCAGCTCGCGCACGGTCATCCGGGCGCGGCCGACCTCGACCGACAGGGTCATCTCGACGTCGCGGAGCAGGTTCAGGCCGAGGCCGCCGAGCGAGGGGTCGGACGCGGCGGGCGAGGCCTGGCGCGGCACCGGCGGCACGGCGCCGTCGCGCAGGGCGAGCCCGAGCCACGCCAGCGGGGTGCCGTCGCCCACCAGGGCGACGACGTCGGCGGGCAGGTCGGCGGCGGAGACGGCGCGCACCGGGTCGAGCACGCACGGCCCGAGCGAGGAGGCGGCGGCCTCGAGGGCGGGCCGCACGACGTCGGCGAGGTCGATGCCGGGGGCGCCGGCGGTGAGCGCCTCGACCAGGGCGGCGTCCAGGGCCAGGGCCACCTCGCCGCTGCTGATGCCGGTGAACGACGCGGCGTGCACGACGACGCCGACGGCCGGCGCCACGGCAGGGCCGGCGGCGGGCTGCAGCGGGTGCGGCGCGGGCACGAGCGGCGCCGCCGCGGTGGCGGCCCGCGCGAGGTCGGCGCCGGTCTGGTGGGCGGACAGCGGGGACGCGGTCATCGGGGGTTCTCCTCGGAGGCGACGATCAGGGCGGCGCGGCGGGGGCCGCGGGAGGTGGTGACGGCGCCGGCGACGGGCACGCCGGCCACGCTCACCTGCAGGGGACGGGCGGTGGGGTGCGGCAGCCGCAGCACGTCACCGACGGCGAGGCCGAGCACCTGCTCGGGCGGCAGCTGCAGGCCGGTCATCGAGACCGCGACCTCGACCGGGACCTCGGGCAGCGTCGCGCGCAGGGTGCGGGCGGCCAGGACCGCGCGCTCGAGCTCGGCGGGGGTGCGCACGTCCTGCGGCTCCAGCGCGGTGAGGCGCGCGAGCAGCGGCGCGAGCGGCAGCATCAGGGTGGCGGTCTCGGTGTGCTCGCCGAGCTCGACCGCGAACCGGGCCACGACGACGACGTCGGTCGCGCGGCCGACGCCGAGCAGCTGGGCGTCCTGCTGCAGCCCGTCGACCGCGACGTGCGGCGAGCCGAGCGCGGCCAGGGCGTAGCCGAGCGTGCTGAGCGCGCGGGTGCACATCCCGAGGGTCAGCGTGGTCTCGATCTCGCTCAGCTGCCGCGAGGGCTGGACGCCGTCGCGGCCGCCGGTGCCGCCGAGGGCGTGGTCGAGGTGCGCGAGCGCAGTCGCCGACGGCAGCTGGAGCACGCCGGTCGCCGGGTCGCCGAGGTCGAGGGTGAACAGCACCAGCGCCGGGTGGGCCGGGACGGCCTCGACGTAGGCGTCGTAGGTGGACTGGGAGACCTCGGTCAGGCTCACCGACGCCGTGCACCGCAGCCGGCTGGCGAGCTGGGTGGTCCACTGCCGGGCGAAGGTGTCGGCCGCGACCTCGAGGATCCGGGTGTGCTCGCGCGACAGCCGTGCCGGTGCGGCGAAGTCGTACTCGACGACCGTCCCCCGACGGCGGGACCGCGTGCCGGTGCGTCCCGTCCCCCGGGTGGTCGTCTCGCTCACAACGGTCCTATCGGACGGCGTGCGCGCGACATTGAGCCGAACGGGGCACGTCTTCCGGACCGGTCGCGCGATCCGGGTCCGGGGGCCGGACCGGGTCTCGGCGCTACTGGGTGACGAACTCGGTGAAGTACACGTCCATCACGTCGTGGTGGTAGGCCTCCTCGACGTGGTGGGTGAGCTCGTCCTGCAGGGCCTGGCGGGTGGCGGTGTCGCTCAGCTCGGTGATCGAGCGGCCGGTGAAGGTGTCGATCACCAGGTTCAGCGCCTGGCTGCCCTCGGGCGCGTGGGCGGCGCCCTCGACGCCCTGCAGCGCGATCCCCACCCGCAGGTAGTGGCCGTCGGCGAGGTTGATGCTGATCGGCTCGAGGGCGACCACCTCACCGGGCACGCGCTCGGGCTCCTTCGCCTCGCCGCCGGACGGGCGCAGCAGGAAGAACCAGGCGGCGGCACCGGCCAGGACCAGGACCACCCCGACCAGCAGGAACAGCTTCTTCTTCGACTTCGCGGGGGCCGCTTCGTCGGCGCCGGCGGCACCGGCGGCGGTCGCGGGCCCGCCGCGGACGGCGGTGGCGGTGGACATGACTCTCTCCTGCGGGGTTCGGGGGGCGGGGACGGCGGACGTGGGTGGCACGGTCAGCCCCCCTCGGGCTGGGACGGGACGGACTGGGCCGGTTCGGTGTCGGTGGCGAGGCCGCGGGCAGCGGCGATCTGCGGGATCAGGGCGCGCACGGTGGCGGGCTGCTGGTCGAGCACGACCAGGTCGACCCGGCGGTTGCCGGACAGGGCCCGCTCGTCGTCGACCGGGAACAGCGGACGGGTGTCGCCGTAGCCGGTGGCCGACAGCCGGGTGGGCTCCAGCCCGCCGGCGTCGATCAGGTGGCGCACGACCGAGGTGGCCCGCGCGCCGGACAGCTCCCAGTTGGTCGGGAACTGCCCACCGGTGATGCGCAGGTGGTTGGCGTGGCCCTCCACGGCGACGTCCTCGGGAAGGCTGCGCAGCACCGGCGCCATCGCGTCCAGCACGTCGAGCCCGCGCGGCTCGATCCGCGCGCTGGCGCTGGCGAAGAACACGTCGTCGGCGACGACCGCGGCCACCAGGCCCCGCTCGCTGATCCGGAAGGCGACCCGGTCCTGCAGGCCCTCCTCGGCCAGGGCCGCCTCGAGGGCGCGCTGGATCTCCTGCAGCCGGTCCAGCTCGGCCTCGGCCGCCTCGATCGCGGTCCGCGCCTCGGCGGCGCCGTCGGTCTCGACGCCCTCGTCGGCGTCGACGACGTTGACCGGGCTGGGGGCGGCGTCGACCATCAGCTGCGCCGGGTTCGGCGGGCCGTCCGGCGAGCTGAGCAGGCCCGAGCCGCCGGTGACGGGCGTCTGGCTGTTCGCGCCGAAGCCCTCCGCCAGACCGCTCTTCAGCTCGATGAACTTCTGCTGGTCGACCTGGCTGATGGCGAACAGCACGATGAACAGCGCCATCAGGACGGTGATCATGTCGGCGTAGCTGACCAGCCAGCGCTCGTGGTTCTCGTGCTCCTCCTCGTGCCCCCCGCGACGCCCGCGGCGGGCCCCTCCCGCGCTCACGCGGCCTTCTTGGTCGCGGCCGCGACGGCCTCCGCGTCCGCCGGCGGCACCAGGCTCGCGAGCCGCTGCTGCACCAGGCGCGGGTTGGCGCCGGACTGGATCGCGACGACACCCTCGACGACGAGGTGCATCTGGGCGACCTCGGTCTCGGTGAGCCGCTTGAGCCGGTTCGCGATCGGCAGCCACATCACATTGGCCGACAGCACGCCCCACAGGGTCGCGACGAAGGCCGCGGCGATCATGTGGCCGAGCTCGTCGGGGTTGCCGAGGTTCTCCAGCACGTGCACGAGGCTGATGACGGTGCCGATGATGCCGATCGTCGGGGCGAAGCCGCCCATGTCGGTGAAGAACTTCGAGGCGACCTTGTCGCTCGCGGTCTTGGCGTCGATCCGGTCGAGCATGATCGTGCGCAGGTCCTCGGGGTCGGTCCCGTCGACGGCGCTCTGCAGGCTGTCGCGCAGGAAGTCGTCCTCGACCGCGCCGATCGCCTCCTCCAGCGCGAGCAAACCTTCGCGACGGGCGCGCTCGGCGAGCTGGACGATCTCGGCGATGGTGTCGGTGGGCGGCTTGGAGCCACCGAGCAGCGCCTTCTTGACGGCGGCGACGATGGTCTTGAGGTCGCGCAGCAGGCCGCCGGCGACGCCGACGCCGAGCGTGCCGCCGAACACCAGGATCAGCGGCGCAGGCAGCAGGATCGACATCGGGTTGGCGCCCTCGAGCAGCATCGCGGTGACGATGGCCCCGAAGCCGACGGCCAGCCCGATCAGGGTCGCGGGATCCATCAGGACCTCCGGCGGGGACGCAGCGGGACGGCGCCGGACGCGACCGCGTCGTCGGCCAGCCGGCCGTCGAGGTGGTCGTCGTCGTCCAGGTCCGGCACGGGTGCGAGGGGCACGTGGCTGGCGCTGATCACGCCGGCGCGGAACTCGCGGACCCGCTCGATGACGGTCTCCATCGGCTCGCCGACGACGTACTTGGTGCCGCCCAGCAGCGTCAGCACGGTGTCGGGCGTGCTGTCGACCCGTTCGAGCAGGTCCGGGTTGAGCGCGAAGCGCTCCCCGTTCAGGCGCGTGAGGATGATCATGACGTCCGTCCCTGGATGGTGCGTGGCGGCCCGTCCGTGGGCCTTCGCTCCCCCATCGGCCGGGACCCCGCGCACCTGAGGTTTCCGGCCGTCCGCCGCACCGGCCGCGTCAGCCGGCCCGTGCCCCCGCCGGCGCGGGTTCGGGCGTCGCCGCCGCGTCGGCAGCAGAGCCCCGGCGGCGCCACTGCACCAGCACCACCGCGCCGAGGACGAGCACGCCGCCGAGCAGCTGCTGCGCCGTGGTGGTCTCGCCGAGCACCAGCGCGGCGCTGCCGACGGTGACGACCGGCTCGACCACGGACAGCAGCGCCGCCGCGGTCGGTCCCACGCGCGCCAGGCCGGCGAGGAAGAGCACGATCGCCCCGACGGTGCAGACCAGCGCGATCAGCACGAGCCACAGCCAGGCCGCCGCCCCCAGGGCGAGGTCGGGCGCGCCGCGCAGCACCGACCAGCCGGCGAAGGTGAGGAAGGCGCCGCAGCAGACCAGGGCGGCCAGGACGAGCGGGTCCGGCGCCGCGACCCGGTCGCCGACCACGATGTAGCCGGTGTAGACCACCGCCGACCCCACGGCGCACAGGGCACCGACGAGGTCCAGCCCGTCGGTCGACGCGCCGCCCAGCACCATCGCGACGCCGGCCAGCGCCACGACCAGCGCGGCCGCGCGCCGCCGCGACGGCTGCTCGCGCCGGACCAGTACCGCGACCACCATCACGAGCAGCGGGTACCCGCAGAACAGCAGCGCCACCAGGGACGCCTCGACCCGGCCGAGCGCCGAGAGGTACAGGCCCGACTGCGCGGCGTAGCCGACCGCCCCCATCAGCAGTCCGGCCACCACCACGCGGACCGGGGTGCCGCGCAGCCGGCCGGCCCCTGCCGCGACGGCCAGCAGGACCGCGCCGGCCAGGCCGAAGCGCACGAGCAGCAGGGCGTCGAGGCCGACGCCCTCGTCGGCGGCGAGCCGGGCCAGGACCGCCAGCAGCCCGAAGGCGACGGCGGACGCGAGGCAGGCGGCGGCTCCCACGGGACGAGCGTGCGGTGCCCCGACCGTCCAGGTCCAGCGCAGGTCTCTTCCGGGCACCGTGCAGATACGCTGCACAGATGATGGACCTGCGCCGGCTCCGGGTGCTGCGCGAGGTGCACGTGCGCGGGACGGTGCACGCGGCGGCCGCCTCGCTCGGCTACACCCCCAGCGCGGTGTCGCAGCAGCTCGCCGCGCTCGAGCGCGAGGTCGGCACGCCGGTGCTGCGGCGGGTGGGCCGCGGCGTCCGGCTCACCGAGGCCGGCGAGGTGCTGGTGCGGCACGCCGACGGGCTGCTCGAGGCGGTCGAGGCCGCGGAGGCGGAGGTCGCCGCCGTGGCGGCCGGGCGCCTGACCGGCACCGTGCGGGTGGCCGCGTTCCAGTCTGCGTTCCTGCGGGTCGTAGCGCCGACCGTGCGGGCCCTGGCCGCCACCCACCCGGGCATCCGGGTCGAGGCCACCGAGTCCGAGGTCGAGGAGTCGGTGCCCGAGCTGCGGCTGCACCGGCTCGACGTGCTGGTCGGCGACGAGTACGAGGGCCTGCCGCGGGTGCTGCACCCCGAGCTGCGGCGCGAGACCGTGCTGCGCGAGCGCGTCGACGTCGTCCTGCCCGCGGACCACCCGCTCGCGCCGGCTCCGCAGGTGCGGCTCTCCGACCTGGCCGGGATGGCGTGGGCCACCAGCCGTCCCGGCACCGGGCACCACGAGATGCACCTGCGCGCCTGCCGGGCGATCGGCGGGTTCGAGCCGGACGTGCGCCACACCTCCGACGACTTCGTCATCCAGCTGGAGATGGTGCGCACCACGGGCGCCGGTGCGCTGCTGCCGCAGCTCGTCATCGGCGCGGACGCGCCCGGCGTCGTCGTCCGCCCTCTGGTGGCCGGCGGGCTGCACCGCGAGGTGTTCCTGCTGACCCGGCGCAGCCGCACGCCGTCGGTGCAGGAGGTCGCGGCGGTGCTGCGGTCCACCGGCAGCGCGACGGCCCCGCCCCCGCAGGGGTCGGGGCCGCCGGGCGCCGCGTGAGGGCGTGAGTCAGCGCTTGAGGTTGACCAGGTCCTGCAGCAGCTCGTCCGAGGACGTGATGACGCGCGAGTTCGCCTGGAAACCGCGCTGGGCGATGATCAGGTTGGTGAACTCGGCGGCCAGGTCGACGTTCGACATCTCGAGCATGCCGCTCGACAGGGCGCCGCGGTCGTCCAGGCCGGGGGCGCCCACGCGGGCGGTGCCCGAGTTGACCGTGGTGCGGTAGGACGAGCCGCCCGCCTTCTCCAGGCCGGCCACGTTGGCGAACGTCGCGGTGGCGATCTGCGCGACGGGTTGCTTGAGGCCGTTGCTGAAGATGCCGGTCAGGACGCCGTCCGGGCCGATCGTGAACGCGGTGAGGCTGCCGACCTGGTAGCCGTCCTGGCCGCTGCTCTTGATCGAGGTGGTGCCGGCGAAGCCGGTGATGCCGGCCAGGTCGAGCGCCACGCCCGAGGCCGAGGTCATCGCGGCCGGGGTGGAGGTGTGCGCCGAGCCGCCGCCGGTGAAGGTGACGGTGCCGAGGGAGGTGGTGCCCTCCAGGACGGTCCAGGTGTCGGCCGAGTCCTTGCGGAAGGTGACCGCGAGGGTGGATCGCGCGCCCTGGGCGTCGAAGACGTCGATCGAGGCGGGCAGCGTGGTGCCGGTGGCGGCGTCGGCGGGCAGGTTGCCCTCGAACGTCGTCGTGGTGGTGGCCTGCGGCTGCATCAGCGTGCTGATCGGCAGCTTGATCTCGCCGATGCCGCCGGTGGTGCTGATCGCGCCGGTGGCCGCGTCGGCCTGCCAGCCCTGCACCTTGTAGCCCTCGCCCGTGATCAGGGTGCCGTTGACGTCGAAGGTCAGGGCGCCGGCGCGGGTGTACAGGGTCTCGTTGACCGACTGGGTGACGAAGAAGCCGTCGCCGTTGATCATCAGGTCCAGGCTGCGGCCGGTCTGCTGGGCCGAGCCCTGGCCGAAGTTGGTCGTGACGCCCGCGACCCGCACGCCGAGACCGACCTGCGAGGGGTTCGAGCCGGCCGTGTTGCCCTGCGGCGCACCGGCGGCGCGCAGCATCTGGCTGAGCGTGTCCTGGAACTGGGTGCTGGACGACTTGAAGCCGTTGGTGTTGACGTTGGCGATGTTGTTGCCGGTGACGTCCATCATCGTCTGGTGCGAGCGCAGCCCGCTGATGCCGGAGAACAGTGAACGGAGCATGGGTGGTCCCTCCTCGAAAGGGGTTGTCGCTGACGCCTCAGGCGCCGGTGCCGGTGGTGGATGCGGGTGCCGCGACGACCGCGGTCACCTTGTCGAGGGCGACATCCGTGTCACCGACGCGCAGTTGCGGGGTGGAGCCGAGCAGCGTCACCGCTGCGACGACCCCGCTCTTGGTGCTGCCGTCGTCGGCCGTCCAGGAGACCTGGCGGCCGACCAGGGACGCCGCGCCGAGCCGCTGCTGGACGTCGAAGGACATCCGCGTCGTCTCGGCCAGCTCGCTGAGCTTCTCCACGCTCGTGAGCTGTGACGTCTGCGCCATGAACGCCGAGGTGTCCATGGGAGAGGTGGGGTCCTGGTAGCGCAGCTGCGCCACCAGGAGCTTGAGGAAGGCGTCCTTGTCGAGCTCGTTCTTCGGCCCGGACGCGCCGTTCACGTCCTGGCCGAGCACCTGGTTCACCGGGGTGCTGACCAGGGTGCTGACCGGGCTGCCTGAGCTCACGCCGTCGACCGGCACGCCGTCCTCCTTCGTCGTGGTCGGCCGCGTCGGCCGTCCGTCTGGTGCTGGGCGCCGGTCAGGACCGGTCGCCCACCGTGTCTTCTCGGCACGAAACCCCTCCGGGTGGAGTGCTCCGCACCGTGAGAAGTGCTGGTACGGCTCACGTCACGACGTCCACACGGCCACCGACGGCACGCGGCAGCACGAGCTGGACCGGTGCGGCCGCGTCGGGTGCCGGTGCGCTGCCGTGCGGCCGGCGGCCACCGTCGTCGTCGCGTCCGCCGTGGCGCCCGGCGGTGCCGAGGTCGAGCTCGGCGCGAGCACCCCCGGCGGAGGCGCCGTGGAGGTCGCGGCGCAGGTCCGGCAGCGCCGCACGCAGCGCCTCCCGGGCCTGCTCGGTGCCACCGTGCAGCTCGATCCGCACGCTGTCGGCGGTGATCTCGGCGACCACGCGCACCGCGCCGATGTCCTCGGGCTGCAGCCGCATCACCAGTCGGTGCACCCCCTCCCCCAGCGACCGCAGCGCGCCGACGCGGGGCGCGAGCTGGGTCGCGAGCGGCGGCGGGGCGGCCTGGCGGACCGGCGCGGCGACCGGGACGGCCGGGGCGTCGAGCACGCGCACCGGGGTGGCCACCGGCTCCGCGCCGGTGGGTGCTGCGGTCGGCCCGGCGAGGGTGGTGGGGCTGCTGCTCGTGGTGGCCGCGGTCGCCTGTGGCTGCGAGGCACCCTGCACGGGTGGCTCTGCGGATGCCGTCGCGCCTGCCCCTGCGGCGTCGACCGTCGCGGTCGGCTCGGGCGGGACAGGTAGCGTCGCGGGGAAACCCGCTGTGGCGGAATCGGCGTCGGGTGCAGCCGCGGGCGCCGGAGCCGGGGTGGTCGGCGGTGGCGTGGCAGCTGCGGCGGGCACCGAGGGGGCTGCGGGCGGGGTCGTCGCGGCCGGCAGCGCCGTCGGGGCGGGCGGGGCCGAGGTGTCGGCAGCAGGCGCCGGCTCGGTGGCGTCGGTGCGGTCGGCGCCGGAGACGGCGGGTCGTGCCACCTCGGGTGCGCCGACGGTCGCGGCCGCCGCGACCACCGCGGCGACCGGGGCCGTTGCGGCAGAGGGCGTCGGCGCTCCCGGTGCAGCCGGCTCGGTCGTGCCGCCGGGGACGTCGTCCGCGCCGTGGTCGCCGGTCGGCTCCGCCTGTAGGGCATCGTCGGGCGGCTGCGCCTGCACGACGAGGGCGACCGGCGCCGCGGCTCCGGCCGGGACCGGCTCTGCTGCAGCCGGTGCCGCATCTGCCGCCGGTACCGCAGCTGCAGCCGGGGCACCGGACGCCTCTGCGGCCGGCTGCCGGTCGGCGTCGATACGGCGGTCGTGCGCCGGCCGTGGGCCGTCCGCCGCCCCCGCCGACGCGGGTCGCGCCGAGGCGTCGTCCAGCGCCGCCGCGAAGGCCGCTGCACCGGACCCGTTCTCGCCGCCACGGTCGTGGCCGCGGCGCGGCGTCGTCTCCCGCGCGGCCGCCGGCGCGGGCACGACGGCCAGGGTGGGCACGCTCATGCCGCACGTCCCAGCAGCGCGCCGACCTTGCGCACGTAGCCCTGCGTCTCGGCGTACGGCGGCACGCCGTCGTAACGGCGCACCGCGCCGGGTCCGGCGTTGTAGGCGGCCAGCGCGAGGTCGAGCGAGCCGAAGGTGCGCAGGTGGCTCTGCAGCAGCCGGGCCGCGCCGTCGACCGCCTGGGCCGGGTCGAGGGCGTCGACGCCGAGGCCCTTCGCCGTCGCGGGCATGATCTGCATCAGGCCCTGCGCGCCGGCGCGGCTGACCGCCGAGGCGTTGCCGCCGGACTCGACCTGCGCGACCGCGGCGAGCAGGCCGGGCGGCAGGCCGTAGCGCGCCGTGGCCGCGGCGAACAGCGGCTCGTAGCGGCGCACGGCGGCGGAGATGCCCGCACCGCCCGCACCGCCGGCGGGCGCGACGGCCGCCGGCGACCAGGACGCCGCCGAGACCGACGGTCCGGCCTGCGGCAGCACCCGGCGGATCGAGGTCGGCGTCTCGTACACCGAGCCGATCCGCACGACGTCACCGGTCTTGGGAGCGTGCAGCATCTTGCCGTCGCCGACGTAGATGCCGATGTGCCGGCTGCCGCCCATGACGATCAGGTCGCCCGGGCGCGCCTGCGCCAGGCTCGGGACCTCGGTGCCGAGGTGGCGCTGGTCGGCCACGACGCGGGGCACGTCCACACCGATGTCCTTCATCGCCCGCTGCACCAGCGCGGAGCAGTCCAGGCCCCTCGCCGGGTCGGTGCCGCCCCACAGGTACGGGACGCCGAGGTACTTCTTGGCCGAGGCGATCAGGCCCTGCGCGGTGGCGCGGCCCTCACCCGCACCGGCGAGGGAGCCGAGGGACGCCGCCGTGGTGGCCGAGCCGCCCGCCGTCGCGCCCGTGCCGCCGAGGCCGTCCATCGCGGAGGTGAGCGCGCCGGCGAAGGAGGTGCCGGTGGCGCCGGTGCTGGACGAGGTCGCAGCGACCGCGGTGCTGCGGGCCGGCGTCAGCTGCTCGATCCGCCCCTGCAGCTCGGCGATGCGCGACTGGACCGCGAGGAGCCCGTTCACGACCGACCACCTCCGTCCCGGTGCGTGCTGGTCGTGTGCTCGTCGAGCCGGCGCTGCTCGGCGTCGCGGGCCGCGGCGACGAGCGAGTCCTGGTGCTTGACCTCGAGGTGCTCGAGCGCCCTGCTGCGGGCGCGGGCGGCGTGCCACACGTCGGTGGCCTGGCCGGCCTCCTGCGCCGCGAGCTCGGCGTGCTCGGCCGACTCGATGCTCGCGGTGCTGAGGGCCGCGCGGGCCGCGGCCGCCGCGGTCCACGCCAGGGCCCCGCTCTCGTCCGGCATCCGGTGCCCGGCCAGCGCCTCGCGGTGCCGGACGGCGAGCTCGGCGGCCTGCCGGCGGGCGGCGTTCGCGCGGGCCAGGTCGGCGGCGGCGTCGTCCTGCTGCAGCGCGCGCAGCCGCAGCAGCCCGGCCAGGCGGAACGGCTTCACCGCGCACCGCCCAGGGCAGCGGCGATCTGGTGCAGCCGCGTCCACGACTCGTCGGCGCCGGCGACCTGCGACACCGGCTGGCGCAGGAAGTCCTCGACCGCGGGCCACGCCGCCAGGGCGGCGTCGACGACGGGGTTGCTGCCCGGCACGTAGGCGCCGACGTCGAGCAGGTCCTGCACGTCGCGGCGCGCGGCCATCGCGCGGCGCACCGTGGTGGCGGCGGCGCGCTGCTCGGGCGTGGTGACCCGGGTCGCGACGCGGGACACCGAGCCCAGCACGTCGACGCTCGGGAAGTGCCCGGCGGTGGCGAGCGCGCGGTCGAGCACCACGTGCCCGTCCAGGATGGAGCGGGCGGCGTCGGCGACGGGTTCGTCGTGGTCGTCGCCGTCGACGAGAACGGTGTAGATGCCGGTGATCGAGCCGGTGACGCCGGGGCCGGCCCGCTCGAGCAGGCGGGGCAGCAGCGCGAAGGTCGACGGCGGGTAGCCGCGGGTGGCCGGCGGCTCCCCCGCCGACAGCCCGATCTCCCTCTGCGCCATGCAGAACCGGGTGAGCGAGTCCATCATCAGCACGACGTCCAGGCCCTGGTCGCGGTAGTGCTCGGCGATCCGCGTGGCGGTCATCGCCGCTCGCAGCCGCACGAGCGCCGGCTCGTCCGAGGTGGCCACCACGACGACGCTGCGGGCCAGGCCCTCGGGGCCGAGGTCGTCCTCGAGGAACTCGCGCACCTCGCGCCCGCGCTCGCCGATCAGGGCCAGCACGACGACGTCGGCCGTGGTGCCGCGCGCCACCATCGACAGCAGGCTCGACTTGCCGACGCCGGACCCGGCGAACAGGCCGAAGCGCTGGCCGCGGCCGGCAGGCACCAGGGTGTCGAGCACCCGCACGCCGAGGGTCAGCGGCTGCAGCACCCGTCCGCGGGTGAGCGGGTTCGGCGGCGTGCCGTGCACCTCCACCGCGGTGGTGCCCTGCACCGGGCCGAGGCCGTCGACGGGGCGGCCGAGGCCGTCCAGGACGCGTCCGAGCAGCGCGCCGCCGACCGGCACGCGCAGCGGTGCGCCCGTCAGCCGCACCGGCAGGCCGGCCCGCAGGCCGACGGGGTGCGCCAGCGGCATGCAGCGGACGCCGTCCGCCTGGACCGCGACCACCTCGGCCTCCACGTCACCGCCAGGCGCCTGGACGCGCACGATGTCACCCACCGCCGCCTCGACGCCGGCGACGTCGAGCGACAGGCCGACGGCCGAGCGCACGACACCGAGGTGCTCGGGACGGGCGGCCCGCAGGCCCGGGGCCAGCCGGTCGGCCAGCAGGGCGGCGCTCACCCGAGCACCTCCGTCCGGGCCCGGCCCAGGGCGGCGCCGAGCAGCACCTCGACGCTGCCGTGCGAGTGGTTGAGGACCGAGTCGCCCTGTGCCAGAGCGGGATCGGCGACGAGCGTCACGCCGTCCGGCACGTCGCCGGCCTGCAGCGTCGCCAGGTCAGCAGGGTTGAGGCGGACCGTCGGGGAGCCGGCCGCAGGGGCCGCCAGGAGCGCGCGCCGCAGCGCGTCGCGGCCCGGTGCGGCGGCGGTGCGGACCTCGTGGCCGAGGACGGCCTCGGCGAGCTGGAGCGCGGCGTCGAGCACCGCGTCGGCCACCGCCTCGACGGCCGGCACCGACGCCGCCACCACCTGGGCGGCCGCGCGCTCGAGCGCCTCGCGGGCCGTGGCCAGCCGGGCGAGCTCGGCCGCGCGTGCCTGCTCGAGCAGCGCGACCTGCTCGTCCAGGCGAGCGCGGGCGGTCGCGTGGGCGGCCTGCGCCCCGCTCGCCCAGCCCGCCGCGTACCCGCTGGCGCGCGCGGCGGCGCGCTCGCGGTCGACCGAGCCGGTCCCGTGCACCTGGCCGTGCACCTGCCCGTGCGCCGGCGCCTGCTGGGGCACCTGCGCACCCGTGGTGACGCTCATCCGACGTACTCGTCCTCGTCGCTGCCGCGGCGCAGCACGATCTCGCCGCTGGCCTCGAGCGCGCGGATGACGGTGACCACGCCCCCGCGCGCCTCCTCGACCTCGCTGAGCCGGACCCGGCCGAGCAGCTCGATCTCCTCGACCAGGTTCTCCCTGGCCCGCTCGGAGACGTTGCCCAGCACCTTGTCGGCCACCGGCTGCGGCGCACCCTTGAGGGCCTTGGCGAGCATCGCCGTCTCGACCTGGCGCAGCACGGTCTGCACCGCCCGGTCCTCCAGCCCGAGGATGTCCTCGAACACGAACATCCGGCTGCGGACCTCCTCGGCCAGCGCCTGGTCGAGGGCGTCCAGGCCCTCCAGGATCAGCTTCTCGGTGCCCGGGTCGGCGCGGTTGATGATCTCCACCAGCGGCTGCAGGCCGCCGACCGTCGACTCCGGCACCGGTGCCGCCAGCACCGACGAGGTCCGCCGGTGCAGCACCTCGGAGACGGTGCGGACCATCTCGGGCGAGGTGCGGTCCATCAGCGCGATCCGGTGCGCCACCTCGGCGCTCAGCTCCGGGTCGAGCCCGGACAGCACGGTGGAGGCCTGCTCGGCACGCAGGTGCGCGAGCACCAGGGCCACGGTCTGCGGGTGCTCGCCGGCCAGGAAGTTCTGCAGCTGGCGCGGGTCGGCCTCGCGCAGGAACGAGAACGGGATCCGGCCGGGCGAGCTGGAGACCCGCTCCAGCAGCGTGTCGGCGCGGACCGGGCCGAGCGAGCTCTCGAGCACGTCGCGGGCGAAGTCCACCCCGCCACGGCCGGGACCGGCTGCGGCACCGCCCATCTGGTCCTGGAACTCACCGAGGACGGCGTCGACGACACCCGGATCCAGGGAACCGAGCTTGACGATCTCGGCCGCGATCTCCTCGACCTCGGCCTCGCTCATCGAGGCGAGCACCTTGCCGGCGTTCTCCTTGCCGAGGTGCACGAGCAGGACCGCCGCCTTCTGCCCGCCGCTCAGCTCGTCGATGTCGATCACGAGCGCCGGTCCGCGAGCCAGCCGCGCAGCAGCTCGGCGACGTCGTCGGGCTGGCGCTCGACCAGCTCGATGACCTCGCTACGGCGCTCGGCGGTCTCGGGGGTGCGCTGCCGCGGGAGCAGCGAGCGCGGGTCGGCGGCCTCGTCGATCCAGTCCAGCTCGCGCTGCGGGTCCTGCTCCAGAACGCGCATCTCGCCGAGGTCGACCGGCTCCGGCCGGCGCTTTCGGCGCTTGCGGGAGACCAGGAAGGCCACGACCGCGAGCAGCAGGACGGCGGCGCCGATGACGGCGGTGCGGACCAGCTCGCTCTTCTGCGCGGCGGCCGCCTCGGCCTTGGCCTCGCCCAGGGCGGCCGTGGCCGCCTCGGCGGTCGTGGTGTCGAACGGCATCCGCGCCACCGACAGCACGTCGCCGCGCTCGGCGTCGATGCCGGCGGCCGCGGTGACGGCCTCGCGCAGCGCGGTGATGTCGAGGTCGGCCACGCTGCGGCTGTTGACGACCACCGAGACCGACTGCCGCGTCAGGGATCCCGGCGCCTGCGTCGTCCGCTCGGTGACCTTGTTCACCGAGTTGTTCTCGGTCGTCGCGGTCTTGGTGTAGCTGGAGTCCTCGCCGCCCGAGGTGCCGGCCGGCACCTGGATGTTGTCCGGGCCGAGCACGCCGCCGGCCGCGGCGCCGCCGCCGGTGTACTCCTCGGACGTGGTGCTGCGCGACAGCGGCGGCACGTCGTCCGGCGCCGAGAACGTCTCGGAGGTGCGGTCGACGGCGTCGAAGTCGAGGTCGGCCGTCACGGTGGCGAAGCCGTTGCCGGCGCCGACCACGCGGTCCAGCACGCCCTGCAGGTCGGCCGCCACGCGGGTCTCGTAGTCGCTGGTCTGCTGGTCGCGCAGCCCGCCGGCCGCACCGGCACCGGTGCCGGCGGCAGAGAGCAGCCGCCCCTCGCCGTCGACGACCGTGACGTCGTCCGGCGCGAGGTTCTCGACGCTCGAGGCGACCAGGTGGACGATCGACTGCACCTGCTGCGCAGGGAGGTCGGCGCCCGGGCGGGTCTCGACCAGCACCGAGCCGGTCGGCGTGGCGGTCTCGTCCAGGAAGACGTCCTTGGCGGGGATCGCGAGGTGCACCGCCGCCGCCTCGACGCCGCTGATCGAGGTGATGGTGCGCGACAGCTCGCCCTCGAGGGCGCGCTGCCAGGTCACCTGCTGCTGGAACTGCGAGGCGGTGACGCCCTGCTCGTCCAGCAGCGCGTAGCCGGTGTCGGTGCTCGAGGGCAGGCCGGCCGAGGACATCGCCAGCCGCAGCCGGTAGACGTCCTCGCGCGGCACCAGGACGCTCGTCCCGCCGTCGGCGAGCTCGTAGGCGACGCCCTCGGAGTCGAGCTGGTCGACGATCGCGCTGGCGTCGCTCGCGGCGAGGTTGGTGAACAGCGGCTGCAGGGTGGGCGTGCTCGCCCACCGCATGAACGCGGTGCCGCCGAGCACCAGCAGCCCGATGCCGATCGCGGCGATCAGCTTCTGCGGGGTGCTGAACTGGGAGAACGTCGATCCGGCCCCACGGAGGGCACCGACGAGTCGCTGCTGCATCAGGCCTGCATCCTCATGATCTCGTTGAAGGCGTCGACCGCCTTGTTGCGGATCGCGACGGTGAGCTCGGTGGCCACCTGGGCCTGGCTCGCCGCGATCATGTAGTCGTGGACGTCGGTGAGGTCACCGGTGGCCGCCTGGACCGCCATCGTGTCGGCGGTCCCCTGCAGCTGCTGCACGCCGTCGAGGTGGCGCGTGAGGCTGGCGGCGAACGAACCGGCCTGCGCCGGACCCTCGTTCGCGCCGACGGAGCGGCCGGACAGCGCCTGGGCGGCGGAGGTGATCGGGCTCATCGACCCGACGCCACCCACCCCGCTGACGCCCGAGACGCCTGCCACCGGGCTCACGCGCCGCGTCCGATCCCGAGCGCGGCCTGGTAGGAGTCCTTCGCGCGGTCGATCACGGTGAGGTTCGCCTGGTAGCCCCGCTGCGCCATGATCAGCTGCGTCATCTGGCTGGCCAGGTCGATGTCGGGGTAGCGCACGTAGCCGCCCTCGTCGGCGAGCGGGTTCTGCGGGTCGTAGACCAGGCGGCCCTCGGCCGACCCGAGCTGGATGCCGCCGACCTGCACCCCGCCGGTGCCCGAGCCGTAGTCGACCGCCTGCGCCACGACGTAGCGGGCGCGGAAGGCCTCCTGGTCGGTGGGACGCACGGTGTTGACGTTGGCGATGTTGTCGCTGACCGCGTCGAGCCACTTGCGGTACACCGTCACGCCGGTGCCGGCGACGCCGATGGCGTTGAAGATGGTCACGGCCGGCCCCTCAGGAGGTCCGCAGCGACGTACGCAGCAGCGAGAAGCGGTCGTCGACGGCGCGGGTCACCAGCTGGTACCGCAGCCCGGTGTCGATGTTGGAGATCACCTCGTGGTCGAGGTTGACGTTGTTGCCGTCCTCGCGGGTCGGCTCGAGCGACCGCGCGGTGGTCGGCGCGGCGGCTCCGCTGCCGCCGCCCACCGCCTCGCGCAGGGCGTCCTCGAACTGGACCCGCCCGGCCAGGAAGCCGGGGGTCTGGATGTTGGCGACGTTGTCAGCGATGGTGCGCTGGCGCGCCGAGAGACCGGCGAGGGCGCTGTGCAGCGCGACCCCGGTGACGTCGTTGAACACGGACCTACCCCGTTCTCGTCAGGTCGACGAAGGAAGAGCCGGCCGGTCCGTGGCCACTGCGAGCGATCCGTCGCTCAAGTACTCCATCGGTGCAGGAGAGGGCGACTTGAGCCCTGCTTTGGGGGATTCTGGGTGTGTCGTCCGAGGGGTCGAGCCGACGACGCTGCGGCGCCGCCGCACCCGGACGGAGCAGCGCCGCAGCGTCGTCGACGGCAGGCGGTCTAGGCGGAGGTCATCGCCGTGACGGTGGCCTGCGCGGTGGCCCATGCCTCGAGGCACAGGCTGGACAGCACCAGCGGGCTGAGGGCGCTGCCGTCGGCCGCGTCGGGCAGCCCGAGCTCGTGCGCCCGCACCACCCGCAGCACCTCACCGATCTCCCCGTCGCCGTCCGACAGCGCCCTGCGGACGTCCTCGCCGACCCCGGCGTCGCGGGCGACGTCGGCACCGGAGGTGCGCAGCACCTGCGCCACGCCGGACAGCAGCCCGGTCGTGTAGGAGGACCCCGGGTCCACGCCCGTGGCCGCGGCGACGGCCTCGCAGGCCTCCGCCCGCGCCAGGATCGTCACCAGGTCGTCGAGCCGCCCGGTGGTCAGCCCGCCCAGCAGGGTGAGCAGCACCCACGAGCGCAGCGGACGGGGGCCGAGCAGCACCACGGCCTGCCGCAGCGAGGAGATCTCGCGCCGGCTGCCCGAGCTCGCCGAGTTCGCCGTCCGCAGCACCCGCACCGCGAGTCCCGGGTCGGCGGCGACGATCTCCTCGAGGTCGTCGACCCCCGCCTCGGGGTCGCCGAGCGCCTGCAGCAGCCGCAGGCAGACCACCTGGGACGGCGACAGGTTCGCGGTCTCGACGACGTCGGGGTGCGCCAGGTGGAAGCCCTGGAACAGCTCGTACCCGGCCTCGTGGCAGGTCCGCAGCACCTCGGCCGACTCCACCCGCTCGGCCAGCAGCAGCACGTCCGGCCGGCGCTCGCGCACGGCGGCCGCCACCGCGACGGCGTCGACCCCCGGTGCCAGCACGTCGACCTTGACGACGTCGACCAGGTCGACCAGCGCCGCGCGGTGCTCCTCGCCGGTGTAGTCGTCCAGCGCGAACCGGAACCCGCGCTCGCGCAGGTCGCGGATGCCGGCGAGCACCGCGTCGGTGACCCGGACGTGCTCGAGGATCTCGAGCACGATGCCCTCGGGCCCGAACGGCAGCGGGTACTCGCCGGTGAGGAACGAGCGGGTCACGTTGATGTACAACGGCTTGCCGCCCGCGAGCCGCTCCAGGCCGAAGTCGCCGAAGGTCGTGACGATGACGTGCGAGGTGGCCTGGTCGGCGGCCGCCTCGGCGGCCACGGTGGCCAGCCCGTCGTCCAGGACGGCGTCCCAGGTCGAGGGCAGGCCCGCGTGGTCGGCGTGCCGGCCACGGAACAGCAGCTCGCCCGCCACCAGACGCCCGTCGCGGTCGAAGATGCCCTGGCGCGCGATCCGCGTCGCCGGGGCGACCTCGGGCACGTGCTCCAGCAGCTGCCACACGCTCATGACTCGTTCCTCGTCATGGCGAACGCACTGTGCCTGATGATTCGCTCGCTCCGCTCGCTCATGACTCGTCCCTGAGCGCTGACACGATCGACAGCACGCCGGCGCCGTAGGCCTTGATGTCGAGCGTCAGGTCGGTGCGGAACCCGAGGGTGACCGCCCAGGCGGCGACGTCGGCCGGCACGGTCTCCCCCGGAGCCACGGTCTGGTAGAGCCGCTGGTGCACGCCGGACGCGTCCCCGACGGGCGCTGCGAGCACGTTCAGCAGCTCGGCGGCGTTCTCGACCAGCATCGGCGGCAGGTCGCGGTCCTCGATCGCCGCCTCCGCCCCGCCGCGCGGCACCAGGCCGAGCGCGGCGCCGGCGAACGCGGCGAGCCGGAAGTCCATCAGCACCACCGACGACAGCTGGGTGCGGTCGTCGACGTAGACGCCGACCAGCGGGGCCGGGCGCGCGCCCGGCTCGACCGGCGAGCCGTCCGACACCGCGACGTCGCGACCGAGCAGGCCCTCGAACAGGTCCCTGATCTGCTTGCGCTCCGGGAGCCGCACGCCGCTCATCGCAGGAACCCGCCCAGCGCCTGCTCGAACGCCTCGGGCGTGAACGGCTTGGCGATGAGGAAGGCCGCACCCGCCTGCGACGCGGTCTCCCGCATCTCGGGCGAGCCCTCCGAGGTCACGAACCCGAACGGCACGTCGTCGCCCTGCGCCCGCAGGGCGCGCAGCAGCTCGATGCCGGTCATGTTCGGCATGTTCCAGTCCGACAGCACCAGCTGCGGCCCGGTGGCGGCGATCTTGTCCAGCGCGTCAGCGCCGTCGACCGCCTCCACGTAGGTGTGCTGGTCGAAGCCGGCCTGCCGCAACGTGCGCAGCACGATCTGCCGCATCACGCGGCTGTCGTCGGCGATCACGATGTCCATGTCAGTTCCTCGTCCGTGAAGTGTCGTGTCCTGCTGCTCCCCGTGACGGCGTCCGTGCTGCCGCGGGGTCCTGCTCCGTCCCGGTCAGTGCACCGGGACGGTCACCACCTCGACCAGGACGGGTGAGCCCGCCCAGTCCACGACGCACCGGGTCACCGGTGCGACGCCGTCCTGCTGGTCGTGCCGGCCCGCGGCCTGCGCGACCCGGGGCAGACCGAGCGCGGTGGTGCCCGGCAGCGTCCCCTTGACGTTGCCGCCCACCACGTTGACGACCTCGCCGACGGCGTCCTCGACGTCGTCGGCGCCCAGCTCCTCGTCCGGCTCCGCGGCGAGCATCACCCGGGCCAGGTCGCGCGCCGTGCCGGCGTCGCAGCCCAGGCGCACCAGCCCGTTCCAGTCGCCGGTCAGCGCCACCTCGGCGGTGACGGCGGTGGCGGCGGCGCGGTCGAACGTCCCCGTGAAGGGCACGGCCGGCGCCTGCAGCAGCGACTCCCACACCTGCTCGACGATCGCGCGCACGGTGTCCTCGTCGATCGCCGCGGCCCGCACGTCGGCGCTCACGTGGCCACCTCCGCCTGCTCCACCTGCTCCGCGAGGGGCAGCAGCCCGAGCAGGTCGAGCTTGTCCCGCAGCGCGTCCGGCGTGAACGGCTTGATGAGGTACTCGTGCGCCCCGGCGGCGAGCGCCCGCACGATCTGGCCGTGCTCGCTCTCCGTCGTGACCATCATCAGCGTCAGCGAGCGCCACTCCGGCCGCGCCCGCACCCGGGTGACGAAGGTCAGGCCGTCCATCACGGGCATGTTCCAGTCCACGCAGGCCAGGTCGGGCAGGGGCCCGGACGCGAGCGCGTCCAGGGCCTCCTGGCCGTCGCCGGCCTCGACGCACTCGTAGCCGAGGCCGACGAGGGTGCGGATGACGATGCGCCGCATGGCGCGCGAGTCGTCGACCACCAGGGCACGCATCAGCGGTGCTCCTCTCTGATCCGGTACACGGACGAACGGCCCGCCGGGACCCGGTCCCAGGAGGCGTCCACCCCGGTCGTCATCTCCGCGGCGCCCAGGAACAGGTAGCCGTCGGGCGCCATCACCTGGCGCACGCGCCGCAGGATGTCCTGCTTGGTCGCGACGTCGAAGTAGATGAGCACGTTGCGCAGGAACACCACGTCGAACCGCCCGAGCGGCGGGAACGGGCGCACCAGGTTGAGCTGGCGGAAGGTGACCGACCGGGCGACGGCGGGCGCGATCTGCCAGCCGGCGCCGTCGCGCACGAAGTGCTTGACCAGACCGGTGACCGGCAGGCCGCGGTTGACCTCGAGCTGGCTGTACCGGCCGGTGCGCGCGCGCTCGAGCACCTCCTCGGACAGGTCGGTGCCGAGGATCTCGACCGCCCAGCCGGCCAGCGCCGGCACGTCCTGGGCGGTCATCGCGATGCTGTACGGCTCCTGGCCGGTCGAGCACGCGGCCGACCACACCCGCAGCCGCCGCCCGGGCCGCCGCGTCGCGAGGTCGGGCAGCACCTTCTCGCGCAGCGCCGTGTACGGGTCGCCGTCGCGGAACCACGAGGTCTCGTTGGTGGTGAGCGCCTCGACCACCTGGCGGGTGTCCTGCGGCGTGGCGCGGCGGCGCAGCTGCGCGACGTAGGCGTCGACGTCGGCCGCGCCGGCCTGGCGCGCGAGCGGCACGAGCCGCGACTCGACGAGGTACTCCTTGCCGGTGCCGAGGACGATGGCGCTCTCGCGGTGCACGAGGTCGCGCACGTAGGCGAAGGCCTCGGGGGCGATGGTCACCGCGCACCTCCCGCGGCGGACAGCGCCGGCGAGCCGGCGAGCCGGGCGCCGACGGCCGGTCCCAGCGCCGTGAGCGGCAGGATCTCCTCGGCCAGGCCGGCGGACGCGACGGCGCCGGGCATCCCCCACACCACCGAGGTCGCCTGGTCCTGCACCAGGACGCTGCCGCCGGCGGCGACGACCTCCCGCGAGCCGTCGCAGCCGTCCTGGCCCATGCCGGTGAGGACGACGCCGAGCACCTGGGCCCGGTCGCTCGCCGCAGCGGTGCGGAACAGCACGTCCACGGCGGGCCGGCAGTAGTTCTCCGGCGCCTCCTGCGACAGCCGGGCACGCAGCCGGCCGCCGGCACGGGCCAGGTGCACGTGGAAGTCGCCGGGGGCGATGGTGACCGTCCCGGGCTCGAGCAGCTGGCCGTCGGCGGTCTCGGTGACGGGGAACGGCAGCAACCGGTCGAGCCGGGCGGCGAACTGGCGGGTGAAGACCGCGGGCATGTGCTGCACCACGGCGACGGGCACGCGCAGCGGCGGCAGCGACCGCAGGAAGGTGGTGAGGGCCTCGGGGCCGCCGGTCGAGCTGCCGACCACGAGCAGCCGGTAGCCGCCCGGTGGCGTGCGGCGGGTGGCGAGCCGCGGGGGTGCGGTGGCGGCAGGGGCCGCCGGGGCGGTGGCGCGGACGGGTGCGGCGCCGGGACGCGGCGCGGGCAGGGCCCCGGTGCGCGCGCGGAGCGGCACCAGCGCCTTGAGCGTCGGGATCAGGGTGGTGCGCACCTGGTCCATCGACCGGCCGACGCTGCCGACGTTGGCCGGCTTGGTGACGTAGTCGCTCGCGCCGGCCGCCAGGGCGTCCAGCGTCGCGGAGGCGCCGCGCTCGGTGAGGGTGCTGAACATGACGATCGGGAGGGAGAACCCGCGGCGGCGCAGCTCGCGCACCGCCTCGACGCCGTCCATCTCGGGCATCTCGACGTCCATCGTCACGACGTCAGGGCGCAGCTGCTCGGTCTTGGTCAGCGCGATCCGGCCGTTCGCGGCGGTGCCGACGACCTCGATCTCGGGGTCCTCGGACAGGACGTCGGCGACGATGCGGCGCACGACGACGGAGTCGTCCACCACCAGCACCCGGATCCCGGCCATGACCGTCCCTGTCCTCCCGGCACCAGCCGGTTCGCGTCCCCGGTGCGAGACGCACCTGCCGGCGGGTGCCGGCACCCTTCCCATCGGTCGTGGACGGCCAGACCTGAGGAGTGCGAACGGGTGTCGTGCCAGAAAGGGTCGGACGGGGTGCCTGGCGAGGGCAGGACGGGTGGCGCCTCAGAGCGCGGCGGGACCGGCCCGGTGCACCCGGCGCCAGCAGGCGAGCAGGAGGTCGGCGTCCGGGCCCGGCAGCAGGTCGGCCGCGACCAGCGCCTGCACGCTCCCGCTCACCGCGTTCCAGACGCCGTAGGCGGCGTCGCGCGGGGTGAAACCGGCGGCGGAGAAGGCCTCGGCGGCGGCGAGCTGGGCGTCGGCGGCCAGGCGCAGCCGGCCGGCGAGGCTGAGCGCCCAGGTGGCCTCGTGCATCGCCGGTGCCCAGGTGGCCGTGCCCGGCCGCTGCTGGTCCACGGCGCGGCGCCAGCGGCGGCGGCCCTCCTCGTCGGTGCCGGCCAGGTGCGACAGCGCGGCGTCGACGACCTCGTGGCCGGTGAGCCGGGGCGGAGACGGGCGGGTCGCGAGGTACGGCGCGGCCATCGAGCGTCGGGTGGCGTCGTCGAGGACCTCGGAGCAGTAGGCCGACGCGGCGGCGTCGGCGAGCACGTCGCAGGCCGCCGACGCCTCGGGGTCCTGCACCGCGATGTCGCCGCAGGCCAGCCAGGTCCAGTCCAGCACGTCGTGGCGCAGCATCCGGTCGAGCGCGGCGACGTCGCCGAGCGCGGCCCGCTCGAGCCGGCGCACCAGCGCGGTGCTCGTGGCGGTGTCGCCCGCGAGCGCGCTGCCCACCGCCTCGTCGGCCAGGTGGACGGTGCGCCGCAGCGGCTCGCGCGAGCCGGCGACCATCACCTCGCCCCAGCGGTGGGCCCGGTGCGGGCCGGGGTGGCGGGCGGCCAGCGCGGACAGCTCGTCCGGCCCGCAGGCCAGGGCCGTGCGCACCACCTGGCCTGCCTGCAGGCCGTGGGGCAGCCGGACCAGGTCGTAGGCCAGCGCGGGCGCGTTGACCAGGGAGTACGTCACGCTGCACCACCCCCGGCCAGGCCCTCGCCACCCGCGTCCCGCACTGCTCGCGGGTCGCCCGGGTCCCGAGCATCGTCCTGGTCCCGGGACGACGTCCACCCGCCCGGGCCGTTTGGCCTGAGCGGGTGAACGCCGTCACCGGGGCGCCACGTCGGCGGGGGCCGCTGCGCCACCCGTGCGGGTGAGCGGGCGCACGCCCTCGCCGGTCAGTGCTGGAAGTGCCCGACCGTGGTGCGCAGCTCGCCGGCCATCCGGGCCAGCTCGTCGACCGCGGTGCGGGTCTGCGCGAGCGCCTGGGTGGTCGACCCGGCGGCGGCCGAGACACCGGTGATGTTGGTGGCGATCTCGCCCGAGCCCGTGGCCGCCTCGGCCACGTTGCGCGCCATCTCGTTGGTCGTGGCGGTCTGCTCCTCGACGGCCGAGGCGATGGTCAGCTGGTAGTCGTTGATGGCGGTGATGATCGAGGAGATCTCGCCGATCGCGGACACGGCGCCGCCGGTGTCGGCCTGGATCGCCTCGACCCGGCGGGCGATGTCCTCGGTGGCCCGCGCGGTCTCCTGCGCCAGCTCCTTGACCTCGTTGGCCACCACGGCGAAGCCCTTGCCGGCCTCGCCGGCCCGGGCCGCCTCGATCGTCGCGTTCAGCGCCAGCAGGTTGGTCTGCTCGGCGATCGAGGTGATGACCTTGATGACCGAGCCGATCTCGGCGGACGACGTGCCGAGCTTGGAGACGGTCTCGTTGGTCGTGGCGACCACCTCGACGGCCTGCTGGGCGACCCGCGCCGCCTCGTTGGCCGAGTGCGCGATCTCCCGGATGGAGGCGCCCATCTGCTCCGAGCCCGCGGCGACGGTCTGCACGTTGCGCGAGACCTCCTCGGCCGCGTCGGACACCACGCCGGCCTGCACCGAGGTCTCCTCGGCGCCGGCCGCGATCTGCTGGGACGAGGCCGACAGCTGCTCGGACGAGGCGGCCACGGCGTCGGCGGACCCGACGATCGAGGTGACCACCTCGTGGGTCGCGACGACGGAGCGGTTGAAGGCCTTCTCCAGGTCGCCGATGTCGCCGCTCGAGCGCTCCTCGAGCCGGTGGGTCAGGTCGCCGTCCGCGAAGCGCTGCATGCCCTGCACCACCGCGCGCAGCGGCCGCACGAGGCTCCGGCTGATCAGGGTCGAGGCCGCCACCGCGGCCAGGACGCCGAGCAGCGCCGCCACCAGCGTCGTCAGCTGCGCCCGCTTCTCGATCGCGAGCGTCTGGGCGGAGTAGGTCTCGGCGTCGGCGCTGAACGCGTCGACGGACTCCCCGAGCACCTCGTCGACGACGTTGTTCGCGTCCTGGATCGCCACGGCGTCGGCGCGCGCGGCCTCCTGGTCCTGCACGGCGCGGTCGACGAACTCCTCGAGCGCGGCGGTGTACACCGCGAAGGTCTCGTCCAGCTCGGCGACGCGCGCCTGGTCGTCGGCGTGCAGGTCGAGGGCGGCCAGCTCGGCGATCAGCTCGTCGGCGGTGGCCTCGTCCTCGGCGACGTCGGCGAGCAGGGCCTCGGGCTCGGGCTCGGTCACGGCGCGGTAGCCGGTGACCTTGAGCTCGCTCGAGCGGGTGTCGACGGCGCGGGCCAGCTCGGCCGCCTCGCTGTGGACCATGGCGAGGTGGGCGGTCTCGGCGGTCTGGGCCGCCGTGACGACGGAGATGGTGCCCACGACGCCTGTCGTGAGGGCGCCGATGGCGGTGATGACGGCGACGCGACGGCCCACCGTCCAGCTGATGGTCTTCATGGTCCTGTCTTTCCTGTGGTGTGGTGAGTGGTGGTGGGCAGGTTCAGGCAGCGACGGCGCGGTCGACGTCGAGGGACAGCAGCAGCCGGTCGGGCAGCTTGTAGGCGCCGAGCACGAGCTCGCGCACCGGGCCGGTGAGGGTGTCCGGCGGCAGCTCGAACTGGTCCTCCTCGACGTCGACGACGGCGCCGATGGAGTCCACGAGCAGGGCGACCGGCTCCCCCGCCACCCGGATCACGACGAGCATCGGCTCCTCGCCCTCGGGTCGCTGCGGGAGCCCGAGCTGCCCGCGCAGGTCGACGGCGGTGAGCACCTGCCCGCGCAGGTTGATCAGGCCGGCGATGGCGGGCGGTGCGAGCGGCACGCGGGTGCGCGGCAGGCCGCGCAGCACCTCCTGCACGAACGCGACCTCCACGCCGTACAGCCGGCCGCCGAGGGTGAACGTCACCAGGCGGGTGCTCACGGCTCGTACCTCGCCGTGGCAAGGGCGCTGTGCTCGATCGTTCGCTCGCTGCGCTCGCTCATCGGGCTGCCTCCATCTCGGGTGCGTGGGCGCCCTCGACCGGCAGGTCGAACGCGGGGTCGGCGGCCAGGATCGCGGCGCGCACGTCGAGCAGCTCGACGATCCGGTCGCGGACGACCGCGGACCCGACCAGGCCGTGGTCGTCGATGTCGCTGCGGGTCTGGGCGTCGCCCTCGACGATGTCGACGATCTCGTCGACGACGATCGCGACGCTGCGCCCGCCCGAGGTGTAGACCACGACCACCAGGTCGTCGCCCTCCCGCTGGGCCGTCGTCCCGAGGTGCCGGTCCAACCGCAGCAGCGGCAGGATCGCGCCGCGGTACTGCACGACCTCGCGGTTGCCGACGTGCTCGACGGCGTCCTTGCGCACGTGCTCGAGCCGGGTCACCGACGACAGCGGGATGGCGACCTGGCGGCCACCGCCCACGCCGGCGACGAGCACCCGCTCGTGCTCGGAACCCGTTGCCGCCGAGGCGGTCTCCTCCGCGGCCTGGCGGTCGGCCACCTCGGCCGACAGCGCCCGTCGGGCCAGCGCCTGCACGTCGAGGATCAGGGCGACCCGGCCGTCGCCGAGGATCGTGGCGCCGGAGTAGGTCCCGAGGGTGGTCAGCCGGCTGGTGAGCGGCTTGACCACGATCTCCTCGGTGCTGAGGACGCGGTCGATCACCAGGCCGAAGCGCTTGCCGTCGGCCTGCAGCACGGCGATGAGCACGTGCCCGTCGGTGCGACCCGGCTCGACGCCGAGCACCTCGGCCAGGCGCACCAGCGGCAGCAGCGACCCGCGCAGGCGGTACACCGGCACGCCGCCGACGTCCTCGACCGCGGTGGCGGCCCGGTCGGCGTCGAGCGCGACCAGCTCGAGCAGGCTCACCTGCGGGATCGCGTAGCGGTCGCCCGAGCACTCCACGGTCAGGGCCGGGACGATGGCCAGCGTGAGCGGGATCCGCAGCCGGCACGTGGTGCCCTGGCCGACCGCGGACTCGACCTCGATGGTGCCGCCGATGGCCTCGATGTTGGTCTTGACCACGTCCATGCCGACGCCGCGGCCGGACACGTTCGTGACCGCGGCCGCGGTGGAGAAGCCGGGCAGGAAGATCAGCTGCAGCACGTCGGCGGGCGACATCTGCGCGAGCTGGGTCTCGGTCCGCAGGCCCTTGTCGACCGCCTTGGCGGCGACCCGCGCGGTGTCGATGCCCGCGCCGTCGTCGCACACCTCGACGACGACCTGGCCGCCCTCGTGGTAGGCCCGCAGCGTCAGCACGCCCTCGGCCGGCTTGCCCGCGGCGACCCGGTCGGCCGCGCTCTCCAGGCCGTGGTCGACGGCGTTGCGCACCAGGTGGGTCAGCGGGTCCTTGACCGCCTCCAGCAGGGTGCGGTCGAGCTCGGTCTCCTTGCCCACCTGGGCGAGGCGGACCTGCTTGCCGCACAGGGCACCGAGGTCGCGGACGACGCGCGGCAGCTTGGACCACAGGTGGTCGATCGGCTGCATGCGCGTCTTCATCACGCCCTCCTGCAGCTCGGTCGCGATCAGGTTGAGCCGCTGCGAGGCGCGGACGAGGTCGGCGCCCGCGGCCGAGCCGGCGTCGGCGTCGATCTGGGAGGTCTGCCGGACGATCTGGTTGCGGGTGAGCACCAGCTCGCCGACCAGCCGCATCAGGGTGTCGAGCAGCTCGACGTCGACCCGGATCGAGGCGTCGGCGACGCCGCGGCGCGCGGTCGTCTCCTCGACCGCCGGAGCCACCTCGGCGGCAGGCGCGGGCACTGCGACGGGCGCCGCGACGGGCTGCGGCGCGACGGCCTCGACCACCGCGGCCACCTCGGCCACCTCGGCCACCTCGGCCACCTCGGCCACCGGCACGGGAGCGGGAGCGGGCTCGTCGCGGCCCTCGAGCACCGCGGTGACGGCCCGGACGACCGGGTCGACGTCGACCTCGCCCTCCGTGCCGTCGGCCTCGATCGCGGCCAGCAGCGCACGGACCGTGTCGACCATGGTGAGCAGCACGTCGGTGCCCGCCGGGGTGAGCTGCATCCGACCGTCGCGCAGCCGCGCCAGCAGGTTCTCGCCGACGTGGGTGACGGCCTCCAGCCGGCCGAACGCGAGGAACCCGCTGGTGCCCTTGATCGTGTGGATCGTGCGGAAGATGCTCGCGAGCAGCTCGCGCGACCCCGGCTCCTGCTCGAGCTCGACGAGGTCGCGGTCGAGCTGGTCCAGGTTCTCGTGGCTCTCCACGAGGAACTCCTGGACGATCTCGTCCATGTCCTCCATGAGGGGTCTCCTGTGTCCTGAGGGTGCCGGGGTGCAGGCCGGCGAGGGTGGTGCGTCACCCACCTGATCGGCCGAGAAGCGTTCGACCTGAGCGAAACCCGCCTCAGAGCGCGACGTCGACGTACACCGGCGCGGTCGCGGTGGTCTCCGCGAGGCGGTGCGCGGCGCGGGCGTGCTGCCGGTTGGTGCGGGTGGCGAGCACGAGCTGCTCGGCCACCTCGTGCTGGCGCCGCAGCAGGGTGCGCGCGCGCTCGACCAGCGGGCGCGGGATCGGGCCGAGGGTGCCCGGCGGCTGCCACCGAGAGCGCATCACGTCGGCACCGTCCGGGAGGTCGTGCTGGGCGTGCAGGGCGTGCAGCAGGCCCTCCGCGGATGCGACGTCGAGCTCGAGCGACTCCAGCGCCTGCTCCCACTCGCGCTGCCAGGCGACCGGCGCCTCCACCGTGGTGGGCACGGTCAGAGCGCCTGTCCCACAGCGGCTACCGCGCTCGCGCCAGCGGCGAGGCGGGCGGCGTCGTGCCACGCGTCGCGCAGCGGCTCGACCAGCGAGCGGCAGGACGCCGTGCGGTCGGCGTCGCTGGTGACGTTGGCGTCGACCAGCTCGGTGAGCAGGAAGCCGTAGATCGCGGCCAGCCCGGGGCCGCCGTCCCACGCGTCGGCGTCCAGGCTCGACAGCAGCTCGGCGACGATGTCCTGGGCGTGCAGCAGCTGGGTCGAGGCGGTGGCGCGGTCGCCGGCGCGCTGCGCCTGCTCGGCACGGGCCAGGTCGAGCACCAGCCGGTCGTAGAGCCGGGTGAGCAGGACGGCGGGCGACGCGGTCGCCAGCGAGTCGTCGACGAAGCGGGCGCGGGCGGCAGCGGTGCCGGCGGTCGGTGCGTACACGGGTGCCTCCTCGGCTCGTCGGGTCGTGCGGTCGGGTCGTGCGGTCGGGTCGTGCCGTGGTCTGTGCGTGCGACGGGGCGGGGCCTACTCCTGGCTCCAGCTGGGCAGGCTGCCGAGCTGGCCCGCCAGCCAGCTGGACTGGCTCTGCAGCGAGCCGAGCGCGGTCTCCAGCGCGGAGTACTGCCGCTCGAGGTTCGCCCGGCGCATGTCCAGCCGCACGTCCCACGCGTCGATCTGCTTGCCCAGGTCGCGGACGGTGTCCTGCCGGCGGCTGATCGCCGTGGTGACGGTGCCGGTCGGCCCGGTGGCGCCGTCCGCCACGGCCTTGACGCGGTCGGCGAGCTGGGTCACCATCGTGCGCGCCGCGGCCGGGTCGGAGGCCACGAGCGAGGCGAAGTCGGCGGCGTCGAAGGCGAGCAGCCCGTCCCGGGTGGTCTCGACCCCAGCCCGCGCCACGCTGGTCAGGCCGGACGACACCGAGCCGAGCACCCGCTGGGAGATCGAGCGCAGCAGCCCGTCGCCGACCAGGGGGCCGGCGGAGCTCGTGCTGTCGCCGGGCGCCTTGGTCCGGGTGTGGCTCGTGATGTCCTGCAGCAGCGTGTTGACCGCGTCGACGAGCGCCTTGGTCGCCGTGCTGGCGGCGGCGGTGTCGGTGGCGACCGACACCTGCACGCCCTGCTGCAGCGAGGTGACCTTGAAGGTGGTGCCGGGCAGCACGTCGGCGAACGTGCCGTCGGCCGAGGCGACCTCGAGCCCGGCGCCCAGGTCGATGACCGCGTCGGTGCCGGCCCGGGTGATGGCGTCGTGCCCGGCCAGGCCCGTGACCGCGAAGCCCGAGGCCGCGCCGGTCGTGGCCGAGGTGAGCTGGAGCCGGTACTGCCCGTCGCCCACCTGCAGCGCCGCGGCCCGCACGCCCGTGCCCGCCGCGTTGATCGCGGCCGCGACCGACACGACGTCGGTCTTGTCGACCGTCACCTCGGTGGTCTTCCCGCCCGCGGTGAGGGTGATCTTCGAGCCGGGGACGGCCATCGGGTCGCTCTTGCCGACGACGGCCGAGGCGGTGAAAGCGGCTGCGGCGACGGAGGTCACGTCGAAGGTGACCGTCCCCGCCACCGCGCCGGGGGTGCTCGTGGCCTGCACCGAGGTGCTGGACGAGGTGGCCCGCGCGGCGGTCCAGGTGGTGTCCTTGGCCAGGTTCTGCGCCGCGGTGAGCACCGCGGACAGGCGGGTGTTGACCGACTGCAGCGAGCTGACCTGCTGCCCGGTCTGGGTGACCCGGGTCTTCAGGGCCGCCTGCGGCATGGCCTCGATCTGCATGAGCTGGCTGACGATCGTCGAGGTGTCGAGACCGCTGACCAGACCGCCGACCGACATGCCTGCCATCGAGGTCGCCTCTCCGCTGGGTCGCTACCGGGTCGTGCCGGGTGGTGCTGGTTCGAGCTGATGTGCCGCGTGGTGCTGGGGTGGAACGGGTTCCGGGCCGGTCCCCCGGGTGGGGGGGACCGGCCCGGAGGTCGTCAGCGCAGGAGGGACAGCACGCCCTGCGAGGACTGGTTGGCCTGGGCCAGCATCGCGGTGCCGGCCTGGCTGAGGATCTGGTTCTTGGTGAAGGACACCATCTCCGCCGCCATGTCGGTGTCGCGGATGCGGCTCTCCGACGCGGACAGGTTCTCCACCGCGACGTTGAGGTTCTTGATGGTGTGCTCGAACCGGTTCTGCACGGCACCCAGGTTGGCGCGGGCCGTCGACACGTTCTTGATCTGGGTGTCGATGGAGTCCAGCGCCGAGCGGGCGCTCGCCGAGGTGGCGAACGAGATCCCGCCGGAGACCGCGGTGCCCGCGGCGCCGCCGGTGCCGGGGGCGCCGGTGGCCAGGGTGCCGCCGTTGGTGGCGTTGACGACGAGCTCGTTGTCCTGGTTCACGGTCGCCTTGAAGCTGGCCGCGAAGCCGGTGTCGCTGTTGAGCTTGTCCGCCACCTGCTGGACGGTCTTCAGGTCGCCCGCGGTGCCCATGGCCACGGTGGAGCTGGCCACGGTGCCGGTGGTGGAGAAGGTCCAGTCGCCGGCCACGGTGGTCGGGGTGACGACCGCGTACTTGTTGCCGCCACCCGCCGACAGGGCGGTGGCGACGGCCGACACGTCGGCGCTGTCGAAGTTGAAGGAGATCGAGTTCGACGCCGTGGCGGAGCCGGCACCCACCTGGAAGCTGAGGGTGTTGGCGGAGCCGTCGAGCAGCTTGGTCCCGTTGAAGTTGGTCGAGCCGGCGATGCGGGTGAGCTCGCCCTGGAGCTGGGAGACCTCGGTGCCGATGGCCGAGCGGGCCTCGCTGTTGTTCGTGTCGTTCGCGGCCTGGACGGACAGGTCACGCATCCGCTGCAGGATCGAGTGGACCTCGGTGAGGGCACCCTCCGCGGTCTGGACGACGGAGATGCCGTCCTGGGCGTTGCGGACCGCGACCTTGAGGCCACCGACCTGCGAGCGCAGGCCCTCGGAGATGGCGAGGCCGGCGGCGTCGTCGGCGGCGCGGTTGATGCGGAAGCCGCTGGACAGCTTCTCCAGCGACTTCGACAGCGAGCCCTCGGTGACCGACAGGTTCCGGTAGGCGTTCATCGCCGCGACGTTGGTGTTGATGCGCATGGACATGGTGGTTCCTCCGTGAGAGTGGGTCGTAGCCCTTCCGTGGGCTGCACCTGTCCCATCGGACCGGCGGGTGCCGACCTGAGGGAAAGCGCGAGATCTTTTCTGCCTCAGGCCGTCCAGGAGACGGCGGTGGCGCGGGCGGTGGTGCCGGCGGTGGTGAGGTCGTGGTCCGGGCGCCGCTGGGCCGGCACCGTCGCGGCGGCGGTGCGCGAGCGCGCGACCACCCCGGTGGCGAGGGCGTTCGCGGCCACCTGGGCGTACAGCGCCTCGCGGCGCCGCGTCACCGTCGGCCCCAGCGTGCCGGCGGCGGGGAGCCGCTCGGGGGCGAGCTGGCTGTTCATGGCGTCGCGCAGCAGCACCAGCGCCTCGGCGCGCAGCTGGCTGACCCGCGACTCCGAGACCCCGAGCTCGGCGGCGATCTCGGCCATCGGCCGCTGCTCGAGGAACACCCCGACGACCACCTCGCGCAGCCGGGCGGGCAGCGCCTCGACCGACGCACGCAGGTACCCCATCCGCTCGACGGCGAGCGCGTGCTGCTCGGGGTCGGGCGCCGTGGCGGGCAGGACCTCGGCGACGGCGCCGTCGAAGGCGTCCAGGCTGAGCAGCGCCCGCTCGCGCTCGACGCGCCTGCGGTCGAGCTCCCCGACCTCCACCCGCAGCTCGAAGGCGAGCTCCTCGGTGGTGGCCGTGCGGCCGAGCCGGTGGGAGAGCTGGTCCTCGGCCTGCGCCAGCTCGCGGCCGCGGCGGCGGGCACCGCGGCTGCTCCAGTCCATGCCGCGCAGCTCGTCCAGGATGGCGCCGCGGATGCGGGTGTTGGCGTAGCGGCCGAACGGGACGCCGGTGGAGGGGTCGTAGGCCTGCGCGGCCCGGACCAGCCCGGTCATGCCCGCGGAGACCAGCTCGTCGCGGTCGACGTGGCCGGGCAGGCGGCCGGCGACCTCGTGCACCACGTAGCCGACGACCGGCAGGTGGGCGCGGACCAGCTCGTCCTGCGTCGGCTGCGCGGCGGGGGTGGTGGCACTCACGCCTCCAGTCCTCGTCCGCTGCCCGGCCCTGCTTGAGCCCTCACCGACATCCGGCGCAGATCGGTCGCGGACACCACCGCGGAAATCCTCAGGTGGCCCACCTGCCTGCCGATGGGAGGGGGAACAGGTCACGCCCCGTGACCCTCGCCCGAGGGCGGCACGGGGATGGCCGGATCGACGGATCGAGGGACGCCATGGGCCTGGCCGAGGTCTCCACCGTGCTGTGGCACGCGCGGGAGCTGCTCGAGCAGCTGCTGTTCAAGCTGGAGGAGGAGCAGCTGCTCCTCACCGCGGGACGCACCCGCTGGCTGCCGCACGCCACCCGCGAGGTCGAGCTGGTGCTGGAGCAGATCCGCGCCGCCGAGGTGATGCGCGCCGCCGAGGTCGACGCGGCCGCGGCCGACCTGGGGCTGCGTCCCGGTCCGAGCCTGCGCGAGCTCGCCGAGGTCGCCCCAGAGCCCTGGGGCGAGCTGCTGCACGGCCACCGGGAGGCGTTCCTCGCCCTCACCCAGGAGATCTCCCAGCTGGCGCAGGCCAACCGCGACGTCCTCAGCGCCGGGCAGCGCGCGACCCAGGAGGCCCTGCGCACCCTGGCCGACGACCCGCGGGCCGGCTCGGGCGCCGGCACCTACGGGCCGCAGGGCCGCACCGCCACCGTGGCGCCGGGACGCGCGCACCTGCTCGACGAGGCGCTCTAGATGAGCAGCTTCGGCGGCCTGTCGATCGCGCTGTCGTCGCTGCTGTCGCAGCGGCGGGCGATGGACGTCACCGGCCAGAACGTCGCGAACGCCAGCACCGTCGGCTACACCCGCCAGCGCGCCGACCTGCAGGCGCTCGGCCCGGTCTCGCTGCACTCGCTGCAGGGCGCGACCCTGCCCTACGGCTCCGGCGTCACCGTCGCGGGCGTCGTGCGGCTGTCCGACGAGCTGGCCGCCGCGCGGGTGCGCTCCTCGACCGCCGACCACGGCTTCCTCACCACCCGCGCCGACCTGCTGGCCCAGGTGGAGACCCGCTTCGCCGAGCCCGGCGACGACGGGCTGCAGGCCGCGCTGGGCGAGCTGTGGCAGTCCTTCGGCGACCTGTCCAACTCCCCCGGCGACCCGGCCGCCCGGGTGGCGGTGCTGCAGCAGGCGGCGCGCGTGACCGACCTGGTGCACACCGGGCAGCGCGGCGCATCCGTGCAGTGGCAGGAGACCCGCGCCCAGGCCGGCGCGCTGCAGACCGAGGTCAACACCCTGGCCGGCTCGGTGGCCCAGCTGAACAAGCACATCCGCGAGTCCGACGGGCAGGCGCACGAGCTCACCGACCAGCGCGACCAGCTGGTGCTGCGGCTGGCCGAGCTGACCGGCGCCACCGCCCAGCTGCGCCCGGACGGCACCGCCCGGGTCCTCGTCGGCGGCATCCCGCTGGTCGACGGCGACCGCGCGACGACGGTGACCCTGCAGGCGCCGCAGCGGATCGAGGACGTCACCGCGTCCGCGCCCGTGCGGTTCACCTGGCCCGACGGCAGCACCGTCTCGGGCGGCGGCGTGCTGAGCGCCCTCACCGAGGGCATGCAGACCACCCTGCCCGGCGTGGTCGCCGGCTACGACGAGGTCGCCACGGCCCTCGCCACGAAGGTGAACGCGCTGCACGCGGGCGGGCAGGCGCCGGACGGCAGCACCGGCCGCCCGTTCTTCGTCCTCGGCACGGGCTCGGCCGCCGGGACGATCGCGGTGAACCCCGACCTGATGGCCGACCCGATGCTGCTGGCCGCCGCCGCGGGCGGCGCCGGTGCGCTGGACGGGTCGCTGGCCGACCGGCTCGCGGGCCTGGCCACCGCGGAGGGCGGCCCGGACCAGCTGTGGGGACGCTTCGTCGTCCGCACCGGCGTCGAGGTCGGCGCCCTGGACGGCCGGGCGGCCGTCGCCGCGCGGGTGGCCGCGACCGCGCAGGACGCGCTGCTGTCCGAGACCGGCGTCGACCTCGACGAGGAGATGACGAACCTGGTGATGTTCCAACGCGCGTACGAGGGGGCGGCCCGGGTGATGACGGCCGTCGACCAGGCGCTCGACACGCTGATCAACCGCACGGGGGTGGTGGGCCGATGACCCGCATCACGCACCGGATGATGGCCGACACCGCGCTGCGGGGCCTGCAGTCCCGGATGCAGTCGGTGGGCGACCTGAACGCCCGGATGACCAGCGGCCGCGCCATCGGCCGGCCGTCGGACGACCCGGCGGGCACCGTCACCGCGCTCGGGCTGCGCTCGGAGCTCAAGGCCCAGGCCCAGCACGCGCGCAACGCCGAGGACGGCCTGGCCTGGCTCGCCACCGGCGAGAACGCGCTGCGCTCGGGCGCCGAGCTGCTGCGCAGGGCACGCAACCTCACGCTCCAGGGCCTGAGCACCGGCTCGACCTCGGTCGAGGCGCGGCAGGCGATCGCGGTCGAGATCAAGGGCCTGCGCGACGACCTGCTCGCCGTCGCCAACACCAGCTACCTGGGCCGCCCGGTCTTCGGCGGCACCACCGGGGGCGACGCCGCCTTCGCCGCCGACGGCACCTACCTCGGCGACTCCGGGACCGTGCAGCGCCGCCTCGACAGCACCACCACGGTGCGGGTCGACACCCCCGGCCCCCAGGTCTTCGGCGCCGACCCGGCCGGCTCGGTGCTGTCGGTGCTCGACCGGATCGTGCAGAACGCGGTCACCGACCCGGAGGCGATGCGCGCCGACCTCGACCAGCTCGACGCCGCCTTCGCCCGGTTCACCGGCGCGGTGGCCGACCTCGGCACGCGCTACGCCCGCACCGAGCGGATGGCGCAGACGGTCAAGGACGCCTCGCTCGCCGCGACCGGCCAGCTCGCCCAGGTCGAGGAGATCGACCTGCCGCGCACGGTGCTGGAGCTGCAGACCCAGCAGGTGGCCTACCAGGCGTCCCTGGCCGCGACCGCCAAGGTGATCCAGCCGACGCTGATGGACTTCCTGCGGTGACCGCGACCCGCGCGGCCTCCCTCCACGACGACCGGGGCGACCTACGATGAGCGTGATGACCGCGCCGACGCAGACGGGCACCGACCTGCCCGAGCTCACCTTCCCGACCGGGCTCCCCGGCCTGGACGGCCTGCGCCGCTTCGCGCTGGTGCGGCTGGACGAGGTGGGCGGCCTGTTCGCGCTGCGCAGCCTCGAGGACGCCGACGTCCGCCTGCTGCTCGGCGCCCCGTGGGTGTGCGCCCCCGGCTACGAGGCGGAGGTCGACGACGACGTCGCCGGCGAGCTCGGCATCACCAGCCCGGACGACGCCCTGGTGCTGCTGGTGCTGAACCCCGGCGGCTCGCTCGCCGAGACCACGGTCAACCAGATGGCCCCCGTGGTCGTCAACGCCACCACCGGCCGCGGGGCCCAGGTGGTCCAGGCCCACCGCGACCTCCCGCTCCAGGCACCCTTCGGCGGCTGACCGGCTGCTGCCGGCGCTCCGGCCGGACGGTCAGCCGGCGACCTGCTCGCGCAGGCGGTCCGACGCGGCGTAGGGGTCGGTGCGGCCGGCCAGCACCTCGTCGGCGAGGTCGTCGAGCGACACCCCGCCGTCCCGGCCCGCGCGCAGGTCGCCGATCCGCGCCCGCAGCGCCGCCACGGTGATCGCATCGATCTCGGCCGCCACCCGCGCCCGGCGCCGGCGCCGCAGCTCACCGCTCTCGCGCGCCCAGTCCCGGTGCTTGTCGAGCGCCTCGACCAGCTCGTCCAGGCCCTCGCCGCGCGCGGCCACCAGCTTGACCACCGGCGGTCGCCAGTCGCCCGCCTCGCGCCGCTCGGCGAGGGAGATCATCCCCCGCAGGTCGCGGACGGTGGCGTCGGCGCCGTCGCGGTCGGCCTTGTTGACGGCGAACACGTCGCCGATCTCGAGGATCCCCGCCTTGGCGGCCTGGATGCCGTCGCCCATCCCGGGCGCGAGCAGCACCAGCGTGGTGTCGGCGGCACCGGCGACCTCGACCTCGCTCTGGCCGACGCCGACGGTCTCGACCAGCACGACGTCGCACCCCGCGGCGTCGAGCACCCGCAGCGCCTGGGGCGTGGCCCAGGAGAGCCCGCCGAGGTGCCCGCGGCTGGCCATCGACCGGATGTAGACGTCCGGGTCGAGGGCGTGCTGGCCCATCCGCACCCGATCGCCCAGCAGCGCGCCGCCGGAGAACGGCGAGGACGGGTCGACCGCCAGCACCCCGACGCGCAGGTCGCGCCGGCGCAGCACCGTCACCAGCGCCGAGGTGGTCGTCGACTTGCCGACGCCGGGCGAGCCGGTCACCCCCAGCACCCACGCCGAGCCGGCGTGCGGCACCAGGGCGGCCATCACCTCCCGCAGCCGGGGCGAGGCGTCCTCGACCAGCGAGATCAGCCGCGCGACGGCCCGCGGCGAGCCCTCCCGGGCCCGCCGCAGCAGGTCGTCGACGTCGAGGTCGGCAGCGGGCACGGAGCGGTCAGGCCGGGGCCGGGACGCGCAGGACGAGCGCGTCGCCCTGGCCGCCACCGCCGCACAGTGCGGCCACGCCCGTGCCGCCGCCGCGGCGGCCCAGCTCGAGCGCGAGGTGCAGGACGATGCGCGCGCCGGACATGCCGATCGGGTGGCCGAGCGCGATGGCGCCGCCGTTGACGTTGACCTTCTCGGGATCGATGCCGAGCTGCTGGGTCGAGGCGAGGCCGACCGCGGCGAACGCCTCGTTGATCTCGACCAGGTCGAGGTCGGTCGGGCTGATCCCCTCACGGGCACAAGCCTTCTCGATCGCGAGCGCCGGCTGGTGCTGCAGCGTGGAGTCGGGCCCCGCGACGACGCCGTGGGCGCCGATCTCCGCGATCCACGACAGCCCGAGCTCGGTGGCCTTCTCCTTGCTCATCACCACGACGGCGCAGGCGCCGTCGGAGATCTGCGAGGCGGAGCCGGCGGTGATGGTGCCGTCCTTGCGGAACGCCGGCTTCAACCGCGACAGCGACTCGACCGTGGTGTCGGCGCGGATGCCCTCGTCGCCGGTGAACACGACCGGGTCGCCCTTGCGCTGCGGGATCTCGACCGGCACCACCTCGTCGTCGAACAGGCCGTCCTTCCAGGCACGGGCCGCGAGCTGGTGGCTGCGGGCGGCGAAGGCGTCCTGCTGCTCGCGGGTGAACTCCTGCGAGCCGGTGTTCGCGGCCTCGGTGAGACCGCCCATCGCCTGGTCGGTGAAGGCGTCCCACAGGCCGTCGTGCGCCATGTGGTCGCGCACCGTCACGTCGCCGTACTTGTAGCCGGACCGCGAGCGCTCGAGCAGGTGCGGCGCCTGGGTCATCGACTCCATGCCGCCGGCGACGACGATGTCGAACTCGCCCGCGCGGATCACCTGGTCGGCCAGCGCGATCGCGTCGATGCCGGACAGGCAGACCTTGTTGACGCCCACCGACGGGACGCTCATCGGGATGCCGGCGGCGGCGGCGGCCTGGCGGTAGGGCGCCTGGCCCGCGCCGGCCGGGAGCACCTGGCCGAGGATGACGTACTCGACCTGCTCGGGCGCCACGCCGGCCTTGTCGAGGGCCCCGCGGATGGCGACGGCACCGAGGTCGGCGGCGGAGAAGTCCTTGAGCGAGCCGAGCATCCGGCCCATCGGGGTGCGGGCTCCGGCGACGATGACGGACGTGGGGGTGGGCACGGGGTTCCTCCTGCGGCGGTGCGACGGTGGGCTCGTGGCCCTCCGGCAGGGTACCGAGCGTGCGGTGCCCCGCGGGCGCGCGGTGAGCCACCTCACGCGGCGCCGGCCGGGGCGGCGGACCTACCCTCCCGGCATGAGCACCCCTGCCGCCGACGGGCCCGAGCCGCTGTTCACCCAGATCGACCACGTCGGGGTGGCGGTGCCCGACCTCGACGCCGCGATCGCGTTCTACCGCGACACGTTCGGGATGCGGTTGCTGCACGAGGAGGTCAACGAGGAGCAGGGCGTCCGGGAGGCGATGATGGGCGTCGGCGACGCCGCCGTGCAGCTGCTGGCGCCGCTGTCGGCGGAGTCGACGATCGCCCGGTTCCTCGACCGCAGCGGGCCCGGTGTGCAGCAGGTCGCCTACCGGGTGACCGACGTCGAGGCCGTCTCGGCGACCCTGCGCGAGCGCGGCATGCGGCTGCTCTACGACGCCCCGCGACGCGGGACCGCAGGCAGCAGAGTCAACTTCGTGCACCCCAAGGACGCGGGCGGGGTGCTCGTCGAGCTCGTCGAGCCGGCCTCCGGTGGCGTCGATCACACGGCGCCCCACGCGAGGTGACTCGTCAGTAACCTCCGGCGGCATGGACCAGATCCGCGACGCCATCCTCGCCGGCGACCTCGACCAGGTGGGCGGGCTCGAGATCCCCGACCACTACCGCGCCGTCACCGTGCACGCCGACGAGGCGGAGATGTTCGCCGGCGTCGAGAGCGCCGACAAGGACCCGCGGCGCTCGCTGCACGTCGAGGACGTCGCCACGCCCGAGCTCGGCCCGGGCGAGGCGCTGGTCGCCGTGATGGCCTCCGCCATCAACTACAACACCGTCTGGACCTCGATCTTCGAGCCGGTCTCGACCTTCGGGTTCCTGCGCAAGTACGGCCGCACCTCGCCGCTCGCTGCCCGTCACGACCTGCCGTACCACGTGGTCGGTTCCGACCTGGCCGGCGTCGTGCTGCGCACCGGGATCGGCGTGCACGCCTGGAAGCCGGGCGACCAGGTCGTCGCCCACTGCCTGTCGGTCGAGCTGGAGCACCCCGACGGCCACAACGACACGATGCTCGACCCCGAGCAGCGGATCTGGGGCTTCGAGACCAACTTCGGCGGCCTGGCGCACCTGGCGCTGGTGAAGTCGAACCAGCTGATGCCCAAGCCCGCCCACCTCACCTGGGAGGAGGCGGCCTCTCCCGGGCTGGTCAACTCCACCGCCTACCGCCAGCTCATCTCCAGGAACGGCGCCGGGCTGAAGCTCGGTGACACGGTGCTGGTCTGGGGCGCGTCCGGCGGTCTCGGCTCGTACGCGACGCAGATGGCGCTGTCGGCGGGCGCGACACCGGTGTGCGTGGTCTCGAGCGAGGACAAGGCCGACATCTGCCGGGCGATGGGCGCCGAGCTGATCATCGACCGCAAGGCCGAGGGTTTCCGGTTCTGGAAGGACGAGCAGACCCAGGACCCGGCCGAGTGGCGCCGGTTCGGGGCGCGCATCCGCGAGCTCACCGGCGGCCGCGACGTCGACGTCGTGTTCGAGCACCCGGGCCGGGAGACCTTCGGCGCCAGCGTGTACGCCGCCAAGCGCGGCGGGACGATCGTCACCTGCGCGTCCACCTCGGGGTTCATGCACGAGTACGACAACCGCTACCTCTGGATGAACCTCAAGCGGATCGTCGGCTCGCACTTCGCCAACTACCGCGAGGCCTGGGAGGCCAACGACCTCATCGCCCGGGGGATCGTGCACCCGACGCTGTCGCGGTCGTACGCGCTGGAGGACGTCGGCCAGGCCGCGCACGACGTCCACCGCAACCTGCACCAGGGCAAGGTCGGCGTCCTCGCGCTCGCGCCCGAGGAGGGGCTCGGGGTGACCGACCCGGCGATGCGGGAACGGTTCGAGCCGCAGATCAACAGGTTCCGCCACCTCTGAGGCGCGCCCGGCCACCGGCCCCGTCCTGACGGGCAGCACGTCGCGCCGCGACTAGGCTCGCGGCCAGTGGCTCGGGCGGTGGGTGGAGGAGGACGACGGCGTGGCTTCTGACGGCACCGACGGGCGCACGCCCACGCCCGACGGGCCCGCTGCGGACGGGTCACAGGACGTCGCGCCCACCACTGCGGCCGCTCCCGCCCCGACCCACGACGGTCTCGCGACCGGTGGCGCCGGCCGGCACGCCGCGTCCGGCCCGGAGGGGAAGGCCGACGTGGAGGCGTCGCGTAGGTTCCCCGCCCGCCCGGGACGCCTGCGGCGGCTGCGGTCGGTGCTCGGCTCGGCCGAGGGCCGGCGCGAGGTGCGGGCGGCGCTGGCCCAGCGGCGCGACCTCGGCCGCAGCCACACCGGCTACCTGACCCTGGACCAGATGCTCGCGGAGCGCGTCGCCGCCGGGCGGTCGACCACCGGCACCGCGGGCGGCGGCACCGTGACCTCGGCGGTCCCCCAGCCGGACGACGCCGGCGCCCGCGGGCCCGAGCCGCACGGGGCCACCGTCGCGCCGCAGCCGCCGGCCCCGGCGGGCCGGTTCGGGCGCCCCGGCCGCGACTTCGACCGGGCGCACCCGTTCTACGTCGGCTTCGTCGGCGCGATCGGCGTGCTGCTGGCGGTCGGCCTGGTCGAGGCGCTCGGCCGCGTCTCCAGCACGATCACGCTGCTCGTGGTGGCCCTGTTCCTCGCGCTCGGCCTCGAGCCGGTCGTGGAGTGGCTGGTGCGCCGGGGCATCCGGCGAGGGGGCGCGATCGCGATCGTGTTCCTCGCGGTGATCGGCGTCTTCGTCGGCTTCGGCTTCATGGTCGCGCCGATCATCGTCGACCAGGGCACCGAGCTGGCCACCTCGCTCCCCCAGTACGTGCAGGACGTCCAGCGCGCACCGTGGTTCGTCGACCTGGACGAGCGCTACGACATCGTCGGCCGCGTCACCGAGGAGGTGCAGAACCGGCTCGGGGACGGCGAGACCTTCGCCACCGTCTTCGGCGGGGTGCTCGGGGCGGGTCAGGCCCTGCTCGGCGGCGTCTTCAGCACCCTGACCGTGCTGATCCTCACGCTGTACTTCCTGGCCTCGATGCGGACGCTGCGCAGCACCGCCTACGCGATGGCGCCGGCCTCGCGCCGCGAGCGGGTCACCCTGCTGGGCGACGAGATCAGCCGCCGGATCGGCGGGTACGTCGGCGGGCAGATCAGCATCGCCACGCTGAACGGCCTGTGCTCGTACGTGATGATGCTCGTGCTCGACATCCCCTACCCGGCGGTGCTGGCGATCGTGGTCGGGGTGTTCGGCCTGATCCCGCTGGTCGGCGCGACGCTCGGGGCCGTGATCGTCGTCGTGGTCGCGCTGTTCGTCAGCCTGCCGACCGCGATCATCGTGCTCGTCTACTACATCGTCTACCAGCAGGTCGAGAACTACCTGATCGCACCGAAGATCATGGCCAGGACGGTGTCCGTCCCCGGCGCGGTGGCGCTGGTCGCCGCGCTGGTCGGCGGCTCGCTGCTCGGCGCCCTCGGTGCGCTGATCGCGATCCCGATCGCCGCCGGCGTCCTGCTGGTCGTGCAGGAGGTCGTGATGCCGCGGCAGGACCGGCTCTAGCCACCGCCCCTCAGGTCGTCGTGGGTCTCGGACGGCCCGTCCCACTCGGTCGGCAGCGGCACCGGCACGCCCGGCGCCACCTGCGCCACCACCTCGTCGAGGACGCGCCGCACGGCCGTCTCGCCGACCCACAGGTGCTTGGCGCCGTCGACCCCCACCACCCGGGCCTGCGGGATCGCGGCGAACCGCTCGCGCGCCTCGTCCGGGCGCAGGTAGTCGTCCAGCTCCGGCACCAGCGCCAGCACCGGGTGGCCCGAGGCGGCCCAGGCCTGCAGGTGCTGCGGCGCGGAGAACCGCAGCGGCGGCGACAGCAGGATCGCCCCCTCGACCGAGGGGTCGTTGCCGTGCATCAGCGCGAGGTCGGTGCCGAACGACCAGCCGACCAGCCAGCGGTTCGGCAGGTCGCGGAACTCGGCCAGCTCGATCGCGGCGGCGACGTCGAAGCGCTCGGCGTCACCGGAGTCGAAGGTGCCCTCGCTGGTGCCGCGCGGGCTGCTCACCCCCCGCAGGTTGAACCGCAGCACCGCGACGCCGGCGAGCGCCGGCAGCCGCCACGACGCCTTGCGGAAGACGTGGCTGTCCATGTACCCGCCGTGGGTCGGCAGCGGGTGCAGCGTCACCAGCGTGCCGACCGGTTCGCGGTCGAGCGGCAGCGCCAGCTCGCCCACCAGGGTCAGGCCGTCGGCGGTGTGCAGCTCGACGTCCTCGCGACGGGCCGGCAGGACCGTGCCGGAGCGGATGACGGTGCTCACGGGCACCGACCCTAACCAGGTGCCGAAGTCGCGTGGCGTCCTACCCGTCCCTCGTCGCACACTGGGAGCGAGGAGACCGACGATGCTCGTACTCATGGTGTTCACGCTCTCGCTGGCCGTCGCGACCGGTGTCGCCGGCCGGCTGCTGCGTGTCGCGCGCCGCCGCGAGTGGCCGGCCGCCCGCCGGCTGGGCGACGCCCTGGCGCTGGGGCTGGGCGTGCGCCGCGAGCCCCCGCCCGAGCCCGAGGTCCCGGTCGAGCTGCTGATCTGCACCCTGGAGCTGCAGCGCCTGTCCCGCCTGGTGCAGCGCGCGCACGCGTGCGACCAGCCGGGCAAGTACGAGCGGGTCCGGGCCAGCGAGGGCGCCTACGACGACGTGCTGCTGCGCACCTGCCGGGTCCTCGGCGTGGACGAGCCGGAGGCCGAGCGCACCCCGCTCACCACGATGCAGCGCTTCGACGCCGAGACCGCCCTGATGGCGGGCGGCGTGCACTGGTGAACGCTCCCGGCGGGAGCGGGGCGGGCCGGACGGTGTGGCACGTGGCCCTGCTGCGCGACTGGGAGGACGCCGTCGCGCTCGGCCGCTACGAGTGGTCGACGCTCGGGGTCACCCTCGCCGACGAGGGCTTCGTGCACGCCGCGGACGCCGACCAGGTCGACGGCGTGGCCCGTCGCTACTACGCCGGTGTCGAGGAGCCGATGGTGCTGCTCGAGCTCGACGTCGACGCCCTGGAGGCGTCCGGCGCGCCGGTGCGGTGGGAGCGGGCGCCCGCTGCCGACGAGGCGTTCCCCCACGTCCACGGCCCGCTGCCGGTCGGTGCGGTGCGCGCGGCGACGCCGTTCGCGGTGGGCGACCCGGTGCCCTGAGGGCTCGGCCCTCGGCCCTGGGCCCTCAGATCTCGATGCCGTCCCAGACGGCGAACGCGCCGCTGTGGCCGGTGAGCAGCGTCCAGGTGACCGCCGCGGCGGCGGCCACGGCCGTCACCGCGACGCCGACCCAGCGCAGCCGGGCCGACGAGCGCAGCAGCGCGACCAGGAGCGAGGCGGCGAGCACCCCGAGCGCGAACAGCGGCAGGCGGTCGCCGAGCCCGGCGTGCCGCTCGATCGCCTCGCTCTGCACCGGCAGCGCCGCCTGCAGCCGCTCGCCGCTCTCCTTGGCCACCAGCGCCATCACCGTGACCACGACGTTGCCGGCCACGACCGGCCAGGCGCCGCGCGACCAGCGGCCGAGCACCGCCACGGCCACGGTCAGCAGCGCCATCAGCGGCAGCAGCACGACGACGCCGTGCACGACGAGCGGGTGCAGGGGCAGGCCCGCGACGGAGCCGAAGAGGTCGTCCATGCCCGCAGTATGGGCAGGACGAGCCTCAAGCCCGCGTCAAGACCCGCTGTGCGGCACCTGCGAACCGCCGGTGCCGCCTCGCCGGGAGGCCGGCGGGCTCACTCGACGGTGCCGCCGATCCGCCAGTAGTACCCGATGTCGCGGTCGAGGAAGCCCTCGTCGACGAGCGCCCGCCGCAGCATCGCGACGTCGTCGTGGAACGAGCGGCACAGGGCGTTGACCTCGCTCTCGGGGTAGCGCACCCCCGGCTCGAACACGCGGCTGACGTGGTCGAGCACGACCAGCCGCTTGCGGTGCTTGCGCGGCATCTGCGCGATCCGGCCCTGGTCGTCGAGGTAGACGGCGAGCACCTTGTCGCGGTCGACCAGGGCCAGGTGCAGGGGCATCCTCTCCACCACGCCATCATCGCCCCCGCCGGCCGACGGTGTCGCCCCGCGTCCCCGGACGGCGACCGGCCGGGCGGTACGGTGCGGCCGTGCCCAGGGACCAGCGGTGACCGAGGACGCGGTGACCGGGGACGCGCGGTGACCGAGACGTCCCGGCGCGCGGCGTCCTACGACGACGACCTGCGCCTCGCGCACGTGGTGTGCGACCAGGTCGACGCCCTCACCATGTCGCGGTTCAAGGCGCTCGACCTCGACGTCGCCACCAAGCCGGACCTCACCCCCGTCACCGACGCCGACCGCAGCGCCGAGGAGCTGGTCCGCTCCCAGCTGCGGCGCACCCGGCCGCGCGACGCCGTGGTCGGCGAGGAGATGGAGGACACCGGGCACGGGCCCCGCCAGTGGGTGGTCGATCCGATCGACGGCACCAAGAACTTCGTCCGCGGCGTCCCGGTGTGGGCCACCCTGGTCGCGCTGCTCGACGGCGGCAGGCCGGTGCTCGGGGTGGTCAGCGCCCCCGCGCTGGGCAGGCGCTGGTGGGCGGCGACGGGCTCGGGCGCGTGGACGGGGAAGTCGCTGTCGGCGGCGACCCGGCTGCACGTGTCGTCGGTGCGCACCCTCGCCGACGCCTCGCTGTCGTACTCGAGCCTGCACGGGTGGGAGGATCGCGGCCGGCTCGACGACTTCCTCGACCTGACCCGCGCGTGCTGGCGCACCCGCGCCTACGGCGACTTCTTCTCCTACGTGCTGCTGGCGGAGGGCGCGGTCGACGTGGCGGCCGAGCCCGAGCTCGCGCTGCACGACATGGCCGCGCTGGTGCCCATCGTCACCGAGGCCGGCGGCCGGTTCACCTCGCTGTCCGGCGAGGACGGCCCCTTCGGCGGGAACGCGGTGGCCACCAACGGCCACCTGCACCAGGCCGTGCTCGACCGGCTCGGGGTCGCCGGCCGGACGAGCACCTCGGGCCCGGCCGCGCCGTGAGGGCGGTCGTCCGCGACCGCTACGGCCCGCCGGACGTGCTGCGCGTGGAGGACGTGCCGGAACCCGTCCCCGGCCCGCGGCAGGTGCTGGTCCGGGTCGCGGCCGTCTCGGTCAACCTCAGCGACTGGGAGAACCTGGTCGGACGGCCCGCGTACGCCCGCATCGGCGGGCTGCGCAGGCCGGCCCGGCGGGTGCTCGGGTCCGACGTCGCAGGGACGGTCGAGTCCGTCGGCGACGGCGTCACGCGGTTCGCCCCGGGCGACCGGGTGTACGGCGACAACCTCGCGCTGATGGGCGGTTTCGCCGAGCTGGCGGTGGTGCCCGAGCGGGCGCTGGCCGCCGTGCCGCCGGGGTGGGGCCTGGTCGAGGCGAGCACCGTCCCGCAGGCGGGCGCGATCGCGCTGCAGGGCACGGCCGGTGCGGCGCCGGGGGCGCGGTGGCTCGTCAACGGGGGCGGTGGCGGCTCGGGGTCGTTCGCGATCCAGCTCGCGAAGCAGGCCGGCGCGCACGTCACCGCGGTCGACGGGGCGGGCAAGCTCGACTTCATGCGGTCGCTGGGTGCCGACGAGGTGCTGGACCACCGCCGCACCGACTGGACCGCGACGGGCCCGTACGACCGGGTGCTCGACCTCGTGGCGCTCCGCTCGGTCCGGTCCTACCGGCGGGCGCTGGCGCCGGGCGGGCGCTACCGGTGCGTCGGCGGGACGGCCCGCACCATGCTGGCCGTTGCCACGGCCGGCCGCCTCGTGGGCGCCGCCACCGGCCGCGACCTCGGCGTCCTGGTGGTGAGGGCCGGCCCGTCGCACTTCGAGCCCCTCGGGCGGCTCTGCGTCGAGGGCCGGGTCGCGGTGCACGTCGAGCGCACCTACCGGCTCGACCAGGTCGCCGAGGCGCTGGCCCACGTCGGTGCGGGCCGCGCGCTGGGCAAGGTCGTGGTCGAGGTCGCCCAGGACTCCTAGGACGCCTCGGCGGGCTCGAGCGCGGGCCCGTCCGTGGTGTCGTCCGAGCTTGCGTCGGTGGTGCCGCCGGTGGCCGGCGACGACCGGCCCCGCAGCCGCCACCAGGTGCGCAGCACCCAGGGTGCGAGCAGCAGCGCGTACAGGTCGAACCAGCCGTAGCCGCCGGCGGCGCCCGAGGGCGGGTTGCCCTGCCCCACCACGCCGAGCACGGGGTCGTGCGCCGCCCAGGCCCAGTTGCCCCAGGCGGTGCCGAGCAGCTCCAGCCACGACACGACGACGAAGGCGCCGACGTAGAGCAGCTGCGAGCGGCCCCAGCGCAGGAACCCCAGCAGGCACACGAACCAGAACGCCCCCAGGGCGTCCGGGCGGTCGGCGTCGAGCAGGCCGGCGACCGACCACGCCCCGCCGACCACGACCGTGGCGATCACGAGCGGGCGCCGCAGCGCGACGAACAGGGCGGTGCGGCCGAGCGCGAGCGCCGCCAGGTAGACCAGGCCGTGGCCGGGCGGCACGAAGGCCGGCACCGTCTCGAGCCGGTAGGTGTACGCCTCGAGCAGGGGCGAGAAGGTGTACTCCACCAGCGTGGCCAGCACCACGACGATCCCGGTCTGGGTGCGCACCTGCGGTGTCTCGCGGCGCAGCGCCAGCAGCAGCACGCCCCAGGTGAGCACCCCGAGCGCGACCTGCTCGGCCATCGGGCCGGACCGGTCCAGCCAGAGCACCAGGCCGATCCAGGACATGACGCCGACGGCCAGGGCCAGGTCGGCCCGGCTGGACCGCAGCACCCCGGGCGCGCGTCGCAGCACCGTCAGGTCCTGGCCTTCTCCGCGACCGGGTGGTTGTCGTCGGTCTCGTCCGGCTCGCGCTCCTTGAGCCGCAGCAGCCAGGCGGTGAAGCCCAGGGCCAGCACCAGCCCGCCGAGGATCCCGATCTCCCACGCGGCGTCGACGAACTCCTTCTTCCCCACCAGGTCGGCCGCCTTCACCGACAGCACGACGATCTCCTTGATCGAGGCGATGATCCCGACCAGCAGGAACGGCTCGGCCACCAGCTGGCGCTCGGCGATCGTCGCCCGCACGGCGTAGAGCAGCTCGACCACGATGAACACCAGCAGCAGGCTGTCGAGCAGCTCCAGCGCCGCGGCCTGGGTGCCGCCGAAGTCGGTGCCGAGCATCGAAGGGACGTTGACGGCCGTCACGCCGATGACCGTCAGCGCGATCACCACGAGCAGGCCGGCGATCCCGACGTAGACGACGGTCTCGGCGACCTCCATCAGCTTGTTGCCGGCCCGGACGTGCGCGGGGACGTCGCTGTCGGTCGTGGGGTCGGCCATCCGCGCATCATGCCCGACGGGTGCCCGTCACCCTCCCCCGGCGTGTCCCGACGTGCGGGAGGCCACCGGTACCGACACGATGTGCTGCGCGGCGCCGGACGTGGGATCCCCCCACGTTCCGAACAGCGCCGCCCGACCTGGAGGTCACTGCATGATCGTCCTCGGCGTCATCCTGCTGATTCTCGGCCTGGTGGTCGACAGCCTCAGCATCCTGGTCACCATCGGGATCATCCTCATCGTGATCGGACTCGTCCTCGCGGTGCTCGGAGGGACCGGACGCGCCATCGGGGGACGCAAGCACTGGTTCTGAGCTCCACCGGTGCTGGTCCGGCCTGAGGGCCGGTAGCGACGACGAAGGCCCCGGACACCTGTGGTGTCCGGGGCCTTCGTGTACCTGACGGGATCAGCGCTGCGGGCGGGCCTGGCGGTAGCCGCCCTGGCCGCGGCCCTGGCCGCTGCCGCGCTGGCCGGCGGGGCGGTGCTGGCCCTGGCGGCGCGGACGGCCCTTCCAGCTGCGCTCCTGGCGGGGCATCTCGGTGACGACCACCGGCTCGCCCGAGGTCGCGATCTCCCGCACCTCGTCGTGGCCCGGCGCCACGGCGGTGGTGCGCGCGGTGACGCCGGCCTCGGCGTGCAGCCGGGCCATCGTCCGCAGCTGGCCGGGGTTGACCAGCGACACGACGGTGCCGGAGCTGCCCGCGCGCGCGGTGCGGCCGGAGCGGTGCAGGTAGTCCTTGTGGTCGTTCGGCGGGTCGAAGTGCACGACCAGGTCGACGTCGTCGACGTGGATGCCGCGGGCGGCGACGTCGGTGGCGACCAGCACCCGGCGGTGGCCGGAGGTGAACTGCGCCAGCGAGCGCTGCCGGGCGCTCTGGTTCAGGTTGCCGTGGATCGTCGTGGCCGGGACGCCCGCGGTCGTGAGCTGCTCGGTGAGGCGGTCCGCGCCGAGCTTGGTGCGGACGAAGAACAGCGTGCGGCCCGGGCGCCCGGCGACCTCTGTCGCCACGGCCACCTTGTGCTCGTTGCGGACGCTGAGGACGCGGTGGTCCATCGTCGAGGTCTGCGCGGTTGGGGCCGCCACGGCGTGCACCTTGGGCTCGACCAGGTAGGCCTGCACCAGGGTGCCGACGCCGCGGTCGAGGGTGGCGGAGAACAGCATCCGCTGCCCGCCGTCCGGGGTGGCGCCCATGATCTGCTGCACGGCCGGCATGAAGCCGAGGTCGGCCATGTAGTCGGCCTCGTCGAGCACGGTGACCTCGACCCGGTCGAGCACCACGCTGCGGCGCTCCATCAGGTCGATCAGCCGGCCCGGGGTGGCCACCACGACGTCGACGCCGCGCTCGAGGTCGGCGATCTGGCGGCCGATCGGGGCGCCGCCGTAGACGGTGGTGACGCGCAGGTCCAGCGCGGAGGCCAGCGGCGTCAGGGCGCCGGCGACCTGCTGGGCGAGCTCGCGGGTCGGCACCAGCACCAGGCCGCGGGGGGCCTTGGTCTTGCTGCGCGCGCCCTCGAGGCGGGCGAGCACGGGCAGCCCGAAGCCGAGGGTCTTGCCCGAGCCGGTCTGGGCCCGGCCGAGCACGTCGTGCCCGGCGAGCGCGTCCGGCAGGGTGCGGCGCTGGATGGCGAACGGGGTGTGCAGACCGGCCTGCGCCATGGCGGCGACCAGGCGGGACGGCAGGCCGAGGTCGGCGAACGAGCGCTCGGCGGGCTCGGGCGCGGCGGCCGCGGCGTCGAGGGCGGCCTCCAGGGCCAGGGTGGCCTGGTCGGCGACCGGGCGCGGGCGGCGCGCGGCCGAGGACGGACGGCGCTGGGGCCGGCCGTGCGGCGCCGGGCGGCGGCCGCGGGCAGGGGTGGACGAGGGCGTGGTGTAGCCAGGCATGCGAGAACAGCTCCGTCGCGATCGAAGGCCGCAGCAGAGCCGCGCGAGAGGCGAGGCGGAGAGAGCCGAGCAGAGGTGCTGGCGTCTCAGGGAGCGACCCGGGCGGACGACTCGTCCGCGGGAGGACCGGTCACGTCGGTGGACCGGTACAGACAGTCTACCCGCCCCGCAGCCCCGCCCGGACCAGGCGGGGTGAGCGCAGCTAGAGGATGCGCCGGTCCCCCGGCCGCACCAACCTCAGCCAGCGGTGGCCGTACCCGTCCAGCGACAGCTCGGCGCGGCCCTGCCCGTCCAGCGGCGTGCGGCAGTCCTGCAGCAGGTCGACCAGCTCGCACCCGTCCCACGACCGGACCAGGTCGGGCGGCAGCTGCAGCGGCACGACCACGGCCTCGTCACCGAAGTGGTGCAGGCCGACCATGACGCCGTCCTCCCACCGGGCCAGGTGCGCCAGCACCGGGCGGTGCGGCTGGCGCAGCACCTCGACGTCGGCCCACCCGAGCTCGGGGCACTCGCGGTACCGGCGCACCAGCAGCGTGATGAACGCGAGCAGGGAGTCGTCGTCGCGCCGCTGGTCGGCGACGTTGACGAACTGCGGCCCGTACGCCCCCTCGACCACCGGGTTCGGCAGCCGCGAGGGGGCGGCGTCGGAGAAGCCGCCGTTGCGCTGCCCGCCCGACCACTGCATCGGCGTGCGGACCGCCTGGCGCCCGCCGGCGTCCAGGTTCTCCCCCATGCCGATCTCCTCGCCGTAGAACAGCACCGGCGTGCCCGGCAGGGAGAACATCAGGCTGTAGGCCATCCGCACCCGGCGCGGGTCGCCCTCGAGCATCGGCGGCAGCCGGCGGACCAGCCCGCGGCCGTACACCTGCATCTGCGGCTCGGGGCCGAAGGCGTCGAAGACCTCCTGCCGCTCGCTCTCGGAGAGCTTGTCGAGGGTGAGCTCGTCGTGGTTGCGCAGGAACGAGGCCCACTGGGTGTCGCGCAACGACGGCCGCTTCCCCAGCGCCTTCGCGAGCGGGCGCGCGTCGCGGCGCGCCAGCGACAGGTAGGTGGCCTGCATCCCGACGAAGTCGAACTGCATCGTCAGCTCGTCGCCGTCCGGCCCGCCGAAGAACTTCTTCTGGTCCTGGTACGGGACGTTGACCTCGCCGAGCAGCACCGCCTCGCCGTTGCGGCGGTTGATGAACGCGCGCAGGTCCTTGAGCAGCTGGTGCCCGTCGCCGAGGTCTGCCGCCGCGCCCCGCGGGGAGCCGGTGCTCTCGATCAGGAACGGCACGGCGTCGACGCGGAAGCCGTCCACCCCCAGGGCGAGCCAGAACCCGACCACCTTGGCGATCTCGTCGCGCACCCGCGGGTTCGTCACGTTCAGGTCCGGCTGGTGGGCGTAGAACCTGTGCAGGTAGTACTCGCCGGTGCGCTCGTCCAGCGTCCAGATCGCTTCCTGCTCACCGGGGAAGGTGACCTGGTCGGAGGTGTCGGGCGGCGTCTCGGAGCGCCACACGTAGAAGTCGCGGAACGGCGAGGTCCTGCTGCGCCGGGCCGATCGGAACCACGGGTGCTGGTCCGAGGTGTGGTTGACCACGAGGTCGACGATCACCCGCATGCCGCGGTCGTGCGCCGTGCGCACCACCTCGACCACGTCGCCGAGCGACCCCAGCCGCGGGTCGACGGCGTAGAAGTCGGTGATGTCGTAGCCGTCGTCCTTCTCGGCCGTCGGGTAGAACGGCATCAGCCACAGGCAGGTGATGCCGAGGTCGGCGAGGTGGTCGATCCGCTGGACCAGACCGGCCAGGTCGCCCACCCCGTCCCCGTCGGAGTCGAAGTAGGTCTCGACGTCGAGGCAGTAGACGACCGCGGTCTTCCACCACAGGTCGCCGGTGCGGGTCAGGTCCATCAGGACGCCCGCAGCTGCGGCAGGACGTGCTCGCCGAAGGCGTCGAGGAAGCCGTCCTGCTCCTTGCCGACGTGGTGCAGGTAGATCCGGTCGAAGCCGATGTCGGCCAGCTCGCGCAGCCGGCCGGCGAACCAGCCGAGGTCGGAGGACACCAGCACCGCCTCGCGGACGGCGTCCACCGACACGTGCTCGCCGGCCTGGTCGAAGACCGCGGCGGAGTCGATGTCCCACGCGGCCGGCGGGCCCATCACGTTCGTCCGCCACTGGTCGTGCGCGATGTGGGCGGCGCGCTCCTCGTCCGGGTCGTACGACACGTGCACCTGCAGCGCCGTCTCGCCCCTGCCGCCGGCGTCGCGGTAGGCGGCGACGACCTCCCGCAGCGCCTCGTCCGGGCCGTTCACCGTCGCCAGGCCGTCGGCCCAGTCGGCGTGCTTGGCAGCGGTCTTCGCCGACACGGCGGCGCAGATCAGCTTCGGCTGCTCCTCGGGCAGGGTCCAGATCCGCGCGCGGTCGACGGTGACCAGGCCGTCGTGGCTGACCTCCTCGCCGCGCAGCAGCGCCCGGATCACCTCGACGCACTCGCGCAGCCGCGCGTCGCGCACCTCCTTGCGGGGCCAGGCCGCGCCGGTGATGTGCTCGTTGGAGTACTCCCCGGTGCCGAGCGCGACCCACAACCGCCCGTCCGACATGGCGTTCAGCGTCGCGATCGCCTGGGCGATGATCGCCGGGTGGTAGCGCTGCCCGGGCGCGTTCACCACGCCGAAGGTCAGGTCGGTCGTCGCCAGCGCGGCGCCCAGCCACGACCAGGCGAACCCGGAGTGACCCTGCCGCTCGCTCCACGGCGAGAAGTGGTCCGAGCACATCGCCGCGTCGAAGCCCACCTCCTCGGCCCGGCGGACGGCGCGCAGCAGCTCGCGCGGGTGGACTTGCTCGTGGGAGGCGTGGAAGCCGACGACGGTCACGGGCGACGTGTCTACCGGTGCCGGCGCCGCGATGCCAGGTCAGCCGCCCGGCGGACCGGTGCGACGCACGGGCCCCACGGCCTGCGATGCTGCCGCGATCGTGAGCACCGCACCCGCCCCCGCGACCGGGACGGCCGGCCTGCCCGCGCCCGTCCTGGGCTTCGTGGCGGTCGCCCTCGGCGAGCCCGTCGACGCCTCCCCGCTGACCGGCGGGTTCTCCGGCATGCAGGTGGTGCGCGTCGGCCTCGCGGACGGCCACGAGGTGGTCGTCAAGTGGGCGCCGGACGGCCCCACCTCCAGGCCCGGCGTGGCGCTGCTGCGCGAGGCCGAGGCGCTGGCCCACCTGCGCGCGCACCGCTTCGACCAGGTGGCGGCCTCGATCGCGACCGAGCCGGGTGTGCCGGCGCTGGTGATGCAGGCGGTCCCCGGAGGTCCCGCGTCGGCCTGGGACTCCGGCACGCTCGCCGCCGCGGCGCGCGTGCTCGACGACCTCGCGCAGGTGCCCGCGCACGGCCTGCGGCCGCTGCCGGCCACCGACGTCGCCAAGCCGCGCCCGCTGCTCGCCGAGCGGGTCCGCGCCGCCCTCCCGGAGGAGCCCGCCCTGGCCGAGCTGCTGCTGCAGGCGTACTGGGCCGTGAGCGCGGGACCCGAGCACGACCAGGACGGCACCGCGCTGTGGTGGGGCCGTCCGGCCGTCGCGACGCACGCCGACCCGCACCCCGGCAACTGGCTGCTCGACGACGAGGGCCGGCTGCGGCTGATCGACCTGGAGCACCTGTGCGCCGGGCCGCCGGGCTGGGACCTGGCCTACCTGTGCGCCCACCTCAGCGGCCCGGCCGACGAGCGCGCCGAGGTGCTCACCGGCTCGGGCCTGGACGACGAGGTCGCGGCCAGGCTCGCGGCCGCCGCCACCGCGCTGCTGGTCGCCGGCACGCTGTCGCCCGACCCCGCCTGGGCGGCCCGCCAGCAGGCGCTCGCCCCCGCCGGCCTGGAGCTCGTGCGCCGGCTGCTCTGAGCGCGCGCCGGTCGCGGCCGGGTGCTGGGACGGACCGAGGGGACGGGTATCACCGGGCCGCGCCGCGGTCGACGTCGGTGCGCACCCCGCCGCCGACGTCGACGACGGCGACCGGTGGACGGTGCTGCGCGACCCCGAGGGCAACGAGCTCTGCCTGCTGCGCCCGCCCCGTGACCCCGCCCGCGAGGACCCGCAGGGCTGAGGTCCTCGATCGGCTGACGGGGGCGGGCGCGCCTGCCACGCTGGGCCCGTGCACCGACGCCGTCGTCCCACGCTGCTGACAGCCGCTGCCGCGCTGGTGGCCGTGGCCCTCGCCGGCTGCTCCGGCGGGGGCGACGACGCGGCGTCGTCCTCCTCGGGCTCGTCGTCCCGCTCGTCGTCGGGCTCCTCGTCCGGCTCGGCCTCCGGGTCGGCGTCCGCGTCGGCCTCCTCGTCGGCCTCGACGTCCACCTCGCCCTCCGCCTCCGTCCCGGCCGCGCCCGAGGACCTGGTGCCCGTCCAGCTGCCGGAGGGCGACCGGTACGTGTGGCGGTTCTCGGTGGCGCCGGACGGACGCACCGCGCTGCTCGGCCGCTCGCCGGGGTTCTTCCCGCAGACCAGGAAGAGCTCGGTGGTGCAGGTGACGCTGCAGGACGACGGGTCGTGGGGCGACCAGCAGCCCGTGCCCTGGAGCGACGGGACCACCTCCGACATCGACCCGTCGTTCGCCGGTAACGCCGTGCTGTTCTCCTCGATCCGCGGCGGGCGGTCCGACGTCCAGGTCTGGTCGGTGCCCCGCGCCGCCGACGGGACCTGGGGCGAGCCGGCGCCGGTCCCGGGCGTCGACGGCGCCGGGGACGAGCTCTACCCGACGGTCGGCCCGGACGGCGGGCTCTACGTCGGCAGCGACAGCGGCGGCACCGGCTTCGACGTCGTCCGGTACGAGCCGGACGGCTCCGGCGGGTGGACCGCGCCCGCGCCGCTGCCGGCCCCGGTGACGCTCGGGTCGTGGGAGTTCAACCCCGTCTTCACCCCGGACGGCAGCTGGCTGGTCTTCACCGCGCTCGACCGCGAGGGCGGCGCCGGCCAGGGCGACCTGTTCGCGTCCCGCTACGAGGCCGGGACGCTGGGCGAGCCGGTGCCCCTGGCGTCGGTGAACTCCGCGGCGGACGAGTACCACCCGTCGTTCTCCCCCGACGGCACGACGCTGTACCTCGTGCGCGGCGGCGACCTGGTCCAGATCCCCGTGTCCGCCACCGAGCTGGGCTGACTACGGTGCGCGGATGAGCGCACGGTTCGAGGAGATCGCCTACGCGGCCACGCCCATGGGCGAGCTGGTGCTGCGCCGCCGGGTCGAGCCGACGCTGGGCGTCGACGTCTACGAGGTGCGGCTGGGGGAGGAGTACCTCATGACCAGCCTGTTCACCGCGTCCGAGGAGGCCCTCGCCCGGCTCGGGCTCGCGCTGCTCGACGGCGACGGGCCGTTCGACGTCGTCGTCGGCGGCCTGGGCCTGGGCTGGACGGCGCGCACGGCGCTCGAGGACGCGCGAGTGGGCTCGCTCGTCGTGGTGGACGCGCTGCCCGAGGTGATCCGCTGGCACCACGAGCGGCTCGTGCCCGGCAGCACCAAGCTGGTCGACGACCCGCGCTGCCGGCTGGTCGAGGGCGACTTCTTCGCGATGGCGGCGGCCGACGGCTTCGACCCCGAGCAGCCAGGACGCGTCCTGGACGCGGTGCTGGTCGACATCGACCACACGCCGGACCACACCCTGCACGCCAGCCACGGCGCGTTCTACACCGCCGACGGGCTGCGGGCGATGACCCGGTTCCTGCGCCCGGGCGGCGTCTTCGGGCTCTGGTCGGACGACCCCCCGGAGGAGTCGTTCCTGGCCGTCATGCGCGAGGTGCTCGACGACGTGCACGGCGAGGTCGTCGACTTCCCGAACCCGCTGACCGGCGGGCGGTCCGCCTGCAGCGTCTACCTCGGACGGACGCGCGGCCAGCGGTTGCCGGTCCCTCCGGCAGGTGGCACCGTCGGGGAGTGATCGAGCTCCTTCCCCGTTCTGCCGGAGCGGTTCTCGGCGGCGTCTTCGGCACCGTCGCCCGGCTGCGGCCCACCAGCAGCAAGGCGCTCCACCCTCGCGGCCACGTCACGACCGGCACCCTCGTGCGGCACGGCGCGACGCCGCCCACCGGGGTGGCGTGGCTCGACGAGCCCGGCACCGACGACGTGCTGGTGCGACGGTCGCGCTCGGTCGGCCTGCCCGGCGCGCTGCCGGACATCCACGGGCTCGCGGTCCGCGTCCCCGTCGGGCGCACGCGCGGCGCCGACCTGCTGCTGGCCAGCACCGGCACCCGCCCCGGCGCCCGTCACCTGCTGGCGCCCACCCGGTCGGACGACCACCCCCTGACCACGCTGCTGCCGTACCGCACGCCCTCCGGCCCGGTGCTGCTCGGCGCGTTCCCCGAGCCGGGAGCCGCCGTCTACGAGCTGCGCGTCGCCGGCCTCACCGGCGCCTGGCGACCCTTCGGCGCGCTCGCCGTCGACGAGCCCCCCACCGGCGGCGCTGACGAGGCCCCCGACGTCGAGGTGCACTTCGATCCCGTGCTCAACCCGCTGCCCGGACTGCCGTCCTACGGGTGGGTCACGCGGCTGCGCGAGCCGGCCTACGCCGCCTCTCGTCGGCAGGGCCGGCGCTGACGAGCCGGCGCGACGATCCGGCTGGACCGGGACCCGGTGTCGCTCAGTCGATCGCGGTGTCCGACGGGGGTGCGGTCCCACCCTCCGGCTGGTCGCCGGCGACGAGCCGCACGATCTCCTCGTGGTCGGCCGCCGAGGGCAGTCCCCAGCCCGGCCGGTAGCCGTAGACCTCCCCGAGCGGCGTGCTGGCGGTGCGTCCGGTGAGGATCTCCACGTCGTCGCTGGTGATCAGGCCGGGGTGCTCGACGCCGCACGCCTCCGAGACCTTGAGCAGGTCGCGGCGCAGCGTCCGGATGTAGTTCGCCACCCGCACCGACTTGAGCTCTGGGTCCAGACCCCTCGTCAGCCAGGGGTTCTGCGTCGCGACGCCTGTGGGGCAGGTGTCGGTGTGGCACTTCTGCGCCTGGATGCAGCCGATGGCGAGCATCGCCTCCCGCGCCACGTTCACCATGTCGCAGCCGAGCGCGAAGGCGACCACGGCGTTGTCGGGCAGCCCCAGCTTGCCGGCCCCGACGAACACGACGTCCTCGTGCAGGCCGCGCTCGGCGAAGGTGCTGTAGACGCGGCTGAACCCGAGCTGGAACGGCAGCGACACCGAGTCGGTGAAGATGAGCGGCGCCGCGCCGGTCCCGCCCTCGCCGCCGTCGACCGTGACGAAGTCGACGCCGCGGTCGGTCTCCGCCATCAGCGTGGTGAGCTCCTCCCAGAAGCGCAGGTCACCCACGGCCGACTTGATGCCTACGGGCAGACCGGTCTCCGCCGCGAGCAGCTCGACCCAGTCGAGCAGCCCGTCGGTGTCGGAGAACTCCGCGTGCCGCGAGGGGCTGATGCAGTCGCGGCCCTCGGCGATACCGCGCGTCGCGGCGATCTCAGCGGTGACCTTGGCACCGGGCAGCAGCCCGCCGAGGCCGGGTTTGGCACCCTGGCTGAGCTTGATCTCCAGCGCCCGCACCGGGGCGCCGGCCACGAGGTCCTTGAGCCGGGCGAGGTCGAACCGGCCGCTGTCGTCGCGGCAGCCGAAGTAGGCCGTGCCGATCTGGAAGACCAGCTCACCGCCGCCCCGGTGGTACGGCGACAGCCCGCCCTCGCCGGTGTTGTGCAGGCAGCCCACCATCGCCGCGCCCCGGTTGAGCGCCTCGATCGCCGCGCCGGACAGGGACCCGTGGCTCATGCCCGAGATCCCGACCACGGACGGCGGACGGAACGCCCCCGCCCTGCCGCGGGTGCGGCCCATCACCTTGGCGCACGGCAGCTGCGCCTCGATGCCGGCCGCGGGCGAGGTCGGCGGCACCGCGCGGCCGAAGGTGCGGTGCTTGATCACCGCGTACCCCGCGGTGAACTCCAGATCGTTGTCGGTGCCGAAGCCGAAGTAGTTGTTCTGCTGCTTGGACGAGGCGTAGACCCACCGGCGCTGGTCCCGGGTGAAGGGCCGCTCCTCGTTGTTGCCCGCGACGATGTACTGCCGCAGCTCGGGCCCGATCGACTCGAGCGCCCTGCGGGCGTGCCCGACCACCGGGAAGTTGCGCAGCAGCGCGTGCTGGCGCTGCAGCAGGTCGTGCGCTGCCAGACCGGCGAGCGCCGACGCAGCGGCGACAGGAACCGCCCAGGAGCGCCTCATGCGGGGAACTGCCCCCGCAGCGGCGCCGCAAACCCGTCCGGTACGGGCGCTCTGGCACGCTGGCCGGGTGAGGACGGGAAGAGCGGCGCTGGCCGCGGCGTGCCTGCTGGCGCTCGCCGGCTGCGGCGGCGCACCGGACCCCTCGCCGCCGGTCGCCGGCGGCGCCGAGCGGCCGACCGGCGCCGCGACCGGCACCGCGACCGGCAGTGCGAGCGGCAGCCCGTCGCCGTCGACGGCGGCCGAGCCCGCTCCGCTGCCGGAGGTCGAGGCGCTCGAGGGCGAGCTCGGGGTCCGGATCGGGGTGCACGCCGTCGACACCGGCACCGGGCGCGCGGTCGGGCACCGGGCCGACGAGCGGTTCGCGCACGCCTCGACCTTCAAGGCGCTGCTCGCCGCCGTGGTGCTCGACCGCAGCACGGCCGCGGAGCTGGACGAGGTGGCGCTGCCGGTGAGGCAGGGCGACCTGGTGCAGCACTCCCCCGTCGCCGGGACCCGCGTCGGCACGACGATGACGCTGCGCGAGCTGTGCGACGCCGCGGTGAGGGTCAGCGACAACGCCGCCACGAACCTGCTGCTCGCGCACGTCGGCGGACCGGCGGGCCTGCAGGAGGCGCTGCGCCGGCTGGGCGACACCACGACCCGCACCGACCGTGCCGAGCCGGAGATGAGCTCGGCGATACCGGGCGACGAGCGCGACACCAGCACCCCGCGCGCGCTGTCGGCCGACCTGCGGCTGCTGGTGGTCGACGACGGCCTGGCCGCCGACGACCGGGCGCTGCTCGAGGGCTGGATGGCGGCGAGCGAGACAGGAGCCGGCCTGGTGCGGGCCGGGGTCCCCGCCGGCTGGCAGGTGGCCGACAAGTCCGGGACCGGTGACTTCGGCAACCGCAACGACGTCGCCGTGGTGCGCCCGCCCGGTCGCGCGCCCCTCGTCGTGGTCGTCCTCACCGGCCAGGACGAGGACACCGACGAGCCGTCGGACGAGGCCGTGGCCCGCGCCACCGCCGCGGCGGTCGCCGCCCTGGGCGGCTGAGCGGAGCCGTGGGCGGCCGAGCCGGAGCCGTGGGCGGCAGGCGGTTCCCGGACCGGTGGAAGAAGTCGGGGCCCCGGTGTCACATCCGGGCCGTCGGCGGTGCTCACTGGTCATGGACGTCGTCGCGCACGGGGGGAGCGCCACCCTGCCTGCCCTGGGCCGCGCCGGCGGACGAGCCGGGAGGATGGGTGGCGTGCCGCTGTCGAGGTCGTCCGGACCAGGAGCCGTGCGGGCCGACCTCGAGCAGGTCTTCCGCGCCTCCTACCCCCGGGTCGTGGCCGTCGCCGGCCGGGTGCTCGGGTCGCGCGACGAGGCCGAGGACGTCGCCCAGGAGGTGTTCCTCGCCTTCGGCCGCTCCGCGGTCCCCGCGGCCGAGGCCCCGGGCTGGCTGGCGGTCGCCGCGGCCCACACCGCGCTGAACCACCTGCGCTCCACCAGGAGGCGCGCCTCCCGCGAGGAGGCCGTCTCCTCCGACGCCGCCGGTCCCTCGACGGTCGTCGCCCCCGACACCGCCGACGCGGTCGTGAGCCTGGACGAGCGCCGCCGCGTGCGGGCCGCCCTGGCCCGGCTGCCCCACAAGCAGGCCGCCGCCCTCGTGCTGCGGCACAGCGGCCTCAGCTACGCCGAGGTCGCCACCGCCCTCGACATGTCCCCCGCCAGCGTCGGCACCACCGTTCGACGCGCCGAGAACGCCCTACGCAAGGAGATGGACCGCCATGCGCCACCCGACTGAGGGAATTCTGCGCCGGCTCGTGGACGAGCCCGCCGGCGTCGCCGACACCGAGCGGCAGCACGTCGCGGGCTGCGCGACCTGCCTGTCCGCGCTCGCCACCGTCCAGCAGGACGCCGTGGCGGCCGGCACCGCGCTCGACCTCGACGTCACCGCTGATGGCACCGACGTCGACGCCGGTTGGCACCGGCTGTCCGGCTCGGTCGCCGCGCAGTGGCGGCCCGCCGCCCCGGCCCGCGGCCCCCGGACGGCCCGCGCCTCCCGCTGGCGCTCGGCGCTGCGCAGCCCCGCCGTCGCCGCCGTGGGCGTGGTGGCGGTCCTCGGCGGCACCGGCGCGGCCGCCGCCGCCGACTGGCTGCCGTTCTTCCGCACCGAGCAGGTCGCGCCGCTGTCGATCACCGAAGCCGACCTGCTCGCCCTGCCCGACCTGTCGGCCTACGGCGACCTCGAGGTCCTCACCGAGCCCGACGTCCGCGAGGTGGCCGACGCCGCCGCGGCGGCCGAGGCCACCGGCCTGTCCGTCCCCGTCGTCGACGAGCTGCCCCAGGGCGTCACCGTAGACCCCGTGCTGCAGGTGGGCGACCCCGTCACCGCCGTCTTCACCTTCTCCGCCGACAAGGCCGAGGCGGCGGCCGCCGCGGCCGGCGAGACGCTGCCCGATGCCCCGGACGGCATGGACGGCAACCGGTTCCGGCTCGAGGCCGGCCCCGGCGTGGTCCAGGTCTGGTCCGGCTCGCAGGGCCTGCCGGCGCTGGTCGTCGCGCGGGCGGGCGCCCCCACCGCCTCGTCCTCGGGTGTCCCGTTCGAGACGGCGCGCGACTACCTGCTGTCGCTGCCCGGCATGCCGGACGACGTCGCGGCCCAGCTGCGGGCGTTCTCCGCGGACGGCACCACCCTGCCGCTGCCGCTGCCCGCCGACCGGGTCACGACGTCCGAGGCCGAGGTCGACGGCGTGCCTGCCACCGTCGTCACCACCCGCGACGGCACGATGGCCGGCGTGGTCTGGGTCGACGAGGGCGTGGTCACCGCGGTGCTCGGGTCGCTGAGCGACACCGAGGTGCTCGAGGTGGCCGAGGAGCTGCGGACGCGGTGACCCCGGACGCCCCCGCGCCGGGCGCCTCGGTCGAGGCCGCCCGGCGCCTGGTCACCGACATGCCGTCGTCCCCGGCGGCGTGGTGCTCGGACCTGCGCAAGCGGTACGGCAAGCAGGTCGCCGTGCACGACGTGTCCCTGGCCGTCGGCCGCGGCGAGGTCGTGGGGCTGCTCGGCCCGAACGGGGCGGGCAAGACCAGCGTGATCAAGATGCTGCTCGGGCTGGTCCGCCCGGACGCCGGCGAGGTGCTGCTCCTCGGCCGGCCCGGGCGCGACCCGCAGGCCCGGGCCCGGGTCGGGTACCTGCCCGAGCTGTTCCGGTACCAGCCGTGGCTCACCGCGTCCGAGGTCCTCACCCTGCACGTGCGGCTGTCCGGCGCCCAGGTGCCGCCGGCCGAGCAGCACGAGCGGCTCGGGCTGGTCGGCCTCGCCGACCGCGCCGGTGACCGCGTCGGCGGCTTCTCCAAGGGCATGCAGCAGCGCCTCGGCCTGGCCGTCGCCCTCGTCGCCCGGCCCGAGCTGGTCGTGCTCGACGAGCCGACCAGCGCGCTCGACCCCGTGGGCCGTGCCGACGTGCGCGACATCGTGCTGCACCTGCGGGAGCAGGGCGTCGCGGTGCTGCTCAACTCCCACCTCATCGGCGAGGTCGAGAGGGTGTGCGACCGCGTCGTCATCCTCGACAAGGGCCGGGTCTCCGCGTCCGGGACGCTGGCCGAGCTGCTCGGGCGTCGCGAGGTGCGGATGCGGCTGGAGGACGTCGGGCCGCAGGCCCGCGCGCGGCTCGCCGCGACCGGCGAGGTCACCGAGGAGGCCGGCTGGTTCACGGTGCTGCTGGCCGTCGAGGAGGACACCGTGACCGTGCCCGACCTGGTCGGCGACCTGGTGCGCCTCGGCGTGCGCGTGCACGCCGTCGAGCCCGGGCGGATCAGCCTCGAGGAGCGCCTGCTCGACATCCTGCGCACCGGTCGGGAGGCCGGCTCGTGACCGCGCGGGTGGTCCTGACCATCGCCGCGCTGACGCTGCGCGAGGCCTCGCGGCGCAAGGTGCTCCGCGCGCTCGCCGTCCTGACCCTCGTGCTCCTCGGCCTGAGCGCGTGGGGCTTCTCGCAGCTGGTGGGCCTGGACGGGGGGCTCACCAGCGGCGAGGGCCGGTTCGTGGCGTCGTTCGTCCTCAACCTGGTGATGTTCGGGCTCAGCCTGATCGCCGCGCTCGGCACCGCGTTCCTCGCCGGACCGACGTTGTCCGGCGAGATCGAGTCCGGTGCTGCGCTGTCGATGATGGCGCGACCGGTGCGTCGCTCGGCCGTCCTGGTCGGGAAGTGGCTCGGTCTGGTCGCGTTCGGCAGCGGCTTCGTCGTGGTCGCCGGGCTCGCGCAGTTCGCCGTGGTGAAGGTGATCGTCGGGTACTGGCCGCCGGACCCGTTGCAGGGCCTGGCGATGCTCGCCCTCCAGACCACGGTGCTGCTCACCCTCGGCCTGCTGCTGTCGACGCTGATCTCCCCCATGGCCTCGGGAATCGTCGCGGTCGGCCTGTTCGGCTCGACCTGGATCGCCGGCGTGGTCGGCGGGGTCGGGTCGTCGCTGCAGAACGAGGCCGTCACCGCCGTCGGCTCGGTGTCGCGGGTGCTGCTGCCCACCGACGGCCTGTGGCGCGGCGCGATGGCCTCGTTCCAGGACCCCGGTGCGCTGGCGGAGATCGGCCCGGGCGGCGAGGCGTTCCCCTTCCTCAGCCTGGCCGGCCCGACCCCCGCCTACCTCGCGTGGTGCGTGCTGTGGATCGCGCTCGTGCTCGGCCTGGCCGGGCTCAGCTTCCAGCGCCGCGACCTGTGAGCACCACCAGCTCCTGCGTCGCCCTGGTCATCGCGACGTAGCGGTCCACCGCCCCCTCGACGCCGTCGCCGAACCTCTCGGGCTCGACCAGCACGACCAGGTCGAACTCCAGCCCCTTGCACAGCTCGGGGGTCAGCGAGCGCACCCGGTCGGTGGGTCGGAACGTCCGGTCGCCGACCACGCACGCGACACCTTCGGCGTTCGCGGCGAGCCAGGTCCGCAGCACGTCGTCACGGTCGTCGACGGACGCGTGCAGGACCGGGATCCCGCTGCGGCGCACCGAGATCGGCACGTTCGCGTCCGGCACCGCGGCGCGGATCACCGGCTCGGCCTCGGCCATCACCTCCTCGGGCGTGCGGTAGTTGATGCCGAGCGTGGCCAGCCGGACGCGCTCGATCCCGGCGCGCGAGAGCCGCTCCTGCCACGAGCCGGCGAAGCCGTGCCGCGCCTGGGCGCGGTCGCCGACCACGGTCAGGCTCCGGGACGGGCACCGCCGCAGCACCATCTGCCACTGCGCGTCGGTGAGCTCCTGCGCCTCGTCGACGACGACGTGCGCGAACGGGCCGGCGAGCAGGTCCGCCTCCGCCGTCGGGAGGCCGCCCTCGTCCACGATCACGCTCTGCGCGTCCGGCCGGCGCAGCATCGACATCACCTGCATCTCGGTGTCGTCGCTCGCCACGAGGTGGTCGACCACGGCGGACATCTCGGCCCGCTCGGCCTCCAGCTGCGCCCGGCGCCGGCGCTCGCGGCGGGAGGCGTCCGGGTCGCCGAGCAGGTGCCGCGCGGCGTCGAGGAACGGCAGGTCGTGCTCGGTCCAGGCGTGCGGGTCGTCGCGCTGCAGCGCACGGAGGTCGTCGGCCGGGAGCCAGGGTGCGCAGTGCCGCAGGTACGCCGGCACCGACCACAGGTCGCCGACCACGTCGGTGGGCTCGAGCAGCGGCCAGGCGCTCCCGAAGGCCTCTCGGAGCTGCGTGCTGCGGTCGAGCCAGCGCCGCAGCTGCTCCGGCGCGACGGCGTCCTCGTCCGGCTCGTCGCCAGCGTCCTCGTGGCCGAGGTCGTCGTCGGTGGCGAGCTGCTCGACCAGGGTGTCGAGCACGGCGGACCGGACGACGTCGCGGGCCTCGTTGTGCGGCGTACCCGGGTCGGGCGCGTCGAAGGCGGCGGCCCAGTCGCGTGCCGTGAGGCGGACGTCGCCCCACGGCGTGCTCACCGTGAGCGCGTGGGTGGGCGGCTGCTCGTGGAAGCGGACCGCCTCCTCGACCGCACCGACCAGCTCGCCGGACTCCTTGAGCCGCGCGACGTGCGGGTCCGGTTCCGACCCGGCACCAGCGCCCTCGGGCACGAGGTCGTGCAGGGTGCACGTCCGCACGCCCTCCTCCCCCAGGCTGGGCAGCACGTCCGAGACGTACGACAGGTACGGCTGGTGCGGCCCGACGAAGAGCACGCCGCCCCGGCGGTCACCGAGGCGCGGGTCGGAGTAGAGCAGGTAGGCGGTGCGGTGCAGCGCGACGACGGTCTTCCCGGTACCGGGCCCGCCGTCGACGACGAGGGCACCGGCGGATCCGGCCCTGATGATGGCGTCCTGGTCGGCCTGGATGGTGCCGAGCACGTCGCGCATCCGGTCCGTCCGGCTGCCGGCGAGACCGGCCACGAACCGCGACTGGTCGTCGAGCGCCGCGTGCCCCTCGAGGCCCTCGGCGGTGAACACCTCGTCCCAGTAGTCGACGACCCGGCCACGGGCCCAGCGGTAGCGGCGGCGGCTGGCCAGACCCATCGGGTCGGCGTGGGTCGCGCCGAAGAACGGCTCCGCCGCGGGTGAGCGCCAGTCGACCAGCAGGCGGCGGCCGTCGTCGTCGGTGAGGCCGAGGCGGCCGAGGTACACCGGTCCGTCCCCGTCGGCCGGGACCATCCGCCCGAGGCACAGGTCCTGGCCGAACCGACGCAGCGTGCGCAGGCGGGCGGTGAGGCGGTGCACCTCCTGGTCGCGGTCGAGCGCGCGCTGGCCGGACCCGGCAGGTGCGCGGCGGGCGGCGTCGAGCCGCTCGGTCAGCTCGTCGACAGTCCGGGCGAGCGTCGTCGCGACAGCCGACAGGTGCTGTTCGTCGGCGGACACCAGGTCGGGGTCCGCCTTGGCAGCGAGGTGGTCAGGCAGGTGGAAGACGCTGGTGGACAACGGATTCACGAAGGTGCAGCTCCGATCTGGGGCTGCGAGGTGCAGCCACGGCCGGTGATCCTGCACCCCCCACGGGGCCTTGCCGCAAGCCCCCGGGTCGGCTATACCTTGGAAGTGGCGGGAGGGTCGCCTCCGCCTCAGAGCCAGTGGGTCGACCGGCTCGAACCCCATCGACACCCCTCGGGCCTCACGCCTGGTCGGGCCGGCTCCACCGCCACTGCCAGAGCGTGCCGGCCTCGGGATCCTCCACGTCGCGGAGGTGGTCGAACCCCAGCGACACCAGCACGCCGGTGGACGGGTTCGGGCCGGGCAGGGTGTGCGCGACGACGTGGTCGACCTCCCCGCTGCCGACCGCTCGCTCGACCAGCGCCCGGGCGGCAGCGGCCCCGAAACCGTTGCCGCGGAACGCCGGAGCCACCTCGTAGCCGATCTCGACGGTGCGGTCGGCCGGCGCGGCCGCGTACCCGCCGGAGCCGACGAGCCGCCCGGTGGCGTCGTCGACGAAGAGCTGCATCGACCACGGCCGCTCGGCCTCGGGCGCCTCCCGCAGGTGCGCCAGGGTGAAGTCGACGGCCTCGGGGAACTGCGGCCACCCGTCCGGGACGGCGGAGCCGACCAGCTCGGCGAACACGGCACGGTCGTCCCGGAGCGCGACGAGCAGCGGCTCGCTCGCCGGGACGAGCCGGACCTGCGGACCAGGGTGCATGCGGACCTCCGTCGCGTGGGGCGACGCTACCCGCCACCGCGCGTGTCCGTCGCCGCGCGGCCCCGACCGGCCGGCGGCACGATGCCCGCAGGACCACCGTGGTCCGCCACGAGGAGGCCACCATGTCCGAGACCGCATCCGGTTCCTTCCGCGACCCCGCCGACGAGGGCACCGCCGAGAGCGATGTCCAGGGCGACGACGCGCAGGTCGAGCCCGACTCCGACGCCGGCAGCGTCGGCCGGGTGCAGGGCCAGGACGAGGGCTACGCCGAGGAGCAGGGCGCCGAGGTGCGTGCCCGCGCCCAGGACGGCTGAGCGCCGGGGGCGCCTGGGCCCCGTCGTCAGGCGGCGGGTGACACGACGTAGTGGCTGGTGACGGCAACGCGGTTGAGGGTGCCGGTGCTGATCGCGACCCACGCGACCGCGGCGTGCTGGGGCGGGGTCAGGGGCGCCACGACCCGGTCGGACGCCTGGTGCGCCGCCGCGCCGCCGATGTCGGTCACCAGCTCGGCCAGCGCGAGGGCGCGGCGCTCGACCGCGTCGAAGTAGCCGGAGGCCTCCCTCCACGCCGGCAGGACCGCCAGCCGGTCCGGCAGCTCACCGGCCGCCAGCGCCTCCCGGCTGTGCGCGCGCAGGCAGTAGGCGCACCCGTTCAGCTGCGAGACACGGATCCGGACGAGGTCGACGAGCCGGTCGGGCAGCCCCGCGGCGGAGGCCGCCGCTGCGGCCCGCTCCGCCATCGACAGGGCCTGGGCGTACAGGTCGGGTTCGTGGACGGCGATGTTGGTGCGCAGCAGCGGCACGGGGTGCTCCTCCGGTGGTCGCCTCGCGTCGGTCACGGGGCTCTCGCACCGACGATCACCGCACCGGGCGCGCGAGGACGACCGCGTGGGACGAAGTGGCACCGACCGTCCCGCCGCAGCGCCCGGACCGGGGTGTCAGACGGGGGGTGAGGAGGCCGGGACCAGGCCGTGGCACGCGAAGGCCACCAGGGCGGACACGAACGGCTCGTCGATCGGCTGCCGGGTGATGACCAGCCGGTGGTGCACCGCCCCGTAGAGCGCGTCCACGACGGTGCTGAGCTCGAGGTCGCGCCGCACCTGTCCCCGCTCCTGCCCGCGCAGCAGGATGGCGATGAACTCCCGGCGACGACCCTTGATCAGCGTCGCCCGGAACGACCGCGCCAGGTCCTCGTCGTGCACAGCGTCGGCGACCAGGCCCGCCACCGTCGAGGCGGCGCCACCGACGTCGAGGCAGAAGGCGAGCTTGAGCAGGTAGGTCCGCAGGTCGGCCAGGGCGTCGCCGGAGTCCCGCACCGCCGTCATCTGGTCGGTCTTCCAGGTGAACGCCTCGAGCACCAGGAGCTGCCGCGAGGGCCAGTGCCGGTAGATGGTGGACCGACCCACACCGGACGCCCGCGCCACGGCGTCCACCGTCACCGAGCGGTACGACGTGCGGTCGATCAGCTCGGCGGTCGCCACGACCACCCGGTGCCGGGTCTCCGACACCGGCCCGGCCACCCCCGACGCCCGTTCCATGCCCGCCACCCGCCTCCGTCTCGCCCTGCCACGCAGCCCGCCGCACCCCCCCGGCACGGTCGGGTGGGACGGTCGGCACCGCTTCGTCCCACATCCTCGTCCGGGCACCGCGCCCCTGCCTAGCGTCGCGACCGGACGGGACCCACCAGGGAGCGGCCGGACCCACCCGGCACCGCGAGCCCGTGACGGAGCGACAGGAGACGTGCGATGCGCAAGGTGCTGATCGTCGGAGGCGGGTACGCGGGGTTCACGGCGGCCCGGGCCCTGGAACGGCTGCTCGGGCCGGACGAGGCCGAGGTGACCCTGGTCGACCCGTTGCCCTACATGACCTACCAGCCCTTCCTGCCGGAGGTCGCGGCCGGCTCGGTCGAGGCGCGCCACAGCGTCGTCCCGTTCCGGCGGCACCTGCGCCGCACCCGGCTGGTCGCCGCGAAGGTCACCTTCCTCGACCACGCGAGCAGGACGGCCACCCTCACCGCCGCGGACGGCACCATGGCGTGCCTGCGGTACGACGTCGTCGCGGTGACCGCCGGTGCGGTGACCCGGACGTTCCCGGTGCCCGGGCTCGCCGCCGAGGCGATCGGGTTCAAGACGATCGAGGAGGCCGTCTCGGTGCGCGACCGCCTGCTCGCCAACATCGAGCTCGCCGCCACGCTGCCGCCCGGCCCGGACCGCGACCGGCTCCTGACCGTGGTCTTCGTCGGCGGCGGGTTCGCCGGCGTCGAGGCCTTCGGCGAGCTGCGGTCCCTGGCCACCGCGGTGCTGCGACGCGTGCCCGGCCTGTCGCCGCAGGACGCGCGGTTCCACCTGGTCGAGGCCACCGACCGGGTCCTGCCGGAGGTGGACGTCCGGACGAGCCGCTGGGTGGTGCGGCACCTCGCGTCGAGGGGTGCCGAGGTGCACCTCGGCACCCAGGCGCGGTCCGTGCGGGACGGACGGGTCGCGCTGTCGGACGGGCAGGAGCTCGTCACCGGCCTGCTGGTCTGGACCGCAGGCGTGGTGGCGAACCCGACGGTGACCCGTCACACCGACCTGCCGCTGGACGACCGGGGCCGGATCCTGACCCGGGCCGACCTGCGGGTGGGCACCGAGGACGACGCCGTGCCGGACGCCTGGGCCGCCGGCGACGACGCCGCCGTGCCCGACGTGACCGGTGGCGGCATCGGGGGCACCACCGTGCCGAACGCCCAGCACGCCGTCCGCCAGGGCAGGCTGCTCGCCCGCAACATCACCGCCACCCTGCGCGGGCGTGCCCCGCGCACCTACCGGCACCGCGACCTCGGCTCGGTCGCCACCCTCGGGTACGGGTCGGGCGTCTTCCGGTCGGGGCGGCTCGTCGTCCGGGGCTTCCCCGCCTGGGTGGTCCACCGCGGCTACCACGTGCTGGCCATCCCGACCCGGGAGCGCACCCTGCGCGTGCTGGCCGGCTGGGCGCTGAGCGCCGTGCTCGGACGCGACACCGTCGGGCTGCGCGACCTGGACCGTCCGCAGGCGGCGTTCCGGGAGGCCGCGCGCCAGGCCGGCGCAGCCGTCACCGCGAGCGAGGGGCGTGAGGCCGCGCGCGAGGACGCACCCACCGGTGCCCGTCGGACGGGCTGATCGCCCCGTGCGGTGCGGACGGTGCCGAGCGGCTCAGGTCCCGCTCCGCATCGCGTCCTCGAGGTCGCGCCGGCGCGGCGCCCCGGCGACGGCGAGCGCCACCCCGGCCAGCAGCACGCCCGTCCCGACGGCCACGACGACGACCGGCCACCACAGCGCGCCGGCCGTGGTCTGGCCCGCGACGGCGTCGCTCGCGCCGGTCACGGCGGCCAGCACCGGGCCGGACGTCGTCGCGACCAGGCCGGCGACCACCCCGCCGACCACGAGCCCGGGCAGCAGCACCATCGCGTCCTCCGTCCGCGCGACCCGCCGCACGGTGCGCGCGGGCACGGCCATCGCCTGCAGGGCCGCGCCCTCGGCCCGGCGGCGGCGGACGCTGGACGCCAGCGCCGTCGCGACGGCGCACCCGCCGACGAGCAGGACGGCCGCCCCGGCACCGAGCAGCAGGAGCAGTGCCCGGGCGGGCTCGCCCGCGTCCAGCTCGGCGCGGCGCTCGGCCCGGCTTGTCACCTCCACGACGACCAGGCCCGCGTCCTCGAGCCGCGCGACCCCGTCGAGCGGTGCGGCCGGGCCGAGCCACACCTGCCAGCGGACGCGCTCGGTGCGCGGCGGCTCCAGCCGGGAGGCCAGGTCGAGGTCGACGAGCGCGCCGGACGCGATCCGCGGCACCGTCGACTGCTCGCCGAGGACCTGGAGGTTCACCACGCCCCCGTCGAGCCCGGTGCCGGCGACGTACTGGCGCACGCCGACCGCGGGCAGCTCGGTGCCGGTGACCAGGACCGCGGGCAGCGCGGGCGGCACGTCGCGGCGGACGACGCCGGGACCGGCCGACTGCGGGGCGGAGAACTCCACGGTCAGCGCGTCGGTGCCCTGCTCGACGGTGCCCGTGGCGGGCGAGTCGAGCAGGCGCTCGTCGACGCGCGCGGGCCGCCAGTCGCGGGCGTCCAGGCCGTCGACCTCGGTGCCGTCGACCGACATCGCCCCCAGGGTCAGCACGCCGCTGACCGACCCCACGCCCCCGCGTGGCACCAGGGCGAGCTGGCTGATCGTGCAGCCCTCCGCGCAGGCGTTGGTGGGGGCGGTCATCGGGACGGGCTCCGGCGGCGGTTCGCCGAGGTCGATCGTGAGCGGCTCCCCAGCCGCGGTGGTGCCGCGCAGGTGCAGGTGCAGGGTGAACGAGCGCGCGTCCGAGACGACGCCCGCGACCAGCGAGACCAGCGACCCCCGCACATGCAGCGGCGCCACGACGTCGTCGGGCACGAGCCCCGCACCGGTGCCCGGCGGCAGGGCGACCCCCCGGGGCAGCCGGGCGACCACGGCGTCGAGCCGGCGGGAGTCGACGGCGAGCAACGAGGCGCCCGGCTGCTCGTCGACCCGGCGCTCGGTCGCCGCCATCGCCCACCGGCCGTCCGGGTCGGCCACCTCGGTGGCGGCGAGCAGGTCCGGGACGTCGACCGGCTCGACCAGGACCACCCGCTCCGCCCCGACGTCGACGCCGGCCTGGGCGTCGCGCTGCTGGTCGGCGATGCTCCACGCCGCGGCGGCGAACCCCGTGACGACGGTGACGGCGGTGACGAGCGCGGTGGCGCGGGTGAGGCCACCGTCGACCGCGACCCGGCGCACGGCGAGGAAGGTGGGGAGCGCGAGCGAGCCGGTGCGGCGCCGGGCGAGCGCCGTGCCGTGGCGCACGACGGCCGCGGCGAGCAGCCCGGCGACCAGTGCCGCCCCCACCGGGACGAGCAGCGCCGGCGGCGACGCCGCGGCGGCACCGCCGTCCGGGGTGCGCACGAGCACGACCCCGACGACCAGGACGGTGACCAGGACGGCGGTGGCGACCGGTCCGGCCACGGCGCCCGCCGCGCTGCGTCGCAGCTGGTCGCCGACGCGGGCGCGCAGGGCGCGGCGGGCGGCCACCGCGCCGGCCAGCGCCCCTCCCGCGACGGTGGCGCCGACGGCGACGGCCACCGGAGCCCAGACCGCGACCGGGTCGCCCGCGAGCACCCGCCCCCACGTGCCGGGGTGCAGCACCGTCCCCGCGGCAGCGGCGGCGACGACGGCGGCCAGCCCGAGACCGACGGGGACCGCCAGGAGCAGCACCGCGAACGGCTCGGCCAGCACGTACCGCAGCAGCCTCGCGCCGCGCACGCCCCGCAGCCTGGCCAGCCCGAGCTCACCGCCCCGGGACGCGACGAGCCCCCCGACCAGACCGAAGAGCACGAACCACCCGACCAGGACGACCTGCAGCCCCACCAGCTGCGCGCTGCGCCCCACGAGCTCCCGCCCGGCGACCGTGCCGTGGAGGACGCCGACCAGCGGGGCCTGCACCGACCCGCCCTCGGCGGTCCCCTCGAGCCGGGACACCTCGTCGGCCAGGTCGCTCCGCACCCGGTCGACGTCGTCGAGCCGCACCGCCCCCGGCAGCACCGAGCGCTCGACCCGCACGGTGGTGCCCGGCACCCGCAGCACCTCCAGGAGCTCGCGGGTGACGAGCACCGAGTCGAGCCGGGCCGGCAGCGTCTCGCGGTCGAAGGTCCTGGACGGCGCGTACTCGGTGACCGCGCCGTCGAACCAGAACCGGCTCGTGGTGACCACCGACGCCACGCTGTAGACGCCGCTCACGGTGAAGGTGACGGGGAACGGCTCCTCCGACCCGGCCACGGGCGGCTCGTCGGCGAGCTCGGGCAGGAGCACCTGCTCCCCCGCCTCGACGCCGAGCTCGTCGGCCGACCGGTCCGACAGGAGCAGCTCGGTCGAGCCCTGCGGGCACACGCCGGCCACGAGCTCGACCTGCTCGCAGGCGTTCTCGCGCCAGAGCAGCGCGCCGAGCGGGCGGGTGCTGGAGGACCCTCCGACGAGGTCGTCCCCCTCCTGCCCGGGCCGCACGGCCGGGACCACTTGGAGCCGTCGCTCGGTCGCGATCGCGGTGGTGGGCTCGTCGAGCAGCTCGTCCAGACCGGACGGCAGGGTCGCCCGGGCACGCAGCGAGGCCTCGACCTCGGACGGCGCGGGCGGCCGCTCGCCGGGCGGCGAGGCGCGCAGCGACGGGACGCCGTCGCCGAGGACCAGCCCGGCCGCGCTGACCGGGGCGTCGTCGAGGGTGCGGGCCAGCAGCGAGTCCTGGGCGGCGCGCCCCCACAGCGGGCCGGCGGCGGCACCGGCCACCGCGACGGCGCAGGCGAGCAGCAGCGCCGCGGAGGTCCCCCGGCGCCACCAGAGACCGCGCAGGACGAGCGCCAGGCCGGACGGCACGGGGTCAGTGTCGTCCTCGGCGGGCTCGAGGGACAGGTGCCACCCGGACCGGCCGCGCCGAGGACCGAGCGGCTACCGCCGGACGCACGAAGGCCCGGACCAGTGGTCCGGGCCTTCGATGAGTAGCGGGGGCAGGATTTGAACCTGCGACCTCTGGGTTATGAGCCCAGCGAGCTACCGAGCTGCTCCACCCCGCGTCGTGTCTGCAAGGTTACGTCGCGGTGCACGGCAGAGCAAATCGGCTCCCCACCAGCCGGCCCCGGCAGGCCGGAGCGCGTCAGGCCGGAGCGCGTCAGGCCGGAGCGCGTCAGGCCTGCGGGCGTCAGACGCGCGTCGCCGTGAGCAGCAGGTACTCCCACGCCATCGTGGTGCCGCCGTCCAGAGCCCGCCGGGCCAGGTCGACGACCGCGGCGTCCAGCGCGGCGGTGCGGTCCGCGTCGGCCGCGTTCGCCCGGTAGGCCATCAGGGTCGGGCCGTAGTGGTCGCGGAAGAAGTCGCGGAACTCCTCGCCGGTGGCGAACCGGTCGACCACGAGGTCCTCGCGCACGGCCCGCACGTCGGTGACGCGGTGGCCCAGCAGCGCGCGGACGTGCTGCTCGTCGCCCCACAGCGGGGGCGGCTGGACGCCGGGCGGGGGCGGCGGCACGAACGGCCTGAGCGTGGCGAACAGCTGCCCGATGAAGCCTCCCGGCGTCCAGCTCAGCAGGCCGACCCGTCCACCCGGACGCACGACCCGCACCAGCTCGTCCGCGGCCCGCTGGTGGTGCGGCGCGAACATCACGCCGACGCACGACAGCGCGACGTCGAACTCGCCGTCCGCGAACGGCAGGGCCTCCGCGTCCGCCTCCCGCCAGTCGATCGCCAGGCCGAGGCCTGCGGTCGCCTCGCGGCCGTTCTCGAGCAGGTCGGGCGTCAGGTCGCTGGCGACCACCCGGGCACCGGCCCGGGCGGCGGGCACCGCGGCGTTGCCCGTGCCCGCCGCGACGTCGAGCACCCGCTCCCCGGCGCTGACGCCCGTGGCCCGCACGAGCACCGGCCCGAGCGACGGGATCACCTGGTCGGCGACCGCCCCGTAGTCGCCGCTCGCCCACACCGCGCGGTGCTTCGTCTTCAGCGCGACGTCCGCCTCGTCCGTGATCGTCATGGTCTGCTCCTCCTCGTCGCGCCGGCTCCTCGCCGGCTGAGCAGGACGTTACGAACCCGGTTCGGCCGCAACCAGTTCCAGATCTGTACCGGCGCCCGTCCGGCCCTTCCTGCGCAGGTCGCCCGCACCTAGCCTGCCGGGATGGGAGCGCCGTACCGCCAGTTCTGCCCCGTCGCCAAGGCGATGGAGCTGCTCGACGAGCGCTGGACGCTGCTGCTGGTGCGCGAGCTGGTGATCGGCAGCGAGCGGTTCAACGACCTGCGCCGCGGCCTGCCGCGGATGTCGCCCGCGCTGCTGTCCAAGCGGCTGCAGCTGCTGACCCGGGCCGGCGTGGTCGAGCGCGTCGTCGACGGCCAGGACGTGCGCTACCGGCTCACCGAGGCGGGCCAGGAGCTGCGGCCGGTGGTCGAGGCGCTCGGCACCTGGGGCACGCGCTGGATCGGCGACCTCGGCGAGGAGGACCTCGACCCGCACCTACTGATGTGGGACGTGCACCGCAACCTGGACGAGGACGCGCTGCCACCGGGCCGCACCGTCGTGCGGTTCGTCTTCACCGACGTGCCGGCGGCCGCCTCGCGCTGGTGGCTCGTCATCGTCCCGGGTGACCCCGACGTGTGCGACGAGGACCCGGGCCACGACGTCGACGCGACCGTCACGACCACGCTCGCGGCGATGACCCGGGTGTGGCGCGGCGACCTGCCCTGGGCCGAGGCCCGGCGCCGCGGCGAGCTCGACGTCAGCGCGCCGGCCGACGTGCGCCGCGCGCTGCCGGGGTGGTTCCGGCTGTCGACCTTCGCCGCGGTGCCCCGGGGCGACGGGGCACCGGTCAGGGTGCCGCCGTCGCCGCGGTGAGCTCCTCCTGCGCGGCGTTGGCCGCCTCGATCGCCTCGGTCAGCGCCGCCTGCGCCTCGCCGTAGGCGGCGAAGTCCTGGGCGGCGAGCGCGGCCGCCGAGTCGGTCAGCGCCTGGCTGGCGTCGTCGAGCGCCTGGGTCAGCCGCTGCTGGGCGTCCTGGGTGCCGGGGTCGCCGTCGGGGTCCGGCGTGGGCTCCTCGCCGTCGGTCTCGGCGTCACCGGCGTCCGCGCCCGAGTCGCCGTCGAAGACCTGGTCGAGCGCCTCGTCCAGGGTGTCGGCGTAGCCGATGTCGCCACCGAAGGCGACGAGCACCTTGCGCAGCAGCGGGTACGACGTGCTGCCCTCGGTCGACTTCACGTACACCGGCTGGACGTACAGCAGGCCACCACCGACCGGGAGCGTCAGCAGGTTGCCGAGCACGACGTCGGAGTTGCCCTCGCGCAGCCGGTTCAGGTCGATCTGGACGGTCGGCTCGGAGTTGAAGTCGGCCTGCACCTGACCGGGACCGGCGACGGTCTCGTCGCGCGGCAGCTGCAGCAGGCGCAGCGTCCCGTAGCCCTCGGCCCGCTCCCCCGCCTCGTTGCCGGCGTCGGCGTCGACCGCGAGGAAGCCCGACAGCACGTTCGACCGGTTCTGGCTGGTCGCGCGCGGGATGAACGTCGAGGTCAGCGAGAACGCCGGCTGCTCCTGGCCGGGCATCCGCAGGGTCAGGTAGTACGGCGGCTGGTTCTGCGGCTCGCCCTGCGCCGCCTGCGCCGCCTCGGTGGCCCGGTTGGTCGGGTCCTCCGGCACCTGCCAGCGGTCCTGCCCGGAGAAGAACTCGCCCGGGTCGGTGACGTGGTACCGAGCCAGCACCTCGCGCTGGACCTTGAAGAGGTCCTCGGGGTAGCGCAGGTGGCTCATCAGCTCGCCGTCGATCTCCGACAGCGGCTGCACGGCCTCCGGGAAGGCCGAGCGCCAGGCCTTGAGGATCGGGTCCTCCTCGTCCCAGGCGTACAGCTCGACGCTGCCGTCGTAGGCGTCCACGGTGGCCTTGACCGAGTTGCGGATGTAGTTGACCTCGCCCTGCGCGGCGACGACCGCACCGCCGGTGGTGCCGGTGAGCGAGTCCGCCGTGGCGTCCTCGAGCGGCTGCAGGTCGGAGTAGGGGTAGGCGTTGGTCGTCGTGTACGCGTCGACGATCCACTTCACCCGGCCGTCGACCACCGCGGGGTACGGGTCGCCGTCGAGGGTGAGGAACGGCGCGACCTTCTTGACCCGCTCGCGCGGCGTGCGGTCGTAGAGGATCTGGGACTCGGGGTTCACCGAGTCCGACAGCAGGATGTTCTGGTCGCGGAACTTGATGGCGTACAGCAGCCGGGTCAGCGGGTCGCCGACCACCGGGCCGCCGTCGCCCTCGAAGGTGTACTCGGCGCGGCTGGAGCCCTCGGTGTCGTCGGTCGGGTAGTCCAGCTCGCGCGGGTCGGCGCCGTCCGGGCCGCCGACGATCGAGAACTGCTGCGACTTCTCGCCGAAGTAGATGCGCTGCTCGAAGTCGCCGAGCTCGCCGCGCGAGGGGATGCCCTGCTGGAAGAAGGCCGGCGCCCCGTCGGCCGAGCGCTGGTTGCCGAAGGCCGCCGTCACGCCGAAGCCGTGGGTGTAGACGGTGTGGTCGTTGACCCAGTTGCGCTCGTTCTCGGACAGGCCGCCGAGGTCGAGCTCGCGGACGGCGATCACGGTGTCGCGCACCTCGCCGTCGATCGCGTAGCGGCCGACGTCGAGGGAGTCCGGGAAGTTGTAGTAGCCGCGGCTGCGCTGCAGCTGGCGGAAGGTGTCGCTCACCAGCGCGGGGTCGAGCAGCCGGATGCTGGCGGTGGTGAGGGCGTCCTCGGCCAGGCCGTTGCGGTCGCCCTGCGTCTCCGGCGAGTACGTCTCGACCTCCACGGTGTCGAGCCCGTACGCGGCGCGCGTGGCCTCGATGTTGCGCTGGAGGTAGGGCGACTCCTTGGTCTCCTGGCTCGGGCGCACCGTGGCGAACTGGATCAGCGCCGGGTACACCGCGCCGATGACGATCGCCGCGACGACCATCAGCGCGACGCCCGACAGCGGCAGCCGCCAGGTCCCCCGCACGATCGGGACGACGAACAGCAGCGCCACGGTGACGGCGATCATCGCCAGGATCGTCTTGGCCGGCAGCACCGCGTTGACGCCGGTGTACGAGGCGCCGGTGAGCAGGTCGCCGTCGGTGGTCAGCAGCGAGTAGCGGTCCAGCCAGTAGGTGCCGGCCTGGACGAGCAGCAGCACCGCGGCCAGCAGGCCGATGTGGCGGCGCGCGGCCGGCGTGGTGCGGGCGCCGCGGCCGGCGAGCCGGATGCCGCCGTACAGGTAGTGCGTCGCCACCCCGGCGATCAGCGCGAGGACGAGCACCGCGGTGAGGAACCCGGTGACCAGCCGCAGCAGCGGCAGGGTGAAGACGAAGAAGCCGATGTCGAGGCCGAACTGCGGGTCGCGCTCGCCGAACGGCTCGCGGTTGAGGAACAGCAGGACGGTCTGCCAGCGCTGCGACAGCGCCGACCCGGCGAACAGCGCGAGGCCGGCGGGCAGCGCCACCAGCACCAGGCGGCGCAGCGGCTCCAGGCTCTCCCGGTAGCGGTCCAGCCCGGCCTGCTCGTCGTCGACCGGTGCGTAGACCGGACGGGAGCGGTACCCGACCAGCAGGCTCGCGAACACCGCGCCCGCCATCAGCGCGGCGCCGACGACGAACAGCAGGACCTGCCACAGCAGCATGGTCGTGAAGACCTGGCGGAAGCCGAGCTGGTCGAACCACAGCACCTCGGTCCACAGGTTCGCCACCAGCGACAGCAGCAGACCCAGCACCGCGAGGATCACCAGCGTGGTGACCAGCGGCGATCGGCGCCGGCGCGGGGGCCTGACCGGTCGGCGGGGGTGGGCGGCGGGGAAGCTCACTGTGCAGGCACCTCAGGTGTGTGATCGGCGGGACGGGAGCAGGTGGGTGGGGTGGTGCAGGTGGTACGGCGGCCGTCCCGGTCCGGCCAGCCTCGCACGGCGTGCCAGGATCGGGTCGTGCCGCAGGACGATCGCAACGCGACAGAGACCTCCTCCGCCCAGGGGGCGACCGAGGAGCCGACGCAGGGCCCGGACGGGACCGCCGCGCAGGAGGTGCTCGCCGACAGCTCGCCGCTGGACCGCGCGGTGCGCGAGCTGGAGCGCCACGTCGCGCGGGGCGGGTGGGACGGCCCGATGCGGGTGTTCGCGCTGATCCGCACCGCCGAGGCGATGGCCGCCGACCCGGCGCTGCGCGAGCAGCTGCCGCCCGACCTGGTCGCCACGGCCGACGCCGACCCGACGAGCATCACCTCGGTGGAGCAGGAGGGCCTGCCGGAGGGCGAGAGCATCGAGGAGGTGCTCGGCCGCATCACCTGGCCGCCGGCGGTGCACGGCGCCGCGGTGGTGGTCGAGCGGTTCGTCGTGCCGCCCGAGGCCGAGGCCGGGCTGCCCGACGACCCGGACGAGGCGCTGCGGGTGCTGCTCGCGCACCCCGGGCGCCAGGACGTCCGGCTGGCCGTGGGCGTGCTGCGCGACGGGTCCTCGTCGTGCGCGGTGCGCAGCCGCGCCGCCGACGACGACTTCTCGGTGGGCACCGGGCCGGACGTCGCGCCGGGGCTCGTCGCGGCGCTGCGCGACACGCTCACCTGACCCACCTGCTGCTGGGCGGGCTCCACCGCGGCACCCGGGCTCACGAGGAGCAGGTGGGCAGCGCGTCGGTGGCGGACGCGTCCCCGCTCCCGATCGCCTCGACCGCGTCCCGGGCCTGCTCCAGGGTCTCGACCCGCACCACGCGCAGGCCGTCCGGCACGTGGCCGACGACCTCCTCGCAGTTGCCGGCCGGCGCGAGGAACCACTCCGCGCCCGCGTCCTGGGCGCCGACCAGCTTCTGCTGGATGCCGCCGATCGGGCCCACCGCGCCGTCGGAGTCGACGGTGCCCGTCCCCGCGATCCGCTCGCCGCCGGTCATCTCGCCGGGGGTGAGCTTGTCGACGATGCCGAGCGCGAAGATCATCCCGGCGCTCGGGCCGCCGATGTCCTCGATCCGGATCTGGACGTCGAACGGGAACTCGTAGGTCGGGTCGATGAACACGCCCATCACCGTGCGGCCCTCGGCCTCGCCGGTCGGGAAGGTCGCCTCCTGCGCCTCGCTCCCGCGGGTGAAGCCGATGGTGACGTCCTCGCCCGGCTCGACCTCCTGCAGCTCGTCGCGCAGCTGCGGCAGGTCGACCACCTCGGTGCCGCCGACGGAGGTGACGACGTCGCCGGCCTGCAGCACGCCGGTGGCGCCCGAGCCCTCGGTGAAGCCGTCGACGGTCAGGGTGGTCGGCACCTGCACGCCGATCTCGTTCATCGCCGCGACGGTCGCCTGCTCCTGGGAGGTGACCATCTCCTGGGCGTTGCGCTCGTCGACGTCCTCCTCGGAGTCCTGCGGCGGGAAGACCTCGTCGACGGGGCGCACCGCGATGCTCGGGTCGGCCCAGCCGCGCAGGACGTCCCACACCGTGCTGCGCGAGCCGGGGCCGCCGGTGACGCGGACGGTGAGCAGGTCGAGGCTGCCGGAGGTGGAGAAGGTGTCGCGGCCCTCGATCTGGATCAGCGGGGTGCCGTCGGGGTCGGAGAGCACGTCGAGCACGGGCCCGGGACGCATCAGCGCGTACGGCAGCGGCAGCATCGACACGACGGCCATCAGGATGATCGCGGCCACGCCGCTGACGACCATCGTCCAGGTGCGCTGGTCGATCCGCGGGCCGGGAGGCCTGGTGGTCAGCGTGGACGGCAGCCGGCCGTAGACGTCGTCGGCGGCGGTCGCGCGGCTCCCGTCGTCGTGGAGGGTCCCGTCGTGGAGCGTGCCGTGCGGCAGGTGGTCGCCGGGAGGCGGTGCGCCGGGCGCGGGCGGCGGCGGCCCGGGCGGGTGCGGCGAGCTCACGCGTCCTCCTGGGTCCGCTGCGGGGTCGGGTGCTGCACGGGGTGGTTCGTCGGGTCACCTGCCGAACGCCGCGACGGCGCCGTCGGTTCCCGCTCCCCCTGCTCGCTCACGCGGCCAGCCTACGTGGGCGCCGTGCGCGGACCGGGGGTGGATCGGGTCGCTGCCTCAGCCGGTGCCGCGGCGGCGCGAGCGCGCCTGCCGCCACACCGCCGCCGTCCCGACGATCGCGACCGCGGCACCCGCCGCGCCGACCGCGGCGTCCTTGCGCTCCACCCGACGGGCGCCCAGCGCCCGCCGGCCGCGCACCTCGGCGAGCAGCACCCCGAGCCCGGTCTCGTTGTCGTGCCGCGCCGTCCAGCCCGCGGCGCGCAGCCGCGCCGAGCCGACCACCCACGGGTGCACGACGTAGGACAGGTCCTCGGCCGGCATCGGCAGCACCCCGACGCGGTGCAGCCGCTCGGCGGTGGCGAACGCGAGCGCCGACGGCAGCTCGATCCGGCGCATGCCGCTGAGCTGCTCGACCGTGCGGCTGCTCATCGACCCGGGCGAGCCGACGGTGACCGCGCCGTCCAGCCGCTCGCGCAGCGTGCACAGCACCGCGGACGCGAGGTCGTCGACGTGGCAGAACTGCCAGGCCATCCGGTCGTCGCGCAGGACGAGCAGCCGGGGCGCCTCGAAGTGGCGGGTGATGACGGTGTCCACGCCGGGGCCCACCAGCGCCGCGGGCCGCAGGCTGGTGACGACCAGCCCGGGGTGGGCGGAGGTCGCCCTGGCGGCCACCGCCTCGACCTCGAGCATGTCGCCGACCACGCCGTCGTCCGGGGACCCGACGAGGTCGGCGCCCTCCGGCACCGGCACGGGGCCGTCGGGCGCGGCGCCGTAGACCATCGCGGACGTGACCACGACCAGGTGGCGCGCACCCGCCGCTGCGGCCGCGGTGGTCACCGCCTGCGCCGAGCGCAGCACCCAGGCCCGTCGCCTCGCCCCGAGCCGCAGGGCCGCCTCGATGTCGTCGCCCGCGGCGAGGTGCACCACCGCGTCCGCCCCGCGCAGGTGGTCGACGACACCCGGGTCGGCGGGGTCGGCCAGGCGCCAGGTGACGCCGGACGTGCGCCCCATCCGGGTGTCCACCGCGACGACCTCGGTGACGTCGGGCGCCCCGCGCAGCAGCTCGAGCAGCACCTCCCCGGCCGGCGTGGCCGCGTTGGTGACCGCGACGACGCCGGGCAGGGCCGGCGCGCCGGCGCGGGGGCGGGTGCGCCGAGGGCGAACACCGCGGCGTGCAGGTGCGGGCTGGGAACCCACGGCACCTCCTGCGGTGTTCAGCGGTCACGAGGTCGATCGGTCACGGACGGTCGGGTCCTGCGCCGTGCGGCGCCTGCCCCGGTGGTGCGAGTCTGGTGGTGCGAGCCTGGTGGGTGACCCCCGCGGGCCCCGTCATCATCGTCCAGGGCCGCGCGGGCCGCCCGCAGATCGGCGACACAGATCGGCAGAACGCGACCAGAGGCGTCCGGGACGACCGGACCGCACGAGGCAGGAGCGAGCAGATGACCCAGCCCCCGGACCCCTTCGGCGGTGGCGACGAGCGCGAGGCGCTCGAGGAGCTGATGCGACGTCTCGCGTCCGGCCACCTCGACGCCGCCGACCTGCAGCGCCTGCAGCAGGAGATCGGGTCGGCGCTCGGCGTCCAGCTCGACCCCGCTCAGCTGCAGATGGCCATGGCGCAGGTGAGCGCGATGATGAACGCGCCCGACACCGGCCCGGTGAACTGGAACCTCGCGCAGGACACCGCGCGCAAGGTCGTCGCTGCCGGCTCGGACCCCTCGGTCGGCCCGAACGCCCGGCGCGAGGCGGTCGAGGCGCTGCGCGTCGCCTCGCTGTGGCTCGACCCCGTGACGACCCTGCCCTCCCCCGGCGCGGTGGAGCGGGCGTGGTCGCGCTCGGAGTGGGTCGAGGCCACGCTCCCGACCTGGCACGAGCTGAGCCTGCCTGTCGCAGAGCGCGTCTCGGCCGCGATGACGGCGGCGCTCGCCGAGCAGGTGCCCGAGGAGATGCGCGAGATGGTCGGCCAGGCGGGCGCGCTGATGCGCAAGGTCGGCGGCTCGGTGTTCGCCATGCAGGTCGGCCAGGCGGTCGGGTCGCTGGCCGGTGAGGTCGTCAGCGGCTTCGACATCGGCCTGCCGCTCACCCCGTCCGGCACCACGGCGCTGCTGCCGGTCAACGTCGCGGCGTTCGGCGAGGGGCTCGACGTGCCAGCCGAGGAGGTGCGGTTGTACCTCGCGCTGCGCGAGGCGGCGCACGCCCGGCTGTTCGGCCACGCGGGGTGGTTGCGCTCGCACCTGCTCTCCGCGGTGCAGGAGTTCGCCGGCGGCATCGAGATCGACACCGACGCCCTGCAGGACGCCGTCCGCTCGGTCGACCCGAGCGACCCGGCCGCGATCCAGCAGGCGATCCAGGGCGGGCTGTTCCAGCCCGAGCGCACGCCCGCGCAGCAGGCCGTGCTCACCCGGCTCGAGACCACCCTCGCCCTGGTCGAGGGCTGGGTCGACGAGGTCACCGACGCCGCCGCCCGCGACCAGCTGCCAGGCGCCGGTCGGCTGCGCGAGGCGGTGCGGCGCCGCCGCGCGACCGGTGGGCCCGCCGAGCACGTGCTCGCGACGCTGGTGGGGCTCGAGCTGCGCCCGCGCCGGCTGCGCGACGCCGCCGCGCTGTGGGGCGCGATGGCCGCCCAGCACGGCACCGAGGCGCGCGACGAGGTGTGGGACCACCCCGACCTGGTGCCCGGCACCGACGACCTCGACGACCCGATCGGCTACGCCCAGGGCTGGGCCCAGCGCGAGGCGGCCTCGGACGAGATGGACGCCGCGCTGCGCGACCTGCTCGACGGCGGCACCGGGGACGACCCGGGCAAGGCGTGACCCACGGCGCCACGCCCTCCGACCCGCACGACGGCACCGCGCTGCACGACGACGCCGTCCGCCTGCTGACCGGGTGGACGGCGCCGGACGCGGCGCAGGACGACCTGCGGCACCGGTACCTGTCGCACCTGGCCGCCCACCCCGACGGGGTCTGGAAGGCCGGCCCGCCCGAGCACCTGACGGCCTCGTGCCTGGTGCTCGACCCGTCCGGCACCCGCACCCTGCTCGTGCACCACGCCAAGGGCGGCTTCTGGGTGCAGCCCGGCGGCCACTGCGAGCCGGACGACCCCACCCTGGTTGCCGCCGCCGCCCGCGAGGCCCGGGAGGAGCTGGGCGTGCCCGACCTCGAGGTGCACCCGGTGCCGGCGCAGCTGGACCGGCACGAGCTGTCCTCGGCGTTCGGGCGCTGCCGGGCGCACCTCGACGTGCGCTTCCTCGCCGTCGCGCCGGCGGACGCCGTCCCGGTCCGCAGCGCCGAGAGCCGCGCGGTCGGGTGGGCCGAGGTCGACGAGCTGCCGCCGACCGCGGTGCCCGACCTGGTCAGGGCGCTCGGCTACGCCAGGGTGGCGCTGGCCCGGCTCTGAGCGTCGCTCCGAGCCGTCGGTCCGAGCCGTCGTCCGCCCCGGTCGTCCCTGGTGGGGCCTAGCGTGGCCGCCCATGACGGCCCCGACGCCCTACGTCCACCTGCCCGGCACCGCCCGCGAGGCGCTCACCTTCTGGAGCGAGGTGTTCGGCGGCAGCGTGCAGCTGCACACCTTCGCCGACTTCGGCCGCGACGACGGCCCGGGCGAGGCGATCGCCCACGGGATGCTCGTCGACGGCCCGGTCGACCTGTACGCCGCCGACGTGCCGGCCGGCGAGCAGGTCGGCACCTGCGAGCACCTGGTGCTGTCGCTGCTCGGCACCGCCGACCCGGCCACGCTGCACGCCTGGTTCGCCGGGCTGTCCGCGGGCGGCCGGGTCGTCGACGACCTGCAGGAGCGCCCGTGGGGCGCCAGCGACGGGCAGCTCGTCGACCGGTTCGGCCTGCACTGGCTGGTCGGGTACGAGCCCGCCGCCGAGGGCTGAGCCACCGCTCACGCGGGCGCCTGCTCCAGCAGCACCGCGCGGTCCAGCGCCTGCACCAGGTCGGCGAGCAGGTCGGCGGGGTCCTCCAGCCCGACCGACAGCCGCAGCAGGCCGTCGTCCGGACGCGCGTCACCCTGCACCGGGCGGTGGGTGAGGGCGGCCGGGTGCTGCACGAGCGTGTCGACGCCGCCGAGCGAGACGGCGTGGGTCACCAGCCGAAGCGAGGACGCCACCGCCGCTGCCGCCGGCATCCCGCCGCGAAGCCGAACCGCGAGCACCGAGCCGGGTCCGGACATCTGCCGGCCCACCAGGCCGGAGGGGTCGGCGCCCGGACGGCTCGGGTGCAGCACGTCGCGGACGGCCGGGTGACCGGCGAGCGCCGCGGCCAGGGTGGTGGCGCCGGCCTGCTGCTCGCGCACCCGCAGCGGCAGCGTCGCCAGCCCCCGGTGCAGCAGGTAGGCGCCGAGCGGGTGCAGCAGCGCGCCGGTGAGAGCGCGGACCGTGCGCAGCCGCGCGAGCCACGCGGTCAGGCCGGGCCGCACCGCCACCACCCCGCCCATGGCGTCGCCGTGGCCCCCGATGAACTTGGTGGCCGAGTGCAGGACCAGGTCGGCACCGAGGTCGAGCGGCTGCTGCAGCACCGGCGTCGCGAAGGTGTTGTCGACCGCGACGACCGCGTCCGGCGCCACCGCGCGGACGGCCCGCACCACGGCGCGGACGTCGACCAGGTCGAGGGTCGGGTTGGCCGGGGTCTCGAGCAGCACCAGCCGCGTGCGCGGGGTGACCGCCGCCCGGACGGCGTCCTCGACCGGCAGCGCGGGATCGGTCCAGGTGATCGTGGTGCCGAGCAGGCCGGTCGCCAGCAGGTGGTCCGAGCCGCCGTACAGCGGGCGGACGCCGACGACGTGCGCGCCGGCCGCCGCCGCCTCGCCCGTGGCGGCGGTGCCCTCGCGCTCGACCTGGCCGGCCGCGACCAGGACGGCGGACAGCGCCGCCATGCCGGTGCCGAACGCCACCGCGCCCACGGCGTGCTCCAGGTCGGCCATGGCCTCCTCGAACCGGGCCACGGTGGGGTTCCACAGCCGGGCGTAGACCGGCGAGGCACCGGCCTCGAGGTCGCCGCCGCCGGCCAGGCGCTCGTAGCTGTCGCCGCCGGCCACGACGTCCGGCAGCGGGTAGGTGGTCGACAGGTCGAGCGGCAGGGCGTGCACGCCGAGGTCGCCGAGGTCGGCGCGGCCGGCGTGCACGGCGCGGGTGCGCAGGCTCGGACGGGCGGTCGGGTCGTCGGGGCAGGCGTCGGGGTTCTGGGCGCGCATGGCGCCAGGGTGAAGGACCGGGCGGTCGGGCGGGCGTGCACCAGCGGTATCTTCGGCAGGACCCGTCCTGGACGAAGGAGTCGCTGATGACGAGCCCGCCGACCGGCCTCGGGCCGAACCACCTGCGGTCCGGCCTGGACGAGGTCGACCGCACCATCCTGCGCGAGCTGCGGCGCGACGGCCGCACCAGCAACCAGGCCCTGGCCGAGGCGGCGGGCGTCGCGCCCTCGACCTGCCTGCTGCGGGTGCGCGAGCTGCGCCGCCGCGGGGTGCTGCGGGGCGTGCACGCCGAGGTCGACCTAGCCCGGGTCGGACGGCCGCTGCAGGCGATCATCGCGGTGCGGATGCGGGCGCACGTCAAGGAGCAGGTGCAGGCGTTCCGCGCGCAGGTGCCGGCGCTGCCGGGCGTGCTGGCGCTGTTCCACGTCTCCGGCAAGGACGACTACCTGCTGCACGTCGCGGTGGCCGACGCCGACGCCCTGCGCTCGTTCGTGGTCGACCACCTCACCGGCCACCCGGCCGTCGGCCACACCGAGACCAGCCTGGTGTTCGAGCACCTGGCCGGGCAGTCCGACCTGCTCGGGTGAGCCCGCCCGCCTGACCCGGCCGCGCGGCTGCTCAGCGGGCGTCGGTGCCGACCTGCACCTCGTCGGTGCCGTCGTCCCCGTCGCCGGCGCCGTCCGCCTCGTCCACGTCGTCGACGTCGTCGGTGTCCTCGTCCTCGGGGACCGGCAGGTCGCGCGCGGCGGCGAGCCCCTCGAGGTAGCCGCGCGCGCGCTCGGTGCGGGGGTAGGCCTCGAGCAGCGCCCAGAACCGGGGGCCGTGGCCGGCCTCGAGCAGGTGCGCGAGCTCGTGCAGCAGGACGTAGTCGAGCACCCACGACGGCGTTCCCTTGACCCGGTCGGAGATGCGGATCGAGCCGTCGGCCGGGGTGCACGAGCCCCAGCGGCTGTTCTGGTTCGAGGCCCAGCGCACGCTGCTCGGGCGGGCCAGGCCGCCGAGGTAGGTGCGCGACAGCTCGGTCGCACGGGCGAGCAGGACGGCGTCGCTCGGGCGCCGGCGGCGCTCCTTGTCGGCCAGCCGCTGGGTCATCAGGGAGACCCACTCGCGCTCCTCGGCCCGGGTGAACCGGGCCGGGATCGACACCACGATCGTGCCGCCCTCGCGGAACGCGGTGACGCTGCGGCGGCGCCGCCGGCTGCGGCGCACCTCGACCGGCGGGGCGGCCTGGCCGAGCGGCAGCTGCTGCTCGTCCGGGCGACCCTGCGACTGCGGTCGACCCTGCATCCCGCCACGGTAGACGCCGCGACCGACATCACCCCCGCGCCGCGCTGGACCCGGTTGACGGCCGCTCGGCCCCGGCCCTAGGTTCTGCCGCACGAAGCCCCCGGTCCGGCCGGGCGGTCCGGAGGGGAAGCCGGTCCTGCCCGAACCGCGGGGGCTTCGTGCTGCCCGGGCCGCCAGCGCGTGCGCGACCGGCGCCTGGGTAGCGTGCGGCCGTGCCCGTCCCCGAGTTCGTCGTCGGCCTGCGCCGCCAGGTCGGCACCGACCTGCTGTGGCTGAGCGGGGTGAGCGCCGTCGTGCTGCACGAGGGCCGGGTGCTCCTGGCCCAGCGCCCGTCCGGCCGCTGGAGCGTGGTCTCCGGCATCCTCGAGCCAGGCGAGCAGCCGGCGCGCGCGGTCGTCCGCGAGGTGCGCGAGGAGACCGGCACCGACATCGAGGTCGAGCTGCTCGTCGACGTCGTCGCGCAGGAGCCGATGGCCTACGAGAACGGCGACCGGGCGCAGTACCTGGACCTGACCTTCCGTTGCCGCTACCTCGGCGGCGAGGCGCACGTCGCCGACGACGAGAACCTCGACGTCCGCTGGTTCCCCCTGGACGACCTGCCCGACCTGGCCGACCGCGACCGCCAGCGGATCTCGCACGCGCTGGAGCCGGCTGCCGACGGCCAGCCCTTCTTCGACCGCTGAGCGGCGACGACGCGCGCGTCGCGGAGCTGGACCGACGAGCGAGGGAGCGCCAGCGACCGAGTCGAGGGGGGAAGCCCGCGACCTGGCGCGCGAGGAGCGCTCGCAGAAGGCACAGGCGACTCTGCCCTCTGTGAGCCGCTCCTCAGCGCGCTGAGGTCGCCTCGTCGCGTCTCACTGTCCGGTGAACCTCGGCGTGCGGCGCTCGCGCTGGGCGGCGAGCCCCTCCTGCAGGTCCTCGCTCGCCAGCGTCACCGCCTGGGCGAGCGCCTCCCAGGCGAGCGCGGACTCGTGGTCGCGGTGGCCGCCCTCGCGCAGCGCCCGGGTGGTGAGGCGGGTGGCCACGGGCGCCCGCGAGGCGATGGTGCCGGCCAGCTCGAGCGCCTGCGGCAGGACGTCGGCCGCGGGGACCGCGCGCAGCGCCAGGCCCAACCGCACCGCCTCCTCGCCGTCGACCATCCGCCCGGTCAGCAGCAGCTCGCGCGCGACCTGCAGCCCGGCGACCTCGGGCAGCGACCAGGTGGTCGCCATCCCTGGGTGCATCCCGAGGGCGGTGAAGGGCACCCCCACCCAGGCCCCGGACGCCACGACGCGCAGGTCGCACGCCAGCGCCAGCGCCAGGCCGGCGCCGACGGCTGCACCGTTGACGGCTGCCACGGTGGGCACGTCGAGCGAGCGCAGGGAGAGCCAGTCGCCGTAGAAGTCGCGCATCCGCCGGCGCAGGACGTCGACCCCGGCGTCGGCGCCGCTGCCGATCCACGCGGTGTCGCCGCCGGAGCAGAACGCGGTGCCCTCGCCGGTGACCACGACGGCCCGCAGCCCCTCGTCCGCGCGCAGGTGGGCGACCGCCCGGACCCACGACCGCGTCATCGCCGCGTCCATCATGTTGCGGCGGTCCGGCAGGTCCAGGGTCAGCACCGCCACGCCGTCGTCGCGGCGCTCCAGCCGCAGGTGCTCGAGGTCCGGCGCCGGGGTCGGCGGAGGAGTCGTCGTAGGGGTCTGCGGAGGGGGCACGGCGGCACCCTCTCACGGGTCCGGGAGGCCCTCCGCGGCGCGCCGGGGACGCGCTCGAGTCGTGCTCAGCGCGTGCTCGGCTAGGGTAGGTCGCGATCCTGGCCACACAGGGTGAGACAGACCCCCGGTCGGCAGGAGCCTCCCGCACCCGCGGGCGGGCCCACCGCGCCGGACCAGGACACCCGAGAAGAGACGAAGGAGAGTGCCCCATGGCTGAGACCTGGAAGGGCGATTTCTACTGCGTGAAGTGCAAGGAGAAGCGCGAGGCCGAGGGCAACGTGGTCGAGACCAACGGCCGCCGGATGGCCAAGGGCAAGTGCCCGGTCTGCGGCACCAACCTCAACCGCATCCTCGGCAAGGCCTGATCCTCGGGCACAGCAGGAGTGCGGGGCGGTAGCCCCACGCACGACGCCACGGCCGGCACGGGAGTGATCCCGTGCCGGCCGTCCGTCGTCCGGGGGCCCGCGCTCCGCGTACCTGTGCACAGCGAACGGCACCCAACGGCGTCAAGTGCCACCATCGGCGGGTGCTGCTGCGGATCCGACCCGGCCTTGCCCGCGCCTGGCGGGCGCCCGGACGGCTCCAGATCGGCCTCGACCCGCGCTGCGGCGTGGTGCTCGACGGGCTGACCGCGGCCGACGAGCGGGTGCTGGCCGCCCTCGACGCCGGCACCTACGACCGGCGCCGGCTGCAGCTGCAGGCCGCGCGGTGGGGCCTGCCCCGCAGCCGGGTCGACGACCTGGTCCGGCTGCTCGACGACGCGGGCGTGCTGCTGCCCGACGTCGACCCCTCCCCCGTCCTGGCCCGCCTCGACGACCGGGCCCGCACCCGGCTGGAGCCGACCGCGCGGGCGCTCGCGGTCGCCCACCCCGGCTCGGACGGCTGGGAGGCGGTCGCCCGGCGGCTGCGCGCCCGGGTCGTGGTGCAGGGCGGCTGCCGGGTGGGGCTGCGGGTGGCGACCACGCTGGCGGCGTCCGGCACCGGCGCGGTCGAGGTGCACGACGACGAGCCGGTCGCGGTCGAGGACGCCGGCCCGGGCGCGTACCTGCGGCCCGACGTCGGCCGGCGCCGTGGCCGGGCCGCCGCCGACCGGCTCGCGCGGGTGCTGGCCCTGCCGCCCGCACCCACCGAGGTGGTCGACGCCCTCCCGGACGCCGTGGTCGTCGTCGGGAGCGGCGCCCTCGACCCGGGCGGCTACGACCCCTGGCTCGCGCTCGACGTGCCGCACCTGGCCGTGCTGGTCCGCGAGTGCGACGCGGTCGTCGGGCCGCTCGTGCGCGCGGGGCGCGGGTGCTGCCTGCGGTGCGTCGAGCTCTACCGCACCGACCGCGACCCGGAGTGGCCCCGGGTCGCCGCGCAGGTGGCGACGGGCTGGACCGGCCGCTGCGACCCGGTGGTCGGCGAGCAGGTCGCGGCGCTCGCGGCGGCCGAGGTGCTGGCCCTGGTCGACGGCTGGGACGAGCCGCTCAGCACCGGTCGCACGCTCGAGGTCGGACCGGGCCGCACCGTTCCCGTCGTGCGCACCTGGCCGGCCCACGCGCGGTGCGGGTGCCTGGCGCTGCCGCCCGTCGGCGGCGGCCCGGAGTCCCCGCGCGCGCCCGCCGGAGGGGCAACGTCCATGATGGGGAGGTGAACGACGTCCCCCGCACCGCGATCGGACGCACCGCACGGCTCGCGTCGCTGCCGGTGACGTTCGGCGCGCGCACCGCGTGGGGCATCGGCAAGCGCCTCGGCGGCAAGCCCGCCGAGCTCGTCGCCGCCGAGGTGCAGGCCCGCACCGCCGAGCAGATGTTCAAGGTCCTCGGCGAGCTCAAGGGCGGGGCGATGAAGTTCGGCCAGATGCTCAGCGTCTTCGAGGCCGGCATGCCCGAGGAGCTCGTCGGCCCGTACCGGGCCACGCTCACCAAGCTGCAGGACGCCGCCCCGCCGCTGCCGGCGGCCACCGTCCACAAGGTGCTGGCCGACCAGCTGGGCACCCGCTGGCGCCGGCAGTTCACCGAGTTCGACGACACCCCGACCGCCGCCGCCTCGATCGGCCAGGTGCACCGCGCGGTGTGGAAGGACGGCCGCGACGTCGCGGTCAAGGTGCAGTACCCCGGCGCCGGCGACGCGCTGGTCTCCGACCTCAACCAGCTCTCGCGTGCGGCCCGGGTCGGCACCGCCTGGATCCCCGGGCTGGAGATCGGGCCGATCCTCACCGAGCTCAAGCAGCGCATGGTCGAGGAGCTGGACTACACCGCCGAGGCGGCCTCGCAGCAGACCTTCGCCGAGGCGTTCGCCGGGTCCGAGGACTTCGCCGTCCCGGCCGTGGTCCGCTCCACCGAGCGGGTCATCGTCTCGGAGTGGCTCGACGGCGTCCCGCTGTCGCGGCTGATCGCCGAGGGCACCCAGGAGGAGCGCGACGTCGCCTCGCGGCGGTACCTGGAGTTCCTGTTCCTCGGCCCGTCGCAGGCCGGCCTGCTGCACGCCGACCCGCACCCCGGCAACTTCCGACTCACCCCGGACGGCCGCCTCGGCGTGCTCGACTTCGGCGCGGTCAAGCAGCTGCCCGACGGCATGCCGCCGGAGATCGGCCGGCTGCTCGTCCTCGCGCTGGCCGGTGACGCCCAGGGCGTGGTCGACGGCCTGCGCGAGGAGGGCTTCATCCGATCGACGATGCAGATCGAGCCCGAGGGGCTGCTGGAGTACCTCGAGCCGTTCCTCGCGCCGGCGCAGTCGGAGGCGTTCCGGTTCTCCCGCGCGTGGATGCAGGGCCTGTTCCAGCACATCAACGACCCGCGGCGGCCGCAGTGGTCGATGGGGATGAAGCTGAACCTGCCGCCGGAGTACCTGCTGATCCACCGGGTCTGGCTCGGCGGCATCGGCGTGCTGTGCCAGCTCGGCGGCGAGATCCCGGTGCTGGAGGTGCTCGACGAGCACCTGCCCGAGTTCGACCTCGACGACGTCGCCGAGCACCTCGCCGACTGAGGCGGGCTCCGCCCGGGCGGACGCGCGGGCTCAGCCCTTCCAGGCGTCGGCGTCGATCCTCCCGATCCGGATGGTGTTGCCGAACGGGTCGCGCACGGCCATGTCGCGGCCGTAGGACATGTCGGTGGGCGGCTGGGTGATCTCCACGCCCTTGGCGACGAGCTCGGCGTGCAGCGCGTCCACGTCCTCGGTGGCGAACCCGATCCACCCGCCCGCCGCGCCCTTCGCGACCAGCTCGCGCACCTGCTCGGCCGTCGCCGGGTCGTGCGCCGGCGGCCCGGGCCGCTCCAGCAGGATCTCCCGGTCGTCGCCGGGGACGGTGACGGTGAGCCAGCGCATGAACCCGAGGTCGGCGTCGACGGCCACCTCGAGCCCGAGCACACCGACGTAGAACTCGAGCGCCTGGTCCTGGTCGAGGACGTAGAGGGACGACAGGCGGGTGCGGGTCAGTGGCATGGAGCGACGGTAGGACGGCTCACGCCCCGGGTGCTTCTCCGAAGCTGCTGGGTCTGGTCCACGCGGTGGTGAAGCAGCCGGGCGCCGGGGGCAGCGGCCCGCGCCGCCGGTACGCCGACGGGCTCTCGCCGACGACGGCCCGGAACGTGCGGCTGAACGTCCCGAGGCTGGTGAACCCGACCGCGACGCAGATCTCGGTGACGCTCGCGTCGGTGTCTCGCAGCAGCACCATCGCCCGCTGGACGCGGCGCCGCTGCAGGTAGCGGTGCGGCGTCTCGCCGTAGACGGCCGCGAAGGTGCGGATCAGGTGCCACGGCGAGACGTGCACGAGGGCGGCGAGCGTCCGCACGTCCAGCTGCGCTGCGGGGTCGCGGTCGATGGCGTCCCGGACGCGCAGCATCGCGCGGTTGGTCTCCCCCCGGGCGCGCGACACCCGGCCAGCGTGCCGATGACTCCGGGCGCTGTCACGGGTCGGACCTGGGAACGGGCGCCGCACCGGCGCGCCCGCAGGCCCGGAGGAGCGACGTGCACGACCTGCGCCCGACCACCGACCGCGTCACCGCCCTGATCGACGGCGTCCGTGACGACCACCTCGACGCACCCACGCCCAGCGACGGCACCACCGTGCAGATGCTGCTGCAGCACCTGCTCGGGCTGTCCGTCGCGTTCCGCGACGCCGCCGCGAAGATCGAGGGCCCGACGACGCAGACGCCTCCCGCGCCGGTCACCGAGCCACTACCGGACGGTTGGCGAGACACGTTGCGGCGGAACCTGTCCGAGCTGGCCGACGCGTGGACCGCGCCGTCCGCGTGGGACGGGGTGACCACCGCCGGGGGCGTCACCTTCCCCGCGAAGGTCTGCGGGCTGGTGGCGCTCGACGAGGTGCTGCTGCACGGCTGGGACCTCGCCCGGGCCACCGGCCGGCCCTACGAGCCGTCCGACGGCGAGGCGGAGGCGGTGCTGCCGGGCGTCACGCCGAGCGGCGACGAGGAGGCCGACGCGGCCGCCCGCGAGGGCATGTTCGGGCCGGCGCTGCCCGTGCCCGACGGCGCCACGACCTTCGAGCGGGTGCTGCGGTTGTCCGGGCGCGACCCGGGGTGGACCATCTCCGCGTGACCGACCCCGTCCCCGCACCGGCAGCCGGACCGCTGGAGGCGACCGCTGCCGACGGCCGCCCGACGGTGCACCCCGAGACCCTCGAGCAGTGGCGCGGCTGGCTGCGCGAGCACCACGCGAGCTCGTCCGGGGTGTGGGTCGTGCAGTGGAAGAGGCACACCGGACGTCCCGCCCTCGGGTACGAGGAGGAGGTCGTCGAGGCGCTCGCGTGGGGCTGGATCGACAGCACCGCCGGCACCGTCGACGCCGACCGGGTGCGGATGTGGTTCTCGCCGCGCCGCCCGACCAGCGGGTGGTCGCGGCCGAACAAGGCTCGCGTCGAGCGGCTCCACGCCGAGGGACGGATGCAGCCGGCCGGGCAGCGGGCCGTCGACCTGGCCCACGAGAACGGCTCCTGGACGCTGCTCGACGACGTCGAGGCGCTCGTCGTCCCCGACGACCTGGCGGCCGCGCTCGACGCCCTCCCCGGCGCGAGGGCGCACTGGGACGCGTTCACGCCGTCGGCGCGCAAGCAGATGCTCGTGCAGCTGGTGACGGCGAAGAGGCCGGAGACCCGCACAAAGCGGGTGGCCCGGATCGCCGACGCCGCGTCACGGGGTGAACGCGCGGTCTGACTCGTCCCGGCTTGGGTGCTGCGAACGGGTGATCGGGAGGGAACCGGCTGTGACCGGATGTCCCCGGTCGTAGGTTCGTCACGACCCGCAAGTCCTCGGGGGGACGCGACGACGCTCACCACCCAGAGTCGATCCCGGCCGCCACGCGCGCCGGCCCGAGGGAGGAATCTCCATGAACGTGCCTGCACCGCCCTGCTGGACGTGACAGGCGCCGTCGCCGGCTGACCACCTGCACCGGCGGCAGCTCGGGCGGCTCGTCCTGAGGCCCTGATCGCCGGTCCCGACGCGGCGGCCTCGCACCGTCCCCCTCGGTGCGGGGCCGTCGTCGCGTCCGCGCGCCTGTCGGTGGTCGAACGTATGTTCGATTCATGGAGCCAGATTGTTCAGTGCAGAGGCTCGTCGCGCAGGTCGGGACCGGCGCACGGGCCCTCCTGGTGGCGCCGACCTTCGGCCTGACCACGGCCGACAAGGTCGACGCGCTGCTGGCGCTAGAGGGAGCCGGTCGTGCGGTCGAGGCGGCCCGGCTGACGATGCTGCGCGCTCTCGACGGCGACGACCTCACCGAGGTCGGCGCGACGAGCCTGCCGGGGCTGCTCGTCCAGCGCTGCCGCACCGGCCAGGGCCGCGCGCGAGCCGACGTGCAGGCGGCCCGGGCCACCGACCCGTCGCCGGTGCCGGGCGGCGGCGGCGACCGCGGCGCCCTCCCGCGGATGGGCGACGCACTGGCCGAGGGGCGGGTCTCGCGCGACCACCTCGACGTCGCCGTCCGCACCCTCGACAAGGTGCCGCACCGGCTTCGCCGGGAGGCGGCCGAGGTCGTCGACGAGCTGCTCGTCACCGTCTCCGAGAAGCACCCGCCGCGCACCTGCGAGAACCTCGCCGCCGAGCTGCTCGACCACCTCGACCCGTCCCGCACCGACCGCGGCTTCGACCCCGAGGCCTTCAGCCGGCGCCGGCTCGACCTCGTCGTCGACTCCACCGGCATGCTCGTCGTCAGCGGGCAGCTCGACCCCGCCACCGGCGCCCGGTTCAAGGCCGCGATCGACCACTTCTCCGCTCCCCTGCCCGCCACCACCGCGCTGGACGCGGACGGCGCCGGTCCGGGGCAGCCGGGCGACCAGGAGCTGCCGCTGGGCTGGGACACGCGCACGCCGTCGCAGCGGCGGGCCGACGCGGTCGGCATCCTGGCCGACCGCGCGCTCGCCGGTGCCGGGTCGCGTGGCGGCGAACCGCCGCGGGTCGTCGTCCAGGTCACCACCGACCAGCTGGTCGCCCTCGGGGCCGGCGGGTCGCACGCCGAGCAGGCGGCGGCCGGCCGCGCGTGGTGCGAGCAGACCGGCATCGTGACCCCGGCCGTGCTCGGCCGCCTGGGCTGCTCGGCGGTGTTCGAGAAGGTGCTGCTGGCGCCGTCGGGCGCCGTGCTGCAGCTCGGCAGGGCGGCCCGGTTCGCCTCACCGGCCCAGCGCCGGGCGCTCGCGGCCCGCGACGGCGGCTGCGTGGTGCCCGGGTGCGAGCGCCCGCCGAACCAGTGCGACGCACATCACGTCGACGGCTGGGCCCTCGGCGGGCGCACCGACGTCGACCGGATGGCGCTGCTCTGCGGGCCGCACCACACCGCGACGCACGCCGGCGTCTACGAGCTCGTCGTGCGTGGCGGGGTGCCGTGGGTGCGGCTGCCGGCCTCGATCGACCCACGGCGTCCGCTGCTGCGCAACCAGGTGCACGTCCACGCCAGGCTCGCGCGCACGCTCGGCGAGGTCGTCCGACGGCCGCCTCCGAGGCCCCACCTGCGGCGCTGATGCGGGCGCGGCGCCGTGTCGGGCCTAGGGTCAGGGGTATGAGTGACGCACAGCCGAGGCGGATGGCCGACCCCGAGTACCGCGAACAGGTGTGGGAGCAGCGGTACGCCGACCACATCCGCCCGGTGAACGAGTGGATCGACACCCAGAACACCCCGCGCCGGTGGATGCCGTACGTGGCGCCGATCCACAGCGCCCAGGCGCACATCCTCAGCGTGATCCGCGACCCCGGGCCGGCCACCGACTGGACCCGGCAGTTCGACGACGCCTCCGAGGAGCGCCGCGGCTTCCTCAGCATGGAGAACGACGACGAGACGGCGGCGGAGAGCCTGCGCCTGGTCACCGAGGTCGGCGGGCTCGACCCGGCCGACGTGTGCCCGTGGAACGCCCACCCGTTCTACCTGACCCACGACAAGGGCCTGACCGCCAACGAGATCGGCGAGGGCGGCAAGTTCCTCAAGCTGCTGCTGCGCGACGTGCTCACCAACGTGTCGGTGATCGTGCTGCAGGGCGCCGAGGCGAAGAAGACCTGGGCGTCGGTCGCCAGCCGCGACCGCCGGTTCACCGAGGGCTACAAGGTCTTCTCGACCTGGAACCCGGGCGCCAAGGCGCTGATCCGCGACCGCGACGACAAGATCGCCCACCGCGAGGACACCTGGCGCCAGGTCGGCGCCTACTTCGCCTGAGCCACGGCTCGATCGCGCCGGCGCGGCTCAGCCGGTGTCGACGCGCGCCCGCGACGTGGCGCGCAGCAGCACGCCGTCGGAGAACGCCTCGAGCGCCCAGCCGACCAGCGGCGGGTCGACCGTGGCGTACAGGGTCACCTCGGCGGTGCGGCCGTCCGACGACCCGGTGCCGCCGTCGATCGTGAGGTCGTCGAAGTCGGCGTAGGCGCCGCGCTCGGACAGGTAGCCCTCGACGGCGTCGACCACCGAGCGGTCCGACAGCGGCACGCTGCCGGGCTCGGCGCCGCCCGAGAAGTAGATGCTCTCGTCCACCTCGTCGGCGGCGTCGAGGGCCGCCCCGTCGGCCACCTCCAGCAGGCGCTTGCGCTCCAGGTGCACGGCCGACGCGCTCACGACGACCAGGACGAGCGAGATGGACACCGCGGCGTAGGCGAGCACCAGCAGCAGCACCTGGCCGTCGTCGTCCCGCTCACGCAGCCCGCGCCACCTGCGCCTCATCCCGACCGTCACGGCAGCGGACCGCCGAACCGCTCGACGACGGACTCGCCGGTCGCTCGCACCGGCACCCGGGTGGGGACCACGGCGTCGACGAAGGCGGGGACGCCGGGCAGGACGACCGCGATCTCCACCGTCACCCGCACCTGCGTCTCGGGGCCGTGCACGGTCGCTCCGAGCACTCCACGGTCACCTCCGGCGCCGGGTCGTCCGCGCCTGCCAGGCCCTGGTCGCGCAGCGCCATCGCGACGACCGCGTCGACCTCCCGCGCCGCCCGGTCCTCGTCGGGAGCGGCTGCGAGCACCCGGGCCGCTTCCCGGGAGGCACCCTCGACGGCGAACCCGGCTGCCTGCAGCCGACCCAGGCACAGCACCAGGTAGACGACCGGCACCAGCAGCAGGACGCCGAGGGTGAGGAACTCGAGCAGCGCGCTGCCCGCGTCGTCGCCACCAGCCAGCCGCGGCCGCGAGAGTCGGAGCGCGATGCGCCGCCTCACCCTTCGTCCACCCCGTGCCCGCTGACGGTGATGCCGCTGGTCGGGCCGAGCAGGCCGATGACGGGCAGCGGCGCCCGCACGGTCACCTCGACGACCGCGACGCCGTCCAGGACGGTGGTCGAGGCGGTGACGTCGTCGGCGTACCGGTCGGACAGCGACAGGCCGATCAGCTCTTGCGCGCGGGCGGCGCCGTCCGCGGGCGTCCGGTCGGCGAAGGCGCCGTACCGCGCGCCCTCGGACGCGCAGTCCACCAGCGTGTTCCGGACGTGCAGCACCACCGCGAGCTGGACGACGCCGACGAACAGCAGCGTCAGCAGCGCCCCGACCATGACGAAGTCGACGACGGCGGAACCGGAGTCGTCGCGGCCACGGCGCACCCAGCGCACGCAGCGCACCCGGCGAACGCAGTGCACGACGTCAGAAGTTCAGGACGCGCGACATCGCCTCGCTGAACACCTGCTCGAGCTGGTCGCCCGCCAGCGCCCAGATGCCGATGACCAGGCCCGCGGTCATCAGCGTGACCATCACCCAGCCGGGTACGTCGCCCCGCTCCGCGTCCGCCAGCGTCGCGAGCAGACGGCGTCGCAGGGCGCGCGCGGTCGTGGTCATGGGGTCCCCCTCGTCGGTCGTGCCGGTCGGTCCATCGGTCCTCGCCCCCGCCTCAGCCGAGGTCCAGGCTCAGCACGGCGAGGCCAGGGTAGACGGCGAACAGGATGGTCACCGGGAGCACGAGGAACACCACCGGGACCATCATCGCGATCTCCTTCTTGCCTCCCGTCTCCATCAGCTGGCGGCGTCCGGCCTCCCGGACGTCCTGGGCCTGGGCGCGCAGCACGTCGGCCAGCGGGGTGCCGCGCTCGACCGCCACCGCGACGCCGTCGACGAACCGGGCCAGGACGAGCAGGCTCGTGCGTGACGCCAGCCCCTCGAGCGCCTCGACCAGGCCGGCGCCGGCCCGGGCGTCGGCCAGCGTGCGGCGCAGCTCGACCGACAGCTCGCCGCTCGTGCTGCGCGAGACCCGCTCCAGCGCACCGACCGGGCCCTCGCCGGCACTCACCGACAGCGCGAGCAGCTCGGCGACCGTGGGGAACTCGGTGAGGATCCGCTCCTCGCGCCGCCGTACCGCGCGGGTCAGTGCCTGGTCGCGCCCGAGGACGCCGCTGAGCCCGCCGATGACGACGAGCGCCAGCATCGGGACAGGGCTCAGGCCCTGCCGCGCACCGACGAGGACCGCCAGCGCCAGGCCCGCGCCCAGCCCGAGCACGCCCCACACCACCTGCTGGGCGCGGAGCTGCTCGACGGTGGTGCCGCGGCCGAGCTGGTCGAGCCGGCGCCGGACGGTGCCCGGACCGCCGCTGAGCCGCTCGACCCAGCGCACCGCGTCGGCCATCACCGGCCGCAGCATGCGCTCGATGACGCGGAACGGGCCGTGGGCCGGGTCGTCCCGCAGCAGCGTCGAGGGCGCGGCGACGTCGCGCACGTACGGCGCGAGCCGGTCGTCCAGCGTGGGCCGGCGCATGACCGGCAGCCGGACGAGGACGAGCCACGCACCCAGACCGCCGACGAGGCCGAGGAGGGCGCCGAGCCACCACGACGGCGTCACCGCAGCACCCGGCTCTCCTCGGGCAGGCGCCCGACCCGGACCATCACGCGGTAGGCCACCACCGACAGCGCGCCGCCGATGCCGAGCACCAGCACTCCGGTGGTGCTGTTGTACGCGGTGACGGCCTCGGGCCGGGTCGACAGCAGCGCCAGCACGATCCACGGCGCCGCGACCGCGAGCCGGGCGGCGTTGACCGTCCAGCTCTGCCGGGCCTCCAGCTCGGCGCGGGTGCGGGCGTCGTCGCGCAGGAACGCCGACAGGGTGCGCAGCAGCCGTCCCAGGTCGCTCCCGCCCACCTCGCGGGTGAGCCGCAGCGCCTCGACGATCCGGTCGGCCACCGGGTCGGCGAGGCGGTCCTTGAGCCGGTCGAGGCAGTCCGTGAATCGGCCTGTGGCGCGGTAGTCCTCGGCGAAGGTGCGGAACGCCGGGCGCAGCTCGGCCGGTCCGCGGTCACCGAGCTGGGCCAGCGCCTCGGGCAGCGACAGCCCCGCGCGGATGCCGGAGGTCAGGTGGTCGACGGCCTCGGGCCACAGGTCGCGGACCATCGTGCGACGGCGGCGGGCCCGGGCCCGCACCAGCGCCACCGGGGCCCACGACGCGATGGCCGCGAAGCAGAGCGCGATCGGCGGCGAGGCCGACACGGCGAGGACGGCCAGCAGCACCACCAGGGCGGTCGCGGCGCACGTCAGCAGCAGCGCCCGCGGGCCCACGCCGGCCATGTCGGCCTGGCGCAGGTCGTCCTGCAACCGCGCGGTCCGGGTCGGGCGCACCCGGTCGGGCACCGTCGCAGGCGACGGCACCCACGTCGACCACCAGACGAGGAACAGCCCTGCACCGAGCAGCACGCCGACGAGAGCGCCCATGGCTCAACCGTTCTCGTGCCGCAGCAGCGCCGCGACGTCGATGCCGGCCCGCTCGAACCGGTCGGGGTGGGGCGGGTACCCGTCCGCCCGCACGAGACGATCGGCTCGGGTGGTGAACACGTCGGCGGTCTCGACCACGTCCTGCTCGACGCGTCCCGGGACGGCCACGACTTCGCGCACGCGCCGGACGCCGTCACCGTCCAGCGCGAGGTGCACGACGAGGTCGACGCACCCGGCGACCGTCGGGACGACGAAACGGGAGCCGACGTTCTCGCCCGCCAGCAGCGGGAGCGTGCACATCTTCGTGATCGCCTCGCGCGCGCTGTTGGCGTGGATGCTCGCCATGCCCGGCAACCCGCTGTTGAGCGCGATCAGCAGATCGAGGCTCTCCGCCTGCCGCACCTCGCCGACGACGATCCGGCTCGGACGCATCCGCAGCGCCTCCTTGACCAGCCGTCGCAGCGGGATCTCACCCTCGCCCTCGAGGTTCGGCTGGCGGCACTGCATCCCGACGCAGTCCCGGAGCGGGATCTTGAGCTCGAACACCTCCTCGCACGTCACGACCCGCTCCCGCGGCGGGATCGAGGCACCGAGGCAGTTGAGCATCGTCGTCTTCCCGGCCTGGGTGCCGCCGGACACCAGGACGTTGAGCCCGGCGACGACCGCGGCGTCGAGGAACTCGGCGCACTGCCGGGTCAGCGTCCCGAGCCCGACGAGGTCGTCGAGCCGGTCCGCCTTGACGACGAACTTGCGGATGTTGACGGCCCAGTGCCGGCGGGTCACGTCCGGGATGACGACGTGCAGCCGGCTGCCGTCGGCGAGCATCGCGTCGACGAACGGGCTGGAGAGGTCGACCCGGCGGCCGGACGACTTGAGCATCCGCTCGACCAGGTCGCGCACCTGGTCGGCGGTGAGGATGGTCGTGGTGAGCTCGGGCACCCCGTCGCGGGCGACGAAGACCTTGCCCGGCTCGTTCACCCAGACCTCCTCGACCCGTGGGTCGTCGAGGTACTGCTGCAGCGGCCCGAGACCGGCGACGACGTCGAGCACGGACTTCACGGCCGCGCCCGGGTCGGTCAACGGAGGCAGCCCGCCCGACAACGACCGCGCGTCGTAGTCGGCGACCGCCTCCTCGACCAGCCTCCGGACGTCGCCGGCGTCGCGCGAGGGGTCGACGCCGCGCCGGCGGATCAGCTCGCGGACCTCGCCCTCGACGATCGTCACCGCGTCCACGCGGACCCCTCCCCCGAACACCTGCCCCGGCAGTGGGCCGACAGTAGAGGGTCAGCAGCGCCCAACGCCACCACTCGTCCACAAACGCCTTGGTGCTCACCGTCCGTGAGAGCCGGTGTGGTCGTGCTGTGGGTGCGCTGTGGCTGTCGTGACCCGGCTAGCCACGAGCAACCTCGACGGCATGACGCACACGACGAACCAGACCCTGACCGACGTCCACGACATGGTGGTGGTGCACCGCGCCTTCCGCCGCGAGCTGGGGACCTTCCCCGTCCTGGTGCGAGCCGTCCGGCCCGGCCACACCGCCCGCGCCACGCTGCTGGCCGGCCACGCCCGGATGATGCTCAAGGGCCTGCACCTGCACCACACCAGCGAGGACGAGCTGCTCTGGCCCAAGCTGCTCGAGCGGGCGACCCTCCAGCGGGCGCTGGTCGAGCGGATGGAGGCCCAGCACGAGCAGGTGCACGACCACCTCGAGCGGCTCGGTCCCGCGCTCGACCGCTGGCAGGCCGAGGCACGCCCGGCCGTCACCGACGAGGTGGCCGGCATCGTCGAGTCGCTCGCGGCGGTCCTGTGGGTGCACCTCGACGAGGAGGAGCGCGAGATCCTGCCGCTGGCCGCCCGGCACATCACCCAGCAGGAGTGGGACGAGCTGGGCGAGCACGGGATCGCGCAGATGTCGCGCTCGGAGCTCCCGCTGCTGTTCGGCGCGGTGCTCGAGGAGGCCACCCCCGACGAGACCGCGCACCTGGTGTCGAAGCTGCCGCTGCCGGCGCGGCTGCTGCTGCGGCCGGTGATCCTGCCGCAGTACCGGCGCTACACCCGCCGGCTCAGGCAGGTGCCGTGATCCTCCTCGCCAGCGCCGGGACGTCCGCCAGGGTGGAGCGACGTCCCCTGTCCCAGGCGCGCTCGAACGCGTCCGGGCCGAGCGCCGACTGCACCTCCTGCAGCCGGCGCTGCGCGGCGGCGAGGTCGGGCGGGAACGACAGCGCCAACGACGCGGCCTCCGCGGTGGCAGGACCCGCGGCGAACAGCTCGGCCGCCAGCTCGGCCCGGCCGCGCCGCGCGGCGACCACGGCCAGCCCGGGCAGCGTGTAGACCAGCGTCCACGTCGTCCCCACCTCGACCGCGAGGTCGGCCGCCTCGACGAGGTGGCCCAGCGAGGCCTCGTCGTCGCCCAGCGCCTGGGCGACGCTGCTGCGCATGTTGAGCACGGTCGCGAGGGTGAACGGGCTGGCGAGCTCGCGGGCCGCCCGCTCCGCCCCGTCCAGGATGGCGGCGGCGCCCGCGAGGTCGCCGGTGGCCATGACCAGCTGGGACCGGGCGATCACGGCGCCGACGCGTGCCCACCGGTCGCCCGGCCCGGCGAGCTCGAGCACCTCGGCGATCCATGGCCCGGCCGCGTCGAGCTCACCGCGGAACACGGCACCGAAGGCCGACACCGCAAGTGCCTCGACCAGCGCACTAGTCGCAGCTGCGCGGCGGGCTGCGGCGACGGCCGCGTCCGCGGGCGCGGCCATCCCGGCCAGGTCACCGGCGGCGTAGCGCAGCCCGGCGACCGCGAGGAGCAGACCGGCACGGTCGGCGTCGTCGACCGGAACGGTTGCGGCAGAGACGTTCTCGATCGCTGCCACCGCCGCGTCGAACCTGGTCAGCCCCTCGGTGACGTTGCCGCGCAGCGCCCAGTACAGCCAGGTGCTGCCGGCCACCTGCGCCGCCTCGGACAGCCGCCCGGTGCGCAGCAGCCGGTCGAACGCGGTTCCGAGGTGGGTGTGGTCCGCGCCCAGGCGGTCGAGCCAGGCGGCCTGCTCCGGTCCCCGGAGCCCGGCGTGGGCGTCGGTCGCCAGCGCCGCGTAGAACGTCGCGGCCCGGTCGGCGACGAGGTCGGCCTCGCCAGCCCCGGCCAGGTGCGCGGACGCGTACTGGCGCACCGGCTCCAGCGCCCGGTACCGCGGCTCAGCGCTCGGCTCCGCAGCCGGCACCGGGACGAGCAGCGACTGCTCCACCAGCCCGGCAAGCGCCGTCAGCACGTCGACGTCGGCACCGGCCACCGCCGTCGCCGCGCTGAGCGAGAACGGACCCGGCAGGACGGACAGCCGCCGGAGGAGGACCTGCTCGGCGCCGGTCAGCAGGCCGTGGCTCCAGTCGAGGGTCGCCCGCACCGTCCGCTGCCGCTCGGGCAGGTCTCGAGACCGTGGCGAGCCGACCGCCTGGTCGAGGTGCTCGAGCAGCGCCGACGGCGCGAGGAAGCGGGCGTGCGCGGCGGCCAGCTCGAGCGCCAGCGGCAGGCCGTCGAGCCGGCGGGCCACCGCGGCCAGGGACGCGGCGGTGCCGGCCGTGACGTCGACCGTGGCTCCCGCCGCGGCCGCTCGGTCGAGGAACATCCGGACCGCTGGCGAGGCACCGACGGCCTCGACGTCGTCGGTGGCGGGGAGGGGCAGCGGGTCGAGCGGCAGGACCTGCTCGGCGCGCACCCGCAGCGCCGCCCGGCTGGTCGCCAGGACGAGCAGCCCCGGGCACCGGGCGAGCAGGTCGGCCACGTCGCCGGCCACGTCGAGGACGTGCTCGAGGTTGTCCAGCACGAGCAGGTGCTGGCGGTCGCCCAGCGCCGCTGCGAGCGAGGGCACGGCGGGCCCGGCGAGCTGGACGCCGCCCACCGCGCGCGCGACGGCGGGCAGCACGAGCGCCGGGTCGGCGACCGGGGCCAGCTCGACGACGGTCACCGCACCTGGCAGGTCGGCGGCCAGGGTGCGCGCGACCTCGAGGGCGAGCCGGGTCTTGCCGACGCCGCCGGGGCCGGTGAGCGTGAGCAGCCGCACCTCGCCGCGCCGCAGCAGCGCGACCGCCCGCTCGTGCTCCACCGAGCGTCCGACCAGTGCGGGCACCGGAGCCGAGAACGGCTGCGTCGCAGTGGATGTCACCGTCCGAGCTTCGAGCGCCACGGCGGCGGGCACCGCTGGCACCGCCGCCGGAGTCGGTTCCGCCGGACCCGACGCGGCGGCGACGAGGGCGGCACGGTCGTCGTCGCCCAGACCGAGCGCCTCGGCGAGCGCCCGGACGGTGTGCGGGTAGGGGCGGCGGCGCTCGCCACGCTCGAGGGCCCCGACGGCCTTCCCGGACAACCCGGCCCGGGCCGCGAGCTCCTCCTGGGTGAGCGCCGCGGCCTCGCGGAACCGCCGCAGCCGCACTGCCAGCTGGCCCGGCCCCGCCTCTGCGTCGCCCACGCGCGGCACGCTACCGGCGCGGGGCGCTGCCGGGTGCGACCTCGGACCACTCGGCAGCCGGCCGGGTCCGGACCGCCGGTGTGGGCCCGGTGTGGGGGCCCTGTGGCTGGGCCTGCGACCGGCGCACGACCAGGCTCGAGCCATGACAACGACGACGCACCAGACCCCCGTCCAGCACGTCCCCGCCACCACCGCCCGGTACGCCGGCCAGGTGAGCGCGCTGCTGCTCAGCGCCTTCGCGCTCTCCGCCGGCTACACCGTGTGGACCACCGCCACCGGCCTCGCCGACGACGGCTTCACCGCCACCGCACCCGGCGTGTGGCTCTTCTACGCCGTGATGACGGCGGCGTCGCTGGCCGTCCGCTCGGACCGCCTCGCGGCGTGGTGGACGCTCGCCGTGCTCCTGCCGCTGCTCCTGCTCGTGGGGATCTTCGTCTACCCGAGCACCTTCACCGCCGAGCACCAGACGCCGCTCGGCTGGTTCGAGAACGACGTCTACCTCGGGCTGCTCATGGTCGCCACGTACCTGACGGTGCAGCGCCTGCGCCGCCGTCGCCTGCAGCCGTGACGGCTGCACGGCGGCGCGCCCCGACCGGTCAGGAGCAGAGCCGCTCCAGCAGCAGGCCGACGAACCGGTCGTTGTCCACCCCCGCCGCGATCCGCGCGGGGCGCACGTCGGGCAGGTCCAGCCCCGCGCTCAGCAGCTCGTCGTCCGTCGGGTCCCACGCGACGGTGCGGCCCCGGGTGAGGCCACCCCGCAGCTCGGCGCCGACGCAGGCGGTGCGGAACGACACGACGTCGGGGTCCAGCAGGGTGGCCAGAGCCAGCGGGTCGTGCAGCGGGCAGCCGTCGCGGCCGAACCGTTCGGCGAGCCAAGCCACCCACGGTCGCACCGTCGTGCCGAGGTACCCGGCCAGGGCGGTGCCGGCGGCGTCGAGCCGGTCGACGTCGGTCAGCCGCAGGAACGTCTGCAGCGTGACGTCAAGCGGCACGACGTCGAGCGGCGCGGCGCTGGAGAACACCATCTGGGTCGCCTCGGGGTCGTAGGAGGCGTTCAGCTCCTGGAGCACGTTGGGCAGGTCGAACGCCCCGCCCATGACCACCAGCCGGGCGACCTTGGACGACCAGTCGGGGTCCAGCAGCATCGCGCTCGCGAGGTTGGTCAGCGGTCCGATCGCCACGACCGTGATCTCGCCCGGGCTGGCGTCCACCAGCTCGACGAGCGCCCGCGCAGCGGGGGTGTCGGCCGCGCGCAGCGCGGAACCCACCGGACCCACGCCCTGCCACAGCCGCTCGGCCGCGGGGTCGTGGCGGCGCTGGTCCAGCCGGGCGCGCCACGGCGCCGGGTCCTGCAGCAGCGGCCTCTCGGCACCGCGGTGGACCGGGACGTGACCCGCCCCGGCCGCCTCGAGCAGCTCCAGGGCGCACTCGACCCCTCGGGCCTGCGGCACGTTGCCGGCCACCACGGTCACGGCCTCGAGCCGGACCTCGGGCGACCGCAGCGCGAGCCCGATGGCCAGGCCGTCGTCGATGTCGGCCCCGGGGACGCCGTTGCCGGGGTCGGTGTCGATCACCACCCGCTGCACCACGACCTCACTCCCCGCCCGCGCCCGCAGGCATCTGGGCACCGTGCGTGCCGACGACGTCCGCTGCCGCGGCAGCCGCGGCCGCCACCGCCTCACCCAGCCCCTGGCCGGCGGCGAACCGCGCCGCCAGCACCCCCACGAACGCGTCACCGGCTCCGGCGGTGTCCACGACCTCGACCGGCAGGGCCGGCACGTGCACCGGTCCGGCGCCGTCGTCGAACACCGCCCCGTCGGCACCCGCGGTGACCACGACCGCGTCCGGCCCCAGTCCTCGCAGCAGCGTCGAGGCGGCTGCCAGGGCCTCCCGGGTCGGGAGGGGACGGCCGAGGAGGAACTCGGCCTCGGAGCGGTTGACCACCAGCACGGTCAGAGCACCCATCGTCGCGGTCGGGAGGACGGTGGCCGGAGCGAGGTTGAGGACCACGGGGACCGCGGCCGCCTCCGCGATCGAGACGGCGCACGCCACCACCTCCACCGGGAGCTCCATCTGGAGCAGCAGCAGATCGGCGCCCTGCAGCTCGCCCAGCACCTCGGGCACCTCGGCGGGGGTGATCGCGTGGTTGGCACCCGGCGAGACGACGATCGCGTTCTCCCCGTCGGGTTCCACCAGCACCACGGCCAGACCCGTGCGGTGACCGGGTGCCGCACGCAGCCGGCTCACGTCGACGTCGGCGCGCTGCAGGGCCGAGCGCACCGCCGCCCCGTGCTCGTCATCCCCGACGCACCCCACCATGGTCACCGAGGCCCCGCCGACGGACGCTGCGACGGCCTGGTTCGCCCCCTTGCCGCCGGGCCGCAGGACCGCGTCGCCGGCCAGCAGGGTCTCGCCTCGTGCGGGCAGCCGGTCCGTCCGCAGCGTGAGGTCCATGTTCGCCGAGCCGAGGACGACGACGTGACCCCGGCGCGGCTCGCCGGACCGGCTCATCCCTTCACCGCCGTCGCGGAGACGGACTGCGTGAAGTACTTCTGGAAGCAGAGCAGGACCACGAGGGGCACGAGCGCCGTGAGGGTGGCCCCCGCGAAGATCTGGCCGAAGTCGACCTCCTGCTGGCCGGCGAACTGCGCGATGGCCACCGGTGCCACCTTCATCTCCGGGCTCGGCGCGATGAGCAGGGGCCACAGGTACGCCTGCCACTGGAACACGAACAGGATCAGCCCGGCGCCGATGAGGGCGGGACGCGACAACGGCAGGTAGATGCGCCAGTAGATGCCCCACCACCCGATGCCGTCCACCCGCGCGGCCTCGACGATCTCGTAGGGGATGCCCAGGAAGAACCCCCGCAGGAGGTAGACGGCCAGCCCGTTGCCCACCCCCGGCAGGATCAGCGCGGTGAACGTGTTGGCCAGCCCCGCGTCGCGGAAGATGGACATCAGCGGGATCGCGATCGCGTCGAAGGGGATGAGGAAAGACATCACCAGGACGCCGAAGGCGACCGACCGGCCGCGGAACCGCAGCACCGCCAGCGCGAACGCCGCCGCCGAGGACACGGCCAGCCCGGCGACGAGGGTGACGACCGTGACGACCATCGAGTTGAGCATCGGCCGCCCGAAGCCGCTGTCGACCAGCGCGGCGAAGTTCTCCAGGGTCGGTGTCCCCGGCCACAGCATCCGGACGGAGACCGGTGACAGGCTCTGGAACACCTCGTTCTCCGGACGCAGCGCGCTCGCGACCGTCCACCACAGGGGCAGTGCGAACAGGAGCGCGACGAGCGCACCCAGCACCACCAGCCACGGTCGTCCCTGGGCCCGTCGCCGACGCCGGCCGCGGCCCGCGGGCGGCTCGGGCGGGACGGGCCCGTTGGTGGCCGCGGCGCTGCCCGCCTCGGTGGTCGACGACGTCGCCATCACTGACTCCCTCTGGCGAGCAACCGGAACTGGATGACCACGACGACCAGGGCGAGCACCACGACGACCATCGTGCCCGCGGCCGCGGCGCCGATGTCGTTCTCGATGTAGGCCTGCTCGAACACGTTGTTCATGATCAGGTCGGTCCGCCCGTTCGGTCCGCCGCCCGTGAGGATCTGCACCGGGGCGAAGACCAACAGGTTCGAGATCGTGTTGGCCACCAGCACGAAGCCGATCTGGCGGTGCAGCTGGGGCACCGTGATGTGCCAGAACCGTTTGCCCGCACCGGCTCCGTCGATGGCGGCGGCCTCGTACAGGGCCGGGTCGATCTCCTTCAGACCGGCGATGAGGAACATCATCCAGTAGCCGACGCCGATCCAGGACACGACCAGGACGATGGACGGGAGGGCCTGCGTGGTCGAGGTGAGGAACCGCTGCTCGGGCAGACCCAGCGCGGACAGGACGCTGTTCAGCGGACCGTCGGGCCTGAAGGCGATCGCCCAGATCACCGCGGAGACGCTCTGGGGGATCGCCACCGGCAGGAACACCAGGGTCCGCATCAGCCCGCCGCCGCGGATCCGCTCGTTGAACAGCACGGCCAGCGCGAGGGCGCCCAGGATCTGCAGCGGGTTCACGATCAGCCCGAACAGCAGCGTGACCTTGAGCGAGTTGACGAAACCCGGGTCGGCGAAGAGGGACTCGTACTGCCGCAGCCCGGTCCACGTGGTGGGTGCCACCCCGAGAGGGCTGCTGTGCAGACTGTCCCACAGGGCCCGGACGGTGGGCCAGATCCGCACCGCCAGCGCCATCAGGACAGCCGGTGCCAGGAAGAGCAGCGCGGCGAGCGCGTCACCGCGGATCCCCCGCCGCCGGCGCCGGGTCGGCTCCCGTGCGGGAGCCGACCGGGCGACGGCCGGACCGGTGGAGCTCATCGTGTCCCCCGCCCCGTGATCAGCTGTCGTACTTGGCCAGGGCGCGCTCGAGCTCGGCCGAGGCCTGCTCGAGCCGCTCGCGGGCGTCGGACCCGTTGGCGATGTCCTCGAACGCCTTGTTCATCTCCGTCTCGAACTCGACGTAGCCGACGGTGGTCGGCCGGGGGACGGCGTTGTTCTCCAGCTCGTACCCGATGATGTCGGCGATCTGGGCGAACACCTCCCCCTCGGCGGACAGCGAGTCCAGGTACGTCTTCTGCGCCTCGAGCTGCACGGGGATGTTGCTGCTGGACGACTGCTGCGCACCGGCGGTCTCGATCGTCATGTACGACAGGAACTTCTTCGCCGCCTCGACGTCGTCGGAGAACGGGCTGATCCCGGTCATCCAGGAGCCGGTCGAGGACGCCGGCTCGCCGTCGGCGAAGGTCGGGAACGGAGCGACCCCGTAGTTCAGGCCCTCGACGTCGGCGAAGCTGCGGACGTTCCACGCGCCGCCCACGAAGAACGCCGTGCTCCCGGCCGCGAACAGCTGCGGGGTCTGCTCCGGAGCCACCCCGCGCGGTGCCAGGCCCTCCTCGAAGATCGAGCCGTACCAGCTGAACGCCTCCACCCACTCGTCGTTGTCGACGTCGGGGGTCAGCATGTCGTCGCCGGACAGGCCCGGACCGCCGCCGAGGGACTCGGGCAGGGGCTGCAGCTGGTAGTAGCGGTTCACCTGGTCGAACGTCATGCCCCACTCCGCGCCCGCCGCCTGGGCCGCCGCGGCCTGGGTGGTCACGTCCTCCCAGGTCACGGGCTGGGTGGGGTCGGCGCTCGGCGGGGTCACGCCGGCGGCCGCCAGCAGGTCGGCGTTGTAGTACAGCAGCTGGCTGGACGTCCACCGCGGCAGCGCGAAGTGCGTGCCGTCGAACGTCCCGGTCTCCACCGCCGTGGGGTCGACCTTGCCCTCGGCCTGCTCCGCCAGGTCCGAGACGTCCTCGAGGTAGCCCCGGCTGGCGAAGGCCGCCAGGCGAGGAGCGTCGACGTCGTAGAGGTCGATGGTGGGGTCCTGCCCGCCCAGGCGGGCCTGGACGGTGCTGTTGAGGTCGTCGAAGGGCACGACCTCCTCCTCGATCGTGATGCCCGGGTTGTCCTTCTCGAAGCTCGCGATCACCTCGTCGAAGGTGCCGGGGTCCTGGGCGTTGACGAAGGTGAGGGTGGTGTCGCCGCCCCCGGAGCCCTGGTCGGCGCCGGACCCGCCGTCGCCGCCGCACGCCGCCAGGATCAGCGAACCCGCGGCGACGAGCGCCGCGGCCGCGGCGCGTCGCCGGCGCCGCCCTCCCCCACCGACGACAGGCTCCTTCGCCGGCACGCCGGCCTTGCGGGCTGTGTCCTGCATCTTCGGTACCTCACTGTCCGGGATGGGGGGCGCCGGCCCGGCGACCGCTGGCGAGGGACCGACTCGGGCAATCGATTGCCCGATCAGGACGCTAGACCCGATGCGGTCGGCTGGCAACCCTTCGGCCGGGGACGGGTGCGACGCGGTCTCGAGGTCGTCGGACGCCGGTGGCCGGCGCTCGATACGATGCCCGGGCCGCTCGCCAGGACGGCCTCGACGTCGGTGGGACGAGGAGAGACGGTGCCGGGGCCGACGACGCGGGTGACGATCAAGGACGTGGCGCAGGCCGCCAACGTCTCGACGGCGACCGCCTCGCGGGCCCTGAGCGGCCGCCGGCGGGTCAGCCCCGAGGTGCAGCGCGCGGTCCTGGCCGCGAGCGACCGCCTGGGGTACCGCGTGAACGCCGTGGCGAGGGCGTTGCGCATGGACACGACCGCGACGCTCGGGATGGTCGTCCCGGGGATCAGCAACCCCTACTTCCCGTTCCTGGTCGAGTCCGTCGAGCGCGACCTGTTCGCCGCGGGTCGCGACCTGCTGCTCGGTGACTCCCAGGGCGACACCGTCGTCGAGGCGGCGCGCGTGGCGGCACTCATCGACCGTCGGATCGACGGTCTCCTGCTGGTGCCGACGAGCGAGACCGGAAGCGCGGCAACGGTTCTGCGGGCCGCCGGCGAGGTGCCCGTCGTGCAGGTCGACCGGTTCGTGACGGGGTCCCCCACCGACTTCATCGGCACCGACAACGAGGCGGGCATCGAGCTGGTCGTCCGCTACCTGGCCGACCGCGGTTGCCGGACCTTCGCCTACGTCGGGGCCGAGCCGGTCGACTCGAGCACCCGGCTGCGGCAGCGGGCCTACGAGACGTGCGCGGGCGGGGTCGACCCGGCCTCCGCCGCCCGGGTCCTGGTCGGCAGCTACTCGCTGGCGTGGGGCCGGGAGGGCGCCGCGCGTCTGGCGGACACCGGGACGCTGCCCGATGCGATCGTCTGCGGCGCGGACATCATCGCCCTCGGGGTCGTGTCGGCCCTGCGCGAGCGCGGCCTGCGCATCCCGCAGGACGTGGCGGTCACCGGCTTCGACGACATCAGCTTCGCCGAGGTCAGCGACCCGCCGCTGACGACCGTGCGCCAGCCCATCGCCGCGATCGCCGCAGCCGCCCTCGGGCTGCTGCAGGCGCGCCTCGCCGGGGACGACGGCCCGCCGCGGCGGCGCAGCCTCCCCCCGTCCCTGCTGGTCCGCGGCAGCACGCCGTGAGCCGACCGACGACCGGCGGTGCGGTCAGTGCGGGTGGCGGACCACGTTGATCACGTTGCCGTCCGGCGCGCGGACGAAGAAGCGCCGCACGCCCCACGGCTCGTCGGTCAGCGGGTGCACGATCTCGTAGCCCAGCTCCTGCGCCTCGGCGTACGCCGCGTCGACGTCGTCGGTCAGCACCGACACCATCGGCACCTCGGGCGCGCTCGCGTCCTGGGTGACCAGCTGCAGGTGGGCGCCGGTCTCCGGCGAGGTGTACCGCGCGACCCAGCCGAGCGAGAACTCCTCGGTGCCGAGCCCGAGGAAGCCGGTGTAGAAGCCCTTGGCCGCCTCGAGGTCGGGGACGGCGAGGTCGGCGATGATCCGGGTGACGCGCACGACGGCCTCCTGGCGGACGGGGTCGCGCGATCCTCCACCCCCGACCGGCGGCTGTCGAGCCCGGCAGGCGTCGCGGGCGGCACCGTGGTTCGGTGGGCCGACGAACCGTCCCACCGACCCGAGGAGCCGACGATGAGCACCGAGCCGCACGACGTGGACGAGCCCGCCGACGGACGCCCGCTGGTCGGGCCCGAGGACCTCGTGATCCCCGACGACGTCGAGTCGACGATCACAGCGGGGTCGCCGGCCGACACGCTCCAGACGTCGGACGACGAGGACGGGACGGACGGCCCGCAGGCGGGCTGACCGTCCGCCTCAGCTCAGCGGAAGCCGCGCGAGGAGAAGTCGGCGGCCGAGCGCTTGCGGCCGGCGGACTTCACCGGCGGGCCGCCGGCGATCCGCGAGCGCGGCGCCTGCTGGCGCTGCACCTGCTGCCCGGACTGCTTCGGCGTCGACTGCTGGCCGCCGCCGGAGCGGCCGCGACCGCGTCCACGACCCCCACCACCGCCGCCGCCCTGGGGCGCCGCCTCCTGGACCGGGGCCGGCTGGACGAAGTCGGCCTTCTCGCCGACCAGCGTCTGCACGGCCTGGTGACCGGGGTGCACGGCCGTGGTCGTCGGGTTGATCCGGGCCAGCCGCACCAGGTCGGCGACGTCGCGCTTCTGGTCCGGCGTCATCAGCGTCACCACGACGCCCGAGGCGCCGGCGCGGGCGGTGCGGCCCGACCGGTGCAGGTACGCCTTGTGCTCCGACGGCGGGTCGACGTGCACGACCAGCTCGACCTCGTCGACGTGGATGCCGCGCGCGGCGATGTCGGTGGCGACCAGCACCCGGGTGCTGCCGTCGGTGAACGCCGCGAGGTTCTTCTCACGAGCGTTCTGGGACAGGTTGCCGTGCAGGTCGACGGCCGGGATGCCCGCGGCGGTGAGCTGCTTGGCCAGCTTCTTGGCCGAGTGCTTCGTGCGCATGAACAGCAGGCTGCGGCCGGTGCCGGACGCCAGCTCGCGCACGAGCGCGGGCTTGTCGGCGGCCTGGACGGCGAGCACGTGGTGCGTCATCGCCGGCGGCGGCGCGGAGGCGGAGTCGACCGAGTGGGTCAGCGGGTCCGAGAGGTACCGCTTCACCAGGACGTCGACGCCGTTGTCCAGCGTCGCCGAGAACAGCATCCGCTGGCCCTGCTGCGGCGTCCTGTCCATGATCCGCTTCACGCCGGGCAGGAAGCCGAGGTCGGCCATGTGGTCGGCCTCGTCGAGCACGGTGACCTCGACGGCGCCGAGGTCGCAGTGGCCCTGCTTCATCAGGTCCTCGAGGCGGCCGGGGCAGGCGATCAGCACGTCGACCCCGTTCCGCAGCGCGGTGACCTGCGGGTTCTGGCCGACGCCGCCGAAGACGACCGCGGTCCGCAGGCCGGCGGCGCTGGCCAGCGGCTCGAGGGTGGCGCGGATCTGGTTGGCCAGCTCGCGGGTCGGGGCCAGCACCAGCGCCCGCGGGCGCTTGGGCTGCGGACGGCGGCCGGCCGCGGCGAGCCGGGCGACGGTGGGGATGGCGAACGCGAGCGTCTTGCCCGAGCCGGTGCGACCGCGGCCGAGGACGTCGCGGCCGCGCAGGGTGTCGGGCAGGGTCGCGACCTGGATCGGGAACGCGTCGACCAGGCCCTGGGCGGACAGCGCCCGGACCAGGTCGGCCGGCACGCCGAGGTCGGCGAAGCCGCGGCCGGATCCGGTGGCCACCGGAGCAGCGACCGGGGCGGCGATCTGAGCGGCGACCGGAGCGGCGAGGACCTGGTCGCGCTGCTGCGCGGGGGCGGCAGCGGCGGCGCCCTGACCGGAGCCGGAGCCGCCGCGGCGACGACGCCGGGCCGGCCGCTTGGCGCCGTCGGTACCGGGCGCCGAGCTGCGGGGCGTGGAGCTGTGGGGCGTGGAGCTGTGGGGCGTGGAGTTGCGGGAAGCGGGCGCGGAGCCGCGCTCCGCCGAGGCAGAGGTGTGCACGGGTGTCCTTCCGGGACGTCACGTGGCCGCAGTGCCGGCTCACCGTCTTCGCGCGCCTCACGCACCGGGACGGTGCGGGCGCTGCCGAACGGAAGGAACCGCGCCGCAGGGGCGCGAAGCAGACGACCTCGACGAGACCCTCGTGGTCGCGTCTGCGTCCATTCTGGCAGAGGCGGGACCGATCGCCCGCATCGGCCCCCACCGGCGAGCCCCTGACGAGCCACCGACGAGCCACGGGACGGGTGCTCAGCCCGGGAGCGACCACCGCGTCCAGGGCGAGGTCCGCACGCCCATCAGCGTCGTCACCATCTGCCGCTGCGCGAACGGCAGCCGCGACATCGCGGCCAGCCCGAGGTCGCGCGGCGGCCCGAGCGGCGTCAGCCCGGACTGGAACACCGGCGTCATCAGCATCGACCACCACCGGTAGTAGGTGAGGTGCCGGCGCCGGCTGCGCACGTACAGCCGCAGCGCCGCGTCGAGGTCACCCGGCTGCTCCCCCAGCGCCCACGCCAGCGTCCAGGCGTCGGCGAGCCCCATCGAGGCGCCGATGCCGAGCTGGGGGCTCATCGCATGCGCGGCGTCGCCGACGAGCACGGCCCGGTCGTGCGCGGGCTGCCGGACGACGACGTCGCGGTAGCGCGCACCGAGCACGCCTGCCTGCGGCATCGCCTCGAGCAGCGGCGCGTACTCGCCGCCCGACACCCGCAGCGCCTGCCGCACCAGCGCCTCAGGCCCGGCGGCGAGCGCGCGGTCGATGTCGCGCACCGGGACCGACCAGAACACCGACACCCGTCCCCGGCCGGTCGGCATCAGCCCGAGGGTCGTGCGGGTGCCGACCCAGCGCTGCACCAGCGCGTCGCCGACCAGCCGGTCCGGGTCCGGGACGACGGACCACAGTGCGCCCCAGCCGTACTCGCGGTCCATCTGCGGCGTGAACGCCAGCCGGCGCAGCTGCGACGACGCACCGTCCGCGCCGACGAGCAGGTCGAACGGGCCATGGTCGCGGCCGTCGGCGCCGACCGTCCGCCACCCCTGCGCGGAGCGCCGCACCACCCGCACCTCGGCCCGCGGCACCACCGTCGCGCCCGCCCCGACGGCCGCGGCGTGCAGCAGCTCGAACAGCGTCCCCCGCTCGACGCCCCAGCCCTCGACCTCGACGGCGGGGTCGGTGACGACGTCGCCGTACCGGATCTGCATCGTCGGACGGCCGGCGAGCGTGCGTCCGTCGACCCGGCGGATGGGGCTGGACCGCTCCCGCAGCACCTCGCCGATGCCGAGTCGGTAGGCCACCTGCTGCCCGAGCCGCTGCAGCATGAAGCCCGCACCCACCGGCCCGAGGTCGTCGCTGCGCTCCAGGACCGTGACGTCCCAGCCGTCCCGGGCCAGGAGCGTGGCGAGCGCCAGCCCGCTGATCCCCGCCCCCACCACGCCGACCGCACGTCCCGTCACCCGTCGCCCCCCGTCGCCCCCCGCCGTCCCCCGTCGGCGCACACCGTCCCACGTGCGCCGTGACAACCCCGCGGGGCCTCCGACTCGTCCACACTGCTGCCATGCCCGTCGGGACCAGCGGCCGGGACGCCGCACGCGAGCGCGACTTCAGCGCGTTCGTCGTCGCGCGCCGCGCCGCCCTGGTGCGCACGGCGGCGCTGCTGACGGCCGGCGACATGCACCTGGCGGAGGACCTGGTCCAGACCTCGCTCACCCGGCTCTACCTGTCCTGGACGTCGGTGCGCCGCCGCGGCAACGAGGAGGCCTACGTCCGCCGCATCCTGGTCAACGCCTACGTCGACGAGACCCGTCGCGCCCGCTGGCGCCGCGAGGAGCCGCACGAGGTGCTGCCCGACCTGCTCGGTGTCGTCGACGACCTGGCGGACGGGCCCGACGGTGCAGCGGTCCGCGCCGCACTCGCCACCCTCACCCCCGGCGAGCGGACGGTCGTGGTGCTGCGGCACTGGCTCGACCTGTCCGTGCAGCAGACCGCCGACCACCTCGGCTGCTCCACGGGCACCGTGAAGTCGCAGAACGCGCGCGGCCTGGCCCGGCTCCGCGCCGCGCTCGCCGCCACCGAGGTGCCGGCGTGAGCCTCGACGAGCGCGACCTGCGCGACCTGCTCTCCCGCGCCGCACCGGACGTCGACGCGCCCGTCGCCGTCGACGCCGACCTCGAGCGGGGCCGCACCGCTCTCGGCCGGCGCCGCTCGCTGCTCGCCACGGTCGCCGTCGGCGCCGGGACCGCCCTGGTCGCCCTCGCAGCCGTCCTGGTGCCGCAGGGCGTGGCGGGGTTCGTCGGTGACGACGGCGTCCCGGCGTCCGGCAGCAGCACCACGGTCCAGGACGGCACCCGCGACGACGCCCCCGACCGCGGCGCCGCGGCGGACCCGGCACCCCCGGGCGACGGGGTACCGCTCGTGGCCGGGCCGCAGCAGCGCACCGGCGACGTCGTGGCGACCCTGGTGCCGCAGGGCTGGGAGGTCCGCTCCGCCGACCGCGAGTCGCTGGTGCTCGCCGACCCCGCGACCGGCGAGGAGGTGCACGTCACCCCCGCAGCGCGGACCCGCGAACCCCCGGTGCTGCAGGGCGTCGGCGACTTCGAGCGGGTCGGCGGCGCCCGGGCGTCGTACTACCTGCTCGACTCCTCCGGCGGCACCGCGCGACCGACGATGGTGCTCGAGCTGACGTTCGGCCGCTGGTCGCAGGTGAGCGCCAGCCCGTCGCTCGGCTGGGGCATGCCGGAGCTCACCGCGTTCGCGAGCGGCCTGCGGGCGCCGTTCACCTGCGCGGACCCGTGCGAGGTGCCTCTGGCACCCTGACCGGGTGCCCCCGTCCCCCACCGCGCTGCGCGAGATCGCGCGCACCCACGCCGGTGACCCCGACGGGCTGTACGAGGCGTTCGTCGCCTGGGCCACGGACCAGGGCCTGACGCCCTACCCCGCGCAGGAGGAGGCGCTGCTCGAGCTGGCCACCGGCTCGAACGTCGTCCTGTCCACGCCGACCGGCAGCGGCAAGTCGCTGGTGGCGCTCGGCGCGCACGTGGCGGCGCTGAGCCAGGGCGTCCGCACCTACTACACCGCGCCCATCAAGGCGCTGGTGAGCGAGAAGTTCTTCGCCCTGTGCGACGTGCTGGGCGCCGACCAGGTCGGCATGCTCACCGGCGATGCGGCGGTGAACCCCGACGCCCGCGTGATCTGCTGCACCGCAGAGGTCCTGGCGAACCAGGCACTGCGCGAGGGCGCGGACGCCGACATCGGCCAGGTCGTGATGGACGAGTTCCACTTCTACGGCGAGCCCGACCGCGGGTGGGCCTGGCAGGTTCCGCTGCTGGAGCTGCCGCACGTCCAGTTCCTGCTCATGTCCGCCACGCTCGGCGAGACCACGTCGCTGCGGGAGGACCTCACCCGTCGCACCGGACGCACCACGGCGCTGGTGGCGAACGCCGAACGCCCTGTGCCGCTGCACTTCTACTACGCCACGACGCCCGTGCACGAGACGATCGCCGAGCTGCTCGACACCCGGCAGGCGCCCGTCTACGTCGTCCACTTCACCCAGGCCGCGGCGCTGGAGCGGGCGCAGGCGCTGATGAGCGTCAACGTCTCGACCCGCGAGGAGAAAGACGCGATCGCCGCCGCCATCGGCGACTTCCGCTTCACCACCGGGTTCGGCCGGACGCTGTCGCGCCTGGTGCGGCACGGCATCGGCGTGCACCACGCCGGGATGCTGCCGCGGTACCGGCGGCTGGTCGAGCAGCTGGCCCAGGCCGGGCTGCTCAAGGTGATCTGCGGCACCGACACCCTCGGGGTCGGCATCAACGTGCCCATCCGCACCGTGATGATCACCGCGCTGAGCAAGTACGACGGCGTGCGGACGCGCCACCTGCGCGCCCGCGAGTTCCACCAGGTGGCGGGCCGCGCCGGGCGGGCCGGGTACGACACGGCGGGGACGGTCGTCGTCCAGGCGCCGGACCACGAGGTCGACAACCTCAAGGCGCTGGCCAAGGCCGGGGACGACCCGAAGAAGCGGCGCAAGGTCCAGCGCAAGGCGCCGCCCGAGGGCTTCGTCACCTGGAGCGAGAAGACCTTCGACCGGCTGGTGTCGTCCGAGCCGGAGCCGCTGCGCTCCCAGCTGGTCGTCTCGCACTCGATGCTGCTCAACGTCATCGCCCGCCCCGGCGACGCGTTCGCCGCGATGCGCCGGCTGCTGCTCGACAACCACGAGCCGCGCGCCAACCAGGTGCGCCACGTCAGGGAGGCGATCGCCGCGTACCGGTCGCTGCTGGCCGGCGGCGTCGTCGAGCGGCTCGAGCACCCGGACGGGACCGGGCGCACGGTCCGGCTCACGGTCGACCTCCCGGCGAACTTCGCGCTGAACCGGCCGCTGTCGACCTTCGCGCTGGCCGCCATCGAGCTGCTGGACGTCGAGTCCGACACCTACGCGCTCGACGTCGTCTCGGTCGTCGAGGCCACCCTCGAGGACCCGCGGCACGTGCTGAGCGCCCAGGAGCACAAGGCGCGCGGCGAGGCCGTCGCGGCGATGAAGGCCGAGGGCATCGAGTACGAGGAGCGGATGGAGCTGCTCCAGGAGGTGACCCACCCCAAGCCGCTGGCCGAGCTGCTCGACGCCGCCTACGAGACCTACCGGCTCGGGCACCCCTGGGTCGCCGACCACCGGCTGTCGCCGAAGTCGGTCGTCCGCGCGATGTGGGAGCAGGCGATGACCTTCGGGGAGATGGTCAGCTCGCTCGGTCTGCAGCGCACCGAGGGGATGCTGCTGCGCTACCTCGCCGACGCCTACCGCGCGCTGCGATCGTCGGTGCCGACGGGGGCGCGCACGCCCGAGCTCGACGACCTCACCGAGTGGCTCGGCGAGGTCGTGCGCCAGACCGACTCCAGCCTGCTCGACGAGTGGGAGGCCCTGGCCCACCCTGCGGAGGACGGCGCCCCGGTGCGGCCCACCGACACCACCGGCGTCCGGCCGGTCACGGGCAACGTCCGGGCCTTCCGCGCGATGGTGCGCAACGCGATGTTCCGCCGGGTCGAGCTCGCGGCGCTCGAGCGGCTCGACGACCTCGCCGCGCTCGACGAGCGTCCGGCGGGCCGGGGCGGCTGGACCGCCGACCGCTGGGGCGACGCGCTGGACGCCTACTTCGAGGAGTACGACGCCATCGGCACCGGCCCGGACGCGCGCGGCCCTGCGCTGCACCTGGTCGACGAGGACCCGCAGGACGCGGCCGGCGCCCCGCTCGGGCGCTCTTGGCGGGTGCGGCAGGTGCTCGACGACCCCGACGGCGACCGCAGCTGGGCGATCACGGCCCTGGTCGACCTCGAGGCCAGCGACGAGACCGGCGCACCGGTGGTGCTGGTCGAGCACGTCGGTCCCGCCGACGAGCGGGTCACCCCGCCCGGTTCGTGACCGGCAGCGGCGCGCCCCCCGCGCGCGCCGCCACCTCCCCCGGCTCGGCCGTCTCCCCCGTCGCCCTGGCATCCGCCGTCACCTCCGCCGGCCCGGCCCGCCCCGCCCGCCGCCGTGCGGCCACCGCGTCGACGCCCAGGCCGAGCAGCGTCCCCACCGCGACGCCGACCAGCACGGCCACCAGCGGCTGGTCGTGCAGCAGCGCGCCGGCGGCCACCCCGAGCAGCACCGACCACAGCGCCCAGGTCACGGCCGCGACCGCCGCGAACCCGACGAAGCGCCGGGGCGGGAACCCGACGGCACCGGCCGCCATGTTCACCGCCACCCGGCCGACCGGGACGTAGCGGGCGGCCAGCACCGCCGTGCCGCCGCGGCGCTCGAGCGAGCCGCGCGCCCACTCGACGCTCGCCCGCCCGCGGCCGCGGCGCAGCAGCGGCAAACGCTCGACGGGCACCCGCCGTCCGATGGCGAAGGCGGTGAGGTCGCCGAGGAAGGCGCCGGCCGCCGCCACGACCACCACCGCCCACAGCGGCGGGCCGTCACCCGCGACGGTCAGCGTCGCGACGGCGATGACGAGGGACTCGCTGGGCACCGGTGGGAAGAAGCCGTCGACCCAGCAGCAGACCAGCAGGACGACCAGCACGAGCGGGGACGCCGCGAGGTCGAGGACGATCTGCGACAGCTGCTCCCACATGGCCTCGACGCTAGGCAGCGCACGGGGTCCGGCAGATCCGGCAAAGGCCGGGTCCTGCCCTGAGGGACCCCCGACTTTCGTCGGGGTCGGGCCCGGGAACCGCCCCGGGCCGGGAGCGCGTTGGTCCCCATAGAGTGGTCGCGCCGCTCGTGCCGTCCAGGGAGGGAACCCGATGTCCGACCCGCTGAACCTCAGCACGCCGCTGGCCCCGCCGGCCACGACCGTGAGCACCACGAGCACCGAGCTGGTGCTGGCCCCGCCGGCCCCCGTGCCCGTGGTGGAGGAGAAGCAGGCCGAGGGCATGCTGCCGATCGAGCCGACCAAGCACCAGGAGCTGCAGGCCAAGGGGCAGGCGTTCGTCGACGACCTGATGACGGTCGACCCGCGCTCGCCCGAGTTCGGGCAGAAGGTCGCCTCGATCACCACGATGGGCCAGCGCGAGATCGCCGAGTCGAGCAACGTCTCGAACCGGATGCTCGAGCGCCCCGCCGCTGCGCTGAACGGCACGCAGGGCAAGGGTCCGGGCGCGCAGGCGAAGGTCGCGGGGAGCCTGGCCGAGCTGCGCAACACCATCACCGAGCTCGACCCGGGCCACTCCGACCTGCAGGGCGCCCGCAAGCTGTTCAAGTTCATCCCCGGCGGCAACAAGCTCAAGGCGTACTTCGACCGGTACCAGTCCGCCCAGTCCCAGCTCGACGCGATCATCAAGGCGCTCGCCTCGGGCCAGGACGAGCTGCGCAAGGACAACGCCGCCATCGAGGGCGAGCGCGCGAACATGTGGGCGCTGATGGGCAAGCTCAGCGAGTACGCGGTGCTGGCAGGGGCTCTCGACCAGGCCGTCGAGGGGAAGATCGGCGAGCTGAACGCCTCCGGCCGGGCGCAGGACGCCCAGACCCTGCAGTCCGACGCGCTGTTCCCGATCCGCCAGCGCCGCCAGGACATCCTCACGCAGATGGCCGTGGCGGTGCAGGGCTACCTCGCGCTCGACCTGGTGAAGAAGAACAACATCGAGCTGATCAAGGGCGTCGACCGCGCCCAGACCACCACGGTCGCCGCGCTGCGCACCGCCGTGATCGTCGCCCAGGCGCTGGCGAACCAGAAGCTGGTGCTCGACCAGATCAACGCCCTCAACACCACGACGAGCGCGATGATCGAGTCGACCTCGGTGATGCTGCAGCAGCAGGGCGCCCAGATCCAGCAGCAGGCGGCGTCCTCGACGGTGAGCATCGAGCACCTGCAGCGCGCGTTCGACAACGTCTTCGCGACCATGGACGCCATCGACACCTACAAGGCGCAGGCCGTGACGAGCATGGCCCAGACGGTGCAGGCGCTGGAGGGCCAGGTCGCCCGCGCCAAGCCGTACCTGGAGCGCTCGCACACCGACAGCCAGGTGCAGGGCCAGCAGGGCTGAGGTGTCGAGCTTCTGGTCCGGGCTGTTCGGACGCGACCAGCCCGCCGGGCAGGCGCAAGCCCCTGCGCCGCAGCAGGTCCCGGCCGCCGACGCCCCGCCGCCACCCCCGCGCGACGAGGTCGGCGAGCTCGAGCGGCAGCTGACCGACCTGGTGCGGCGGGTGAACCGCGCGGGCGGCACGATGCCCGAGGGCGGCGTGCCCGCCGTCCGCGAGGTCGAGGACGTGCTGCGGCCGCTGCTGCGGTACCTGCGCTCGAACCCGCCGACGGCCGAGGAGATGATCCCGGTGCGGGCGACCGTCACCGACTACCTGCCGAGCACGGTGAACGCGTTCCTCGCGCTGCCACCGGAGTTCGCCGCCACGCACCGCAACCGACTGGGGCGGACGCCGGCCGAGGAGCTGCTCGAGCAGCTGCGGCTGCTGGCCGAGGGGGCGCAGGAGTACGCCACCGCGATCTACGCCGGCGACGCGCAGGAGCTCACCAACCAGGGCCGGTTCCTCGCCACCAAGTTCACCCGCAGCGACCTCGACCTCTGACGGCCGGCCGACAGGCGCTGCGGCGCAGCGGTTCTCAGGCTGTCGGATCGCCCTGGCCGGCTGCCTCCTCGAGCAGCAGGTCGTCCGCCCGCGCCAGCCAGGCCGCCGGGTCGTCGCGGTGGTAGACCCGCTCGTCCGGCTCGATCGCGTCGAGGAAGTCCTGGTAGACCGCCGCTGCCAGCACCGCCGCCACCGGTGCCACCAGGTCGAGCGCGCGACGCGGGTCCGCACCCGGCACCGCGTCACGCCAGGCGTCGCACCACGTCCGGCGCACGTCGTCGCGGTCGGCGGGGTCCGTCGCGGCCAGCAGCCGCAGGCCGTCGACCTCCGGGCGCCCGACGACGGCGTCGGCCCAGTCGAGCACCCGGAACCCCTCGGCGTCGCCGCGCACGTTGCCCGGGTGGTAGTCGCCGTGCACCAGCGTCTCCGGCAGCCCGCACGCGGCGACCGCGGCCAGCCGGGCCGGCAGCGAGCCGACCAGCGCCTCGAGCCGCGCCCTCCGACCGTCCTCCATCGACGGGGCGTGCCGGCCCACCAGGGCCGTGACCCGCTCCACCACGGCTGCCGCCCGGCGGTCCGGGACACCCACGCCCAGCAGGTCGTCGAGCCGGCCCGCGAGCGCCTGCTGCAGCCGCACCAGCGCCGCGACCGGCCCCCGGACCAGCGCGGGCGGGGCGCCGTACAGGTCCGCGCCGGCCACGTCGTCCAGCAGGACGCACCGCCCCTGCGTGCCCACGACCGTCGGCACGACCTTCGCAGCCACCTCGCCCAGCAGCCCGAGCAGGGCGCCCTCGGGGCCCAGCACGTCGGCCACCACCTTGAGCCACACCGTCCCACCGGCGACGGGCAGCCGCCACAGCGTGGACAGGTTCCAGGTCCGCACCTGGACAGGGTCGCCGGCCAGCGGGCGGCCTGCCTCCTCCAGTTCGGTTGCGGCCCACGCCAGGTGCTCCGCCGGGCCGCCTGGCCGCGCCCAGGTGGCGCGCAGCGGGTGCTCGGCCAGCGGGTCGGGCCCGGCCCACGCGGTCAGCTCCCGGTCCGGCCGGCCGGCGACCTCGGCGAGGTAGGTGACCTCGCCGCCGGAGCCCGCGTCGGGCGGGTGCACTCCGAGCAGGCGCAGCACGGTGACCTCGACGCCGTGGACGTCCCGCGCCGCGTCGACGACGTCCTGCGACTCCTGCCACCAGGGCAGCACGAGCGGGAGCGGCGGCAGGCACCCGTGCACGACGTCGCCGGTGCAGAGCACCAGCGTGGCGGTGCGGCCCGTCACGGGCGGGGGCCGGTCAGCCGGCCGCGAGCTGGGCCAGGTGCATGGCCCACCGGCGGACGGCGGTGTCGGGCGCGTGCTGCAGGAACAGCGACGGCTCGGTGAGCTCCACCTCGAGCAGCAGCGGCCCGTCCGGGCCGGGCAGCAGGTCGATCCGGGCGTAGCTCAGCACCGGCGGCTCGCCGGAGGCGTCGGTCGGAGCCCGGTCGGCGAAGGTGGCCGTGATGGCGGCCAGCACCCGGTCGGCCACCTCGTGCTGCACCGCGTTCGCGCCCGCCGGGCTGATCTCCTCGACGTACTCGTGGTGGTCGAACGCCCCGCGCTCGCCGTGGACGGTCAGCAGCGCGCCCTTGGTGATGGCGTGGGAGAACGCGCCGCCGAGGTGGATCACGCTGGTCTCGCCGATCGCCTCGACCGCCTCGAGGTAGGGCTGCACCATCACCGACCGCCCCTGGTCGAGCAGCCGCTGCGCCAGCCGTCCGGCGGCCGGGTCGTCGACGGCGAACCGCCCGGTGTGGCCCGAGCCCGCACCCACGGCGGGCTTGACCACGACGTCGCCCGTCATGCCGTCGGGCACCTGCCAGGTGGCGCCGGGCTCGACGAACGCCGTGGGCACCACCGGCACGCCGTGGCCGGCCAGGTCGGACAGGTAGTGCTTGTCCAGGTTCCACGCGACGACGTCCGCGGGGTTGGCGGTGCGGCGGCAGCGCCGCGTCCAGGCCAGGAACTCCTCGTGCCGGTCCATCCAGTCCCAGGTGGAGCGGATCAGCACCAGCGGGAACGACTCCCACTCCACCGACGGGTCGTCCCAGACCGCGACGCGGGGCTCGACGCCGGCCTCGCGCAGCGCGTGGAGCAGCAGCTCGGCGTCGTCCTCGAGGTCGGGCAGGTCGCGGAACGTCGCGAGCGCGACGGTGGGCGTCATGGGCCCAGTGTGCCGCCCCCTCGGGCGCGACCGGGTCCTAGGCTGGGCGCACTGGGGCGCACGGCACCAGGGCGGCGGACGGGAGGGCACGTGGTCACCACTCTCACCAAGGGCGCGAACATCGCGCTCACCAGGACCGACCCGTCCCTGCGCCGCGTCCTGGTCGGGCTCGGCTGGCGCACCGGCCGCTCGGACCAGCCCTTCGACCTTGACGCCTCGGTGCTGCTGTGCGGCCCGGACGGCAAGGTGCCCGCCGACTCCTACTTCGTCTTCTCCAACCAGCTCGACGCCCCGGCCGGCACGGCGCCCCAGGCGGCGGGCGCGAACGGTGGTGCGGCCGCTGCCGACGACGACGAGCAGCTCGAGGTCGACCTCGACGCCGTGCCCGCGTACGTCGACAAGGTCGTGTTCGCGGTGTCGATCTACCAGGCCCGCGAGCGGCGGCAGACCTTCGGCCAGGTGGACCACGCCTACATCCGGGTGACGAACCTGGACACCGGCGCCGAGCTCGTGCGCTACGACCTGTCGCACGACTGCGCGGGCGAGACCGCGCTGGTGTTCGGCGAGCTGTACCGCCACTCCAGCGGCGACTGGAAGTTCCGCGCGGTCGGGCAGGGCTGGTCCGACGGCCTGGAGGGCATCGCCCGTGACTACGGCGTCCTCGCCCGCTGACCGGGGCACCCCGTGAGCGAGCGGAGCGAGCGAGCCATCGTGCACAGGGCGCACGCCACGGCGAGGGACGAGCCGTGAGCGAGCGGAGCGCGCCGGCCCGGCCCGACCTGGGGTTCCTGCGCCGCCGCCCACCCGCGCGGCGGGCCGCGGCTGCCGCTGCTCCCGCCGCTCCGGCCCCGACCGCCCCGCGCTCCGCCCCGCCTCGGGCCGACGCCCCGTCGCAGCACCACGACCGGCCCTCCACCGGCTCCGCCCTGCTCGACCTCGGCGGCCCGTCCGCCACCCCGACCGCCGCCCCGACCGGCGCCGGCAGCACGCCCACCTCGCGACCGACCTCCCCGGCGCCGTCCCCCTCGCTCGACCTGGGCGGCCCTGGCACACCGGCAGCAGCACCTCTCGCACCGTCCCCCGCGGCACCGCGCCCCACCCCGTCCGCCGCCACCCCGCCTCCACCCGCGCGGGCGCCGCACCGCCCCTCGCCCGCCCCGGCCTCACCGCAGCTGGGCTGGCTGCGCCGCCGGCCGCCGGTGCGACGCACCGCGCCCGAGCTGGTGCGTACCGGCAACACCGCGCTCGACATCTCCGGCAGCGGCGTGCGCACCGACCGGCCCGGCGGCGCGCCGGCCGCCGTCACCGCCACCCGCAGCACCCAGGTACAGCCCCTGCGCGGACGCACCCTGCTCACCGCCACGTCCCCGTCGGTGCGCATCGGCGGCGAGCAGGCCACCACCGGCTCGATGCAGCTCACCCTGACCTGGAGCACGCTGCCGACCGACCAGCGCAGCGTGCAGGCCGGTCTGCGCCGCAGCACCGACATCCACCTCGGGGCGCTGTGGGAGACCAACGACGGCCAGTCCGGTGCGGTGCAGACCCTCGGGGACGGCGCCACCGCCGCGCCCGGCTACGGGTCCACCGTGCTGCGCCTCGGCGGCCGGTCCGAGACGGAGGGGCAGACGCTCACCGTCGCCCTGAAGCAGGTGGGCGACCTCAAGCGGCTGCTCGTCTACGCCTACGCCATCAGCGGCCGGCCCGAGTTCGACGCCCTGGCGCCCGTGCTCTCCCTCACCCTGCGCGGCGGCATCAGCGTCGACATGCGCCTGGACCCGGCACCGCCGGACGCCGGCACCTGCGCGATCGCGTCGGTGCACCGCGTCGGCGGGGTGCTCGTGGTGCGGCGCGAGGCGGAGTTCCTGGCCGGCCAGCAGCAGGACGTCGCCGAGGCGTTCGGCTGGGACCTGCCCTGGGCGTCCGGCCGGACGCTCCCGCCCGTCCGCGTCCGCTGAGCACGCGCCGAGCACGCGCCGGACCTGCTCCGGACCCGCTCGGGAGCACCCGGAGTTCACCGGTTCGTCACCTGCCGCCCGGCCGATCGGGCTCGGCCGTCCACGTCCTGGGGCACAATCGTGCAGCCAACCGCGCGGCGGGCCCCCGGACGACCGGGTCGGACCGACCCGCGGCCGAGACGTCGAGGGGGTGGGCGCCGTGCGCCACTTCGGCTTCCTCAGCGCCCGCAACCGGGAGCGCTACTTCGAGCACCAGCCGCAGGAGATCGACCGCACGGGCGACCGCGGCGACCTGGCCGTGGCGCTCGGCGCCACCCTGTACACGCCGGCCACCCGGGCCGACCTGGACAAGGCCGTCGAGCGGCAGACCGCGCGCGGCGCCACCTCGATGGTGCTGTGCCTCGAGGACGCGATCCCCGACGACCTCGTCGACGCCGCGGAGAAGAACCTGGTCGAGGCCGTCACCGCGATGCACGAGGACGGCACCGACCTGCCGCTGCTGTTCGTCAGGGTCCGGCGCCCGGACCAGCTGCTCGACGTCGCGCGCCGGCTGGGACCCGCCGCCGCCGCGCTGTCCGGGTTCGTGCTGCCCAAGTTCGGTCCCGCGAACGGCGAGGAGTACTTCGCCGCGCTCACCGAGGCCGAGTCCGTCTCCGGGACGCGGCTGCTCGCCATGCCGGTGATGGAGTCGCCGGAGGTCACCCACGAGGAGACCCGCCAGGACACGCTGTGCTGGGCGCAGGACACCCTCGGCCGGCACCGCGAGCAGGTGCTCGCCGTGCGGATCGGTGCCACGGACCTGTCCGCCGTCTACGGCCTGCGGCGCTCCCCCGACCTCACCGTCTACGACGTGCGCGTCGTGGCCCAGGTGATCACCGACATCGTCAACCGGCTCGGTCGCGCCGACGGCACCGGCTTCGTCATCACCGGCCCGGTGTGGGAGTACTTCGACGGCGGCGAGCGCATCTTCAAGCCGCGGCTGCGCGAGACGCTGTTCGAGCGGCACCACGCCGAGGACCTGCGCCGCCAGCTGATCTCGCGCGACATGGACGGCCTGATCCGCGAGGTCGAGCTCGACAAGGTGAACGGGCTCACCGGCAAGACCGTCATCCACCCCAGCCACGTGCTCGCGGTCAACGCCCTGCAGGTGGTGACGCACGAGGAGCACGCCGACGCGATCGACATCCTCGGCAGCCTCGGCCAGGGCGGGGTCGCCGCCTCCGGCTACGGCAACAAGATGAACGAGTCCAAGCCCCACACCGCCTGGGCCCAGCGGACGGCCACCCGCGCGCGGATGTTCGGCGTCTCGGCGCCCGACGTCAGCTTCGTCGAGATCCTCGCCGCGAGCCTGCTGTCGTGACGGCGCCTCCCGGCACCACCGGCCCGACCCCGCCGGCGGCGCAGGACGACGCGCCCGCGGGCTGGTCCGGCACGTGGGTGCGCGACCGGCTCGGCGTCGACGTCCGCACCACCTCGTCGGCGACCGGGCTCGACCTGCACGACCTCGTCGGCCTGGCCGTGCGCCGCAACCCGCGCCGCGCGCACCTGCTCGTGTCCCGGGTGCTGGGCAAGCACGTGCCCACCGACCCGCGGGTGGTGCACGGCGCCGGCCTGCTGCTCGGGCTGCTGGTCCGGGAGTCGTTGTCCGGCAACGGTTCCGGCAACGAGTCCGGCCACGGGTCCGGCGACCTGGCTGCGCACGGCGACCGGCTGCGCGCAGCACTGGCGGCGGGCGCGGACCCGGCTTCGGCGGCGGCGTTCCGCGACGGCGTCGAGGCCGACCTGGCGACCGCCGCCGTCCCGGACCGCGCACCCGTGGTGCTCGGGTACGCCGAGACCGCTGTGGCTCTGGGCTTCTCGGTCGCTGCGGCGCTGCCCGGCGCGGACGCGCTGCACTCCACCCGCCGGGCCGTGGTCGGCTACGACCCGGTCGGGGGCTTCGAGGAGGAGCACTCGCACGCCACCAGCCACCTGCTGCTGCCCGCCGACCCGGGGCTGCTGACCGGCGACCCGTCCCGGCCGCTCGTGCTCGTCGACGACGAGCTGAGCACCGGCACCACCGTGGCGAACACGGTCGAGGCGCTGCACCGGCTGTGCCCGCGCGAGCGCTACGTCGTGGCGGCGCTGGTCGACCTGCGCAGCGCCGCCGACGAGGAGCGGCTGCGCCGCCGGATCGAGGACCTCGGTGCCCGGCTCGTCGTTGTGGCGCTCGTGCGGGGAGAGGTGCTGCTGCCCGAGGACGTCCTGGCCCGCGGGGAGGCGCTGGTCTCTGCCCACGCCGCTCGCTCCGCTCCCGGGGGCCCCTCGCGCAGCGGGACGGTCCGCGAGACCGCCGTCGTGTGGCCGCACGACCAGCCGGAGGGCGCGCGGCACGGGCTCGACGCCGACCAGGTGGGCGGTCTCGCCGGCGCCGCCCGCGCGCTGGCCGCCCGGGTGCCGGCGCCCGCTGACGGCGGCACGGTGCACGTGCTCGGCACCGAGGAGCAGATGGCGGCGCCGCTGCTGCTCGGCTGCGCGCTCGCCGACGCGCACCCGGGCGCAGGCGTCCTGTACTCCACCACCTCCCGATCCCCCGCCCTGTCGGTCGACGACCCCGGCTACCCGCTGCGGACGACGCTGCACCTGGCCGGGCCGGAGGACGGCGAGCCGCGCTTCGCCTACAACACCCCGGCGTCCGACCGCGTCGTCGTCGTCACCGACGCCCCGGCGGCCGGCCCGCGGCTGCACACCGACGACGGCCTCCTCGCGGCCCTGGCTCGGCACGGCGCCGACGTCGACGTCGTCGTGCTGCCCACCGTGGCGCCGGTGCTGCCGCCGCCGCTGCACGGCCCGGCGTTCGGCTCCTACGCCGCCGACGAGGTGTCGTGGCTGCTGACCGACCTCTCCCACGTCAGCCTCGAGGCGCCGACCGAGGACCGCGAGCGCGAGATCCAGTCCGGCAGAGCGCACTACGCCGAGTCGCTGCCGATCGAGTTCCAGCCGGACGACGCGTACTACGAGCTGTTCCACGCGTCGGTGCGCGAGTCGTCCGCACGCATCGCGCACGCCGTCGGCGTCGTGAGCGAGATCCTGCTGGCCGAGCGCGGTCGCGGGATCGTGCTCGCCTCCCTCGCGCGTGCCGGTACCCCGATCGGCATCCTGGTCCGGCGCTGGCTCAGGCGGTTCCACGGCCTCGACGTCCCGCACCACGCCGTCTCGATCGTCCGCGGCCGCGGCATCGACGCGCTCGCCCTGCGGTACCTCGCCACCCACCACGACCCGGCCGACGTCGTCTTCGTCGACGGCTGGACGGGCAAGGGCGCGATCGCGCGCGAGCTCACGGCGGCGCTCGACGTGCACCACAAGCGCACCGGCGTCCGGTTCGACGACTCGCTCGCGGTGCTGGCCGACCCGGGCAGCTGCGTCACCGTCTTCGGCACCCGCGACGACTTCCTCATCCCGTCCGCGTGCCTGAACTCGACCGTGAGCGGGCTCGTCTCGCGCACCGTGCTCAACGACGCGCTGATCGGGCCCGGCGACTTCCACGGCGCGAAGTTCTACGCCGAGCTCGCGGGCGCCGACGTCTCGGCCACCTACCTCGACGCCGTCACGGCCTGCTTCGACGACGTCCACGACGACGTGGCGCGCGACTGGCCCGTGGTCGCGGCCGGCGACCGCACGCCCACCTGGGCCGGGTGGCGGGCGGTCGAGCGGATCAGCGAGGAGTACGGGATCGGCCAGGTCAACCTGGTCAAGCCCGGTGTCGGCGAGACCACCCGCGTGCTGCTGCGCCGGGTGCCCGAGCGGGTGCTGGTGCGCCCCGGGGCCGCCGCCGACCTGCCGCACGTCCTGGCGCTCGCGCACGCGCGCGGCGTGCCCGTCGAGGAGGTCGCCGGCCTGGCGTACTCCTGCGTCGGGCTCATCGACCCCGCAGCCGGAGGAGAGGGATGACGGGCACCGTCACCTGCATCGACCTGGACCGCACGATCATCTACTCGCCGCGCGCGCTGCTGCTGCCGCACAGCGACCACGAGAACCCGCGCCTGCTCGGGGTGGAGACGCTGCACGGGCACCCGCAGTCGTTCGTCACCGAGCGCGCCGGGACGCTGCTGGAGCGGCTGTCGCGCGCCGTGGTGCTGGTGCCGACCACGACCCGCACGCCCAAGCAGCTGCACCGCGTGGACCTGCCCGGCGTCGGCCGGGGGCCGCGGTACGCGATCGCGAGCAACGGCGGCCACCTGCTCGTCGACGGCGTCCCGGACGAGGACTGGAACGAGCAGGTGCGTCGCTCCCTCGACGGCTGCGCGACGGTCGAGGAGGTGCGTGCGTACGTCCAGGCGCGGCGCGGGGACTTCGTCGAGAAGCTGCGCGTCGCCTCGGACCTGTTCGTCTACTGCGTCGTCGACCGCGCCGAGCTGCCGTCGACCTGGGTCGCCGACCTGTCGCACTGGTGCTCGACCCGCGGCTGGGGCGTGTCGGTGCAGGGCCGCAAGGTCTACTGCGTCCCGCGACCGCTGACCAAGTCGTCCGCGGCCCGGGAGGTGATGCGCCGCACCGGCGCGGAGCACCTGGTCGCGGCCGGCGACTCACTGCTCGACGCCGAGCTGCTCGCCGTGGCCGACCGCGCCGTGCGACCCGCGCAGGGCGAGCTGGCCGACGAGGGCTGGACGACACCCGGACTGCACATCACCTCGGCGCCCGGCGTCCTGGGCGGCGAGGAGCTGCTCGAGTGGCTGCTCGCGGCGGTCGACGACGGGGCTGCGCACGAGGTGTCCGGGGCGTCGTCCGCGTCCGGGTAGGCTCTGCGGGTGCTGCTACGGACCTTCGGCTTCTCCATCGCCATCACGATCATCGCCCTCGGCGCCTCGTGGTTCCTCTTCAGCCCGGCGGGCTTCGTCGTCGTCGCGGTGCTGATCGTGCTCGAGGTCTCCCTCTCGTTCGACAACGCCGTGGTCAACGCCAAGGTGCTGAAGCGGATGAGCGAGTTCTGGAAGAAGATCTTCCTGACGATCGGCATCCTCATCGCCGTCTTCGGCATGCGGCTGGTCTTCCCGGTGCTGCTGGTGAGCGCCACGGCGGGCCTGTCCCCCACCGAGGCGATCAACCTCGCCATCGAGGGCGGACCGATCGAGGAGGAGGGCACCTACGCCTACCTCGTCAACGAGGCGCACCCGGCGATCGCCGGCTTCGGCGGCATGTTCCTGATGATGCTGTTCCTCGACTGGATCTTCGAGGACCGCGACATCCACTGGATCTCGTTCCTGGAGAAGCCGCTGCAGCGGCTCGGCGCGCTGGACGCCGTCTCGGTCATCGTCGCGCTGAGCGCGCTGGCGATCGCGGCCACGTTCTCCGACGAGTCCCACTTCGGCCAGGTCCTCATCTCCGGGGTCCTCGGCATCATCACGTACCTGCTGGTCGGCGGTCTGGGCAACCTCTTCGAGGGCCAGGGCGGCGACGACGAGGACGAGGACGGCGACGAGGTCGGCGCGCTGGAGAAGCCCGACGTCGAGGCGGCGGCGCAGGCCGCACCGGGCCGCGCGGGTCCCAACACGGCCCAGCTCGCCACCGGCAAGGCCGGCCTGTTCCTGTTCCTCTACCTCGAGGTCCTGGACGCGTCGTTCTCGTTCGACGGTGTGATCGGCGCGTTCGCGATCACCCAGGACATCTTCATCATCATGATCGGCCTCGGCGTCGGCGCGTTCTGGATCCGCTCGCTCACCGTCTACCTCGTGCGGCAGGGGACCCTGGACGACTACGCCTACCTCGAGCACGGCGCCCACTGGGCGATCGGTGCGCTCGCGGTGATCCTGCTCATCACCATCGAGATCGAGGTCAGCGAGATCATCACCGGACTGGTCGGCGTGGCCTTCATCCTCGCCTCGTTCGTGATGTCGATCCAGCGCAACCGCCGGCTCGACCGCGAGAGCCCCGAGCACGAGCACCCGCACGTCACCGTCTGACCCGGCGGCAGCAGCACGAAGGCCCGGCCCCCCGAGGGGGACCGGGCCTTCGTCGTCCTGCTGGTGGTGCGGTACCGCTGGTCGAGCCGGTGTCAGACGCTGACGCCGAAGTCGCGGGCGATGCCCGCGAGGCCGGTGGCGTAGCCCTGGCCGACGGCGCGGAACTTCCACTCGGCGCCGGCCCGGTACAGCTCGCCGAAGACCATCGCGGTCTCGGTCGAGGCGTCCTCGGACAGGTCGTAGCGGGCCAGCTCCTGGCCGTTGGCGTCGTTCACCACGCGGATGAACGCGTTGCGGACCTGGCCGAAGTTCTGCTGACGGTTGTCGGCGTCGTAGATCGAGACCGGGAAGACGACCTTGTCGACCTCCGGAGGCGCCGAGCCGACGGCGACCTTGATCTGCTCGTCGTCGCCCTCGCCCTCACCGGTGAGGTTGTCACCGGTGTGCTGGATCGAGCCGTCCGGGCTGGTCAGGTTGTTGAAGAAGACGAAGTGCTGGTCGGAGACGACCTTGCCCTCGGCGTTGCAGCCGATGGCCGACGCGTCGAGGTCGAAGTCGGTACCGGTGGTGCTGCGGACGTCCCAGCCCAGACCGACGGTCACGGCGCTCAGACCTGCTGCACCGGCCTCCTTGGTCAGCGAGACGTTCCCACCCTTGCTCAGGCTCACACCCACGTGCTGGCTCCAGTCTGTCGAGGGACCGTGCCGACCCGGCATCGCCGGTCGACCACGAGCCCCTGGCGGAACGCCGGGACGTCGCCCCGGCACACGGCGACTCTACCTGTCGCCTACCGGCTGTCCCGGGGCTCTTGGTGCGGCGCCGGCGGCTGCAGCGCGGTGTAGATGCCGACGGGTCCGCGACCGCGCACGACCGCCACGGCGACCAGCACCAGGCCGGTGATCGTCAGGAGCGTGCCGAGCGCGCCGATCAGGGCGTAGAGCGGCGAGCCGTACCAGCCGGACGGGCCCGTGCCGCGGTACAGCATCATCGTCTGCCCCGTCTGGAGCAGGTGCTGCAGCACCAGCAGGCCGAACCCCACGACGCCGGGCACCCGCCAGCGCGCCGTGCCGGGCCCCCTCGGCCCGGCGACCGCGCAGATCAGCCCGCCTGCCACCACCGCCACCAGGTACGGCAGCCCCCACACCACGCTCATCCACATGGGCAGGACCCTAGCGCGACCGGCTGTCGGTGCCGTTTGATGTCGTTCGTCATCAGCGACTGTCGGACGGGGGTGGGTGGTGGAGATCCGGGTCACTGTCGTGGAACCCGCGTCGCGAAGGCGCGCCGTCGACCTGCGGGTGGTCGCACCCGCCGGCACCACGCTCGCCGAGGCCCGCCCCCACCTCCTCGCCGCGCTGGGGCGCGACGACGGCGAGGCACCGGTGTCCTGCGACGGCTGGGAGCTCGCGGCGTCCGCCGTGCTCGGCGAGGGCGCGCTGCTCGAGGGGGCGGTGCTGTGCGTGGGGCGCACCGGCGGGGCCACGGGCCGGGCGGCGGGGACGTCCGGCGGGGTGCTCGAGCTGCACGTGGTGGGCGGTCCGGACGCCGGCCGGGTGCACCGGCTGGCACCGGGCACGCACCGGCTCGGTCGCGCGGGCGACGGCGTCCTGGCCGTCGACGACCCCGACGCCTCGCGCCTGCACGCCGAGATCGCCGTCTCGGCGCCGGGCATCACCGTGCGCGACCTCGGGTCGACCAACGGCACCCGCGTCGACGGCGAGCGCCTCGGCACCGAGCCCGTCGGCCTCACCGAGCGGTCGCGGCTCGTCGTGGGCTCCAGCACCCTCGTGCTCCGGGTGCCGGACGCCCGGACGGCCGCGACGGCCGTCCGGGACGGGCTGGTCGAGGTGAACCGGGCGCCGCGCACCGTCGACCCGGTGCGCCCGGTGGTCCTGCACCGGCCCACGCCGCCGCCACCGCGGCGCCACGTGAGGGTGCCGCTCGTCGCGGTGCTGGTGCCGCCGGTGCTGGCCGTGCCGCTCGCCCTGCTGCTCGGGTCCTGGTACTTCCTGCTCCTCGGCCTGCTGTCCCCCGCGATGCTGCTCGGCAACCTGGCGATCGACCGGGTGACCGGCCGGCGCGAGCACCGGGCGGCCGTGACGGCGTACGAGCAGGACGTCGTCCGGGTCGAGCAGGAGCTCGCCGACGCCCTGGTCGTCGAGCAGCTGCGCCGGCGGGCCGCCGCGCCCGACGCCGCCGAGGTGCTGCGGACGGCGACCACGCGGCTGGCCCGGCTGTGGGAGCGCGACCCGGCCCACGAGGACCTGCTCGACCTGCGGGTCGGGACGGCCACGCTGCCGTCGCGCACCACCGTGATGCCCGCAGCCGGTGCCGCCGCTGCAGGCGTGCGCGTCGACGGACCGGACGCCGACCACCCGGTCGTCGCCGACGTCCCGGTGGTGCTCCCGCTGGCCGACCTCGGCGTCGTCGGCCTCGCCGGCCCGCGGGCCAGGGTGCTCGCGCTGGCGCGGTCGCTGGTCGGGCAGGTCGCGACGCTGCACTCCCCGCGGCACGTCGGGCTGGTCGTCCTGGTCGCCGACGACCCCGGCCGGCCGAGTGGTCCGGACCGGCCGAGCGCTCCGGACCGGCCGGACGACTGGTCGTGGACGGCCTGGCTGCCGCACGCCCGGCCCGCGGACGGGCTCGGCGCAGGCGCCGCGGCCGCGGTCGGGCTGGACGCCGAGCAGCGCGGCCGTCGGGTGGCCGAGCTGGTGGCGCTGCTCGACGACCGGCTCGAGCAGGTGCGTCCCGGCGCCGTCGACCGCCGCCGGTACGCAGGCCGGCACGTGGTGGTGGTGCTCGACGGCGCCCAGCGGCTGCGGGCCGAGGCCGGCGTGGCCCGCCTGCTCGAGCTCGGCCCGTCCGTGGGCATCACCGCGATCTGCCTCGACGACGACGCGTCCCGGCTGCCCGCCGAGTGCCGCGGCACCGTCGTGGTCGGCGGCGAGGTGGCGACCCGGCTGCGCGTGTCCGGCGTGGCCGGGGCGCCGCTGGACGACGTGGTCGCCGACCTGGTCGCCGCGCGGTGGGCGGTGCGGCTGGCGCGCGCGCTCGCCCCGCTGCGCGACGCGACGCCGGAGGCGGGCAGCGGCCTGCCCGAGCAGGTGCGGCTGCTCGACCTGCTGGGGCTCGACGCCCCGACCGCCCGGGCCGTGGCCGAGCGCTGGGCCGGGTCGCCGCGCTGCACGACGACAGTCCTCGGGGTGGGCGGCGGGGGGCCGGTGCCGGTCGACCTGCGCCGCGACGGCCCGCACGCCCTCGTGGCCGGCACCACGGGGTCCGGCAAGAGCGAGCTGCTGCAGACGCTGGTCGCCGGGCTCGCCGTCGCCAACCGTCCGGACGAGATGGTGTTCGTCCTGGTCGACTACAAGGGCGGCGCCGCGTTCGCGCGGTGCGCGCAGCTGCCGCACACGGTCGGGCTGGTCACCGACCTGGACGGCGCGCTCACCGCCCGCGCCCTCACCTCGCTCGGGGCCGAGGTGGCGCGGCGCGAGCGGCTGCTGGCGGACGCGGGCGCGGCGGACCTCGACGCCTACCTCGCCCTGCGCGACCGCCCGGGCGGCGGCTCGCTCCCCGCCCTGCCGCGGCTGGTGATCGTGGTCGACGAGTTCCGGGTGCTGGCCGAGGAGCTGCCGGACTTCGTCGCGGGGCTGGTGCGGCTGGCGGCGGTCGGCCGCTCGCTCGGGCTGCACCTCGTGCTCGCGACCCAGCGGCCGGCGGGCGTCGTCAGCGCGGAGATCACCGCCAACACCAACCTGCGGGTGGCGCTGCGGGTGCAGGAACCGTCGGACTCCCTCGACGTCGTCGACTCACCGGCCGCGGCGTCGCTGCCGGTGACGGTGCCCGGGCGCGCGCTCCTGCGGTGCGGGTCGGACGCGCTGGTCGAGCTGCAGACCGCCCGGGTCGCCGGCGCCGGCGGGTCCGGCCCGGCCGGCGTGCACGTCACCCCGCTGCGCTGGGCGCGCGCCGGTGACCCGCTGCCCGCTCCCGCCGAGCGGGCGGGCCGGGCGGGCGGCCGCACCGACCTCGACGACCTCGTCGACGCCGTGGTGGCCGCGACCGACCTGGTCGGCTGCACGCCGCCGCCGAGCCCGTGGCTGCCGCCCCTGCCCACGACCGTGCCGCTCGACGCCCTCGGCCCCGTGCCCACCGTCGCCGGCGGGCTCGCCCTGCCCTTCGGCCTGCTCGACGAGCCGGCGCACCAGCGGCGCGGCACCGCCGCCTGGGACCTGCTGGTGGACGGCCCGCTCGCGGTGGTCGGCGGGCCGCGCAGCGGGCGGACCACCCTGGTGCGGGCGCTGCTCGCCTCGCTCGCCGCGAGCGGACCGGGTGCCGCGTGGGCGTACGTGCTGGACGGCTCGGGCGCCCTGGCCGGTGCCGCCGCCCTGCCGCAGGTCGGCGCGGTCGTGGCCCGCGACGACACCGAGCGGACGCTGCGGGTGCTCGACCTGCTGCACGCCGAGGTCGGCCGCCGGCAGGCCGCGGTGACCGTCCAGGGAGCCGCCGACCTCGCCGAGCAGCGGCGCCGGGCCGCCGACCTCGGCGAGCTGCCGCTGCCGTGGGTCGTGCTGGTGGTCGACGGCTGGGAGGCGGTGCAGGCGGCCGCCGAGCAGCACGGCGCGCTCCGCGTGGTCGACGGCCTGCTGCACGTGCTGCGCCATGGTCCGGCGGTGGGCGTACTGGCGGTCGTCACCGGAGGCAGGTCGGTGCTGTCGGGCCAGGTCGGTGCGGCCCTGGCCCGGCGGGTGGTGCTGCGCACCACCGACACCGGCGACGCCGTGATGGCCGGCGTCCCCAGCCGGGCAGTGCCCACGACCTGGCCCCCGGGGCGCGCGCTGCTCGTGCAGGACGACGCCGTGCTGCAGGCGCAGGTCGCCCTGCTCGACCCCGACCCGTCCGGCGCCGCGCAGGCGGCGGCCCTCGCCGCCCTGGCCTCGGCCGACGCGCCCGCGCCCGGCTCGCCGCACGCCCCGCCGCCGGTGCCCCCGATGCCCGTGCGGGTGACGCTCGCCGAGGTGTCCGGCGCACGCGCCGCCTCTGCACCGGAGGGCAGCGGCACCCGGCTGCTGATCGGCCTGGGTGGCCCACGGGTCGAGCCGCAGGGCTGGGACCCAGCCGCGGACGGGGCGGTGCTGCTCGTCGCGGGCCACCCCGGGTCGGGGCGCACGACCGCGCTGCGCACCCTCGCCCGCGGCGCGCTGGCCGCCGGCCGGCCGGTGGTCGCGGTGGCCGGCCGCCGCTCGGCGCTCGAGCAGGTCCCGGGCGTGGCCGTCGTGCGGCCGGACGACTCCGACGCGCTCGACGCCGCCGTCGAGGCCGCAAGGTCGCGCGGGGCACCGGCGCTGGTGCTCGTCGACGACGTCGAGGCCCTGGACGGCCGCGGCACCGAGCCGGCGCTGGCCCGGCTGGTCGCCGACCTGGTCGCCGGCCGCGGGGACGGACCGGCCGAGGCGGTCGCGGCCGCCGGCTGCACCCCGGACCTGCTGACCCGGTACTCCGGCCTCGCGGTGCAGCTGCGCCGGCCCGGCACCGGCCTGCTCCTCGGGCCCGCCGCGCCCACCGACGGCGACCTGCTGGGCGTCCGGCTCGGGCGCGCCGAGCAGCGCACGCCGGGGCGCGGCGTGCTGGTGCGCCGCGGTGCCGGGATCCCGCTGCAGGTGGCCCTGCCGTGATCTACGGTGGACCCCGACGGACGCGCTCGCGCGCGTGGCCGGACGCACCCGGTCAGCCGTCACGTGGACGGTCAGGGGGCGGTGATGACGACCACGACGGGCAGCCAGGCCAGCGGCACCGACGACGTCGCCTCCTCCGACGGCGCGGTCGTGCTGGTCGTGCCCGCCGACCCGGCCTACCTCGCCGTCCTGCGCACCGCCACCGCCGGCATGGCCGCCCGCCTCGACCTGGACCTGGACGAGATCGAGGACCTCCGGATCGCCGTCGACGAGGCCTGCGCCCTGCTGCTCGTGGGTGCCCGTCCGGCCGACCGCCTGCGCACCGTCTTCGTCCTCGGCGACGACTGGCTGCAGGTCGAGGTGAGCGGCCCCGCCACCGAGCTGCCGGCGGCCGAGTCGATCGCGTGGGCGGTGCTCGAGGCCCTGGTCGGCGAGGTCGACGTCCGGGAGGCCGCCGCGACGGCACCCGCCCGGGTCCGCCTGCTGCACCGCCGCCGCCGCTCCACCGAGGACGGGGCCGGGCTGACGTGAGCGAGCGGAGCGAGCGAGCCATCGGGCACAGCGCCTCTGCCATGGCGAGGTACGAGCCATGAGCACGACGACCGACGACCTCGTGCTGGTGGTGCGGCTCGAGCGCGGGGACCCGCAGCGCGAGGCCGCCCGCGAGCGCCTGGTGCAGTCCCACCTCGGCCTGGTCGAGCACCTCGCCCGCCGCTACTCCGGGCGCGGCGAGCTGCACGACGACCTGGTCCAGGTCGGCACGATCGGCCTGCTGCAGGCGATCGACCGGTTCGACCCCGACCGCGGCGACTCGCTCGCCTCGTTCGCCGTGCCCACGATCCTCGGCGAGATCCGGCGCCACTTCCGCGACCGCGGCTGGGCCGTGCGGGTCCCCCGCCGGCTGCAGGAGCTGACCCGGACGCTGGCGAGCACCCGGGCGGTGCTCACCCAGGAGCTCGGCCGCTCCCCCACGGTCGACGAGCTCGCCGCGCGCACGGGCCTGGACCCGGAGGTCGTCCTGGAGGGCCTGGAGTCGGCCGGGGCGTACGCCACCGTCCCGCTCGCGCCGGAGGTCGAGGGCGACCACGACCTCGGCGGCGACGACGCCGCGCTCACCGAGGTGGAGAACCGCGAGGCGCTGCGCCCGCTGCTGCAGGCGCTGCCGCCGCGCGAGCGCCGGATCCTGGCGCTGCGGTTCGTGCGCGGGTGGTCCCAGCAGCAGATCGCCGACGAGGTCGGCATCTCCCAGATGCACGTCTCGCGCCTGCTGGCGCGCACGCTCGCCTCGTTGCGCGAGGACCTCACCGAGGCGGGCTGACCGGCCCACCGTCCGTGCAGGTCGAGGGCCTCAGAGCGTCGGCGGGCTGTCCGTCGCGCGGGTGTGGTCCATCACCGACGACGCGAACAGGCCGCCGCCCGCAACGAGCGCGAGCACGGCCAGACCCGCCCCGGCCCACCGCGGCCCGCCGAGCAGCAGCGGGACGGCCAGCGCGAGCAGCACGAGCAGCTGGACGGTGAGCACCGGCGCCCTGGCCCAGCGGCGGCCGAGCAGCAGCCCGCGGGCGGCGGCGCCGAGCAGCACCGCGAAGGACAGGGCGAACACGGCGGTGGCGACGCTGGCGCCGGTGTCGACCTCCCGGTCGGTGCCCAGCGCGAACAGGAACACGCCGGCCACGCCGACCAGCAGCAGGGCCTCGACGACCACGGCACCGAGCACGAGCCACAGCGCGGGTCCCGGACGCACCGACGTCCCGGGCGCCTCCTCGGCGCCCTCGAGGTGCTCGCGGCTGCGGTCGTCCACCCGCGCACGGTAGCCGCACCCCGGGGGAACACGAGGTGCAGGGGGCGCGTTCTGGTGGTGTCATGGGGACGTCGACGCAGCCGCCCCCACCCTACGAGGGTGACCAAGGCCGCATCCCGTCGGGCCCGAATCACCGCCGAAACCCTTGTGGCGGGCCCCGCGGACGTGTGAGGCTTGCCCGAAGGGGCGCTGATCAGCGCCCCTTACCGTTGACACCGCTCGTGAACCTGTTCACAAGCCGATGAGGAGAGACTTCGATGGACTGGCGTGACCGCTCCGCCTGCCTGGACGAGGACCCCGAGCTGTTCTTCCCCATTGGGAACACCGGACCCGCCCTGCTGCAGATCGAGGAGGCCAAGGCCGTCTGCCGTCGCTGCGAGGTCATCGACACCTGCCTGAAGTGGGCGCTCGAGAACGGCCAGGACGCCGGTGTGTGGGGCGGACTGTCCGAGGACGAGCGTCGCGCGCTCAAGCGCCGCACCGCGCGCGCCCGCCGCGCAGGCTGACCGACCACCACCGCAGCACAGCAGACCCCGCGACAGCGCCGTCGCGGCACCCGACACCGAGCACGCCCCCGGAGGCAACTCCGGGGGCGTCCTTGCGTCCGGACCCGTTCCCGTCCGACGGACCGGGACCCTTAGCGCGCAGCCGGGTCGCGCAGCCGGACCCGCACCACGGCCTCGGTGCCGCCCTCGACGGGCGAGCGCCACTCGATCGTGCCGCGCAGCTCGCCGGCCACCAGCGACTGGACGATCTGGGTGCCGAGCCCGCCCGCACCCGGGACGAACCCCGGCGGGAGCCCCGGCCCGTCGTCGCTGACCGTGACGCACAGGTGGTCGCCGTCCCGCTCGACCGTCACCAGCACGTCGGCCGGCACCGCCTCGCCGTCGCGGCGGCCGTGCTCGACGGCGTTCGAGACCAGCTCCACCAGCACCAGCGCGAGCGCGTTGGCGTCCTCGGCGTGCACGACCCCGAACGTGCCCACCCGCCGGGAGCGGGCGCCGTCGGGCGCGAGCACGCTGGTGGTGAGCGCGAGGCCGCGGTCGAGCAGGCCGTCGAAGTCGACCGACTCGTCGAACCCGTGCGAGAGGGTCTCGTGCACCAGGGCGATGGTCGCGACCCGGCGCATCGCCTCCTCCAGCGCCGCGCGCGCCTCGGGCAGGTCGATCCGGCGGGCCTGCAGCCGCAGCAGCGCCGACACCGTCTGCAGGTTGTTCTTCACCCGGTGGTGGATCTCGCGGATGGTGGCGTCCTTGGTGAGCAGCTCGCGCTCGCGGCGCTGCAGCTCGCTGACGTCGCGGCACAGGACCAGGGCGCCGACGCGCTCGCCGCCCGCCAGCAGCGGCACCGCCCGCAGCGACAGCTCGACCCGGGCCGACTGCACCTGCGTGCGCCACGGCGCCCGGCCGGTGACGACCACGGCGAGCGACTCGTCCACCGGGTCGGGCCCGTCGACCAGCCCGGTGGTGAGCTCGGCCAGGCTCGCGCCCTCCAGGTCGTCGACCAGCCCGAGCCGGTGGTAGTTCGACAGCGCGTTCGGGCTGGCGTACGTGACCACCCCGTCGGCGTCGAGGCGGATCAGGCCGTCGCCCACGCGCGGGGCCCCGCGACGGGCGGCCGTCGGCGCGCCGTCCTGGGGGTAGGAGCCCTCCCCGACCATCCGCATCAGCTGGTCGGCGGCCTCGAGGTACTCCTGCTCCAGGCCCGAGCCGTCGCGACCCCGGACGCTGCCGGCGTGCCGGGTGAGCACCGCCGCCACCGCGCGGCCGCGCACCCGCACGGGCACCGCGTCGACCGCGTCGCCGTGCACGAGCGTCCCCTGCGCCAGCGCCGCTCCGACCACGTCGTGCTCGGGCCCCTCGGCCCGCGTGCCCACCCGGTCGCGGGGGTGCACCGTCGCCGCGGTGCTCGGTCGGCAGTGCGCCAGGACGACGAAGTCGCCGCGGCCGTCGCCACCCCACAGCACCAGGTCGGCGAAGGACAGGTCGGACAGCAGCTGCCAGTCGCCCACGAGCTGCGACAACCACTCCAGGGCCTCGTGGTCGAGGCCGCACACCTCGCGCGCGAGGTCCTGCAGGGTGGGCACGGCACCGACCCTAACCCGCGCCCGCGCAGGGGCTCCGGGCGCCGGGTGGCTCACCCCGCCGAGCCGGACCGGATGACCCCGCGCAGCACCCGCAGCGCCACCGACATCGAGGCGAGGTCGCCGTCCTCGAGCCGGCTGACCTCGTCCACGGTGGTGCGGGCGCGGGCCAGCTGGCTGGCGTTCGCGCCCTCCCACGCCTCGATCCGCTGCTGCGGGTCGAGCCCGGCGTCGGTGCTGTCGAGCACCGCGCGCGCCAGGCCCATCCAGGCGGCGTAGAGGTCGTCGCGCATCGCGCCGCGGGCCAGCGCCTGCCACCGGTTGCCGCGGTCGAGCCGCGAGATCCGGCCCAGCATCGCGTCGAGCTGGTAGCGGGCGCTGACCGCGAAGTACAGCCGCGCGACCTGCTCCACCGGCTCGTCGACCGCAGCAGCGAGCTCGGCCAGGTCGAGCAGCGAGAACTCGTCGAGCAGGCCGGCGGCCCGCAGCGCGGTCTGCTCGTCGACCCCGGCGGTCACCATCGACGCCGCGCCGCGCTGCAACCGCTCCAGGTCGACCCCGCAGAGCAGGTCCTCCATCCGGCCGCGCCAGCGCCGCACCACCGGGCCGAACCGCTCGATCTCCGCGCCGACGTCGAGGTCGCCCGGGCGGTTCTGCACCAGCCACCGGGCCGAGCGGTCGATCAGCCGCCGGAGCTCGAGGTACAGGTCGGTCTGCACCGAGGTCGGGACGAGGTTGTCCAGCGCCTCGACCCGCGCGACGTAGTCCTCCAGGCCGTAGACCTCGCGGGCCACGACGTAGGCCCGCACGACCTGGGCCGGGTCGGACCCGGTCTCCTCGCAGGCGCGGTAGCAGAACGTGATGCCGCCCCGGTTGACCATGTCGTTGGCCACCCAGGTGGTGATGATCTCCCGCCGCAGCGGGTGGGCACCGAGCCGGTCCGCGTACCGCTCGACGAGCGGCGACGGGAAGTACCGGGTGAGCACCTGCTGGAACCACGGCTCGTCCGGGATGCTGCTCGCCAGCACGTCGGCCGACAGCGCGATCTTCGAATAGGCCACCAGCACCGAGAACTCCGGCGAGGTCAGACCGCGGCCGTCTGCGTCCCGGGCCTCGATCGTGCGCTGGGTCGGCAGGAACTCCAGCGACCGGTCGAGCTCGCCGGACGCCTCGAGCGCCTTGATCAGCCGCGCGTGCACGGTGACCATCGAGTGCGACTGCACCCGGGCGTTGCCGAGCAGCACGTTCTGCTCGTAGTTGTCGCGCAGCACGAGCCGGCCGACCTCGTCGGTCATCTCGGCGAGCAGGGTGTTGCGCTGCTTGGTGGTGAGGTCGCCGTCGGCCACCACCTGGTCGAGCAGGATCTTGATGTTGACCTCGTGGTCCGAGCAGTCCACGCCCGCGGAGTTGTCGATCGCGTCGGTGTTGACCCGGACGCCGCGCAGGGCGGCCTCGATCCGTCCGAGCTGGGTGAGCCCGAGGTTGCCGCCCTCGCCCACGACCTTGACCCGCAGGTCGCGGCCGTCGACGCGGATCGCGTCGTTCGCCTTGTCCCCCACCGACCCGTGGTCCTCGCCGGAGGACTTCACGTAGGTGCCGATGCCGCCGTTCCACAGCAGGTCGACCGGCGCCTGCAGGATCGCCCGCATCAGCTCGGCCGGCGTCATCGCCGTGGTGCCGTCGGGCAGGCCGAGCCGCTCGCGCACCCGCGCGGTGATGGGCACCGACTTGGCGCTGCGCGGGTGCACGCCGCCGCCCTCGCTGATCAGCGAGGTGTCGTAGTCGGCCCAGGACGAGCGCGGCAGGTCGAACAGGCGCCGGCGCTCGGCGAAGGAGGTGGCCGGGTCGGGGTCCGGGTCGAGGAAGACGTGCCGGTGGTCGAACGCGGCCACCAGCCGGATCTGCTCGGACAGCAGCATCCCGTTGCCGAACACGTCGCCGCTCATGTCGCCGACGCCCACCACGGTGAACGGCTGGGTCTGGGTGTCGTGGTCCATCTCCCGGAAGTGCCGCTTCACCGACTCCCAGGCGCCGCGGGCGGTGATGCCCATCGCCTTGTGGTCGTAGCCGACCGAGCCCCCGGACGCGAACGCGTCGCCGAGCCAGAAGCCGTACTGCTGCGCCACGCCGTTGGCGATGTCGGAGAAGGTGGCGGTGCCCTTGTCGGCGGCGACCACCAGGTAGCTGTCGTCGGCGTCGTGGCGCACCACCCGCGGCGGCGGCTCGACCCGGCGGCCGCCCTCGGCCCCGGGGTCGAGCACCAGGTCGTCGGTGACGTCGAGCAGCGCGGAGATGAAGGTCGTGTAGCTCGCCACGCCCTCGGCCAGCCACGCGTCGCGGTCGACGCCGGGGTCGGGCAGCTGCTTGGCGACGAAGCCGCCCTTGGCGCCGGTGGGCACGATGACGGCGTTCTTCACCATCTGCGCCTTGACCAGCCCGAGCACCTCGGTGCGGAAGTCCTCGCGCCGGTCGCTCCACCGCAGGCCGCCCCGGGCGACGGCGCCGAACCGCAGGTGCACGCCCTCGACCCGTGGCGCGTAGACCCAGATCTCGTGCGCGGGAAGCGGTTTGGGCAGGTCGGGCACGCGGCGCGGGTCGAGCTTGACCGCGACGTGCGCCTTCGGGCGCCCGGCGTCGTCGACCTGGAAGAAGCTGGTGCGCACGGTCGCCTGCACCATCCCGAGCAGCGAGCGCAGGATGCGGTCCTGGTCGAGGCTGGCCACGCCCTCCAGCGCGTGGGTGACCTCCTCGACGAGCGCGTCCGCGGTCTCGCGGCGCTCGTCCGGCTCGCCGCCGCGGTCGGGGTCGAACCGCGCCTCGAACAGCGCGACCAGGCGGCGGGCGATGGCGACGTTGGCGAGCAGGCACTGCTCGACGTAGTCCTGGCTGAAGGTGGATCCCGTCTGCCGCAGGTACTTCGCGTAGGTGCGCAGCACGACGATCTGGCGCCAGGTCAGCCCGCCGGCGATGACGAGCTGGTCGAGCCCGTCCGACTCGGCCTGCCCCGACCACGCCGCCGACAGCGCGTCGGTGAGCATCTCCCGGGTCGCGGCCGAGCGCGACATCCCCGGGTAGCGCAGCCCGAAGTCGTAGACGTACGCCCGCGACCCGTCGTGCGCCTCGATCTCGTACGGCCGCTCGTCGACCACCTCGACGCCGAGGTTGCGGAAGAACGGCAGCACCGTGGTGAGCGAGAGGGGCTCGGTGCGGAACAGCTTGAGCCGCCGCTCGTCCGGGCCCGCCCCGACGGGCTCGTACAGGCTGGTCTCGAGCCGGTCGGCGGTGGCGTCCGCGCGCGCGGCGGCCTCGACCCGGCGCAGGTCGCCGACGGCGACGCGGGCCGGGAAGTCCTCCTTGTACGACTCGGGGAACCCGTCGGCCCACGACCGCACCAGCCGGCCGGCCTCGACCTCCCCGACCTCGCGGACGAGCGCGTCGGCGAGGTCCTCTTCCCAGGTGCGGGTGGCCTCGACCAGCCGCGCCTCGAGCGCCTTGGCGTCGACCTCGGGGATGTCGGTGCCCTTGGGCGGCCGCACGACGAAGTGCAGCCGCGCCAGCACCGACTCGCTGACGCGGGTGGTGAAGTCGACCGACTCGGCGTGGAAGGCCTCGCCGAGGATCTCCTGCATCCTCAGCCGGACCGCGGTGTTGTAGCGGTCCCGCGGCAGGTAGACGAGCGCGGAGACGAAGCGGCCGTAGTCGTCGGTGCGCAGGAACAGCCGGGTGCGGCGGCGCTCCTGCAGGTGCATCACCGCCATCGCGGTGCGGTACACCTCGTGCGGACGGGTCTGGAACAGCTCGTCGCGCGGGTAGGTCTCGAGGATCGCGAGCAGGTCCTTGCCCGAGTGGCTGGACGGGGACAGGCCCGCCTCGGCGAGCACGGCGTCGACCGTGCTGTCGACGATCGGCACCCGCCGCACGCTCTCGGTGTAGGCCGCGGAGGTGAACAGCCCGAGAAAGCGCCGCTCCCCCACCACCTGGTCGCCGTCGAAGACCTTGACGCCGACGTAGTCCAGGTAGGAGCTGCGGTGCACGGTGGCGCGCGAGTTCGCCTTGGTCAGCACCAGCACCCGGCGTTCGCGAGCCTTGGCCCGCACCTGCTGCGAGAGCCGCTCGAAGCTGTGCGAGGCCTCGGTCTGGTCGTAGCGCAGGATGCCGAGGCCGGTGCCGGTCACCGCGGTGAGCGCCTCCTGGCCGGGCTCGCCGCCGAGCACGTACTCGCGGTAGCCGAGGAAGGTGAAGTTGTCCTCGACCAGCCACCGCATCAGCCGCTGCGCCTCGGCGGCCTCGTCGGCCAGGTCGGCCGGGACGTCGTCGGCCAGCCGGTCGGCGACCTGCTCGGCGCGCACCCGCATCTTCGGCCAGTCCTCGACCGCGGTGCGCACGTCGTCGAGGACCCCGGCCAGGGCGCCCCGCAGCCGCTCGCACGTCGCGGGGTCGGGCTCGCGGTCGATCTCGACGTGCATCCACGACTCGCTGACCGCGTCGTCGGGCCAGTCGGCGCCGCGCTCGCCCGAGGCGAGCGAGGCGGTGGAGGTGTCGAGCACCTCCACCAGCGCGCCGGTGACGTCGCGGCGCACGACGACGATCGGGTGGACGACCAGGTGGATGGTGCGGTCGTCGGCGTTGATCCGGTTGGTGACCGAGTCGACGAGGAACGGCATGTCCTCGGCCACCACCTCGACCACGGTGTGCCCGGCGCCGGTGCCGGTGCCGGTCTGCCAGCCGTGGCTGTCGACCGACGGCGTGTGCACCCGCACCAGCGCCGTCCCGGGTGCGCGCTCCTGCGCCAGCTGCCGGTGCGACAGCGCGGCGCCGGCGAGGTCGACCGGGTCGCGGGAGAGCAGGTCCTCGTCCGGGACGTGCCGGTAGTAGCGGGTCAGGAAGCCGAGCAGGTCGTCGGCGTCGGCACCCCGCTCCGTGGCGGCCGCCCGCGAGAGCGCCTGCGCCCGTGCGTCCTCACCGCTCCCGGACGCCCCCGCACCCGTGCCCGTCGTCCCCGTCGTGCCCGCTGTCGTGGTCACTGCCGTGCTCACCCCTGCGTCCGCAGCCTGGTCGGCCCGCCTCCGGCCCACGTCGTCGTGCGCCTCGCGAAGCGTAGTCCCCGGCGACGTGCACCGGCCCGGAGGCCGACGACGCGGCGCCCTCGTCGGACGTCCGTCGGACGTCGGTCAGACGTTGACGCTGTAGTCCCGTGCGATCCCGGCCAGGCCCGTCGAGTAGCCCTGGCCGACGGCCCGGAACTTCCACTCGGCGCCGCTGCGGTACACCTCGGCGAAGATCATCGCGGTCTCGGTGGCGGCGTCCTCGGTGAGGTCGTAGCGGCCGAGCTCGGTGCCGGTGGCGTCGTCGATCACCCGGGCGTACGCGCCGCGCACCTGGCCGAAGGACTGCTTGCGGGTGTCGGCGTCGTAGATCGAGACGGCGACGACGACCTTGTCGGTGTCGGCCGGCATCGCGGTGAGGTCGAGGTGGATCTGCTCGTCGTCGCCCGCGCCCTCGCCGGTGGTGTTGTCGCCACCGTGCCGCACCGCGCCGTCGCCGGAGTCGAGCTGGTTGAAGTAGACGAAGTGGCGGTCGGACAGCACCCGCCCGTTGCTGCCCACGACGATCGCCGAGGAGTCCAGGTCGAACGCCGTCCCGTCGGTCGTGCGGGCGTCCCAGCCCAGCCCGACCGTCACCTTCGCCAGACCGGCCGGCCCCGCGGCCTTGGTCAGCGACATGTTCCCGCCCTTGGTCAGCGTCAGACCCATCGTCCGTCCGTCCCCTCCGTGGTGGTGCGCCCGGTCCGGTCGGCCCGGGCGGTCGTGCTGGGTGCGGTGGTGCTCACAGCGCTCCGCGCAGCTCCCACAGCAGCGGGTAGTACCGCACCGGCAGCCGCGAGCGCAGGTAGGGCGCACCGCTGGAGCCGCCCGTCCCGGACTTGGTGCCGATCTGGTACTCGACCATCTGCACGTGCCGCGAGCGCCAGTGCGCCGCGTTCGCGTCGTGGGTGAGCAGCGCCTCGGCCAGCTCCCACTCGTCCGCGTGCAAGGGCCGGTTGCGCGCCACCTCGACCAGGCTGGTGCGCAGCTCGTCCTCGGTGCCGACCGGGAGGCCGGCGCGCTCGAGCACGGCGACGTAGGCGTCCCACAGGCTGGGCTCGGCCAGCCGCCGCTCGAGCCGGGTGCGCTCGTCGGTGGTGAGGCCACGGAACCGGTCCAGGAAGCCGGGGTCCTTGGCGCCGGACAGGAACTCCAGCTCGCGGAACTGCACCGACTGGAAGCCGGACGCGGGAGCGAGCCGCTCGCGGAAGGCGAGGAAGTCCTGCGGCGTCATCGTGAACAGGATCTCCACCTGCGCGATCAGCACCCGCTCGATCGTGTCGGCGCGCTTGAGCAGGTGCCGGGCCCACCACAGCCGGCCGTCGAGCATCGCCGCCCGCACCTCCTCGAGGTCGTGCAGCAGCTGGTTGAACCACAGCTCGTACGCCTGGTGGATGGTGATGAAGAGCAGCTCGTCGTGCGCCGGCGGGTCGCTCTCGAGCACCTGCGCGCTGAGCAGCTGGTCCAGCCGCAGGTACGAGCCGTAGGTGAGCAGCCCGCCCTGCTCGCCGAAGTGCCGGTCGGCGGGCGGTTCACGCGTCTCGGTCACGGCCGACACCCTAGCGACCGGTCAGCGCGGTGCCGCGGTGTCCCGCAGGGCCTCGCCGACCAGCTCGATGCCGTCCTTGGCGCGCTCGCGGGGGTAGACCCGGTTCCAGGGCTCCCAGGTGGCGGGGGCGGTCTCGACCGACGTCCCGCCGAGACCCACGCTGACGCCGATCCCGTCGACCTCGAGCGTGCCCGGGCCGTCCTCGCCCACGACCAGGGCCTGGCGCGAGGACGGGTCGGCCATCCCGGCCATCGCCCACGGCACCCGGACGGTGAGCACCGCGCCGTCGGCGTCCCACAGGTGCCGGCTGTCGTAGCCGTCGGCCTCCGGGTCGGTCGGTCCCGCGGGCAGCACCCCGGTGTCCTGGAACTCCGCCGGCAGCCGCTCCCCGGTGGAGGGCAGCGTCTGCGGGCGGTTGGTGATCAGCCGGAACGGGTGCCAGCCGTCGACCGGCGCGGGGCGCTCGGCCGCCAGACCGGGCCAGTCGAGCCGGACGGGGTCGACCTCGTCGCGCACCCACACCTGGCCGGTGCCCGTCGTCGGGTCGAGGGCGAGGGACCAGTCGGCGCGCCGGTCCGCCGCCCCCGGCGCGGGGGCGCCCTCGACGTCGGGCCGGGCGTCCAGGCCGAGCACCACCGGGCCGTCGGGCTCCTGCTCGAGCTCGACCACCAGGTGCAGGTAGGACTCGTCGTAGGTCGCGGTGACCGCGCGGACGCCGTCGCGCGGCTCGTCGAGCAGGTCCTGGGGCCGCTGCTCGGGGCCTACGGCGTCCTGGGCGTAGAGCCCGAAGTGCTGCTCGTTCGTCAGCGGGTCGTGCCACAGCTGGCGCCGGTCGGCCGGTCGCTGGTGCTCGATCGTGTTCCAGGTGAACTTGAACCACTCGTCGGCCCACGAGAACAGCAGGCCGCCGGCGAGGCCGATGCGGTGCAGCTGGCGGAGCAGGTCGGCGTCGACCTGCATCGCCCCGGCCTCGCTGTGCCCGCCCTGGTCGCGCCCGAGCGAGCCCGCGTGCGCCGACCCGAGCGAGGACGGCACGCCCGTCTCGGTGACCATCAGCGGCAGGCCGGCGGCGGCGTGGTGCGCCTGCAGCGCCAGCAGGTAGGCCTCGTACGGGTCGGCCTGGCCGTCCGGTCGCGCGTACGCCTGCAGCGCCGGTTCGTGCCGCTGGAAGTCCGGGTAGTAGGGGTAGGCGTGGTACGACGCGAAGCTGCCGCCAGGCCAGGCCGCGGTGGGCAGCACGTGGTTGGCGTCGACGCCGGCGAGGTCCTCGCTGCGCAGCGGCTCGTCCGGGTGCGTCAGCGGGTCGGCGGTGGGCCAGTTGACGAACGCCACCGGGGCGGACGTGCCGCGGCCGGCCAGGGCGGCGGCGGTCTCGTCGAGTCGCGCGGCGATCCACCGCTCGCTCGCGCTGGCGTCCGGGGTGCTCGCGAACCAGGTGCCGTCCTGCGCCGGACGAGCGGCCTCGGTGGTGTCCGTGCGCAGCACGGCCTCGGGGTCCCACTCCACGCCGACCAGCCAGGCGGCGGTCCAGCCGGAGACGTCGGTCGTCCACTCGCCCTCCGCCCGCCCGCGGGCCTCGGTCCGGCTGAGGTCGCCGTGCACCGCGCCCACGGCGGCGACGACCTCCTCCTGCATCGCGGACGTCACCGCCGGGTCGTAGAGGGTCTTGTCGCCATCGACGTACGACTCGTCCGGCAGGTACACGCCCTGGACGAGGTAGAGCGGCGCGTCGGGGTGCGCGCGGTTGTACCTGTCGAGCTCGTCGTAGAAGGCCGGCGGGTGGATCGTGTAGACCCGCACCACCCGGACCCCGAGGTCGCCCATCGCGGCGAACCACCGCCGGTAGTCGTCCGCGGTGATGGCCAGCTCCCCCGGCTGGTGGCCGGGCGTGGTGCTGCCGAGGTTCACCCCGGGCAGGAAGCCGACGTCGCCGCCCGCGGTGTGCAGGGCGAAACCCCCCGGCCCGGACTGCGCGACGACCTGCAGCCCGTCGACCTCCACCGGCGCCGGTGCCCAGGACGGCCCTGCGGGTGGGGCGCCGGTCGGGTCGTCGCCGGTGGGCTCCGGGGCGGCGCCGTCGTCGGACGGCAGCAGCGAGCACCCGGCGAGCATGACCACCAGGGCCACCGCCGCCGCCCCGGTTGTCCACAGCCCGGGGCGCCGTCCCCGTCCGGCGCTGGTCACCTTCGTAGACTCGCACAGATGACGCCGCAGCCGACCGCGCCGCACGGCGACGGGCCGGCGCGCGACCGGGTCGCTGTCGACGTCGACGCGCTCGAGCACGCGGTGTCGAGGCTGGAGCCGGTGGCGGGGGCGTTGCTGCTCGGGTCCACCCGGCTGGTGCACGCCGCCACCGACCCCGGCGAGCCGCCCGCGGGCGACCACGTGCTCGACCTGCAGGAGGCCGCGTCCGACGCGCTGCTGGCGCTGTCCCGCGGGCTCGACGAGTCCGCCGCCGTGCTCGCCCGGGTCGCGCGGCGCTACGCGGAGCTCGAGGCCGAGGCGGCCCGCGCCCTGGGTGGCGCGGGCGCCGCCGGCAGCGGCGGTGGCGCGTGAGCACGCTGGTCCCGGGCGACCCGGCCTCGGTCTCGGCGCTCGGGGCCGACCTGGCCCGGCAGGCCGACGAGCTGCGCGAGCACCGTGACGACCTCACCCGGGTGCGCGACGCGCTGCACGGGTGGGCGGGGCCGGCTGCCGACGCCTTCGACGCCTCCTTCACCGCGCAGGTGCGGGCGGTCGACGACGCCGCCGAGGCGCTGGCCGAGGGCGGGCGCGCGCTGCAGGAGTACGCGGTCGACCTGCAGCACGCCCGGGTGCTCGCCACCGACGCCGAGCAGTTCGTCCTGGCGCACGGGCTCCACCTCGACGCCGACGCCCGGGTGCACCTGCCGTGGGGCGCCTACCCGGTCGAGGAGGCGCAGGCCTACGAGCACCACCTGGACGAGGGCCAGCGCCTGGTCGACCTCGCGGTCGCGGAGCGCGAGGAGGCCGCGCGGATGCTGCGGCTGCGCACCGAGGGCCCGACCGGGGCGCTGCGCCAGGTGCCGCTGCAGGTCGCGTCGGCCGTCGCCGTCGCGCAGGACGCCACCGACCGCGGCTAGGCTCCCAGGATGAAGATCCAGGACGAGATCCGTTACGACGCCTCGCCGGACGTGGTCGCCGCGATGCTCGCGGACCCCGCGTTCGTCGAGGACAAGTGCCGCCGCACCGGCGCCCTCGAGCAGACCGTCGAGGTCGACGGCGACTCCTCGGGCCCGTTCACGGTCACCACCGTGCGGACGATGCCGACCGACGACTTCCCCGACGTCGCGAAGAAGTTCGTCGGCGAGTCCGTCGTGATCAAGCAGGTCGACTCCTGGCACGAGGCCGGTGCCGACGGCGCCCGCACCGGCGACGTGCGGCTGAAGATCGCGGGGGCCCCGGTCGAGCTCACCGGCACGATGACGCTGGTCGCCGACGGCGCCGGCACCCGCCAGGAGCTGCTCGGCGACCTCAAGGCGTCGGTCCCCCTGCTCGGCGGCAAGCTCGAGAAGGCCGCGGCCCCCGCCGTCGTCATGGCCCTGCGCAAGGAGGCCGAGGTCGGCCGGGAGTACCTGGCCCGCTGAGCCTCAGCCCAGCGACTTGCCCGGGTTGAGGATCCCCTGCGGGTCCAGGGCCGCCTTGACCGCGCGCTGGACGTCGAGGTGCACGCCGCCGACCTGGCGCTCGAGGTGCCCGCGCTTGGCCAGGCCCACGCCGTGCTCGCCGGTGATCGTGCCGCCGAGGTCGAGCGCGAGGTCGAGCAGCGCCAGGAACGCGGCGGCGGCGCGCTCGGCCGCGGCCGGGTCGTCGCGCGGGTAGACCACGGTCGGGTGCATGTTGCCGTCGCCGGCGTGGCCGAAGGTCGCGACCTCGACGTCGTGGTCGATCCCGACCTGCCGGCAGCCGGCCACCAGCTCCGGCACGGCCGACAGCGGGACGCCCACGTCGTCCAGCACCCAGCCACCCCGGGCCTCGAGCGCGGTGACGGCGCTGCGGCGTGCCATCGTGAGCAGCCGGCCCTCCTCGGGGTTCGAGGTCGCCATCGCGAACGTCGCGCCGGCCTCCTCGCAGAGCCGTTGCAGCGCAACGCTCTCCGCCTCGCCCGAGGCGCCGGGCTCGTCGGTCTGGAGCAGCAGGAGCGCCGCCGCTGACCGGTCCAGGCCGGACGGCTGGTGGTCCTCGACGGCGGCGATCGTCGCGGCGTCCATCAGCTCGCACATGCTCGGGCGAATCGTCGCGACCACGCTCGACACCGCCCGTCCGGCCGCGACGAGGTCGTCGAACAGCGCCACCACGGTGCACGGTGCGGGGCGCGCCGGCAGCAGCCGCAGCGTCACCTCGGTGACGACGCCGAGCAGGCCCTCGCTGCCGACGAACATCCGGGTCAGGTCGAGGCCGGCGACGTCCTTGACCGTCCGCCCGCCGGTGCGCAGCACCCGGCCGTCGGCGAGCACCACCTCGAGCCCGAGGACGGCGTCGCGGGTGACGCCGTACTTGACGCAGCAGAGCCCACCGGCGTTCGTGGCCACGTTGCCGCCGATGGAGCAGAAGTCCTGCGACCCCGGGTCGGGCGCGTAGAACAGCCCCTTGGCGGCGACCGCTCGCTTGAGGTCGCCGTTGACCACGCCCGGCTGCACCACGGCGAGCATGTCGGCCGGGTCGATCTCGACCACGGCGTCCATCCGCTCGGTGCAGAGCACGATGCAGCCGTCCACGGCGTTCGCGGCCCCGGACAGCCCCGACCCGGCCCCGCGCGGCACCACCGGCGTGCCCGTAGAAGCCGCCCACCGCATCGTCGCGACGACGTCGTCGCGCGAGGCCGCCCGCACCAGCGCCAGCGCGCGCCCGTGCGGCGACCACGGCTCGCGGTCGCGCGAGTACCCCTCCACGACAGCGGGGTCGGTGACCAGCGAGCCCGGCGACAGCGTCGTCGCCAGCGCGTCGAGCGACATGGCGCGGGTCAGCCCATGTGCGGGTAGCGGTGGTCCGTGGGCGCCACGAAGGTCTCCTTGATCGAGCGGGTCGACGTCCACCGCATCAGGTTCTGCGCCGCGCCGGCCTTGTCGTTCGTGCCGGAGGCACGGCCGCCGCCGAACGGCTGCTGCCCCACCACGGCGCCGGTCGGCTTGTCGTTGATGTAGAAGTTGCCCGCCGCGTACCGCAGCGTGTCCGCCGCCTTGGCGATCGCGTTCCGGTCGGTCGCGATGACCGCGCCGGTGAGCGCGTAGTCCGCCACCGCCTCCATCTGCTCGACCACCCGGTCGTAGCGACGGTCGTCGTAGACGTGGACGCCGAGGATCGGGCCGAAGTACTCGGTGGTGAACAGCTCGTCGGTGGGGTCGGACGCCTCGAGCACGGTCGGGCGGACGAACCAGCCGACGCTGTCGTCGTAGCTGCCGCCGGCCAGCACCTTGACGCCCGGCGCGGAGCGGGCGCGGTCCAGGGCCGCGGCGTGCTTCTTGAACGCGCGGTCGTCGATGACGGCCGACATGAAGTTCGAGAAGTCCGTGGTGGGGCCCATCGTCAGCGACTCGGTGAGCTCGACCAGGTCGTCCTTGAGCACCTTCCACACCGAGCGCGGCACGTACGCGCGGGAGGCGGCCGAGCACTTCTGGCCCTGGTACTCGAAAGCGCCTCGCACCATGGCGATCTTGAGCACGTCGACGTCGGCCGAGGGGTGCGCGAGGATGAAGTCCTTGCCGCCGGTCTCGCCCACGATCCGCGGGTAGGTGCGGTAGCGGTCGAGGTTCTCCCCCACCGTGCGCCACAGGCTGCGGAACGTCGGCGTCGAGCCGGTGAAGTGGATGCCGGCCAGGTGCTTGTCGGCGAGCAGCACCTTCGAGACGTTGAGCCCGTCGCCGTGCACGAGGTTGATGACGCCGGGCGGCAGGCCGGCGGCCTCGAGCAGCGCCATCGTCCAGTGCGCGGCGACCGCCTGGGTCGGGGACGGCTTCCACACCACGACGTTGCCCATCAGCGCGGGCGCGGTCGGCAGGTTGCCGCCGATGGCGGTGAAGTTGAACGGGGTGATCGCGTAGACGAAGCCCTCGAGCGGACGGTGGTCGCTGCGGTTCCACACGCCCTTGGCGTTGGCCATCGGCTGCTCGCGGTAGATCTCGCCGGCGAAGTGCACGTTGAACCGCAGGAAGTCGATCAGCTCGCAGGCGGCGTCGATCTCGGCCTGGATCGCCGTCTTGGCCTGGCCGAGCATCGTCGCGGCGTTGAGCCGGGCGCGCCACGGCCCCGACAGCAGCTCGGCCGCCTTGAGGAAGATCGCGGCGCGGTCGTCGAAGCTCAGCGCCCGCCACATCGGCGCGGCGCGGGTGGCGGCGTCGAGAGCCGCCTGCGCGTCGGCGGTGGTCGAGTTCTTCAGCACGCCCAGCGTGTGCCGGTGCTCGAACGGCGAGGTGACGGCGACGCGGCGGCCGCCCCCCATCACCTGCTTGCCGTCGATCCAGTTCGGCAGGTCGATCCTGGCGTCCCACACCGTGCGGAGCTCCTGCTCGAGGGTCGCTCGCTCAGGGCTGCCGGGGGCGTGGTCGAGGACCGGCTCGTTGACGGGGGCGGGCACACGGGTCACGGCGTCCATGCGGCCATCATGCCCTGCCAGGATGGACCCATGACGACTGTGCAGTTCCCCGAGGGGTTCCGCTGGGGCGTGGCCACGGCCGCGTTCCAGATCGAGGGCTCCACCGACGCCGACGGCCGCACCGACTCGATCTGGGACGAGCTGTGCCGCCGCCCCGGCGCCGTCCTGAACGGCGACACCGGCGAGGTGGCGTGCGACCACTACCGGCGGATGCCGGACGACGTCCGGCTGATGACCGACCTCGGGGTCGGCACCTACCGGTTCTCGACCTCGTGGTGCCGGGTGCGCCCGGACGGCGGCGCCGTCAACGCCAAGGGCGTGGACTTCTACTCCCGCCTGGTCGACGAGCTGCTCGAGCAGGGCATCGCGCCGTGGCTGACGCTCTACCACTGGGACCTGCCGCAGGCCCTCGAGGAGGCCGGCGGCTGGGCGAACCGCGACACCGCCTACCGGTTCGTCGAGTACGCGCTGACGATGCACGACGCGCTCGGCGACCGGGTGCCGACCTGGACGACGCTGAACGAGCCGTGGTGCTCCGCGCTGCTGGGCTACGCGGGCGCCCACCACGCCCCCGGACGGGCCGAGCCACGCGCCGCCGTCGCCGCCGTGCACCACCTGCTGCTGGCCCACGGCCTCGGCGCCGAGGCGCTGCGCTCGGCGGGTGTCGGTTCCGGCCGGGGCGACCAGCTCGGCATCACCCTCAACCTGTCGCTGTTCTCCGCGGCCGACCCCGTCCGCCCGCAGGACGAGGACCTGCTGCGGCGCCTCGACGGCCTGCAGAACCGGGTCTTCCTGGACCCGGTGCTCACCGGGCAGTACCCCGCCGACGTCCGCGCCGACCTGGCGCACCTCGGGTTCGACGACGTCGTGCAGGACGGCGACCTCGGCTCGATCGGCACGCCGATCGACGTGCTGGGCGTGAACTACTACAGCACCCAGCAGGTGCGCGACGGCGCCGGCGAGTACCCCTCGCCCTGGGTCGCGCTCGACACCGAGGAGGCCCCACGGGTCGAGGTCGTGGACCGCGGCGCGCCGCGCACGGCGATGGGCTGGGACGTCACCCCCGACGGTCTGCGCGAGCTGCTCGTCCGGCTCGATCACGACTACGACCGGATCGGCTACGGCACCTCGATCGTCATCACCGAGAACGGCGCCGCCTACGACGACCCCGAGCCGGTCGACGGCCGGGTCGCCGACGAGGACCGCCGCGCCTACCTCGAGGCGCACCTGCGCGCCTGCCACGCGGCGATCGAGGCAGGCGTGCCGCTGACGGGCTACCTGGCGTGGTCGCTGATGGACAACTTCGAGTGGGCGTTCGGCTACGACCGCCGGTTCGGCATCGTCCACGTCGACTACGACACCCAGGTGCGCACCCCCAAGGACAGCGCCCGCTGGTACGCAGGGGTGATGCGGGACAACGGCTTCTAGCTTCGCCAGAGGTCGCGTCTGATACGACCGGCGAGCAGGCGGAAGACCGGCCGGACCAGCCGCACCGGCAGCTGCGGGTGCCGCTCCTCGAGCTGCACCCGCGCCCGCGGGTGCAGGCCGAGCAACCACCACCGCACCCTCGCCCGGCGCGAGGTCCGCAGGCCGACCGGCTCCTGGGTGTGCAGCTCGACCCGGGTGACGTGCTTGGTGCTGACGTAGCCGTACTGGTGCGGGCTGACCAGCCGCAGCGGCGCGCCGTGGTCGCCGTCGAGCGGGCGGCCGTCGAGCCGGTCGGCCAGCAGCACGTCGGGCTGCAGCGCGTCCTCGAGCAGGAGCACCGAGCAGAACCCGTCCAGGCCGCGGAAGAGCACGTGCGTGACCTCGGAGCCCGGGCGCAGCCGCGGCCGGAGCAGCGTCCGGTACACCGTCGCGAACGGGACGCCCTGCCACACCATCCCGGTGGCCGACCACCCCGCGACGCAGTGCAGGTCGGCCTCGAGGTCCTGCCGCCCGTCCGTCATCACCTTGTGCAGCGGCAGGTCGACCGGCAGGCGCACCGCCCCCCGGACCGCCAGCACCGGGTCGTCCGGCACCGCCGGCGGCGGTCGCCGCAGGTCGACGCCGAACCGCGGGAACCCGACGACGGCCCGCTGGCCCGGCGGCAAGGAACCCTGCGGCTCGGTCACCCGGGCACCGTAGCCCTCAGACCCCCACCGGATCGCTGTCGTGGATGCGGAGGGCCGCGACGAGCTCGCGGTACAGCGCGTCGGCGCCCATCAGCTCGGCGTGGGTGCCGACAGCACGGACCCGGCCGGCCTCCATCACCACGATCTGGTCGGCATCCAGCACCGTCGAGAGCCGGTGCGCGACGGTCACCACCGCCGACCGCTCGGCGACCCGGGCAATGCACGCCTGCAGCGCCTGCTCGGTGATGCCGTCGACCTGCGCGGTGGCCTCGTCGAGCAGCAGCACGTCGGGGGTGCGCAGGACGGCGCGGGCCACCGCGATCCGCTGCCGCTGCCCGCCCGAGAGCTGGCCGGCCTGCAGCGAGGTGTCGACCCCGTCCGGCAGCGCGGCCACCGCCTCGGCCAGCCGCACCGACGCCAGCGCCTGCGCGACCTCGGCGTCGGTGCCGTCGGGGTGGGTGAACAGCAGGTTGTCGCGCACCGAGCCCGGCACGAGCGGCGTCTCCTGCTCGACGTAGGCGAGCCGTGCCCGCACCTCGTCCGGCGTCCAGGTGGCGTACGGACGCCCGTCGAGCCGGATCTCGCCCTCGACCGGCTCGAGGAAGCGCAGGAGCAGCGACAGCAGCGTGGTCTTGCCCGCCCCCGAGGGACCGACGACGGCGGTGTGCCCCCGGCGCGGGATCCGCAGGTCGAGCCCGCTCACCGCCTCCGGAGCACCGGGGGCGTACCGGGCGCTGACGCCGCGCAGCTCGATCACCGCGTCGTCGTCCGCGTCCGACCCGTCGCCGGGAACGGTTGCGCCAGAACGCTTCGCCGGGACGTCCGGCGTCTCCGGCTCGAACCGCGACATCTGCTGGATCCGCTCGGCCGCGGCGATGCCGGACTGCAGCGCGGTGAGGTTGCCGGTGAGCTCGGAGATCGGGCCCATCAGCTGGAAGGCGTACAGCAGGAACGCGATCAGGGTCGAGACCTCCATCAGCCCGTTGCCCGCGCGCCAGGCGCCGATGCCGAGGATCGCGATGACGGCGAGCTGGATGCCCGTCCACGAGATGGTCCACACGACGGCGGACGTGGTCGCCGCGGCGATCCCGTGGCGGGCGGCGTCGTCCGCGTGCCCGCCGATCCGCTCGCCGAGCCGGGCCTCCGCGCGGCTGGCCTTGACCGTGCGGATCGCCCGCACGGCGCCCTCGACCGTGGCGCCCACCTGGCCGACCGACTCCTGCGTGCGCGCCTCGGCCCGGGCGATGCGCGGCAGCAGCGTGATCATCAGCACCGCGACGACGACCACCGCCACCATCGTGGTGCCGAGCAGCGGCAGGTCGAGCACGCCCATCAGCACCAGCGTGCCGACCAGCGCGATCACCGCGTTGACGATCCCGACCAGGCTCGACGACGCCGCGTGCAGCAGGCCGGTGTCGCTGGTGACCCGGGTGACCACCTCGCCGGACGGTGTCGCCGCGACGTCCCCGACCCGAGCACGCAGGATCCGGTCGACGAGCATCCGGCGGGCGCCCAGCACGACCCGCTCCCCCAGCCGGCCGAACAGCACGAACTGGCAGAAGCCGATCACCGACCCGGCGACGACGAGCACGAGCAGCCAGACGACGGGACCGGCGAGCCCGCCGGAGTCCTGCAGCGAGTCGATCACCCACTTGGTGACCAGCGGGGTGGCGAGGCCCGCCGCGTTCGCGAGCAGCCCCAGCAGCAGCCCGAGCAGCAGGGTCGGGAGGTGGGGCCGCAGCAGGCCCCCGAGGATCCGCAATCGCATGCCGCCAGTGGAACACACGTGTTCCGTTCCGGGCAAGACGTGTCGCGGCACGGGTCGTGGCTATCCTGTGGTCGTGACGCAGACCGACACCGAGAGCGGCACCCGCTCGCGCACCCGGCGGGCGATCCTCGCCGCGGCCGTGCGCGCCCTGGCCGCCGACAGCGGCGCCAGCCTCGGCGACATCGCCGTGGCCGCCGGCGTCGGGCGCACCACGGTGCACCGCTACTTCGCCGAGCGCTCGGACCTGATGGACGCGGTGACGCAGGAGTGCGCCCACCGGCTCGCCGAGGCCGACGCCCGCGCACGCGTCGACGACGGGCCGGGGCGCGAGGCCGTGCTGCGGGTCTGCCGCGAGTACTTCGACCTCGGCGACGTGCTGTCGCTGATCTTCCACGGGGTCGTCGAGCTCCCCGGCGCGCCCGAGGGCTGCGTCGACGACGCCAGCACCCGCGCCTTCGAGCGCGGCCAGGCCGACGGCAGCATCGACACCGGCCAGCCGGCGCCGTGGCTGGTGTCGATGCTGTGGTGCTCGCTCTACAACGGCTGGTCGTGGGTGCAGCAGACCGGCGCCTCGCGGCACGAGGCCCTCGCGCTGGTCGTGCGCAGCCTGGACGGAGCCCTGCGACCCCGCGACTGACCGGCCCCCGCGGGAGCGGTCAGCGGGCGGCCAGCCCCTCGACGAGCCCCTCGAGGTGCTCGCGGAACCGGGGGCAGGACGCCACGTCGTGCGCCCGGCAGCGCAGCGCGTGCTCGGTCATCTCGCGGGAGCGCCGCATCTCCTGCATCCGCAGCTCCAGGTCGTCCAGGTGCGCCTGCAGCACGGCGTGGCGGTCGGCCGCGTCGCTGTCGAGCAGCACCCTGATCTGCTCCAGCGACATCCCGGCCGCCTTGTTCCGCACGACCACCGCGACGCGCACCACGTCGTCGCGGCGGTAGCGCCGGCGCCCGGCGGCGTCGCGCGCCGGGGCCAGCAGCCCGACGTCCTCCCAGTGCCGCAGCACGTGCGTCTCGAGCTCGAACCGTGCGGCGACCTCGCCCACGGACCACGTCGTCGACGTCTCGCTTGACTTCATGTCCACATGAACTCACACACTCGCTGCGAGAACAAGTCCACGACACCCAGGAGGCACAGATGGACCACGACGTGATCGTCCTCGGCGGTGGCCCCGCCGGGCTGCAGGCCGCTCTCACCCTCGGCCGGATGCACCGCCGCGTGCTGGTGCTCGACCCCGGCGGCTACCGCAACGACCCGGCCGACCACCTGCACAACTTCCTCTCCCGCGACGGCACGCCGCCCGCCGAGCTGCGCGCGGTCGCCCGCGAGCAGCTGCGGGACTACGCGACGGTCGAGGTGCGCGACACCGGCGCCACGGAGGTGGCCGCCGACGGCGACGGTTTCCTGGTCCGGGTCGCCGGGGAGCCAGAGCCGGTGCGCAGCCGCCGGCTGCTGCTCGCCACCGGCCTGCGCGACACGCTGCCGCCCCACCCCGGCGTCGCCGAGCTGTTCGGGTCGGTCGTCGCGCACTGCCCGTACTGCCACGGGCACGAGTTCGCCGGGATGCACGTCGGAGTGCTCGGTTCCGGTCCGCACGCGGCTCGGGTCGCGATGCTCGTCGGCCGGATCGCCTCGCGGATCACCGTCTTCGCCGACGGCGGGCAGCTGGACGACGCGAGCCTGGCGATGCTCGAGCGCGCCGGCGTCCCGGTGCGCACGGAGAAGGTGCTGGGCGTCTGCCGGAGCGCGGTCGGGGCGCGGGTCGACCTCGAGGGCGCCGCACCCGAGGAGGTCGGCGGACTGTTCGTCGCCCCGACGTTCGCCCAGGCGGCGCCGTTCGCCGAGCAGCTCGGCCTCACGACGCTGCCCTCCGGCTGCGTCGAGGTCGACCAGATGGGCCGCACCAGCCTCGCGGGCGTCTACGCCGCGGGAGACATGGCGCACCAGGCGGGCTGGCCCGGGCCGATGGCCGCCGTCCTGATGGCGGCCGCGTCGGGCCTGCTCGCCGGCACCGCCGTCGACCAGGACCTGATGGTGCTCGACAGCGGGATGGCCGCGCTGGTCTGAGCGTCAGCCGCGCTGGCTGCGAGACCGAAGTCCGAAGGATCCTGGTTGCCCCGACGACCACGATCCTTCGGCCTTCGGTGACCTCAGGGGGTGCTCGGCCCAGCGGCGCGCCGCCTCCGCGAGCAGGTCGACGCCGCGCGCGAGGTCGGCGACGACCTCGGCCGCGGGACGCTCGGCGCCCAGCGCCCCGGCGGCCTGGCCGGCGTAGACCGGGAGGGCGTCGCCGTCGCCGGCCTCGCGGGCGTCCGCGATCGCGGCGAAGGCCTCGTCGTCCGAACCGATCTCGTCGACGCGGTCCACCCAGCTCTCGGTGAACGCCGAGCGGAGGTACCGCCCGCCGTACTCGGGCGGCCAGGCGAGCCGGGCGCCGCGGTCGAACACCGAGGAGTACTCGGTGCCGCCCGACGACGCGGCGACCAGCCGGGCGCGAGCGGCGGGCGGGGTGAGCGCCTCGGCGCAGAGCATGAACGCGGTGCCGACCCACACGCCGTCGGCGCCGGCGGCCAGGGCCGCGGCCAGCCCGCGCGGCCCGCTCACCCCGCCGGCCGCGAGCACGGGGACGGTGGCGAGGTCCAGGACCTCCTGCAGCAGAGGCAGTGTCGCCACCGCGTCGCGTCCGTGGCCGCCGGCCTCGGCGCCGCGGACGACCAGCAGGTCGACGCCGGCGTCGAGCGCACGCCGGGCCTCGTCGGCGGTGCCGACCTGCGTCGTGACCTCGCAGCCCACCTCGCGCAGGCGCCCGAGGTACGGCTCGAAGGCGCCGAAGCTGACGCTCACCAGCGCTGGCGGGTCGGCCAGGACGACGTCGAGCAGGTCGGGACGGTCGGGCAGCACCCACGCCATCAGGCCGACACCGAACGCCGCTGCAGCCGAGGCGGTCTCGCACTCGGACGCGAGCCACCCGGCAGAAGTGGCCGGGCCGGGCCCCACCATCCCGAGGCCCCCGGCGTCCGACACCGCCCGGGCCAGGGCGCCGCCCGAGACGCCCGCCATCGGCGCCTGGACGACCGGCACCCGCAGGGCGTCGAGGACGGCGCTCACCGGAGGGCTCCCACGACGACGGCCCTCAGCCGGCGCCGAGCTCGGTGAGCACGAGCGAGGTCTCGGTGGCGTCGAACCACAGCAGGTCGTGGCCCTCGGCGCCGTCGACGACGAACTGCGCGTCGTCGTCACCGGCGTCCGCGGCCTCGACCGCCCCGACCGCTGCGGTGACGTCGGCGACGGCGTCCTCGTCGTCGACGTGCAGGCTCACGACGTCGGACAGCGAGACCGGACCGGGCAGCAGCACCTGCGAGCGCGGCCCGGTGTCGCCCTCTGGCAGCGTGATCGCCACGTCGACCTCGGCGGCGAGCACCAGCCGGCGCCGTGGGGCTGAGGGGTCGTCGCCCAGCAGCCGCAGCGAGGCCTCCGCCGCCTCCACCATCGCGGTGTACTCCAGCTCCTCGGCGTCGCCCTCGGTGTACCACTCGCGCAGGGCGGGGGTCACGGCGTGCGCGGTGAGCTCGACGGTCACCTCCCCCGCGGCCACCCAGCGCGCGAGCAGCGGCGCCGTCCCGGGCAGGAAGACGCGCATCAGCCGGCGTCCTGCTCGTCGCGCGTCTCGACGTCCGGCTGCGACTCCACCTGGTGCACGAGCGCCTCCAGCTCCTCGGGGTCCTCCAGCTCGACCGCCGTCGTGCGGATCGCGGTGTCCAGCACGTGCCGGCGGCGCGAGACGTCCATCAGGTTCGCACCGATCGCCTCGAGGTCCTCCGGACCCGGCCCGAGGACCGTCACGTCGGTGCCCTCGGCGTGCACCTTGGCGACCTCGCGCAGCGCGCGGCGCGCGACCCGCTGCCGCCACGCGCGCTCGAGCCGCGCGGTCACCCCGTGCGGCGCGTCGAGGGCGAACGACACCATCGGCGCCAGGACGAACACCTCGTCGAGGTCGTGCCCGGCGAGCAGGTCGATGTTCGTCGAGGACGCCGCTCCCCCGTCGATGTACCGCACGCCGTGGATGACGACGGGCTGGTACCAGCCCGGGATCGCGCACGAGGCCATCACGGCGTCGGCCAGCCCGGCGGGCGGGGAGCCGGGCTCGCCGAACGCGACCCGCCTCCCGGACTCGTAGTCCATCGCCACCGCCCGCACGCCCGGGTGCGGCGACCACCCGGCCGGCGAGGCGCCGACCTCGGTCTGCACGTCGGCGATCAGCTTGCCGACGGTCTCGAGGGTGCCGCGGCCCTCCGGCATCAGGGCGGACAGCACGGCGGTCGGCGGCAGCTGCCGCAGCCTGGCCGCACCCTGCGACACCATCGCCGCCGACCCGAGCCCCGCCCGCGGTCGCGGCGGGAGCGCGCCGCCGGTGGCGGTCTCGTAGTCCCAGCCGATCCGCGCGAGCGGCCCGGACCGCGCGGTCTCGCCGAGCTGGTGCGCCCGCAGCTCCTCGACGCTGACGCCGGCGCCGAGCAGGGCGGCGGTGAGCGACCCGGCCGAGGTCCCCACGACCAGGTCGGCCTCGCGCGGGTCGAGCCCCTGGACCTGCTGCAGCGCACCGAGCGCGCCGACCATCCAGGCACCGCCGAGCACGCCGCCGCCGCCGAGGACGAGCCCCCACCGCCTGGTCACCGCACCGTCTCCCGCAGCTCCTCGAGCGACTCGGTGACGCACTGGCACAGCACCTCGAGGTCGGGCATGGCCTCGCGGTCGGCGTTGAGGCCGTAGAAGACCCCGCCCTTGTACGAGGTGAGGCCCACCGCGAGGCCCTGGCCCCGGGCGAGCGGGATGACCGGGTAGGTCTCCTGCAGCTCAGAGCCGGCCGCGTAGAGCGCGTTCTGCGGGCCCGGCACGTTGGTGACGAGCAGGTTGAACACCCGGCGCGACAGCCCGCTGGCCACCCGGGCGCCGAGCGAGTGCAGCGTCGAGGGCGCGAACCCGCCGACCTCGGCCAGCCGGCGGGCGGGCACCGCCCGGCCCGTGTCCTGGTGCGCCTTCATCTGGTACGCCACCTGCTGCAGCCGCACCGTCGCGTTCGGCTCGCCCAGCGGCAGGTCGACGAGCAGCTGCTCGACCCGCGACAGCCGCGCACCCGGCGCCGGGTCGTCGGACCGCACGCTGACGGGCACCATGGCCCGCAGGCTCGTGGTCGGGGTCACCCGGGCGCCGCGGGTCAGCATCCACTCCCGCAGCGCGCCGGTGAGCGTCGCGAGCACCACGTCGTTGACCGAGATGGACGCCTGCACCGCCGTGCCACGGCCGCGACGGCGACCACCGGTGGCGTGGAAGGCGCGGATCTCGCGGTAGACCTCGAGCTCGGTGGCGACCGTCCCGAACCGCCGGTGCTCGCCGATCTCGACGTTGAGCGGCGAGTCCGGCGCCGGGCTGGTGGCGGTGCGGGCGAGGTTGCCGAGCGTCCCCACGACCTTCTCGACGTTGACCCGCAGGTCGCCCGCCCCCGCGCGGACGGTGTCGAGCACCTGGGTCGGTCGCTGCACGGCGTCGGCGACGGCACCGGTGATGAGCTCGACCAGCGACGGCTCGCGCGAGGGCTGCCAGGTGTCGGCCGGGAGCTGTGTGGCAGAGGCGGTCTCGTCGAGGATCACCTGCGCGAGGTCGACCGCGTTCACGCCGTCGACGAGCGCCTGGTGCGACTTGGTGACGACGGCGAATCGCCCGTCCTGCAGGCCCTCGACGACGTAGGCCTCCCAGAGCGGGCGGCTGCGGTCGAGGTGGCGCGGCATCACCCGGGCGACCAGGTCGCGCAGCTGCGCCATCGTCCCGGGACGCGGCAGCGCCGAGCGGCGCACGTGGTAGCTGAGGTCGAACCGCTGGTCGTCGACCCACAGCGGGTTGGCCAGCCGTCCCGGCACCTGCTTGACCCGCTGGCGGTACCGCGGCACGAACGCGATCCGCGCTCCGATGTGGCGCACCAGCGCGTCGTAGTCGAAACCGGCTGCGGGGGCGTCGAACACCATGACCGAGCCGACGTGCATGACGGTCGTGGGCTCCTCGAGGTACAGGAACGACACGTCGAGGGGTGTGAGGCGGTTCGACACCCGGCCACGTCTCCTTCCGTCCTCGGTGGGCCGGCCGCAGCGGCCGACCCCACCAGCGCACCCTAGACGTGCCCGGCCGGCGGCGCGGCGGCTGCGGCGGACCTCACACGCCGGACAGGTCGACCCCGGTGAGCCCGGCGACGGCGCGGGCGGTGGGGTCCACCTCGCGGTGCAGCACGGCGTGCATCCCGACCGCCTCGGCCCCCGCGACGTTCGAGGGCAGGTCGTCGACCATCACGCACTGCCCGGGCTCGAGGCCGAGCAGCTCGACGGTGTGGGTGAAGATCCGCGCCTCCGGCTTGCGCATGCCCACCTCGCCGGAGATGACGACCACCTCGAACATCTCGTCCCAGCCCGTGCGGTCGTAGGTGTTGCCCCACGAGTTGGACAGCAGCGCCGTGCGCAGGCCGGCGCGGCGTGCGGCGCGCACCAGCGCGTGCATGCGGGGCTCCGGCTCCTCCAGGCCCGACAGCATCCGGTCGAGCAGGCCCTCGGCCTCGACCCGCACCCCGCGCCGGGTCAGCTCGGCGGCCAGCTCGCGCTCGAACTCGGACCGGTCCAGCTCGCCGCGCTCGAGGGCGGCGACGGGGCCCGCCGCGACCTCGGCCGCCAGCGAGCCGCCGGGCACCTCGTCGGTGCCGCGCTCGGGGGCGGGCTCGACCGCGCCCCACTCCCGCAGCGTGTCGCGGTAGACCTCCATGCCGACGCCCTCCCGGGCGGCCCAGCCGCCGAACGCCTGGGACAGCGGGACGGTGAGGACGCCGCCCCAGTCGACGACGAGGGCGGAGGCCGGCGCGCTGGTCACCCGGCCACTATGCCGTCCGGGCCGACGACCGGGCCCGGCGGCGTCCGCGGCCGCCGGGCACGACGCCCGCCAGCTCGGCGGCGAGCGCGGCGAGCGCCTGCCGGGCGGCGGACGCCGGTGCGTGCTCGGTGAGGGTGCGGCCGGCCAGCAGCGCGGCGTCGACGGCGGGACGGTCGTCCGGCACCAGCACCGGCCGCTCGACCGCCGCGTACCGGCGCAGGGCGTCGGCCACCCGCCGCTGCGGGTCGGGCCCCACCGCCGAGGACCGCACCCGGGTGACCACCACGCGGGCCCGCACCTGGGGCAGCACCTCGGCCAGGTCGCCCAGCCCGCGCACCAGCCGCTGCAGGCCGACCGGGTCGCCGGCGCCGACGGCCAGCACGACGTCGGACGCCTCGAGGGCGGCGAGGGTGGCGGCGTTGCGGCGCGGCGCGAGGGTGTCGTACGACAGCTCCTCGTCGCGCTCGAGCGCGAAGCCGGTGTCGACCACCGTCCAGGGTCCGAGCGCCCGCGCGGCCGCCCACACCTGCTCCAGCCCCGTGGCGGACAGCTCGGGCCAGCGGTCCGCGCGGCTGATCCCGGTGAGGACGCGCAGGTGCGGCGCCACCACCGGCGACAGCCGCGCGAGCACGGACGGGTCGAGGGTGCCGGCCGTCGCGGCGCGGCACGCGGCGGCCAGCCCCGGCGCCTCGTCGAGGACCCCGAGCACCTGGGCGACGCTGGCGCCGTAGGTGTCGGCGTCGACGAGCAGGGTGTCGTGCCGCAGCGCCGCGAGCTCGGCGGCCAGCGTGGTGGCGACCGTCGTCCGCCCCGGCGAACCCACCGGTCCCCACACCGCGACGAGGCGCCCTCGGCCGCCGCCGACGCCGCCGGGTCCGTCGTCGTCGACCACCACGGGCACCGCCGGCAGTGCGTCGGCCGGGTCCGCCGGGGCGGCCGACCACGGGCGCGGGCTCGGGCGCGCGAGCGCCTCGGCGACGGCGAGGTCGACCAGCGCCGGCTCGCAGTCGGCCGCGACCGCGTGCTCGACACCGAGCGCCCGCAGCCGGTCGGCCTGCTCGGGCCGACCGGGGTCGACGACCCCGACGACGGCCAGGCCGTGGGCCCGCAGCCGCGCCAGGGCGTCGCGGTCGAGCCGGCGCAGGTCGGCCGACACCAGCACCGCGACGGCCCGTCCTGCACCCGCCGCCGCCAGCAGGTCGGTGAGGTCGACGCACCGGCGCACGACGAGCACCTCGCCGCGGGCGTGCTCGAGCGCCCCGACCAGCGTGGCCTCGTAGCCGCCGGTCAGGGCCGTCAGGACGGGGTGCCGACCGGCCACCTCAGCCGCCCTGGCCCGGCGCGAGCACGAGCGAGACGACGGCGTCGTTGGCGAGCGCGCCGAGCACGTCGGCCAGGGCGTCCTGCTCCAGCAGCACCTGCGCCGTGCTGCCGCCGGTGCTGCCGAGGGCCGAGCCGGACTCGGAGACGTCGGCGACGGTCGCGCCCTGGACCAGGCGCTCGGGCTCGAGGAAGGACCCGGCCCGGTCGGGGTCGGGCTGCGCCACCCAGACGTCGACGACCGCACCGGCCACCAGGCCGTCCGGCGGTGCGCCCTCGACCGGCACGCCCACCGGCTGCAGGGCGACGTCCGCGCCCTCGCCCAGGGCGCCCACCGGCAGCAGCTCGCCCTCGCCGACCGTGCGCGTGGCCACGGTGCCCGGCTCCAGCTCGGCGTCGGCCGCCAGGTACGCCGCCGACGCGTCCTCGAGCCGCACGTCGACGACCCGGACGTCCTCGGCGCCCACCCGGTCGCCCGGCACCAGCGCCCGGGTCGCGGCGTAGAACGGCCGGGTGTCGTCGGCCGCCGCCACCACCCTGGCCCCGAGCACCACCGAGGCGAGCACGAGCAGCACCCCGACCGCCAGCCTCGGGTCGCGCCAGGACGGTGCCCGCAGCCGGGCCGCGGCGGGTGCGGGCAGGTCGGTCGTCGTGCTCACGTGGTCCCCCTGTGTCCGGACGTACCGGTGCAGATCCTGTCGAACACCCGTCAAACCCCCGGGATCGGCGGCCAGCGCCGCCACCGCGCCCGGTCCGCCACCTGCACCGGTCCACAGGGTGCCACCGTGTCGTCGCCGTGTGCCAAGATCGACAACGACGACCCACGTGCACCGACCTGGAGGTCGTGATGGCCCACCGTTTCCTCCCCCTGACCGACGTCGCCGAGATCCTCAACATCTCCTCGGCGCAGGCCTACGCGCTCGTCCGCTCGGGCGACCTGCCGGCGATCAAGGTCGGCGGACGCGGCCAGTGGCGGATCGAGAACACCGCGCTGGAGGAGTACATCCAGCGCATGTACGACGAGACCCGGGCCGGCGTGCGGGCCGGACGGCTGGCGCCCGAGCCCGAGCTCGAGCCCGGCGAGGCCTGAGCCGCCCACCGTCCGGCTCATCCCGCGCCTCCGCGCACCTGCTGCAGGTGGGCGAACGCCACCGCCACGACCGCGCTGACCGCCCCGGGCCGCCGCGCCTCGCCCGGGTCGTGCAGGGCCAGGTCGAGGTGGTCCGCACCCACCCGGTCGATCGTCCCGGCCAGCACGTCGCGGCCGGCGTGCACCGTGACGGCTGCGCGGTCGCGGGCCAGGCCCCGCAGCACGTGGCTGATCCCGAGCCGCCGCAGCACCGTCCCCGGCTCGGGTGCCACCGCCCGGGCCAGGCCCGAGACGGTCACCACGGCCGCGGTCGGCACCAGCACCGGCGTGCGGTCCTCGACGACCAGCACCCACTGCGGGGCGACGTCGCGCACGACGCCCTGCACCCGGCCACCCGCGAGCGTCAGGGCGAGGCGGGCGCCGTGGTGGGCGAGCAGCCGGTCGCCGAGGCCGACGGCGGCCCGCTCGGCCCGGACCCGCTCGGCCAGCTCGCTGTCCAGCCCGGCCCGCTCCTCGCGGTCGAGCTGGGCCTCGAGGTCGTCGAACAGCGAGAGCCAGCGCACGAGCGGGAGGGTAGCGACACTGGACACGGTTGACCACCACCGTCTAGCCTCGCGCATCAAACGGCGGCAAACAGGTGCGAGGACGGTGGTCGCGATGGCGGCGAGCCTGGGGTGCGGCAGGAGCAGCGCCGGTGGCGAGCGGGCCGGGACGGCGACGGCGGGCCGGGCGGCGGCCCCGCTGGGCGCGGTGGCGCTGCTCGCGGGGGTGGGCGGCTCGTCGGCCACCGAGGCCCTCGCCGCGTGGACCGCTCTGGGGGGACCCGCGCCGCTCGACGTCGGCACCGCGGTCGTCGCCGGGGCGGCCACCGCCGCGGCCGCCGTGGCGCTCTGGCTGGCCCTCGGCACGCTGGCGAGCACGCTCGCGCTGCTCGCCGGCCGCCGCCGGCGGCCGGCCCTCGTCCCGGCCGCCGTGCACCGCGGCACCGCGCTGCTGCTCGGGGTGTCGCTCGCCGCCGGCGCGGGTGCCGCGGCCGCGGCCCCGCCGATGTCGCCGCCCGTAACGCCGGTGACCTCGGCACCGGCTGCTGCACCGGCGCCCGTCACCGACCTCGACCCTGCCTGGACGCAGGCCACGCAGCCGGTGGCCGTGCCCGACGTCGGCTGGCGCCCCGCGCCGCCGCCCGCTCCCCCGCGCACCGTCGACGAGCCGATCGACCCGGTGCTGCTCACCGGTCGGCACCACCCGCCCGACGACCGGCACCTGGTCACCGTGCGGCGTGGCGACACGCTGTGGGACCTCGCGGCGCGCGGCCTCGGCCCCGACGCAGCCGACGCGGAGGTCGCCGCCGAGTGGCCACGCTGGTACGCGGCGAACCGCGACGTCGTCGGCGCGGACCCCGACCTGCTGCTGCCGGGTCAGCAGCTCGTGCCGCCGGACGGGTGAGCCGGCACCGCGCCGCCGTGACCCTGCGACGACCGCCTCGTTGCTCCGGGTGACGGCGGGCGCCTGCTCCCGCGGGGTTGTCCACACCGGCTCCCGCCGGGGCGCCGCGGAGCACGGTCGGTGGGTAAGGTGTCGGCACGTCCAGGGGGAGGATCGACAGGGATGAGCGGTTCGAGAACGGCGACCAGACCGAGGCTGCGGGCGCTGCCCGTCCCGGTCACCGAGCCTGCGCCGGGGGGCGAGCAGGTGCGGTCCGCTGCGGTGCCACCGACGCAGGGCGCGCTCGCCCTCAGCTTCACCGCCGTCGAGCGCGACCTCGCCGACGACCCCGACTTCGGGCGCCAGCCCACCTCCTCCACCCGGCTGCCCGACCCGCACGCCACCTGCTCCGCGCTGGTGCAGGCGGTCGTCGAGGTGCTCGGCGGCGTCCGGCCCGCCGGCCAGCTGGTCCGCTGGGTCAGCCACGACGTGCACCTCGCCCTCACCCGCCGCGCCGCCCTGGCCGCCCGGATGCGCCGGGGCGCCGCCCCGAGCACCCGGCAGGCCGTGGTCCGCGGCGTGCGGGTGTGCGTGCCCGCCGACGGCGTGGCGGAGGCCAGCGCGGTGGTGGTCGACGCCGACCGCGTGCGCGCCGTCGCCGTCCGGCTCGAGGGCCTGGACGGCCGCTGGCGCGCCACCGCGCTCGAGGTCGGCTGACCGGCAGCAACCCGACGAACAAGCAGTTACACGGACGAAGGCCCCCGAAGCGTACTGCGGGGGCCTTCGGCGTCCGACCTGCGGACCGTCAGCGGCGCCTGCTGTCCTTCTTCTTGCGGGCCTTGCTCACCGGGCGGGCGGCGCGCTGGGCGTCGTCGGCCGGCGAGGCCTCCTCGTGCACCTCGACGTCGCCGTCGCCGGTGGGCGCGGTGTACTGCAGCGGCGCGGAGCGGTCCGGCGCCTCCAGGCCCTTGGCCAGCACCACGGGGGCGGCCGTGCCGTCGGCCGCCTCGTCGCCGTCCGAGCCCTCGGCCGGGGCCGGCTGCTGCACCTCGAGGTTGAACAGGTACCCGACCGACTCCTCCTTGATCGCCTCGGTCATCGCCTGGAACAGCTGGAAGCCCTCGCGCTGGTACTCGACCAGCGGGTCGCGCTGGGCCATCGCGCGCAGCGAGATGCCCTCCTGCAGGTAGTCCATCTCGTACAGGTGCTCGCGCCACTTGCGGTCCAGCACCGACAGCACGACCCGGCGCTCAAGCTCGCGCATCTGCTCGGCACCCACCTGCGCCTCGCGGGTGTCGTAGGCGTGCTGGGCGTCCGAGCGCAGCTCCTCGGCGAGCCGCGGGGCGGTGATCTGGGAGGCGCCGCCGAACTCCTCCTCGATCTCCTCCTTGGTGAGGGTCACGGGGTAGAGCGTCTTCAGCGCGGTGAGCAGCTGGTCGAGGTCCCAGTCCTCGCCGAAGCCCTCCGAGGTCGCGGCCTCGACGTAGGCCGTGACGACGTCGTCGATGAAGTGCCGCACCTGCTCGTGCAGGTCGGCGCCCTCGAGCACCCGCCGGCGCTCGGCGTAGATGACCTCGCGCTGGCGGTTCATCACGTCGTCGTACTTGAGGACGTTCTTGCGGATCTCGAAGTTGCGCGCCTCGACCTGGCTCTGCGCGCTCTGGATCGCGCGCGTCACCATCTTGGACTCCAGCGGCACGTCGTCCGGGATCCCGGCGCGCGACAGCAGGCTCTCGGCCATGCCGGAGTTGAACAGCCGCATGAGGTCGTCGGTGAGCGAGAGGTAGAACCGCGACTCGCCCGGGTCGCCCTGGCGGCCGGAGCGTCCGCGCAGCTGGTTGTCGATCCGCCGCGACTCGTGCCGCTCGGTGCCGAGGACGTACAGGCCGCCGAGCTCGAGCACCTCCTCGTGGCCGGACGAGACCTGCTGCTGCGCCTCGTCGAGGACCTTGGGCCACTGCGCCTCGTACTCCTCGGCGTTCTCGACGGGGTCCAGGCCGAGCTCGGACATGCGCTGCACGGCGAGGAACTCGGCGTTGCCGCCGAGCATGATGTCGGTGCCGCGGCCGGCCATGTTGGTGGCCACGGTGACGGCGCCCTTGCGGCCCGCCATCGCGACGATCGAGGCCTCCCGCGCGTGCTGCTTGGCGTTCAGCACCTCGTGCTGCACGCCGTGCTTGCTCAGCTGCTCCGACAGGTACTCCGACTTCGCGACGCTCACGGTGCCGACGAGCACCGGCTGGCCCTTCTCGTGCCGCTCGACGATGTCGTCGACGACCGCCTCGTACTTGGCGACCTCGTTCTTGTAGACCAGGTCCGGCTGGTCGGCGCGCACCATCGGCTTGTTCGTCGGGATCGGCACGACGCCCAGCTCGTAGGTGCCCTGGAACTCGGCGGCCTCGGTGGTGGCCGTACCGGTCATGCCGGCGAGCTTGTCGTACATGCGGAAGTAGTTCTGCAGCGTGATCGTGGCGAGCGTCTGGTTCTCCGCCTTGATCTGCACGCCCTCCTTGGCCTCGATGGCCTGGTGCATGCCCTCGCTGTACCGGCGGCCCGCGAGCATCCGGCCGGTGTGCTCGTCGACGATCATCACCTCGCCGTCCTGCACGACGTAGTCCTTGTCGCGCTTGAACAGCTCCTTGGCCTTGATCGCGTTGTTCAGGTAGCCGACGTACGGCGTGTTCACCGAGTCGTAGAGGTTCTCGATGCCGAGGTAGTCCTCGACCTTCTCGATGCCCGACTCCAGGACGCCGACGGTGCGCTTCTTCTCGTCGATCTCGTAGTCGCGCTCGACCTTGAGCAGCCGCACCACCTTGGCGAACTCGGCGTACCAGCGGGTGGCGTCGCCGGTGGCGGGGCCGGAGATGATCAGCGGCGTGCGGGCCTCGTCGATGAGGATCGAGTCGACCTCGTCGACGATCGCCATGTGGTGGCCGCGCTGCACCAGCTCGTTCGAGGACCACGCCATGTTGTCGCGCAGGTAGTCGAAGCCGAACTGGGTGTTGGTGCCGTAGGTGATGTCGGCGGCGTACTGCACGCGCCGCTCGTCCGGGCGCATGTGGTCGAGCACGCAGCCGACGGACAGGCCGAGGAAGCGGTGCACGCGGCCCATCAGGTCGGACTGGTACTTGGCCAGGTAGTCGTTGACCGTGATGACGTGGACGCCCTTGCCGCTGAGCGCGTTGAGGTAGCTCGGGAACGTCGCGACCAGGGTCTTGCCCTCGCCGGTCTTCATCTCGGCGATGTTCCCCTGGTGCAGGGCGGCGCCACCCATCAGCTGCACGTCGTACGGGCGCTGGCCGAGCGAGCGCTTGGCGCCCTCGCGGACGGTGGCGAACGCCTCGGGCAGCAGCCGGTCGACGTCCTCGCCGTCGGCGATCCGCGCCTTGAAGCGGTCGGTCTCCTCCCGCAGCTCGGCGTCGGTCATCCCGACGAAGTCGTCCTCGAGGGCGTTGACCTGGCTCGCCAGCGTCTGCAGACGCTTGACCATGCGCCCTTCGCCGGCGCGCAGGATTCGGTCCAGGATGGGCACGTCTCACTCCGTCTGTGGTGGGTCAGGGCTCCGTCTCATCGTACGCACCGCGGGGCGGCCGGGTTCCCGCCTGCGCGACTCGTGCCCCGCGAGCCCGTTGCCGCACGCGCCGGTGCGGGCCAGGGTGGAGCGGTGCAGGCGCCCAGGCTCGAGACGGCGACCCGGTCCGGGGAGCGGGTCGTCCTGCGCGCGCACCGAGAGGACGACGCCGACGCCCTGGTCGCGATGCTCGGCGACGACGAGGTGGTCCGGTGGACCAGCGGCCCTCCCGTCCCGTACACCCGCGAGCACGCCCGGGCCTGGATCGGGAGCCGGGCTGCCGCCTGGGACCGCCCGGAGGGCACCGAGTGGACCTGGGTGCTCGACCTGGAGGGCGCCCCGCTGGGCCAGGTCGCCCTGCGCCCGCGCGGCGACGGCGCGCTCGAGGTGGCCCTCGTCCTCGGCCGGGCCGGTCGCGGTCGCGGCGCCGCGTCCGCCGGCCTGCGCGAGGCCGCCCGCTGGGCGCTGCGGCCGGAGGCGGACGGCGGCGCCGGCGGCGAGGTGCTGCACTGGCGGGCGCGGGAGGGCAACTGGCCGTCCCGGCGGGTCGCGTGGGCCTGCGGCTTCCGGGTCGAGGGGCTGGTCCGCGGGCTGCTCGAGCACCGGGGCGAGCCGGTGGACGGCTGGGTCGGCTCGCTGCGCCGCGGCGACCCGGTGCGCCCGGTCGTGCCGTGGCTCGAGGTGCCCGAGCTCGAGGTGGGCGACCTGCTGCTGCGGGCCAACGTGCCGGACGACGCCGAGCGGATCATGCAGGCCTGCTCGCACCCGACCACCCGGCACTGGCTGGCCGAGCTGCCCGACCCCTACACGCTGGGCGACGCCCGCGGGTACGTCTCCTCCCGCGAGGAGCAGCACGCCGCCGGCGACGGCGTGTACTGGGCGATGGCCCCGGCCGACCGGCCCGAGCTCCTGGTCGGGCAGATCGGCCTGATGGGCCTGGAGCACGGCCTGTCGCCCAGCGGCGAGGTCGGCTACTGGGTGCACCCCGACTCCCGACGCCGCGGCCTGGCCACGCGCGCGGTGCGCGCGGTCTCCCGGCACGGCCTGCTCACCCTGGACGAGGGCGGCCTCGGCCTGCGGCGGGTGCTGCTGCGCGCCTCCGACGGCAACCACGCCTCGGCCGGCGTCGCGCGGGCCGCCGGGTTCACCGAGGTCGGACGCGACCGCGACGCCGCGCGCACCGGGGAGGGACGGGTCGTCGACCACGTGCGGTTCGACCTGCTCGCCGAGGAGCTCGCCGCCGCGCTGGCCCACCCATCACTGCTGCGTTGACTGCTCGCTCGGGCGCGGGCGCTCGGGCGACGTCCTCCCTCGGCCCACGCAGCGACTCCGTCGGCGCGTTCCTCGGTCCGGACGTCGCCGCGCCCGCTTCCTCGCTTCGCGGCGCTGAAGGACCGACCTGACTGCTAGTCGTCCCGCACGTCGAGGCCCAGGTGGGCCGCGAGCAGCGGCGCCAGCTCGGCGAGCTGGGTGCCGCTGACCACCGCGCCCGACAGGCCGGCGAGGCCGTCGACCCGCTGCAGCCGGGCGCCGCGCAGGTCGGCGTCGGTGAGGGTCGCCCGGCCGACGTCCAACCGGTCGAGGGTGACCTCGGCCAGCCGCAGCCGGCGCACCGTGGCGCCGGCCAGGTCGAGGTCGCCGAGGACGACGCGCTCCAGGTGCAGGTCGACCACCGTCGCCTCGCGCAGGTCGAGGTAGTCGACCTTGCCGCCGGTCACCCGCACCCGGGTCAGCTCGGCGCCGGAGGCCTGCACCGCGCCGAGCCGGCAGCCGTCGAAGCCGACGTCGAGCAGCTCGGCGCCGGCCAGGTCGAGCGCCGAGGACCGGCAGGTGGTGAAGGTGGTGTCGACCAGCCGGGCGCGGCGCAGGGAGACGTCGTCCAGGACGCAGCCGGTGAAGGTGCACTCCAGCACCCGGGCGTTGCCCGCCTGCACGCCGGTGAGGTCGGCGCCCTCGAGGTCCTCGGCGTCGACGAGCGCGTCCGGCCCGAGGGCCGAGGGTGCGCCGGTCACGACAGGTCGAGGATCTTCTCCCGGACGGCGTACACGACCGCCTCCATCCGCGAGTGCAGCTGCAGCTTCTCCAGGATGTTGCGCACGTGGTTCTTCACGGTGTTCTCCGAGATGAACAGCGTGGTCGCGATGTCCTTGTTCGCCAGCCCGCGGGCCACCAGCCGCAGCACCTCGAGCTCGCGCTCAGTGAGCCGCGGCACCGGGACCCGGGCCTGCTCGGCCGAGCGCTTGGACAGCTCGGTGAACTCGGCGAGCAGGGCGCCTGCCATCGACGGGCTGATCAGCGACTGGCCGCCCACCACGGCCCGGATGCCCTCGGCGATGTCCTCGCCCGGCACGTCCTTGAGCAGGTAGCCGTTGGCCCCCGCGCGGACGGCCTCGAACAGGTCGCTCTCCTCGTCGCTGATCGTCAGCATGACGATGCGGGCGCTGGGAACGGCGCTCTTGATGTCCGAGCAGGCCTCGATCCCGGAGCGGCGCGGCATCCGCACGTCCATCAGCACGACGTCGGGCAGCAGGTCGACGGCGCGCGCGACGGCCTCGGCGCCGTCACCGGCCTCGCCCACGATCTCGATGTCGTCCTCGGCGGCCAGGACCATCTCCAGCCCACGCCGGTAGAGGACGTGGTCGTCCGCCACGAGCACCCGGATCCGCTCGCTCACGCGACCTCCGCTCCCATGGCGCGCCGCCCGGACGGACGTCGCGGTCAGCATCATGCCACCGGGCCGCCGTCAGGGGGATCGGCCGGACGAAGGGTTCGTGCCGGGAGGAAGGGGGTGGCGGTCCTCAGCCGACGGCCGCGGCCGACTCCTCGGGGTCCCCGGCGCCGTTCTGCTCGGCGTGCGCGGCACCCTGCGAGGTGTCGAGCCGCAGCACCCCGTAGCTCCAGCCGCGGCGGCGGTAGACCACGCTCGGGCGTCCGGTCTCGATGTCGGAGAACAGGTAGAAGTCGTGGCCCACGAGCTCCATCTCGTCGACCGCGTCGGAGACCGACATCGGCACCGCGACGTGGGTCTTCTCGCGGAAGGCGATCGGCGACTCGCCCAGGTCCGTCGCCTCGTCGGCGGGTGCCTCGGCGGGCTCGACCTCCTCCGGGACGAACCCGTCGCCGCCGCGGACGCTCGCGGGCTGGCGGCGGCCGTGGTGCACCTTGCGGCGGTCACGCGCCCGGCGCAGGCGCTCCATCAGCTTCTCCTGCGCGAGATCCAGTGCGGCGTAAGGGTCGTCGGCGCACGCCTCGGCGCGGATGACCGGTCCTTTCGCGCGGACGGTCAGCTCGACGCGCTCGCACTGGTCGGCCAGACGGGGGTTGGGCTCGTGGCTGATCTTCACGTCGATGCGTTGGAGCCTCGGACTGAGCTGCTCGACCTTGGCCAGCTTCTCCTCGAGGTGCCGGCGGAACCGGTCCGGGACGTCCACGTGCAGGGCGGTGACCACGATGTCCACAGTGGGAGATCCTCTCGTCGGTGACGGCTCAGGTTCTTCCGTCCCACGACGTTAGTCCACCTCCCCCGGCCTGCCCACCCCAGACGGACCACCGCGCGTCACCCGCGGTGTCGCCGCCACGGTCGCGGCCCCGAGCACCCTTCCACGGGCCGCCTCGACCGCCCGCGCCGCCTCGACCAGGCTCGCCCCGGTGGTGACGACGTCGTCGACCAGCAGCACGTCCAGACCGCCCAGGTCCCGGGTGCAGCGGACCCGGCCGGCGAGGTTCGCGCGACGCTGCTCGCGGTCCAGCCCTGCCTGGTCGGCCGCCCCCCGCCGCTGCCGCAGCACCGCCGTGACCGGCAGCCCGCCGCGGCGCGCGGCGCCGGCGACGAGGTCGGCGCCGCGCTCCCGCACCCGGGCCCGCGCCGAGGGGACGGGGACGACGAGCACCGGGCGGACGGGCGCCCCGGCCCGCCCGGCCCGCGTCGACGCGGCCTCGGCCAGGCAGGACCGCACCGCGCGCCCGAGCGCTGCGCCGACCACCGGTGTGAGGTCGGCGCGCCCCTGGTCCTTCCACGCGACCAGCGCGGTCCGGACGACGCCGGCGTACGGCGTCCCGCAGTGCAGCGGCAGGTGCGGCGGCCACCACGGCGGGACCGAGCCGGTCACCTGCTCGACCGGCGCGGCCGGACCGACCAGCGCGAGCAGGCACGGCCGGCACAGCGCCACGTCGGGACGCCCGCACCCGGCGCAGCGCGTGGGCAGTGCCAGCCCCGCGGCGTCGGCCAGCGCGCGGCCGAGCAGCGCGGCGGCCGACCCGGACCGGCCGCGGTGCCGGGCGGTGCGCACGGGACCAGCGTGGTCGCGGTGCCGGCGGCGGCCCGACGAGCGCGCGTGGTCTGTGGACGGACGGCGACGGACCGGTGCTGTGGACGGCGGGGCGTCAGCCCTCGAAGGCCGGTTCGCGGGCGCCCTGCCCGCCGGGCACCTCGGCCCAGGCCGCGCCCTGCTGCACCAGCAGCCGCTCGTCCGAGGTGGAGACCAGGAGCGACCGGTCGCCGCGCGCGGCGGCCAGCGTCACCGCACCGGGCACCGGCGCCGACGCGTCGAGCACCAGCCCGCCGATCTCCACCGGGAGCACGCGGGTGGTCTCGTCGCCGTCGCGGCGACCGAGCACGGCGACCCGGTTCTCGTCGACCCAGACCGCCTCCTCGGCGATCGTGATGCCGGTGCCGACGCCGACCTGGAGCGGCTCGGTGAGCCGCACCGGCCGCCCGTCCGCGTCGCGCACGACGCCGGAGACCTCGACGCGGGCGGCGCCGTCCCCGTCGGTCGAGGCCACCACCACGCGGGTGCCGTCGCGCGAGACCCGCAGCGAGCCGACCCGGCGCCCGGCGAGCCAGCCCGCCTCGACCTCCACCGGCCCGGTGTCGGGCAGGGCGGCGACCACCGTCCCCGGGGACTCGGCGGACGAGGTCCAGATCCACCCCCGCCAGTCGAACGACGGCGCGGTGAGGTCGGCGCCCACCACGAGCGGCTCGGACGGCTCGGCCGCCCCCGGCACCAGCGCCCGGAGCTGGCTGCGCTCCTGGACCAGGACGGCGAGGGTGCCGCCGCCGTACCCCGTGGCCGGGTGGCTGGGGCCGAGACCCTCCAGCGGCGGGAGGTCCGGGACCGGGGTGGTCTCCCCGCCGTCGAGCTGCTCGAGGACGTCGCCGCGCAGCACCACCGCCGCGCCGGCGACCTGCGGGTCGCGCCGCGGCGCGGGCGTGGTGACCTCCTCGAGCGAGAGCTCGGCGCCGTCGACGCTCATCTGGACGTCGGTGACACCGAGCGGCGAGCGCAGCGTCGCGAGCAGCTGCTGGCGCATCAGCCGCCGCTCGGCGCCGGTCGCCGTGCGCGCCGGCGAGGTCATCGGCACCGTCGCCTCGGTGTCCTCGACCCTCACCGCCTGCGGCGCGGCCAGCCGGGTGCCGGTCGGGAACGCCGTCACCACAGCGGGTTCGAGCCACGGCGGTGGCCCGGCGAGCAGCTCGGCCACCAACCGGGTCGTGGTCGAGTCGGACTCGGGGAACCACCGCTGGTCGGGCACCAGGAAGGTCCGCGTGGGGTCCAGGAAGTACAGCCGGTACGGGCGGAACGCGAACCGGAAGTCGCTCTCGGACAGCAGCGCGAGGTCGGGCGTCGCGGAGATGCGCCACTGCCGGTCCGGCGCGTCGCGCCGCAGGGTCATCTCGACCTGCTCGGCGGTGCCGGCCGGCTGCTGCTCGTAGCGGCCGTCCGCGTCGACCTCGCCGATCAGCGTGACGTCGATGCGGGCCGTCACCTCGTCGACGTCACCGGGGTCGTCGCCCGGCACGTCGCCGCCGGCGCCGACGAAGCTGATGGGCGCCTCCTGCGAGCCGAGGTCGGACTCCTGGGCGTACACCAGGGTCCGCTCGCTCGGCCGCCAGGTGCCGGCCATCCGCGGCTGCATGAAGGTGCGCGCGACCTCGTAGTCCTCGTCGGCGCCGAGGGAGGCGCCGAGGAACCCGCGGACGATCTCGGCGGGCGTCGCACCCGCCGCGGGGCCCTGGGGCAGCGGCCGGAAGTAGTCCTCGCCGACCGGTCCGTCGACGACCGGTCCCGACGTGGGGATCCGGGCGCAGGCGCCGAGCGACAGCGCCACGACGACCCCGACCAGCGCGGCGACCGGACGGGCGCGCAGGAGCCGGGTGCTGCGCCTACGCACCGCCGCCCCCGCTCCCGTCGGCGAGCGCCGGCACGTCGGCCGGGTCGCCCTGCTCCCCCTCGCCCGCCGGGCGGCGGACCACGCGCACCGGCCGCGCGGGCGGACCGCCCGGGACGTCGGGACCGAGCGGCAGCGGCGACCCCTCGAGCCGGGCGCCGGCGCGGCGCGGCACCGTCAGCCGGAACGCCGCGCCGACCCGCACCTCGCCCCAGGCCTCCAGCGTGCCGCCGTGCAGGTGGGCGTCCTCGAGCGAGATGGCCAGCCCCAGGCCGGTGCCGCCGGAGGTGCGGGCGCGGGCCGGGTCGGCGCGCCAGAACCGGTCGAAGACGTGCTCGAGCTCCGCGGCCCGCAGCCCGACGCCGTGGTCGCGCACCAGGACCGCGAGCGCGTCGTCGTCGGTGGCGACCCAGACGTCGACCGGGTTGCCCTCGCTGTGCTCGATGGCGTTGACCACCAGGTTGCGCACGATCCGCTCGACCCGGCGGGGGTCGACCTCGGCGATCGCGGGGCCGGGCGGCAGGTGCGGGCGCAGCCGGCAGCCGCGGCGCTCGGCGAGCGGCAGCGCCAGCTCGAGCACCTGCTCGACGACGCCCGTGACGTCGGTGGGCTCGGCGTCCAGCGCGGCGGCGCCGGCGTCGAAGCGGCTGATCTCGAGCAGGTCCGCCAGCAGCGACTCGAACCGGTCCAGCTGGGTCTGCAGCAGCTCGGCGGAGCGCGCGACGGCCGGCGGGAAGTCGGCGCGGGCGTCGTGCAGCACCTCGCCCGCCATCCGGATCGTCGTCAGCGGCGTGCGCAGCTCGTGCGAGACGTCGGAGACGAACCGGCGCTGCAGCCGCGACAGCTCCTCCATCTGCCCGATCTGGTCCTGCAGGTTGACGGCCATGGCGTTGAACGAGCCGGCCAGGCGGGCCAGGTCGTCCTCGCCCCTCTGCGTCATCCGCTCGCCGAGGTCGCCGTCCGAGAGCCGGGCCGCGACGGCGGCCGCCTGGCGCACGGGGGTGACGACCTGGCGCGTGACGACGAACGCGATCGCGCCGAGCAGGAGCACCAGCGCGGCCATACCGATGGCGAGCACCCGCTGCACCGAGTCGAGCGTCTCCTGCTCGCGCTGGAGGCTGACGACGAAGTACAGCTCGTACGGGCCGGCGAGCGGGATGTCGACCACGGTGCCGACCAGGACCCCGGGCACCTGCGCACCCGACGACAGGTCGAGCTGCACGGACTGGCCCTTGAGCTGCTCGGTCGACTCGCGAACCTGCGTGCGCAGGTCGTCGGGCACGACCTCCGGGCCGAGGCCGCCGCTGGCGCGGCTGAAGACGGCCTCCCCCTCGGACGGCGCGCCCGGGCTGCGCAGCAGCAGGATCCCGGCGCCGGAGTCGCCGCCGGTGCCGCCGATCGCCGACAGGCTCTCGCTCACGTAGGTGTTGATGTCCGGGGACGTCGCGGCGTCGTAGCCGAGCATCAGGTCCTGGAACTGGCGCGCGGCCAGCTCGGAGTCGGTGAAGGCCTGCGCGCGCCGCGACTCCAGCAGCCGCTCACCCACCTGGTCGGCCAGGAACGCGACCACGAGCAGGGTGGCGAGCAGGCCGAGCACCATCGTCGTGGTGACGACGCGGACCTGCAGCGAGCGTCGCCACAGGTGCGCCAGCTGGCGACCGGCAGCGGCTGCGCCCGCCGCGAGCCGGCGCAGCACCGGTACCGCCCGACGCAGCACCTGCGCCCCTCTCAGGCGGGACCCGCCTTGTAGCCGACGCCGCGCACGGTGACGACGACCTCGGGCCGCTCGGGGTCGCGCTCGACCTTGGAGCGCAGCCGCTGGACGTGGACGTTGACCAGCCGGGTGTCGGCCGCGTGCCGGTAGCCCCACACCTGCTCGAGCAGCACCTCGCGGGTGAAGACCTGCCACGGCTTGCGGGCCAGCGCGACGAGCAGGTCGAACTCCAGCGGCGTCAGCTGGATCTGCTCGTCGCCGCGGCGCACCGAGTGCCCGGCGACGTCGATGGTGAGGTCGCCGATCGTCAGCGACTCCAGCACCGGCTGGTCGGTGCGGCGCATCCGGGCGCGGACGCGGGCGACGAGCTCCTTGGGCTTGAACGGCTTCGGGACGTAGTCGTCGGCGCCGGACTCCAGCCCCAGGACGATGTCGACGGTGTCGCTCTTGGCGGTGAGCATGACGATCGGGACGACCGACTCGGCCCGGATCTGGCGGCAGACCTCGATACCGTCCTTGCCGGGCAGCATCAGGTCGAGCAGGACCAGGTCGGGGCGCGCCGCCCGGAAGGCCTCCAGCGCGCCGTCGCCGTCGGCGCAGAAGTACGGCTCGAAGCCCTCGCCGCGCAGCACGATGCCGATCATCTCCGACAGCGCGGTGTCGTCGTCGACGACCAGGATCCGACCCCTCATGGGCACATCGTCTCACCCCGCGGCCACGACCGTGGCGGACCCGCAGCACCGGCCGCGCGCCGCGTGGGAGGATGCGCGAGCACGGCCGGGGGACGAGCCGGGGACCGGACGGGCACCAGACGAGCACCGGACGGGCACCAGACCAGGGGGGACGACGACGTGACCGAGGGCTGGCACGCACCCGGGGACCCCGCTGAGGCCGGACCGACGCCGCAGCAGCCCGCTCCCCAGCAGGCCTCCCCGCCGCCGCAGCAGCAGCCGCAGCCGCAGCCCGGGCCGCCCGTCCGGGGCTGGGGCGCTCCCCCGCCCGGCGGGCCCGACCTCACCAAGGCGGCCCCGCCCGCGCAGCCGCACGGCCCGCAGCCCGGGTACCCCGCGCCCCAGCAGTACGGGTACGGCTACGGGTACGGCCCCGGCATGCCGCCGCCCGCCCCGCTCGCGCCGCGCCCGGGCGTCATCCCGCTGCGGCCGCTGTCGCTCGGCGAGATCTACGACGGCGCGTTCCAGGTGATGCGCCGCAACCCCGGCCCGATGATCGGCTCCGCCGCGATCGTCGGCGCCTTCATCGCGGTGGCGGGCGCGGTGTTCCAGCTGCTCGCCGGGCCGTCCCTGCTGCCGTTCCTCGACCCCGCGACCGCGAGCACGATCAGCGACGACGAGGCGCTCGGGGCGCTCGGCGCGTTCGGCGCCGGCGGCCTGGTCACCCTCGTGGTGACCTTCATCGGCGTCGCCGTGCTCAGCGGGGTGCTCGTGCTGCCGGTGAGCCGGGCGGTCACCGGGCAGCGGACCACGTTCGGCGAGGTGTGGCGGGCCACCGGGCCCCGCATCTGGGCGCTGCTCGGCCTGGTCGCGCTCGCCTTCGGCATCGTGGTCGGCTTCTACCTGCTCGCGATCCTCGTGCCGGTGGTGCTCGCCGCCATCCACCCGGCGTTCCTGTTCCTGCTCGTGCTGACCCTGCCCGCGCTGGTGCTCGCGGGGCTGTGGGTGATGGTGCGGTCCTCGATCGCGCTGCCCGCGCTGATGCTCGAGCGCACCGGCCCGATCGCCTCGTGGCGCCGGGTCGGGAGCCTGGTCGGCGGGCTGTGGACCGGCCCGTTCTGGCGCTCGGTGGGGATCCTGCTGCTCGCCGCGTTCATCGTCGGCATCGCGCAGGGCATCCTCACCGTCCCGGCCGCGCTGATCTCGGGCGCGATCGGCGTCGCCAACCCCGACGACCCGCTGGCCGTCGCCGGGTTCAGCGCCCCGCAGGTGCTGGTGTCGGCCATCGCCTCGATCATCGCCTCGGCGGTCGTCTACCCGTTCCAGGCCGGGGTCGGTGCGCTGCTCTACGTCGACCACCGGATGCGCCGCGAGGGGCTCGACGTCGAGCTCGCGCGGGCCGCGTCACAGTGACCGGCCGGGTGCCGTGGTGACCCCGCTGCTCGGCGGTGCGCTGGTGCGCGCCGGCGTGCCCGTCACGCCGGACGAGGAGACCGCCCGCGAGTGGGTCGAGACCGAGCTGCGCGACCCGGTGTACGCGGCCAACCAGCCGGGGCTGCTGCAGCGGGCGATCACCTGGGTGCTGGAGCGGCTCGGCGCCGTCGACGGCGCCGGCCCGTCGCTGTGGTTCTGGGTCGTCGCGCTGGCCGTCGTCGCGCTGGTCGTGGTGCTCGTCGTGCGGAGGGTCGGCGCCGTCCGCGGGGCGGCCCGCACCGGCTCGGCGGGCGGGGAGGTGGGGGTCGACCCGACGGTCAGCGCGGACGAGTACCGCCGTCGCGCGGGCGCCGCGGCGACCGCGGGCGACTGGCGCACCGCGGTGCTGGAGCAGTTCCGCGCCACCGTCCGGTCGCTCGAGGAGCGCACCGTGCTCGAGCCGCGGCCCGGCCGCACCGCCGACGAGGCGGCCTCTGAGGCCGGCGCGCTGCTGCCCGACCGCGCCGCCGACCTGGCCGAGGCAGCAAGGGTGTTCGACGACGTCTGCTACGGCGACCGCGAGGCGGGCCCGGAGCAGCACCGCCGGCTGGCCGAGACCGACGCCGCCGTCCTGCGCAGCCGGCTGGCGGTGGGGGCCCCGTGAGCACGACGACCACCGCCGCGCCCGCCGCGCCCGCCGCTGCGGCCGCACCGGCGCAGGAGGCGCAGGGCCAGGCGCCGCTGCGGCGCCGGCTGCGCACCCCGATCGTGCTGGCGCTGGTCGTCGTCCTGGCCGCGGCGGTCGTCGTCCTGGCCACGCCGCGCGGTGGCGGTGGCGACCTCGACCCCACGTCCCCCAACCCGCGCGGGTCGCTGGCCGTGGCGAGCGTGCTGGAGGACCAGGGCGTCGAGGTCACCGGCGCGACCCGCTACGCCGACGTCGTCGACGCCACGCAGGACGGCGGCGCGACCGTCCTCGTGGTCGGCTCCGAGCTGCTGACCGCCGAGGTGCTGGAACGGCTGCGGTCCGACCTCGCCGGCACCGACCTGGTGCTGCTCGCGCCGGACGGGCGCCTGCTCGAGGACCTCGGCCTGCCGCTGCTGGCCTCGGGCGCGGCGGCCGACGACCCGCTGCCCGCCCGCTGCGACCTGCCGGCCGCCGAGGCGGCCGGCGAGACCGCCTGGAGCGGCGCGGTCTACCAGCTGCCGGACGACGTCGCCGAGCCCGAGGGCCTCACCTGGTGCTTCCCGGTGCCGGAGGCGGAGACGCCGAACGGCTCGCTGGTGGTCTGGGAGGACGGCGGGAGCACCGTGACCCTGCTCGGGTCGGCCGAGCCGCTCACCAACGACGACGCCGACGAGCCGGGCAACGCCGCCGTGGTGCTGCACCTGCTCGGCGCCGAGCCGGAGCTGGTGTGGTGGAAGGTCGACCCGCTCGACCCCGGCCTGGTCGACGGCGCCCGCCCCTCCGCGGGCGAGCTGGCGCCGCCGTGGGTGGCCCTGGTCGGCGTGTGGCTCGTCGTCCTCGCGCTGCTCGCCGTGCTGTGGCGCGGACGGCGGATGGGCCGCCTGGTGCCCGAGCCGCTGCCGGTGGTGGTCCGCTCGGTCGAGACCGCCCGCGGCCGCGGCGCGCTGTACCGCGAGTCCGGTGCCCGCGACCGGGCCGCCCAGGTGCTGCGCGCCGACGCCGTCCGGCGCCTCGCGGTGCGGCTCGGGCTGCCGACCACCACGCCCGCGCACGAGGTCGTCTCCCAGGCCGCAGCCCGGGCGGGTGCCCAGGGTCCCTGGGTGCGCGACGTCCTCGCCGGCGCACCGCCGCTCGACGACCTCTCCCTCGCCCGGCTCGCCGACGCCCTCGACCAGGTCGTGGGCGACGCGCCCGCCACCACCCCCCGCACCACCGACAGGAAGGCCCACTCTTCGTGACCGGAACCCCCGCCGAGAACCCGTTCTCGAAGGAGCCGCAGCCCGCTCCGCCGACGGGCGGCAACGACCCCAGGGCCGCGCTGCACGCCGTCCGGGCCGAGGTGGCCAAGGCGGTCGTCGGCCAGGACGCGGTCGTCACCGGCATGGTGATCGCGCTGCTCTGCCGCGGGCACGTGCTGCTCGAGGGCGTGCCCGGCGTCGCCAAGACCCTTCTGGTGCGGGCGTTGTCGGCCGCGCTGTCGCTCGACCACTCGCGGGTGCAGTTCACCCCCGACCTGATGCCCGGCGACGTCACCGGCTCGCTGGTCTACGACGCGCGCACCGCCGAGTTCTCGTTCCGCGAGGGCCCGGTGTTCACCAACATCATGCTCGCGGACGAGATCAACCGGACGCCGCCGAAGACGCAGGCCTCCCTGCTGGAGGCGATGGAGGAGCGGCAGGTCAGCGTGGACGGCGTCCCCCGTCCGCTGCCCGAGCCGTTCGTCGTGGCCGCGACCCAGAACCCGGTGGAGTACGAGGGCACCTACCCGCTGCCCGAGGCCCAGCTCGACCGGTTCCTGCTGAAGCTGACGATGCCGCTGCCCGACCGCGGCACCGAGGTCGAGGTGCTCTCGCGGCACGCCCGCGGCTTCGACCCGCGCGACCTCGCCGCCGCGGGGCTGCGTCCCGTCGCCGGGCAGGAGGACCTGGCCGCCGCGTTCGCCGCCGTGCGCCGGGTGCAGGTGGCGCCGCAGGTGCTCGAGTACGTCGTCGACGTCTGCCGCGCGACCCGCACCTCCCCGTCGCTGTCGCTGGGCGCCTCGCCCCGTGGCGCCACAGGCCTGCTGTCGACGGCGCGGGCGTGGGCGTGGCTGTCCGGCCGCGACTACGTGACACCGGACGACGTCAAGGCGCTGGCCCGCCCGACGCTGCGGCACCGCGTGCAGCTGCGGCCCGAGGCCGAGCTCGAGGGCGTCACCGTCGACTCGGTGCTCGACAGCGTGCTGTCCAGCGTCCCGGCCCCTCGCTGAGCCGGATGTCCCACGGCAGAGGGGGTCTCGCGCTCACCGGGCGCGGGGTGCTGCTCGCGGTGCTGGTGCTGCCGGTGCTGGTGCTCGTGCCCACCGGCGCGGCGCTCACGGTGTGCGCGGCGGTCTGGCTGCTGCTCGTCGTCCTCGACCTCGTGCTCGCCGCCCCCACCCGCTCGCTGGTGCTGACCCGGTCGGCGCCGCCGAGCGTGCGGCTCGGCGAGCAGGTACCGCTGCAGCTGCTCGTGCACCACACCGGCAGCCGGCGGATGCGCGGGTCGCTGCGCGACGCGTGGCAGCCGTCCGCCGGGGTGCGGCCCGACCGGCACCGGCTCGACCTGCCCGCCGGCGAACGGCGCAGGCTCGCGTCGGTGGCGACGCCCACCCGGCGGGGCGACCGGCTCGCCGGGCACGTCACGGTGCGCTCGACCGGTCCGCTCGGGCTGGCCGCGCGGCAGCGGTCGCTCGCCGCCCCCGGACGCGTCCGGGTGCTCCCGGCGTTCGCCTCGCGCAAGCACCTGCCGGGCAAGCTGGCGATGCTGCGCGAGCTCGACGGCCGCTCCTCGGTGCGGATCCGGGGGCAGGGCACCGAGTTCGACTCGCTGCGCGAGTACGTCGACGGCGACGACGTGCGCGCGATCGACTGGCGGGCCACCGCGCGGCGCCAGCAGGTCGTGGTGCGCACCTGGCGGCCCGAGCGTGACCGCAGGGTGCTACTCGTGCTCGACACCTCACGCACCAGCGCGTCCCGGGTGGGGGACGAGCCCCGGCTGGACGCCGCGATGGACGCCGCGCTGCTGCTCGCCGCGCTGGCCGACCGGGCCGGTGACCGCGTCGACCTGGTCGCCGTCGACCGCGAGGTGCGGTCGCGCGTCGTCGGGCGCACCGGCTCGGGGCTGCTGCCCGCGCTGGTCGACTCGATGGCGCCGCTGGAACCGGTTCTGGTGGAGGCGGACTGGGCACGCATCGTCACCGAGGTGCGCAGCCGCGTGCCCCAACGCGCGCTCGTGGTGCTGCTGACGCCGCTGGACGCCGCGGCGATCGAGGAGGGTCTGCTTCCCGTCGCCGCCCAGCTCGCCTCGCGGCACACGGTCGTCGTGGCCTCGGTCGCGGACCCGTCGCTGCACGAGATGGCCGGCGGGCGCGGTGACGCCGTGGCCGTGTACGACGCGGCGGCTGCGGTGCGCACCGAGATGGACCGGGCCGCGGTGACGGCGGGCCTGGAGCGGGCCGGGGTCACGGTGGTCGACGCGGCGCCGGAGTCGCTGCCCCCGCGGCTGGCGGACACCTACCTGTCGCTCAAGGCGGCCGGGCGGCTCTGACGCCGCACGTCCGGCGTGGTCAGCCGGTGACGGCGCGGTCAGCCGGTGACGGCGCGGTCAGCCGGTGACGGCGCGGTAGCCGCCGGTGAGCTCCTCCGCCAGGTCGCCGGTCTCGCCGGCTCGCACGGCGCGGCGTCCGAGCACGATCCAGTAGGCGAGCCACGCGGCGAGCGCCAGCGCGCCGATGGTGATGCGCGCCCACGTCGGCAGCCCGCTCGGGGTCACGAAGCCCTCGATCACGCCCGAGACGGCCAGTGCCACGATCAGCCCCACCGCCACGGTGAACAGCGCGCGGCCCTCCTGCGCGAGCGACTGCAGCCGCGGTCGCGGGCCGGGGTCGACCCAGGCCCAGAACAGCTTCAGACCCGCTGCGGCGGCGGTGAACACGGCGAACAGCTCGAGCAGCCCGTGCGGGGTGATGAGGCCGAAGAACACGTCCGCGCGGCCGTTGGCCACCATGATGCCGCCGGTCATCCCGACGCCGATCGAGTTCTGCAGCAGCACCCATGCCGGCCAGAAACCGCTGACGCCGAGCAGCACGCACTGCACCGCGATCCAGGCGTTGTTGGTCCAGACCTTGGCGGCGAACGAGGCGTGCGGGCTCTCGGAGTAGTAGTTCGCGAAGTCGACCTCGACCAGGCGGCGGGTCTCCTCCTCGCTGAGCAGCGACGCCTGCACCTCGGGGCTGCTGACCACCCACCAGCCGACCAGGAACATCACGAGCAGGCTGGACGCGGTGACGGCCAGCGTCCACCAGCGGATCCGGTACAGCGCCGCCGGGCAGGACACGGTGACGAAGCGGCCGACGTCGCGCCAGGCGGACTCGCCGCTGCCGGTGAGACGTCCGCGGGCGCGGGCCACCAGGGTCGACAGCCTCCCGACGAGCGTGGGGTCGGGCGCGGCGGAGCGCACCTGCGACAGGTGCGTCGCCGTCCGCTGGTAGAGCGTCACCAGCCGGTCGGTCTCGGCACCGCTCAGCCTGCGCCGTCGCACGAGGGCGTCGAGCTCGGCCCACTCCCCCGCGTGGACGGCCTCGAACGCCTCGAGGTCCACCCCCGCAGCGTACAAGCGCACCACCTCAAGCGACCGGCGGTCCGCGCCGATCCTGCAGGGGTGACCGATCCCTGGCTGCCGCCCGCGCAGCAGCACCCCGCGCATCCGGCGCCCGCCTCGTACGCGCCGCCGCACCCCGCGCCGCCGTACCCGGCGCAGCAGCAGGCTCCGACGTACCCCGTGCCGCAGCAGCCCACGGGTGGCTTCGGCTTCCCGGCGCCGCCGGTCGCCGCGCCGCGCCGGACCTCGGGCGTCGCCGTCGCCGCGCTGGTGCTGTCGATCCTGTCGCTGCTCGGCGTCGTCGGGGTGTTCCTCATGGTGGTGGGGCAGGGCGCGGCTGCGGGCTTCGCGGACGGCTTCACCGACGCGATCGACGGCGAGTACGTGCTCGAGGGCACGCTGCCGCAGGCCGAGATCGGCCGGACGTACACCGCCCAGGAGGTGCAGGCCGTCGTCGAGGAGGTGCTCGACCGCGACTGGAGCACCTACGAGGACCTGCGCTGCCAGACCCTGACCTACGACGTCGGCGCGACCACGTCGTGCACGGGCGTCGTCGACGACTTCGACACCGACCTGGAGATCGCGGTCGACGACGAGGTCGGGAGCTTCACGCTCACGCAGTACTGGTGAGCCGTCGACGAGCGGCCGGCGGCTCGGACCGGCGACCTAGACTCGCCGCATGAGCGTGCAGGACGACGACCTGGTCATCGGCGAGGCCGTGGTGCTCGACCTGCACCCCGCCTCGTTCGCGACCCGGATGGGCGCGCTGGCACTGGACCTGCTGGTCCTCGGCGCGGTCGCCCTCGTCGTCGGGCTGCTGCTCGGCGGCACCTCGTTCTTCCTCGACTCGGCCGCCCTCAGCGCGGTGACGCTGGCGACCGTCGTCCTGCTGTTCGTCGGGATGCCGGCACTGGTCGAGACCTTCTCCCGCGGCCGGTCGCTGGGCAAGCTCGCCGTCGGCCTGCGGGTGGTGCGCGACGACGGCGGCCCGATCCGCTCGCGGCACGCCTTCATCCGCGCGCTCGTCGGCTTCGGCGAGTTCTACCTGACCGCCGGCAGCGTGGCCATCATCGCCTCGCTCGCCAACACCAAGGGCAAGCGCGTCGGCGACATGCTCGCCGGCACCTACGTGGTCAACGAGCGCGTCGCCAAGGTTCCGGTGGCACCGGTCGTGATGCCACCCGAGCTCGCCGGCTGGGCCGCGACCGCCGACATCGGTCGTCTCCCCGACCGGCTCGCGATGGCGGTGCGCCAGTTCCTCGGTCGAGCCGAGCGGCTGCACCCCGGCTCGCGCGCCGGGCTCGGGACCTCGCTCGCCACCCAGGTCGGCACGCACGTCGCGCCTCCTCCACCGCCGGGCACGCACCCCGAGCGGTTCCTCGCGGCCGTGATCTCCGAGCGACGCCAGCGCGAGCTGGCGCGGCTCACCCGCGAGCAGCAGGCCGCGCGCCAGCGCGAGGCGGTGCTGCACCGCCTGCCGCACGGCATGGGCTGACGTGGTTGCCCCGTTCGGCCACCCCGGCCCGCTGACCGACGGCGCGGTGCTGCTCCGCGCGTGGGAGGACCGCGACACCGGTTGCGTCGAGCAGGCCTCGAGCGATCCGCGCATCCCGACGGGCACGACGGTGCCGGCGGTGTACACGCCCGAGGAGGGCCTGGCCTTCGTCGCCAGGCAGCGCGACCGGTACGACTCGGGCTGGGGCATCTCGTTCGCCGTCGCCCGGTGCCGTGACGACGAGGCCGTCGGCCTGGTCGTCCTGCCGCGGCGACCGCAGGAGGGCGTGCTCGGGCTCGGCTACTGGGTGGTGCCGGCGGCGCGGGGTCACGGCGTCGCGGCACGCGCGGTCGCGCTCGCGACCCGCTGGGCGCTGGACGGCGCTCGCGCCGACCGGGTGGAGGCCTGGGTCGAACCGGAGAACGAACCATCGCGACGCACGTTGCTGCGCAACGGTTTCGTGCACGAGGGACGCCTGCGCAGCTTCATGGCGTTCGCCGGCGTGCGCACCGACCTGGACGTCTACTCCCGGCTGCCGGGCGACCCGGCCCCCGCGCCGGCGTAGCCCTCGTCGGCGTAGCCCTCGCCGCGGGCGTATCCGGGCAGGACGGCGACCTCGGTCACCTGGGTGGTGCCGAGCGGTGAGGTCCACTCGTGCGCGACGACCTGGCCGGTGGCGGTGCGGCGCGTGCGGCAGCGCCACAGGGCGGCGGTCTTGAATCGGTGGCACCTGCGGGAGCGTGGGCTGAGGTTGTACACCGCGGTGGGTCCGCGGGGGTGCGGCACGACGTGGTCCAGATCGCAGCGGCTGGTGGACACACCGCAGCCGGGGAACGTGCAGACCGGGTCCCGGGCCCGGACGGTGTCGGCGATCTCCACCGTCGGCTCGTACGAGCCGGTCTCGTGCTTCGGATCCGGCTGCTTGGCGATCGCCCGGCGGGTGGCGGCGACCAGGGTGGTGCGGGTCCAGCCGGCTTCGGGTGCCGGTCCGACGCGCAGGAGGCGTTGCAGGTGCCCGTCGGGCCCCGCGAGCAGGACGCGCGTGCCCGCGCCGCGGG